>Ga0302132_10001083_pt1 | contig 15520 bp, 10 predicted proteins | sample CB9_321_MG_FD_203113 | JGI IMG/M metagenome (GOLD analysis project Ga0302132, IMG submission 203113) | Marine microbial communities from Western Arctic Ocean, Canada - CB9_32.1 | ecosystem: Environmental > Aquatic > Marine > Oceanic | place: Canada: Western Arctic Ocean | collected 2017-09-19
ATTGATTGCAACATGATTGCATCTGCTGAATGGTCGTCTATGCGGTATTCTATTGGTACTTCGATATCAACCAACAATACATCACCAATCGTTGCTGAAAAATCAGTTGATTGAGGAACACCGATGATAAGTGCTTCAATCCGGTTCATAACATGTTTATCAATAAATATCGCATGTGCTGAATTTAATCTTGCTCCAATATCATAGTGCATGTCAACTGTAACACGCGGTACGGTCAGATTGTCTTGTGTAGAAAATACTGCATTCGCGACCACATTGTTGGGATTTTGATTATCAAGTCCATCTAAGACCAATTTCAAATCTTTTCCATCGAACCCATTTACTTCAAATGTCAATTGCTGGCGTTCAGGTTGCCATTGGTCTAATTCAATATCTAATTCATAGGTTGGAATACCATCAAGTGTTCTGTAATCATATTCTATTAGAATCGTTCCAGGAGGTAAATTCGGCAACCATGAGCGAAGGTGCCATGCGCGTCTATCTTCAATCGTGATTCCTTGTTGTTGCCATTTTGATAAATTCACACGAGCAATTTCTTCATCTGTGATGACAGAATCTAAAAGTGAATTAACCAATATTCGGGAATCTGTGATATTTGCTGCCTCTAATGCGCTGACTACTGCATCTGCCTCATCACTACTAATCACGCCATCTTCTAATGCAGAATTGACAACTTGACGGCTAGAAAGAGTAAATGTTGGCATTCTTGATAGATTAAAGATTATACGAGTTTGTTCTTCAACTTCCATTGATAAGCCATGCTGCCAAGTAGGAACATTGTCAACATTTGTGCCTTTAATGAAATCAGCAGTAATATCAAATTCTTCACCTGTTTCTAGATTCAAACCGATTGCCATATCTGCATTGTTTCCTGATGTTCCTGCTAAATCCATTGACATGGAATGAATGAAATCATTTACGACTGTTCCAAAGTCGACAAGATCGCCCAAAAAGAATGATACTGCTTCAATTCCTTCACCATCTCCAAAATCAGGGAGTTGTAAATTTGTTGAATCGACTGAACTTGGATATGCCATGGTGATATTTGCAGGTAATGGGTCAAGCCTTGCCTTACCATTAAGGCCCAAAAATGGATCATCGTAAATTGAAACATCCTCCATCAGTACGTTAAATGGTGATGAGCTGGAACGCAATAATTGTATTCGAGAATTACCTTCGGGACCGCTAGCAGATGGTATAAGAGGTGACAATCTTTGCAGACTAGTAACATTAGAAATCTGAGCACTAAGACTTGCTTCACCATTGTTTTCATCAACCCAATATCTGAAATGATCTCCATCCATGGTCAATGGTTGTGATGCATTTGTCATTTGAATTTGGATTGAATCCATCGGTTCGCTAGCAACATAACCGATTGTATCCCCTAGTAAGATAGAAAATGAAGCTGGAAGTCCAGCAAGACGTATTGCATTTCGTTGCTCTCCGGATGTGCCACCATAGGTGATAGTGCCGATAGGGGTGCTTGCTGAATATGATAATTCAGAATCTGTTTGGACAACGGAAAAACTGCTAGGACGATTTGAAACCGTTGCTGATTGTTGTACTGCATCATCAAATACAGTGCCATGATGTTTGATATGACCAATCAACAATGGTCCACCTTCAATACCATCTAATTCCATATTTCTAATTTCATTTACGGGGTCAAAGGCATGCCTAATGTGACTTATGCCACCAATTCTGATGCTGATTGCAACAGGCACTAGTGGTGGTTGGCTACCTAGCCTACCGGCTACAACATCCAACTCCATATCTTGAGAAATTAGAATGTGATCCATTTCAGGAAGCCAAGGTTGGTCCGAGGAAGAGATTGCTAATTCTAGGCTACCAATCTCCATCGATTCCCTTACCGATGTTGGCAAACTCTGCTTTATTTGATTATAACAATTGACATTGACCTCACCACCGCTTGAACCTGCAGTCCCTACGATAGAAGATGGCAATCCATTAACAACATCACCAATATCCAAAATTATTTCAACGAGTGAGAGTAACGCGTTATCGAATACTTGTGCGACTGAATTTAAATTTGGATTATCAAAATTAATTCTTCCAAGACCGCTGCTTGGAACTAAGAAACTACCCTGTACAACTATTGCTTTAGGTACATTATCAATTGCGACTTGCATAGATGATGAATCATTAGCATAGCCGCCTCTCATGAAAGTTGATTTGTATTCCAATCGGTCTATTGATTCTGTTCCAACAATGGCGATTAAGGTATTTGGTGGGCTGCTTGGGTTCACTGGTAATGTTGGGTCATTGACATTTCCATCTTTGTCATCTGTGAAATTTTTAATTACGATAATCAATGACAATCTAGTTGGCATATCCCCTGGGAGGTTGGCAGAACCCGGTGCTTCTCCAATCATGGTAAAAACCGCATTTATTTCATCGCCATGTAGAGTACCTGACGGTAATCCTCTAATCCAAGCCCTTGAATCGGTGATGTTTCCAAATGGTAAATCTCCTTCTGGAACCTCGGACCTATCTTCATAATAATGGACATAAAGATCTATGCCGGTATCAGAATAAATTTCTACTGTGTCAAATGAGTTCTTACCAAGATTATCATTTCTCAAAGTTAAATCTACTTCACCTGGAAGTAATGTTGAACCTTGTTCTGGATGGAAACCTGCATCGACATATGCCAATTCCAAAACGGGGACAGACCCTCCGGGGTTTTGTTGCCCAAAGTGAACATAACCAATGCCGACACCAAATCCACATTTGTGCATACGTGATTCTGCCATATGGTCATTGATTGGGTCAAAATAATCATCATCTTCACAATCGGTTTGACGATCCGAAGAATCGTGGTTTGGATTGAGAATTCTTAATGCATACGGTGCTGATACTGCAGTCAATGTTAATTCGGATGAGTTGACTTGGCCTCCTATTAACGCTGCTACCAGTGCAAAGGCACTGGTGAAAGCTGCATTGACATCAAATGTCATCCTTTGAATTCCGACTCCTAATGAAAAATCATTTGGGGGCTGGGTGAAACGTGTATCGATTACTATTGCATAAGATTCTGAATCATCGAAGGTAATATCAAAGGATAATCCCTTCATTAGGCTGACTTCTAAATGTGCAAGTTCATTCCATAACGGGTCATTTTGATTGAGAGTAGTTACCGCCCATTTGAAAGTAGGCCGTATCCAAATCTCCTCGATAATAGGAATTATATCATCGCTGAATTCAACGCCTATTCCTTCACCGATTGTGGCAATTCCCTCAACCGTTAATGCAACAGAAATATCATCGACGCCATCACCATCAACATCAATATAATTTTCAAATAATGTTAATCCACCACTGGCGGTGAAAATTTCACCCGTGAATGTACCTGAATCCCAAGCCTCATGTGATGGCCCATCGTTCCTTGAAGAAAAATTAACATAAATTGCATAAGTATTTATTCCAACGCCCAATAAATTGTCTAATCCAAATTGTTCAGTTGAAAATAAGGTGTCATACAGATTGTAAGGCCATCCATCTGGATGTGTAGCCTCTCCGATGAGAAATTGATACGGCCTAGGATGGTCTGCCTCATACGGCGTAGAATCTCGCATTTCGATATCCTCAAGATAACTATCCGCTTCACTTAATGCATCAGTAGTAGTAATTGGTCTCGCAGCAGCATCAACATAGGCCAAGGAATTATCTGCACCTTGGACAGCGATTAATGATTCACCGCTCTGTTCCCTGTCTGCCAATGTTTTGGCAAGAGCGTCAAGAACTCCGAAGTCATCTGTTGCTACGCTAACATCTGCATTGACAGGTACAGCAATTGAGGACATCATTACCAAGACGAGGAAAATTGACATTCGCCTAGGGTCTGCCTTTTGTGGCAAACCTTGGCGTATCAAGCGAGGCTTCCGCTCATCCATATACTAAAGGAAGATTAACACCTATGAGAAGCATTCGCCTCTTTGCATACTTCTAGGGCTATTTCAGTAAGTCCTAGTAGCGAGTAAAACCGCTTCACAGACCTCTAGTGGGCATTGGGTTATGCGCCAATCATATTGTCCACTTGACAAGAGGGACACGCTACAACTGCTTTAGGAACACCAGCTGGGAGTGTGATCTCAAATCCTGCTCCACAAGATTCGCAAACGCATTTCAATTCTGTTGCAACAGCAGTAATTTGTTGCTCTACAACCGCAGGAACTTGATGTTCTACAACTACAGGACGCGTACTAGATACTCCTTCAGGAAGAGCAATTCCACCACTTTCAACCAGCGCTTTAGGTGCTTCATTTTGGATCGGTTGTGGTGCAGAACCTGCATCTTCTTGCAATAATGCTGATGCTTCTGCTGCTGAGGAAAGACTTCCTGCACTCATTTGAGGTGCTTGAGAGAAGCCACTATTACTTGCATATCCAAGGTCTGCAGTATTTTCATTACCATATATTGACTGTAATTCTGCTTCCTTCTGTGCTAATTCTATATCGGAACTTGATTGTACTTCTCCTGCATCTAGCCCTGCTAATTGAGTAGCGCTGGCAAATAATGGCAATGCTCTAGTTTGCTTCACAGTAGCCATGTGAGCAATCGCTTCTGCTGCGGATAATCCTCTTCCCAACAATATTTCACTTGCTATCCGAGATTGCCACCTTCTATGACCCAAGATTGCAACTGCAGATGTAATCGCTACAACAAATAGAACCAAAAACAGAATCGGAGTGAGTCCTTCTTGTATTGGCGCCGATGCTACATTGACTGCAAAGGCATGTGAATCTGAATTGTTTGATTCATCAAATACGGTTAGAACTACTTCATTGCGGCCAATTTTATTGAAGGTAATACTAGTTTTATATCCGACTAAATCCGCATCATCCCTAGGATTTCCATTGTTATCAGTATCCCTACTCGGTTGCAAATCCCAGTGATAACGTAAATTGGTGATGTCATCGTAGGAATCGGTGGCTGAAACTGTGAAAGTAAGTTTTTCTCCAACCGTTCCTGCAGATGCAAATCCTTCAAGACTGGATGAATCGAGTATTGGAAGTGTTGTATCTAAAACAATCACGCTAGTCATAATCGAATTTGTATTTCCCGCTCCATCAGAAACTGTTAGCCCAATACTGTGGCTACCAATGTCATTCCAACTTAGAAGAATTGAATTGTTTTGACCATATGGTGAACCATCGTAGGTCCATGCACAAGTCAATTCTGTGTAATCATCAGTACTTGAATCGCAATTGAAAGAAATAGATTCGTCAATATTTACTCGCCATCCATTACTGACCGGCAATCCACTGCCGCTAATCCTAGCAACTGGGTCTACGACATCAATCACTGTAATCGAATGATTTGTTTGAGCGATTTCTCCAGTTTGTGAAGTAGCGGTTAGAGTTACTGTTTTGAGACCAGGGGTTTGCCAAGTAGCTTCAACTTCCCATCCATTGGCATCATCATTTGCCAAACCATCAGCGGAATAAAAATCCCAACTCAATGAATCGATTTGTTGTAACTTATTCGGAGTTAAATATGCATTCAATGTGATTGATTGTCCTATTGGCACTGTAGAATTGTCTTCAGCATCAATGATTGGATTTAGAGGTGGTGCTAACTCAACTCTAACCGTCATTCTAACCTCTTCGACTCCATCGCCACCACCCACCGGGGTGTCGGTATTATCTGCGATAACAACCAATTCTTGGCCATCTAATTCTGCAGGAACCAACCAAGTCATAGAAGCGGAATCTGCCACATTTTGCAAAGATCCACCGTTAACATATAGTGAACCAACGCCACCACTTGCATACAGGTCATACATTTGCTTTGTTTGTAAATACACATCGCCTTGTCCTTGCAAAGCCCATGCGGAAATGACGATCGATGTTCCTGCGTCTAATTTCAAATAATCACCGGATAATAGCACTTGACTACTTTGGTTATCTATCTGAACCAAATTGTGGAATGGTGTCCAATAAGATTGGTCCATTTTATCTACAGATATAGAAACCTGTGATTGATTTCCACCTTGGTCGCCCATTCCTTGGTCTCCATCATGAGCCAAGTTATCTAGAACAACATACCATGTTTTCGCAGTAATGGATGCTGGAACTTGCCAATTGAATTGGTATTGACCTTCAGCATTTTCTGTGCTTACAATCTGTTCAAAGGCGTTGCGATATGATTGGCCTAAGTCATATGTTTGGACACTAGTCTCATCAAAGAGCAATAGGTCGATAGATTGTAAGATTGTTATGTCAAATTGATAGACATCTCCCGATTGTAATTGTCCTAAATTCACTTTTACACAAACTCCACTATCTATTCCAATAGAGCCTGGAATGCTTGAAATATCTTGCTGTAAGCAATTAGGAGTTGCTCGCCCTGATTCCGCTGCAATCGCAGAAGGCCAAATCATCATAACGACCAGTATTAGAGCAACGATGCGAGATTGCATGATTTGGCCCTCGCCTTAACACACTTCAATAGTTTGCTTGCTTGAATCAACGACTCCAGCCATTACCATTCCAAAATAGATGGACAATTTGGCCATCGTTTTCAACGATTATTCTGTCACCATCTGAAAGTGCTGAGCAAGAAATTGCGCTATCTTGTAGAATTGATTGTACCTCTCTCAAAGGTTCTCCTGAATCTTTGGTTCTAGAAGAGTAATGGGTTATCGCTAGGTGTTTAGCACCGCATTGAACGGCTGTTCTTGCGGCTCCAGTGGCAGTACTATGCAAGAAATCATCAGCCCATTTTGCTGCATCTTCAACGAAAGTTGCCTCGTGAATTAATAGATCACAATTATCTAAATTTGTGATTCCTACTGCGAGTTCTGCAGTATCTCCGGAGATTATTACGCGCAAGCCATTTTTAGGCTCACCCCTAAAGTCGCTAGCGTGTAATTTAGTACCATCATCCAATTCAATATCTTGGCCGCTAGCCAATGCCCCTTTTTGCTCAACATTAAGTCGGTTTTCTGCCGCCTTCATTCGATTGAAAGTACCTGATTTTGGTTTTGATTCAACCATCCATCCACAAGATGGTACTGAATGGTTAGTTTTCAAGGGGCAAAGTTTGTTGTTTTTCCATTTCGAAGGTTGTGGCATACCCTGTAACTGATGAACACTGTTTTGTTGTGCATCAAATTCTAACCAGCGATTATTTTCAATATCCCCTAGTACCCAACGGATTGGATAAGATAAGGCTTCATGATTTCCTCCTAATGATTGCCAATATCTGAACTGGCGCGCCAATTCTGCGGGAGGTGCTTGGTCAGGGATTTGTTGATTATTCAACAGTGAGTCGAATACTTCCTCGCTAGTAGGCCCTAATACCAATAATGGACTCTCTCTATTGTCTAAACTCATGCTCTGTAACCATGGCAATAATCCCCAGGTATGGTCCAAATGCCCATGAGTTAAACATACAGCATCAATTTTTGCTGTTTTCAACGTTGTACCTTTCTCAAAAAGTTTCAGATTCTTGCGCTGCTTGGCGAATCGTGTTTGGAAACCTTCACCTGCATCGATAACAACATTGCCCTCATCACATTTTATGATGCTTCCACTGACTTGCCTTTTGGATGTAGGACGGGCCGAAGCAGTACCAAGAACGTGAATATCGAATGCCAAATAATTCACCTCAGTTGAGTGGTATTGGAGTTGCAGGGAACCAGCGTAATACCACGATACGATCTATTCCTCTAACCCAGCGCCATGGAACGGCTAGGTGAATACTTCCCTCAACTAATTGAGGGTCAGTTTCTCTAACGAATAAGTGGGTGCATTGCATTGTATTTTCATCGATGACTGCATCGTGAACTAGGCCGAGGCGGCGCCCATCTGGGAGATAGACCTCGAGACCTGAAAGTCTCGTCATCACATCTTCGCCTTGCACCATGTTTTGACCTGTAGTATAGCCCATCAATAAATCCGCCTATTGTAAAATGAATCATACAACGACAATTAATGAAGCCTTAACAAATCAAAGGCTGAAATGAATTGTGAGTAAATCACTTTCCACGGTTCAGATTTGCCTTTAGAGAAGGACGTAGCTTTTCTGCACCCTTACCCTTGTTGAACAATCCACGACCGCGCTTTCCAGCAGAGGTCATACCACGGTAAACACGTCCACGGTGGGACTTGTTTCCATTTGCTCGGGAGAATACACCAAGTTGCTTGTCAGCGATTATTGATGGGTGGTCGGTATCGATCAGGATAACCTCGTAGAACTTGTGCTTTCCATCTTGGCCAACCCAATATGAGTTTAGGACTTCTAAATTAGGGAAGTGACGTGCAACACGCTCTTCAGCCATACGCTGAATATTCTTACCCATGGTAATCTTCTTCATACCCATCTTGGATGGCTTACGCTTCATGTTAATCTTACTCTTACGAAGTCCACCACGGCGGACTCTGGTTCGGATTACAACAACGCCTTGCTTTGCCTTGTAGCCCATTCTGCGAGCAGCATCTAAACGAGTAGGACGCTCAATACGGCAATTTACCGGCTCTCTGCGCCATTCTGCCATACGAGTCTGACGGTACATGTGAGGAAGTGCATCATTTGGACGCTTCCAAGTTGCACGAATATGATGATACAATCCTTGTGACATGATGAACACTCTGCTTCTCAGCGTTCTGCCGACCTAACTCCCCTTTATGAGTCTGTCCACGCGGCTAAACGATGTGCTATGTCGCGATTGGCTACCCTATACGCCGATAATTCATTTTGCTCAATATTATTATTTCACACTATTGGCTCACCAAACACCGGATAAATAGTAATGATTACTGCTTTTCTTACAATTTTTGTCTTGTTAAAATAATATTTTCAATAACTGTAACAATGAGTATTTTAATTACGGCTTTTACGGAACCACATGGACATGATTACCCATGCCATCATCGGCGCCATTATCGCCGAACTAGTATTGTGGGAAAAACCGTCTCAACAACGAAAACGTGGAAGATGGATAGGGGCATTTTTAGGTATTGCTCCTGATTTTGCAGCGATTCCTGCACAATTTGTTTTTTCATGGTCAGCAGGTGATTGGCCTTGGGTCTATGACCCTGCACATTGGGCTGGGGCTGAGGATTCTATGTGGCTTGCTGGATACTGGTTCACTCATTCTCTTCTTTTGCCATTATTGGCGTTCATTTATTTCAGATACAAAAATTGGCGAACTTGGATGTTGGTTGCATGGGCTAGTCATGCCGCTATTGACATTATATCGCACACGGGGGCATGGTCCATGTGGCCCTTTTTCCCGTTACCTGGGCAAATAGAAGGTGTTGGCGACCCTTGGAGTTGGTCGCCAGTTTGGTGGTTAATTTCAGTAATGATAGCATTGGCAGCATGGTATTCTGTTTCTGTGATGACAATGCAATGGAGAATCAATAACGAAAGAGTTTGACGATGAGCAGGCTCTTGAGCAGTTTGTGTAACGGATGGTCATGGCAGGCCAAGTGACCGGAAGAGATGCGGTCCTCGCTGCATTGCAACAAGGACAAGCCTTGGACATGGTATTGGTCGATAGAGAGAAAGATACAACTCTCATCAGGGAACTTTGTCAACAAAATGGAGTTCCTTTACAAGAAGGTTCAACCAATGACTTGTGGAGAATGTCGCATGATGGTGCACAAGATGCTTTGGCTTTGATTGGAAGAAATATTGAGGGGACTCTTGATGAAGTTATGCAAAGAGGTGGAACCATTTGGTTCTTTGACGGAGTTGAATATTCAACAAATCTCGGCTTTACAATACGAACTGCGGAAGTTTCTGGAGCAGATGCAGTTGTTCTCAATGTTGCTAAAACTCATGAAGAGAGAAGAACGATTCGCAGAGCCAGTATGAGAGCAGATCGCTTTCTTCCCGTTGTCTATTCTACTAGTGAAGAAATTTTAGCAGCGGCAAAATCTAATCAAGTCAGAATAATCGTCGCCGAAGATACCGGTAAAGTAGGGCCTTGGGACGTTGATATGACCGGCGATGTGCTATTGGTTGTAGGTGCCGAAAAACATGGTGTTAGTCAATTGGTTCAAGATGCGGCTGATGAAATAGTAATTTTGCCAATGGACGGTTTTGTCCCTTCTTACAACCTGCAAGTTGCAGTTAGTGTTCTTGCAGTAGAGGCGCTTAGACAACGTCGACTAAAGCAGTAGGCGCTAAGTCTCTTGATTACTGATAGTGAAATAGCCTTGTCCTCATGCGGTTGGGGTTAAGTAGTGGAGCCAAGTGCGACGGATTACCTCGCTTAGCTCAGTTGGTAGAGCACCTGACTGTAGTTGTATTAGTACAAAACGTCTCAGCAGACATCAGGGTGTCCCCAGTTCAAGTCTGGGAGCGGGGACCACTATCGTAAGCATCAGATTTCATCGTGTTCCCCGCTAAATCGAGAGGTTGAGCGATTCCTGTTATTTCCTCTCTCATGGAAGCGGGGACCAAATTATTTCATCTTGATTTATTTCAATTTGTTCCACGCTCTTGAGTGAATTATTTGGATGTGCTTCAATACATCCATTGATAACCAAGTAGTGGTACTCATATCCATGAATAAATCGATGACAGCACTAGTTTGCATGCTATTTCTTGCTTTCATGTTGCAGGGAGATACGATGCCTGCTGAGCAAGAAGAGGAAGATTCAACGATTCATATCGTAACTGTTGATAGTACAAATTTACGTTTTTCACCTTCGTCTGTGACATTGGTTGAAGGCGATAGTGTTCGCTTCTTTTGGAGTGGTCAAGCCCTTCCACACAATGCTGTTGAAGCAAATGGTTTCTTTGATTCGGGGGAACCTGCAAGAGATTTAGATTACACTGTATTGTTTGAAATTGGCAGCAACGGAACTTATGATTTCGTTTGTGAACCACATGAAGCCTTTGGAATGACTGGCCAATTGATCGTTGAACCCGCACCTCTACCTGAACCTCCTGCAAATGAAACTAACAATTCACAGACTAACATGAGTGATGATGAGAAGATGCCTTCAATCTCATTGGTTAGCACATTGACGACCGTCATGGCTGCGAGTTTGATAATTTATCATAGAAGAATGGAGACCAATTTTGACCATTGTCCAGGTCGCACTCTTCCTCAAGCACCCAACTCCAAATAAAGTTCATTGATTGGCAATTAATTGATATGATAGGCCCGATTGTTTCAGTGTGGCGAGGGTATGGCTGATGCAGGGTCAGTTGAATCCATCATGTCGCGAGTTCAAGTGAATTAATACAACAAAGAAGGTGGAATGATGAAATTACTCGAAATGAACAACATAGAGCGTTATTACAAAACTCCTGCAGGTGTCGTTAAAGCCCTTGATGGAATTAACCTAGAAATTCATGAAGGTGAAAGAGTCATTCTTCTCGGCCCTTCTGGCTCAGGAAAAACAACACTCCTCAACTGCTTGTCTGCACTCGATAGTCCAACTCAAGGGAGTTACCTGTTCCAAGAGAGTGAAGTACCACGAAAGCATTCTGAAAAAATGACCACATTCCGCCGAAATAACATAGGTTATGTATTCCAATTTTTCAATCTTCTTCAAGACCTCACCGTACTCGAGAATATTCTTTTAATCCAAGAACTCGCTGGCAAAAAAGATGCTGAACGAGCCAAGGAATTACTCGAACTGGTCGGTCTTGAAGCCGAGGTTAACCGATTTCCTGGAGAGATAAGTGGTGGTCAACAACAACGTGTTGCCATTGCTCGAAGCATTGCTAAGCGCCCAACGCTGTTGCTTGGCGATGAACTGACCGGTAACCTCGATACAGAAACTTCAAACAAAGTGATGGAAGCATTAGTTCATGCTTGTGAACGAGAAAATATCACTGCTGTTTTTGTTACTCACGATGAAGGATTGACCCGATTCGCTACACGAGTTATTCGTATAGATAGTGGCCGGATAATTTCAGATGAAAGCGTTAACAACTCAGATGAAGAAGCTTGATTGGAGGTGTTTTCATGTCTAAATTACTCAATAAGCGCTTGGCACGTAGCCTTTGGCGAACCAAGTTACGACTTATTGCAGTTGTCTTGATGGTGTTTGTTGGTGTGTTCGCTGGAATCACCTTTGGAGGATACTCTCAAAGTCTCGATAATATGTACGATACGCTTCAAGGCGATAGTGAGGATGGAGGTAATCTTGCCGATCTATGGCTTGATAACCGAAGTGCAGTATGGACACCTGAACAAGTTTCTTCTTTCTGTAATGATTTGAGTGCTGGGTGGGATAATGCCTCAACTGAATTGATGTCTTTGGATAGTTGTGAGGGACGAACCATTCTCCAAGGTGCTCTTTTCCATAACGATTCATCAGGTGAACGTATCATCAATTCACTTTGGCACGGTATTCCTGCAGGTGCTAATGCCGACCGAGTATGGCTCCCTGAAGGGCATTCAGAAGGTCGAACTGCTGTTGCTGAGGATGAAATTGTTATCGATGCTCACGTAGCAGAAGTACTTGAAATAGAATTGCAAGATACCGTTCGAATCGGTGCAGGTGGAACCAGTGCGAACTTCACAGTTGTCGGAATTGGTTTCCATCCCCTGCATGTGATGATGGCGCCTGAAGGAACCCTATTTCCACCTGAAATCGGTGAATTTGTCGTTGGTTATCTTTCTGATTCTGGAATGGCAAGACTGACTGGAGAATCACTTGGTTCAAGTAATACTATTGTTCTTGAAATCGATGGAACTCCTTCCTTTGATCTTCCAACGACTGGAGTTTACGAAGGTGATGAAATTGATGCCGTCAAAGCGATGGTTGGCACCTCTATGGATGAAAATAATATTGATGCACGCGTCCGTGACCGTGGCCAAAATGAACCGATTGAGATCATGCGTCAAGATTTGGAAGGAGCCAAGCGAACCACCGTTCCCTTTACGGTGATGATTGCTGTCATTGCCTCAATTACCATTGTCCTTAGCCTGCAACGCCTTGTTCAAAGTCAATCCCGAGAAATCGCTGTTCTTCGGACGCTCGGTGTCGACCGAACCTCGTTGATGACTGGGTACTTGGTGGCACCTTTGTTCATCGGCGCAATTGGTTGTGGTCTTGGAGCACTCGCTGGGCCTTCTGGAATGAATGGAATGTTGGATTTCTACCAAGACCTTGTTGGAATTCCAATCGTTGACCGCGCAGTTCCAACTTCAGTTTATACGACCGTCATTGGATTAACCATGCTTGTAGTCTTCCTCTCAGGCGCTTTTCCTGCATGGAAAGCGAGCCGTTTAGAGCCACTCGAAATACTCGGTGGACACTCCGAAATGAGGATTGGTTCGAACTTCTTGAAAACGCTAACAGCTTGGATGCCAACAACTCTCGGCCTTTCTATTCGGTCCAGTTTCCGAAAGCCAATTCGTCTGATGATGACATTCATTGCAGTTGGTATTTCCTTGATGCTATTTGGCTCGATTCAAATGATGTCAGCCGGTCTTGAAGAAACCCTTGTCGGCGGTTTGGAAGAACAGCAAAGTTGGGATCAACAAGTCTACATCATGCCTGAAGGAGAGAGCGGTGTTATCGATTGGGCCAATCAAAACAATGCATCATTTGAACTGATTATCGAGATGCAATTAGGGATGCTTGTAGACGGTGATGGAGTCGACCGTATTTTCACTTTAGTTGGTCTTGATTCCTATGAGCAAAATACAGGTATGCGATTGGTTGACATTGTCGAAGGAACTACTCCGTCTCTCAATCCCGCTATTACTGAAGTCATCATGGATGAAGGAGCAATGGCTTTCCTAAGTTGGAAGGTTGGAGAACAACATCAAGTATTGCTGAATGGTGATGAACACGATGTAGAAATTGTTGGTTCAAGCCGAGGAGAAATGGCCCGAACAATGTATTTCCTTCGTTCTGATTTGAGTGATATCGTTGGTGTCAATGCTACATCGGTTTACCTTGACCTACCCGATGGTGTGGAAGTTGACAATGAATTGGGAGAACTTTCTGCCGGACTTGTTGGACGCCAAACATTGTTGGATGGAATTGAAAGTATCCTTGAACAGCAAACACAAATATTCCAATCCATGATGTATCTCGGCCTGATGTTTACCGTTGTCGTGATGTTCAATACCATGGTGATGAATGTGGCTGAACGTGACTTTGAATTGGCAACGTTACGGGTTTTAGGAGCTTCTATCAAGAGTTTAGGACTGATGTTGTTATTCGAAAGTTTGATGATTGGACTTCTTGGTGGTTTGGTTGGAGTATTGTTTGCCTATGGTGGTGCGGTCGGTTTGGCTGCATCCTTTTCAACCTGGCAATTCCATGTTCCCGTCGTACTTGTGCCAAGCGTTGCCTACCAATTGATGGGTGGTGTTCTTGCTATTGCTGTGGCTATGACACCTATTGGCGTATGGCGAATTCATCGAATGGACCTCATTGAGAAGATCAAGGATTTATCCAATTAAGGATTGTTTAAAGCAACTTCAGGCTTTTTAATCGGCTTTACTTTTCTTTTCAATAAAGAATTTTGTTCCCGTTCCAGTAATAATAACTTCATCACTCATATGGGTGCCAATGGCCTTTTTCAAGCCCTTAGGAAGTTTATATTGTTTGAGAAACTCTGTAGTTGGGTTCTTTTCGATACCCGCAGCAACCATCTGTTTGGTAATAATTGTAGCAAGACCGGATATTGAAATTTTTCTATCCGGTAGTATTTCCAATATTTTAGATTTGAAATTGGCTATATCTGATGAAGTGTTCTTCACCTGTTTTGACTTGGTGCTCTTCTTCGAACTTGGTTGAGGTTTCTTTTGGGGTGGCTTAGCCTGCACTGATTTCTTGCTTGGAGGATTAGGTTTGTTTTGTTGTGGTTTGGGTTTTTTGGTTTGCGGATTCTTTTTCGCTTTGTTTTGTTGAGGATTGGCCTTCTTTTGTTGCGGTTTGGCCTGGGGTTTTTTGGGGGCTTGAGGTTTTGATTTAATTTGATTATTATGCTGCTTTTTAGCCTTCTTTTGAGGTTCTCGGACTTTTTTATTATTGTCAAATATTAAATCTAGTACCTTGATAAACATACTTCGTTTTTTCTTTTGTACGTCTTTATTTGAATTGTTATTTGCCAACCTTCTCACACTATTAATTGGTGCTTTTCCTATTCTCTTTGATGACTGTGAGGATTTTTTTAATAATTCTGGCATGAAGAAATCATCCTCAAACCACCACTGAACTAAGTTTTCATCAACCATATCCCAATCGATTTCTAGTTTGGTTTTTTCAGTTCCATCTTTCCATTTTCTAAATCTGTCATTGGTTAGTATTAATGCTCCACGCTGTAATGCATGGTTGATCATTTCATCGTCACGATTCATAAATCGCATTCCCTCTTCATCGATTAACTTTACAAAATCTTCGATGCTGCCTTCTAGGGGTTTCTTTTGCTTTTTTGCTTGATTATATGTTGACCTATCAATGCAAATTAAAGGAGTATATCCGAGTAATTCCACTTTACGAATTGCTTTGATTAAACGGCTTGGTATTAGTTTAGTTACGCCTTT
>Ga0302132_10001088_pt1 | contig 15507 bp, 7 predicted proteins | sample CB9_321_MG_FD_203113 | JGI IMG/M metagenome (GOLD analysis project Ga0302132, IMG submission 203113) | Marine microbial communities from Western Arctic Ocean, Canada - CB9_32.1 | ecosystem: Environmental > Aquatic > Marine > Oceanic | place: Canada: Western Arctic Ocean | collected 2017-09-19
GCTTGATGTTCATCTGCTCGGTCAGCACCTTGATGTTTAACGGTAATCCGCTGCTGCGCTTCGATGGCTATTACATCCTCATGGATATCACAGAGATTCCCAACTTGCGGCAGAAGTCGACCGAGATCCTGAAGCGATTCATGCAACAGGTCTGTCTTGGTATTGAGGTTCCGGAGAACCCCTTCCTGCCGACGAAGAACCGCTTCTTTTTCGGGCTCTACACAGTCGCTGCAGTCTGCTACCGTTGGTTCATCGTGTTTTCGATTTTCATGTTCCTGAATTCGGTACTGGAACCATACGGTCTGAAGATCATCGGTCGCATGCTTGGCTTGCTGGGCGTCTTCGGCCTGGTTGTCCAGCCACTCTGGCAACTGGTCAAGTTTTTCCGTTCCCCGGGGAGGACACAAAAAGTGAAACGACACCGGGTCGCAATCACGCTCGGAGTACTGGCTTCGTTAATCCTGGCCATCGTCCTGATTCCGCTCCCCTTCCATGTAGACTGTGCAGTCCGCCTGGTACCTCGCGATTCAGCGGCAAGCGGGGAGACCGCCGGCCAGATGTCGGCAGTTATCTATGCTTCCATTCCCAGCCGACTGGAGGAATGCTTCGTCAAGCCGGGCCAGCGTGTGAAAGCGGGTGACCCGATTGTCCGGCTGGAGAATCGAGATGAAAGGCTGCGCGAACAACAGCTGCTGGGGATGCTCAAGGAGGCTCAGGCCCGGCTCAGTTCGCTGCAACAGCAACGCAGCTTCAATGCCCAGGCGGCAGAGGATGTGCTGCAGACAAGAGACTCAATCGAATCACTCCGAAGACAACTGGCCCAGCAACAGGAAAAGGTCGCGCTGCTCAACGTGCTGGCTCCGATAGATGGTATCGTGCTGGCCGGACCCTATCGAGCGAACGGCCGAGGCCAGCAGGGTCAGTTAGAGAGTTGGTCCGGTAGCTTGCTGCATGCCGAGAACACCGGCGCGACGCTGGCTGCCGATGATGTGATCTGTATTGTTGTCAGCGGCCATCCGAGCGGATCCGGCAATGGCCGGGATCAGCACGTGCTCATGGATGCCGAGTTGATTGTCGATCAAGCGGACATTGAATTGATCAAGGTGGGCGACGATGTGGACATCCGGCTGGAGCTCTACCCCTGGAAAACATACAGCAGTCAAATCACCAGTATTGCCTTGACCAACCTGACTGAAAGCCCGGTTACATTGTCGAGTCAGGCTGGCGGTCAGCTCGGTACCGAGTTCGATAAGAGCGGTAATATGCGGCCAATTAGCACCTCTTACCACGCTCGTGCCCCTCTGCTTGACGAAAATGGAGAATTCAATCAAATTGACCTGCGAGGCAAGGCACGGGTCGCGGCCGGCTGGAAATCGCTCGGCTGGCGTGTCTATCGTTTTGCCGCACGGACATTCCGCTTTCGGATGTGACCGGACCGCAGACGGGATACTACTCTGCGACTTTCCAGCGCCAGGTGCTCCTGATGGAGGGTCATGGAAAGGGCCAACGTCACTTGAAACTGAAGCAATGTTAGAAACCCCAAAGGGATAGAACGAATTATGGATAAGAAAACGGACAATCCGGACGCTGATGCACAAGCAGATGAAGGCGCTGAAGCAGCAGCTGAGGATCAGAATAGCGAAACTCAAGCAGCAGAGGCTCCGGCAGCAGAGGCTCCGGCAGCAGAGGCTCCGGCAGCAGAGGCTCCGGCAGCAGAGCCAGCAGCTGCAGATGCCCCCGCGGCGCAAGCACCCCGTGCACAGTTGCAGGTGGATGACTCTGACGTTGGTTCTTCCTACGCCAATTTTTGCCGCGTGACAGGATCGCCTGAAGAGTTGATTATCGACTTCGGCCTGAATCCACAGCCGGTTGGCGTACCCAAGGATCCGATCCATGTCACGCAGCGTGTGGTGGTGAACTTTTATACCGCCAAGCGATTGCTGGCCGCCCTGCAGATGTCAGTAGCTCGCCACGAGTCGGTATTCGGCGTGCTGGAAACGGATGTCTCCAAGCGCGTGAATCCGCAAAATTAAGTGACTGCGGAGCGCAGCTAGAATTATTGCGTCAGCGGCCGGGGGTTGTCTTCATGACCTGCCGGCCGTTGCCATGCGCCGGCCAGGCCAGGCTGAGCAAAGATCCAGAGAGCAAGAAGGCCGAGAAGATGGAAGCAGAGCCGGCGCATGAAGAGTCTCCAGGTGAGTGTGAAGACAGTCAGGGTTGCGTCGCAGGGATTTACTGGTCCTTGACGATTCGCCCCGGTGGACGGTTTTCGCTGCCCTTGGTGTCGGTAAGCGAGTCCCCCAGTTCGGCCCGGATCTTGTCGGCATAGGCTGTCAGTTCTTCCACCACGTCCGGAAAACGACTGGCCAGGTCGCGTGATTCAGCCAGGTCCATTTCCAGGTGATAGAGTTCCAGCTGACAACGAGCCTGCTCGTACTTGGAGGGGCTGCCGTCGCTGCCAGGGCCGGCGGCGAGAGTCCGGTAGGGATGAGGAAAATGCAGCTTCCAGGGCCCGCGCCGGACTGCGTGCAGGGCGTTGCCCCAGTAGTAATAGTAGGCCTCGTGGGGCGTGCGGGCAGCCGGCAGACGCCTCATCAGGTGCCAGATGCTCTTGCCGTCAATCTTGTTCTGTGGCAAGTCACAGCCAGTGATCTCGGCCAGTGTCGGCAGCACGTCAATCGTGGCTGCGATTTCTCCGCAGCGGCTGGCTGCGGGGATCTTTCCGGGCCAACGCATGATGCAGGGGACTCGCATGCCCCCCTCCCAGGCGGTTGCCTTGCCTTCCCGCAGCGGCCCGGCAGATCCGGCATGATTGCCGTAGGAGAGCCAGGGTCCATTGTCGGTCGTGAAGATGACCAGTGTGCGATCCTCGATCTTGTGACGCTTTAGCGCCGTCAGCAACTGGCCAACCGACCAGTCAATCTCCGAGATCACGTCACCGTACAGGCCCTGTTCGGAGTGCCCCTTGTACTTGCTAGACACGTATAGCGGCACGTGCGGCATGCTGTGAGCCAGGTAAAGAAAGAACGGACGCTTGTGGTTCTGGTCAATGAACTTGACCGCCCGCTCGGTGTACCAGGTCGTCAGCTTGGACTGGTCCGGATTGTGAGCAATCACCTCGTTCTGCTGGATCAGTGGCAATGGTCCAAAACGATCGCCCGCGGTGGGGTGAAATGGCCACATGTCATTGGAGTATGGCAGGCCAAAATAGTCGTCAAAACCGTGCTGCATAGGGAGGAAACGCTGCTGGTAGCCCAGATGCCACTTGCCGTAGACCGCCGTCGCATACCCCTTCTGCTTGAGCATCTCTGGAATCAGCGTTTCGTCGTCGTGAATTCCATGCGTACTGCGGCCGCTGGGAGCCCCTAGCATGCCGAGGCGATTGGGGTAGCATCCAGTCAGCAGGGCCGCTCGAGAGGCCCCACAGACCGCCTGTGCCACGTAGAAGCTGGTAAAACGCATGCCATCTGCCGCCATCCGGTCCAGATGCGGTGTTTTGTAGCCCTCCGCACCAAAACAGCCAATGTCCCCATACCCCTGGTCATCGGTGAAGATCAACACGATGTTGGGAGCCGGGTCGGCTGCTCGGACCAGACCCGTGACAGGTAACATCAGCAGGATCGAAAGCACGAGGCTGCGGATCATGAACCGGTTGTCTGACATGCGGCGGGGCCTCCCTCGCTAGCTCTCGGAACAGCAGTCCAGCTTGAAACTGGACATCAATATGGACCCTCGTGAACGGGTCGTCAATTCGCCGATGCAATCAGCTGGACCAGCTGCTGATCCATCGCGGCAGCTCGCAGCGGCCAGGAATATCGCTCCATCGATGCCCGCAAGGACTCCAATAGCGGCTCCCTGCGGACTTCGGTCGTCGTCTGGGCGAGCTGAGCCAGTCGATTCGCCAGTTCGTCGCTGCTGCCGTCATAGAAGAAGATCTCACGCTCCGGATGGTCATCCAGCGTGAGTACGTCCGGGTAGGCCAGCCTGCGAGGAACCAGAGGGTAGGCGCCGGCCGCAATCGCTTCCACCACCGAGATGCCGAAAAACTCGTGTGCGGCCGTGGAAACAAAGACATCGGCGGCAGCCAGTGCCTGCTGATAGTCCGCTCGCGACGGCAGGAATCCCCACTGGTCGATCCGCTCGGCCAGCTGGGACCGCATTTGGTCAAATTCTTCCGGTGAGTTCCGGAACGATTCACCCAGTACCGAGATGCGGAACTCAACCCCCTGTTGATCCAGTTGCAGCAGCGCCTGCTGGAGAATCCCTGGAGCTTTGTCATGCTCCCAGCGAGCGGCCCAGCAGATCCTCAAGGGACCATCCGCTCGCTCCTCCAGCGATCTGGGTGGCAGATCCACGCCCGGCCATTGAACCTGGCTGTTGGCCTCAATTCGGGCTACCTGTTCGAGTGGCTGGTGGTCCGGCATTCGCTGCAGAAAGTCAGCCAGGGCGGAGAGAAAGTCCAGGCGGTGAAAGCTGCTGTTGAACCACGATTGGCTGGCCGACAGGCCCGAGACAAAGTTGCTGAAGGCGAAGTGGTAGTCCCATTCGCGTGGCTGCTGAGCCGGATAGGTCAGCTGGTTTTCGTGAAAGTAGAGAACCGAGGGCAGCCTGGCCACCTCGTCAGTGACCAGCCCCCTAAGCTCTGCCAGGTTGAGCATATCGCTGGCAAACACCAGGTCCCACTGCTGGCCCTCCGCTGCCTGCTGGTTGATCTGGTCTGCCAGCGTGATTGCCGCATGCCGCATTCGCCACTTCCAGTGAAACGCGGGCAGCGTGAGCAGCGTGAACTGATGGCCGCTATGAGCCATCCAGCCGTCCAGAAAGGCCTGGTGGCTGCCGCCGTAATAGGGCTCGAGGGCGAGGATACGCAAAGCCATTGGATTGCGGACGATGGGCATCCGGTTAGAGGTTACGAGTTGCGGGTTACCGGCTACAGGTTACGCGAAACCTCTAACCTGGAACTTCTAAGCTGTAACCACGGACCTAGTGATCGTGATTGTGAGCTTCAAAAGCTTTCGTGAACGAATCGCCGCCGATGCTCACCTTCAGCACCGCTTTGACGGCTTCGCCGACCTGGTTCAGGGCGGTCAGCAGGTTGGGGCTGGTGATTTCAAATTTGCTGGCTTGTGGCGGATTCTGATCATCCTGGTTGGCGGCGACCAGTTGATAGTCTTCCGTTTTGTCCCGGATGGTTGTGCTGATGACGATCGATTCTGCCGTCGACCAGGCATCGTCCTTGATCTCGCCATCGAGCAGGTAAATCGTGATCTTGCCTGACGTGTTGTCATGGGTCCATTCGGCGTGATATTGCTCCTCGCCGATTTCCATCACGTGGCCGCCGTGGGGACCAAGTGCGGCGTGGTCGTGGTCGTGATGGTCGTGGCCAGCATGGCTGTCAGGGCCCGCTGTCTGGCCAGTCGCGTCTGCTGCCGGCTTGCCGCTTGCATCGTCTTTGCCGCAGCCGATCGCCAGGCAGAGCGCTGAAATCAGAAGAAGGAGAGTTGAAGCACGCATGGAGAGGTTGTCACTTTCACTGGGGGTGGCCGGTCAGGACGGAACGTGAGTGTGGCTGCAAGCACGCGCCATAGGATCCAGTATCGATATTGTTACGAGAGCTGCAAGCCGAGAGTTCGCTTGGGGGTCGCAGGCGGCTCGCTGCCTGCCATCCAACCCTGCGGCGCTCGCTTGCGTCGAACGACGCAGGGATTGGGCGGGGTTGTGTAGGACTTCTGGCCGCTGATCCACTGCTACTTCTTTTTCTGGCTCATCAGGAAGGCCAGTAGATCGGCAGCCTGCTGGATGGTCATATCTTTCAGCTGCAGGTCGGGCATCAGCGACTTGGGTTGTCGTACCAGCAGGTCAATCTGGTTACTGGCAATGCTGACTTCCTTGGCATCTGTCGTGACCAACACGACCTGCTCGCTGGTCTTGCTTTTCAGCAGCCCGGTCATGATTCGGCCGTCGACGGTCTCCACGATGTAGGAACTGAATTTTGGGTCAATCGTGCGCGAGGGATGGAGAATGCTCTCGAGGATCTTCTCTTTTTTCAATCGCGTGCCGATATCTGCCAAGTCGGGCCCGACCTGTTTACCAACGTCGTTCAAACGGTGGCAATTACGGCACTGCATCGTGACGCCGAGGGTATACAGCTCACGTCCTCTTTGAACGCTGCCTCGGGCGGACAGGATTTCGGCGGGATTGATGATCTCACCAAGTCGGGCGATTCTCTCATCGGCCGGCAGGAAACGATCGAAGAGGTCGCGTATATGAAGTGGCCTGTCCTTGAGCAACGGGCTCAGCACGCCCGCCTCGAGTGGCCGCTGCTGGATCGCCAGCGAAAGGGCCAGGGCGCCGGAGGTGTCGTTAAGCAGACTGTCGGCGAGCGTTGCGCGCGTTGCTGCGTCGGTCGCTGAATCGACAAACTGGTTGCTTTGCCGCAGCATCTCCGCCCGCTGGGCGATCCGCGGTGCCACGTCGTCTGGCGGATCCATCTGCTGGATCCAGTCGCGTAGCAGGTCCACGCCTGCTGAGTCGACCAGGCTGGGCCCGATCTGCGGCATCCGTCCCTTGCCGGTCTTGGCCATTCGGTAAAGCAGCACGGAGCCGAGTGCATCGTGAGGGGCCACAATGCGTGCGTTCTGGATCAGGAAATTCCCCTGGGATGGCCGCGTTCCAAGCAGCAGCGATGCTTCCAGACTGGTAGTAAATCGCACATCAAAGTGTGCTGTGCCACCGCCCCCCGGCATGTGACAGTGGGCACAGTTGGTGAACAGGTAGCTGCGGACACGGGCCTCGGTTTCGGCCGCTACGTCATAAGGATTGACCAGCGAGGGGAGATTGTCCCAGCTGTCGCGAGCTGGAGCCGGATCGGATCCAGCAGCATTGGCCAGCTCTGTCCACTCGATCAGGCCGCGATGGTGCAGCCAGTCCAATTGAGAGAGGCTGCCTGCCGAGGCTGTGCTGCGTGGGTGATTCAGCTGGGCAGGCAGAAAGCCGATCAGCTGGCCATGCCGGGCATTGTGGCAGGTCTGGCATTCTGCACGGCTGTGGAATCGCCAGCTGTACTGGAAACTGCCCTCGACAGACTGCTTGTCGGTGACCGTGATCGACTGGCGTTGGCCAGCGGCAGAGACCAGCTGAGCATCTGTCTGTTCGTCATTCCAGGCATAGCTGAAAGCGTCCCATTGGCCACCCTGGTAGACCAGTAGCTGGGTTTCCATGATGCGACGTGTTGCCGGCTGAGCGAGGTCCAGTGGCAGCGAGAGTGTCTTGGCCAGGACGGTTCCACTTGGAAAGGAGAAGCTTCCCTTGGCCAGCGTAATCCGCTGGCCGCCAGGTACGGCCGCCAGGTAGCTGGCGGTGGCATGGTCGGACCACTGCGGCGCGGCCACGCTGAAGTCAACCACGCCGGGGGCGGGAGCGAGTTCGGCGACGGATGAAAAAAGGCCCGTTTCGCTGAGTAACTGGGGGAAGTCGCTGTTCTGGTGGCGGTCCGGGTTTTCGCTGAGTTGATAGATGCCGCCGGCGTAATCGAGGACATAGAAATTGTCATGACGATCACGGCCGAAGGCGATGATTGCCAGCGTGCTGTCGGCAATTTCCTCATTCCAGGTTACTTCGCCAGCCTTGGTCCGTAGCCCCCAGATTTTTCCGGTGACATAATCGCCGTAGATATAGGCGCCCGAGAGAGCTTTGAGCTGTTTGTCGCGGTAGACATGACCGCCGGTGACAGACTTGGAGACGACATGCGAGTGGCTGGCTGCGGGTGGCAGGATAGCGCCCGGTCCCGGCTCGATCTCGCCCCGCACCGGTTGCGGGCCCTCCATCACGCTCCAACCGTAGTTGCCGCCGCGCTGGACGCTGTAGACCATTTCGTACAGCTCCCAGCCGACATCACCGATCCAGAGTTCGCCTGTCTTCTCGTTAAAACTCATCTTCCATGGATTGCGGAAACCAAAGGCCCAGATTTCTGGCCTGGCACCGTCGATGTCGACAAATGGATTGTCAGCCGGGACCTGGTAGGCGACGCTGTCATCCCGCGGATGGACGTCGATTCGTAGCAGGCAGGAGAGCAGGTCATTGACCCCCTGCCCTGTGGCGAGTCCATCGGGTGGGCGAGGTGGAGCCCCGTCGCCGGTTGTGATGTAAAGAAAACCGTCGGGACCGAATTTCAGGCAGCCGCCGTTGTGGCCTCCCGATTTCCAGCGGATCAGTTGTTTCTCAGTTCCTGCATCGATGGTCGGTGGCTCGGTGTCGGACATCTCAAAGCGTGAGACGACCGTTCCGTCGGCTGCATCACCGGCAACGATGTAGCAGATATAGCAGTAGCGGTTGTTGTCGAAGTCAGGGTCGAATGCGAGGCCATAGACAGCATTGACCGCTCCAATTTCGGCGGGTAAGTCGATGACCAGGTCGGGCGCGGCGGTATTTTGGGTTGGATCCGTCGTGCCGCGGGAGGGCAGGAAGGAATAGATCTGGCCTGCCCGCTCTGCCAGAAAAATGCGGTCGCTGTCGTCCTGGTGAGTCAGGATGACAGGCTCTTTGAAGCTGAATTGAGGGAAAACACGTTCCACGACATACGGCAAAGGCGGTTCGGGGGATCCGATCAATCGCGACGTTGTCCAGTCGGCTCGCAAGGTGGGCTCGTCGGCGGCCACTTGGAGCGTGGTGATGGGTGCCAGGTAGAGTGCCAGAAATAGCAGGACAAGTGGGCGCTGCATCGTGATAAGTCCTTCAGCCAGGGCGAAGACGAGGCGATCTGAATGTTTGGCTGGTATTGTGCCAGCCCAGCCCCGCGCGCAGCAACCCCCTGTGTATTTTGCTGCCTTTGGCAACAGGAAGGTGGTCGTGGGCCTCAAAACGGGTTTGCCGACTCCCGATGAGAGTCGGATACAACCCTGCTGCCTTCGTCAGCAGGGCGATGATTGTGACTGTATGAGCGGGTACAGCTCCCGGTTTGGCAAGCTGGAGAACCAAGGCATTCTGGGGCCATGCTGTACCGGGACTGATCACGGAAAAGTGGAAACAAGTCACGAGTTATTGGTAAGCATTGCCGATTAATTGGAGTATTCCGAGAATTCCGGGAGTACCGGTTCTGCGCTTTGTGCCGGACCGACAGTTGATGACGAATAACCGGAATGATCCGACTTTGACCTCTCACGGTAGTTAGCAAGCGGATGAAAGGCCAACGATGGCAGCAGGATCCATGAGCCGACTATCCACCAATTCGCACAACATGATTACCATGTGCCGCGGGGTAGCTGTAATGAGAAAACTGAGGTACTGGACCTGGTGTCTGGCAGTTGGGCTGTTGTTTACGACGGTCTTTCCTGTGGGCGCACAGCAGGTCGAGAAAACGTCTGACGAGCCTGCTGGCGTCGAGGTCAGCGTCACGGCTGATGATGAGGCTGCAATCGAGCTGTCATTGACAGACGAGCCCTCTGACAGCCCTGCGGCTGAAGTCACGATTAGTTCTGACGCTCCGACCGCCGTTGCCTATCCAGATCAGCCGGTACGCCAGATGATCCAGGGTGTTCGCAGCGGCATTGCCGAGCAACTTGGGCTCGATGGTGCAGCACCTGGCCACCGCGTGATGGGTGGATTGGGCACGGGAGCCTTTAAGCAGCGGATGGATGCTCCGCTGGCGAGAGTCATGCCCGCCGGCCTGGCCAACTGCTGTCGACCCCGCTGGTTTGATGTCCGCCTGGAAGCGATGAACTTGCAGCGGGACGCTGTTGGCCGCAACACGAATTTCACCAGCGACGGAATTCTCGGCCCGATCGTGCTGGGTGTGGACGACCTCGAGTTCGACAAGGAGCTGGGAATGAAGTTTTCCGCGGCTCGCCAGCTGTTTGGTGCCAACAGCCTCGAGTTCACCTACTTCGGGCTCTTCAATTTTGACAGCGTGAGTGCTGTCAACAGTCCGACAAACAACCTCTATTCCGTCTTCAGTAACTTTGGCATCGATCCGTTTGGCGGATTCGGGGAGACCGACCAGGCCAGCCGACACACGCTTTCCTACTCTTCATCGATTGATAGTGTCGAGTTGTTTATTCGACGCAGCTGGGCTGAGCCGGAATGTCGCTGGCAGGGTTCCTGGCACGCCGGCGTCCGCTTTGTCTACTTGCTGGAGGACTTCCGGCACACGACCAGGAGCGACCTCAACAACAGCTCGCTGGACTACAGGGTCAAGACTCGTAACAGCATGGTCGGCTTCCAGTTGGGTGCCGATCTCTGGTGGTGCACGGCATCCGGCATTCGCTTCGGTGCCGAGGTCAAGGCGGGTGTTTACGGTAACCGGGCAGAACAGGATTCGATCATCGACGCCACCTCGATCACCACGCCGTTGATTGATCACCTGGAGAGCAAGCGAGTGTCGGTCGTGGTGGAAACAGGGGCTATGGCAACCTGGCAGATCGACCAGAACTGGAATCTACGCGGCGGTTACCAGATCGTCTTCCTGGGAGGCGTGGCACTGGGAGCTGAGAACTTCAACACGGAACCGCCATTTGTTGGATTGGGACGGCCGCCCATCCTGGTGGACAATGGTGAGGCCTTGTATCACGGCTTTACGGTAGGAGCGGAATTTACCTGGTAGGGAGCGATTGGACAGCGCGTGGTCGGGCCGCCCACTGGCCCGCCACCGGACACACACACGAACAGACGTATTGGATGCAGTGAGGAGCAGCCAGATGGCCAGGATGAGCCAAAAAGGGACACGGATGTCCGCTGGTTGCACTTCGTTGAAAAGGACAAGAACAAGCAAATTCGTTGACACGGTTTTGCTGATGTTTAACTTGTAGTTGAGGCAATTGCCATCCCATCGAGCGGGCCCTGGCAAGGGGCTTCGCAGAGAAAGGTAAGCTGTCGTGAATTCACGAAAACAAGCCAAGCAGCGACGTAATCGCAATCGGAGCCGGCAACTTCGAAAACCGACTCTGGGAGTGGAGCGCCGGGCCAGTTTCGAGACGCTGGAACAGCGGATGCTGTTGGCCGCAGATTTTGGTGTTGATGGCGGTGGACAGGTCGATACCGACTCACATTTGCCGGATGTCCAATCTCTGATTGCCTCGAATTATGTGCTGCCCTCTATTTTCGAAGGCAGCCAGGGTCATCTTTCTGGTTCAGTGGCTGGTGGTACACCACGTGATATCGCGGTTGACTACCTGGAATCGAATGCGGGTGATTTTGGGTTGTCGTCCAGTGATTTCGACAGCTTCCGCGTTTCGAAGGAATATGAGACGACTCACACCCGTGTTACCCACGTGGTGTTGCAGCAGACACATAACGGCCTGGATGTTCAAAACGCTATTGCGATGGTCCACGTCGACAACGATGGGCGAATTGTCGCCGCATCAAGTGCTTTTGTGAGTGGCCTGAGCGATGATCCGAGTATCACGAGTTTTTCACCGACTTTGAGTGCCAGCCAGGCAGTCCAGCAGATGGCCGGTGATTTCGGGCTTACCTTGACCTCGTCGCCGAATGTGATCGGACAGCAAGGGACACTGGATCAAGCCACATCACTGAGTAATGCAGGTATTTCACTCTACAGCATTCCTGCCAAGCTGCATTACGTCGCACAAGGCGATGGCGGCGTGGCTTTGTCCTGGTCGTTGATGGTAGCAACGCAAGGCCAAGAGCATTTCTACATGGCCAGCATCGACGCCAGCGACGGTTCGGTCAATTATGCAAATGACCTGGTCAATAATGCGCGTTACAACGTCTTTGCCAAACCAACCATTGACCCTGATGATAATGCCCAGTCGGTCGTTGTTGATCCTGCCGACGCAGTAGCCTCACCTTGGGGATGGCACGATACGAATGGCCTGGAAGGCCCGGAATTCACCGACACCCGTGGCAACAACGTCTTTGTCCAGGTTGGTTCGATCGGGAACGCGCCCACCGTCAATGGGGCACGGGCTCAGGGTGGCGAAGACCTGGAGTTCCTCACGGCCCATGATCCGTTGAGCATCTACTCGACTCCGGAAAACCAGGATGTTGGTACCACGAACGCTTTTTACTGGGCCAACCTTTGGCATGATGTCCTGGTTGGGTACGGTTTTGATGAAGCGGCCGGTAACTTCCAGGGCAATAACTATTCTGGACAAGGAGAAGCTGGCGATCATGTGATCATCGAGATCCAGGATCCGGACGTGATCTGTAACGGCGTTAACCTGACCGTTCCTGAAGGACTTCCGATACCAACGTCACCTTTCATTCAGTTGGGTTTTTGTGACGCTGCAGTTCCACAGCGAGATGGTGCTCTTGATCAAACGCTGATCGTCCATGAATTGACCCATGGACTTCACGAGCGATTGGTTGCTGGTCCGGTGAATCCGGACGGAAGTACGATCGACGATCAAATTGGTGGTATGGGTGAAGGCTGGTCTGACTGGTTTAGTTTAATGTTCACCCAGGACATTAACGACGACGCCGATACTCCGCGGACTGTGGGAGCATATTACATCAACGATGAGGCTGGATTCCGTCGCAATCCGTACAGCTATGATCTCTCAATTAATCCGATCACGCTCGATAACTTCAACGCTCAAGACGATCCGGTGACGTTGGTCCCAAACAACCAGGTTCACCAGTCGGGTGAGATTTGGGCCTCGATATTATGGGACTTGAACTGGAACCTGATTGAGGAATATGGCGGTAAGGAAGTCGCCTTCAATTCTGATCTCTCTCAGGCGGTTGGTAAGAATGGTAATCCGAATATCTTTGGCGGCAACGTGATAGGCCCGGACGTGCTGGACCTGACGACCGGGGCAAATAACCTGGCGATGCAGCTGGTGATTGATGGCATGAAGATGACAACCATCGCACCGCGATTTTCCGACGCTCGCGACTCAATCCTGGCCGCTGACGTGGCATTGACAGGGGGTGTCAACCACGGTGTCATCTGGGAGACGTTTGCCCGGCGTGGACTCGGTGTGAGTGCGTTTTCTGGGGTGACCACGGTGGACCCAAATGTCAACTCAGCCTATGACCTCCCCTCCACTCCCGCTGACCTCGCAGGCACCGTGTTCCTGGACGCAGATGAAGATGGAACCCGGGATACGAATGAGATCGTTCTGGAAGGAGCCGTGGTTTTTCTCGATCTCAACGAGAATGGAACACGTGAACTTCTCGAGCCGACCGAGATTACTGATGAAAATGGTGATTACCAGTTCGTCATGTACGTAGGCGGCAATTTCAACATCCGCATCCTGCCGTTCGGCGAGGGTTTCCTGCAGACTCTGCCAGATCCGACGCAGATTCCCGGCGGACCGATCAATGACGGTGGCTATCATGTCTCGGTGGCGCTCGGTAATTCGGCCTCTGGCCTCGACTTTGGCTTTGCCCCGGCAGATCTATCGTTGGGTATTTTTGGCACGAAATTCCATGATGTCGGAAGTCCGCCAAACGGTGTTCAGGATGCAGGTGAGGAAGGTCTGGGAGGAGTCTGGGTCTATGTCGACCTGGATGGCGATGATCGGATTGATTTTGGTGAACCTGCGGCAGTGACCAAGTCAGACGGCAGTTATGCGATCGATTTCCATGAACCCGGCCAGTACACGGTTCGTGAAGTTGTGGATCCGGGTTGGGTGCAAACGGCTCCAGTGAGTGGCGAGCATTCCATTGAGATTTTCGCGGGACTTCCGGTCGTTGGTATCAACTTTGGTAACCAGGCACAGGATGACTATGGTGATGCTCCGGCTCCCTATCCCTCGCTCCAGGCGGACAACGGTGCGGTGCATGGCATCTTGCCAGGATTCGGGATGGGTACCTCGCCGGATGCAGACATTGATGCGTTCACAGGCAGCGAAGCGCTCGGCGATGACAGCAATGGCATCGACGACGAGGACGGGGTCAGTATTAATCCCGATGTGTTTGGTGCAGACCAGCCACTTGTCAAGGGTCTGACTGTAAGTCTGAATGTCTCGATCGCTAACGGCACTGCCTCCGCTGGCGTTGTGCAGGCCTGGATCGATTACAACCAGGATGGCGACTGGGACGATGCCGGCGAACAGATACTTACCGATCAGACGGTAGTCGAGGGATCGAACGCGTTGACGATCGATGTTCCCACCACGGCCACGGTGGGCCTGACATTTGCCCGCTTCCGATATGGCTACGAACGCGGCATCGGGCCGACTGGCCGGGCGCTGGTGGGTGAAGTTGAAGATCACCGCCTGCTGATCCTCGACGATAAGCCGATCGCCAATGACGATTTCTTCCAGGTCGACCAGGATACGAGTAATAACCAGCTGGACGTACTGGCGAACGACTTTGCCAGCTCGCTGGGACCGCTGACGATCCGTTCGATCGTGGCGACACCCGACCAGGGTGGAGCGGTGTCGATCTCGGCGGATGGCTCCCAAATCTTCTACACACCGTCGGCGAATTTCTCTACCCCGCCGCTGGAGACGTTTACCTATCAGGTCTCCGACTCCGTCAGCGTGGACTGCGGTCTCACGCCAGATCGCTGTGACACGGCCACCGTCCAGGTGGATGTCAGGACGACATTCCCGAACGCCGTGGCAATCGACGATTATGTTGATCCCGTCGAGGGCGCAGACGTGAATCCGCCCATCACCACAATTGATGTGTTGGCCAATGACATTGTCGGTGCCAATGGCCCGCTGGTGCTGATTCCGAGCGGATTGACACAACCGGCGAACGGTACCACCCAGGTGGACGTCGTCAATAACACGATCCTCTACACGCCGAACGGCGGCTTCTACAATCTCGATTCGTTTACCTACACGGCCAGCGATACACAGAATAATATCACGACCGCCAATGTCAGCGTGCAGGTTTCCAAGCCGCTGGGAACCTGCAGCCCGGATGCTGACCTGGCCAATTGTGACAACGTGATCAACTTCTTCGTCGAGACGCTCGATCCAACCACCGGGGCATCGCTCACGACCGTTGACGTCGGGCAGGACTTTACCGTCAAGGTCTCTGTGCAGGATAACCGCCTGCCGGCCGACGCGCTTGCGGGCAACGGTATCTTTGCCGGTTTCATGGACGTGCTCTACGACGCGGGCAATGTGCAGATCAAACCAAGTGCCACGCCGATCGTCTTTTCCAGCTTCTACCCGAACTTCCCACAGGGTGACGCGACTGTGCCAGGTGTCGTCAATGAACTGGGAGCCCTGCAGAACGGCTTCGATCCGCTTGGCGGCGGAGTGATTGAACTGGCGAGCATGACGTTTGTGGCGACCGGAGCTGGGACGGCCACGATCCAACTGGATCAGGCGGATGTCAGCCCCGAGCACGATACGCTGGTACATATTCTCAATAGCCAGCCCTCCAACGATGCCGTCGTCGATCATGCCGTGATCAACTTTGGCGTTGTTACCCTGCTTGTGAACTCGGCCGGCGCCGGTAGTGGCGGTGGCGGCGGTGAAGGTGAGAGGCTGGACGCCAGTGGCGATGGCTATGTGACACCCATGGATGCACTGCAGGTCATCAATGACCTGAACTTCTACGGTGCCCGGCCACTTGCGGCTGGTGCGG
>Ga0302132_10001095_pt1 | contig 15457 bp, 15 predicted proteins | sample CB9_321_MG_FD_203113 | JGI IMG/M metagenome (GOLD analysis project Ga0302132, IMG submission 203113) | Marine microbial communities from Western Arctic Ocean, Canada - CB9_32.1 | ecosystem: Environmental > Aquatic > Marine > Oceanic | place: Canada: Western Arctic Ocean | collected 2017-09-19
GGCCGCCCGTAACGTCGATGGCCGCGTGATCCTCTATGCGGACAAGATGACTGGCTCCCTGACTTATGCCATGGACGAAACCAACCGACGACGTGCGAAACAGCAGGCCTATAACGCTGCTAACGGCATTACCCCTGAAAGCGTGCGAAAGGAAATTGGCGATATCCTGGGATCCGTTTATGAAGGCGATCACTTCACAGTCGATACCGGCGACGAAGGCGCGACCCATCTGGTCGGCGATAACCTCGCCACCCATGTCGTGCATCTGAAAGAACGCATGCATAAGGCCGCTGGCGATCTCGAATTTGAGGAAGCCGCCCGGCTGCGCGATGAAATTCACCGGCTGGAATCCGTAGAGCTCGGCCTCAGCGATCCCGAACCGGTCGGGCCCAAGCGACTCGCCGCGCGTATTCGCGCCGCTGACGCAAATAGTCGTGGCAAATACCGCAACAAGACACAACGTAAGCAAGACGCCAAGAAACGATTGCAGCGTAAATAGCGGCAAATTGAGACAATTTCTATGAACCTTATGATGACGATTGGCGGATTAGCGCTACTGCTGTTTGGCGGTGAAGTGCTGATACGGGGCGCCGTTGGCCTCGCCAAGCGGGTTGGCATATCGCCGTTCATCGTTGGGCTAACGATCATCGGGTTCGGCACCTCGGCGCCAGAAGTGGTGGTCAGTGTCGATGCCGCCTTGTCCGGGTCCCCGGGTATCGCCGTTGGCAATGTAATTGGCAGCAACATAGCCAATATTCTGTTGATCGTTGGATCTGCTGCGCTTTTTGTTCCGCTTGCCGTTCATCCTGATGCCCTCAAGCGCGATGGCACGATGATGGCCTTTGCGACGGTTTTATTTATCGCGATCGCGTTGATGGGAACCGCGACCTGGTATCACGGCGTCGTCTCCATCATCGTTCTCGTCGCCTATCTCACCTATTCGGTATGGTCCGACCGGCAGAAAAATGATGCCACTGCACAGCTCCATAGAGATAAAGGCGAACAGTTGCAGTTGGGTCTTCCCGACAAGGTGTGGGTGATGTTACTCGCCCTTGGCATCGGGCTCGCCGCTTTGGTTGCAGGCTCCCGCTTTGCGGTTATCGGCGCATCGGCCATCGCCCGCGAAGCCGGGATCAGCGAAGAGGTTATCGGGATCACCCTGGTCGCCTTTGGCACGTCCCTACCGGAACTCGCCACGGCGATGGTTGCCGCCGCCCGCAAACAAGCGGATGTCTGTATCGGCAATGTCATTGGCAGCAACATCTTTAATCTGCTGGGCATTACCGGTGCCGCCGCCATCGCAGCGCCCCTGCCGTTTGCCGCCTCGGTCGTCAGTTTTGATATCTGGGTCCTGCTCGCCGTCACGGTTTTGTTTCTGTGGTTTATGCTGACCGGTCGCCGCATCCAGCGCTGGGAGGGTGCTGTGCTCCTGTTGCTGTATTTCTCCTATATTTCCCTGCATTTTTTACCGGGTGGCATTCTCCCAACAAGCGCTTGAAGCGAGAGGACTTGAAGCTACAGGGCTTTAAGCAACAAAGACTTGAAGCAACGACTGCAATCTCGCATTGTGCCGCCATGTCTGAGACTAACCTCAAAAATGTCCTGGTAACCGGCGCTGCACGGCGGATTGGCGCCGCCATTGCCCATGACCTGGCCGCCAATGGCTGGGCTGTGGCAGTGCATTATCAGGATTCTGCTGACGATGCGTCCAAGGTGGTCGACGACATCACCGCTCAGGGCGGCAAGGCCGTCACCCTTCAGGCGGAATTATCGCAGGACGGCCAAGCCAAAGCCCTGATTGACGCTGCTACGGAAAAGCTTGGGCCGCTTACTTGCCTAATCAATAACGCCTCAATATTTGAGCCAGATACGATAGAGACCGCGACACCGGGAAGCTGGGATCGTCATATACAGGCCAATCTGCAGGCACCGCTTTTTCTGACGCAGCAATTTGCCGAATTGTTGCCGGAGGGTGAGACCGGAAACGTTATTAATCTGCTGGATCAGCGCGTATGGAATCTGACGCCCTATTTTGTATCCTACACGGTCAGCAAAACCGGGCTGTGGACCTTGACCAAAAGCCTCGCCCTCGCGCTGGCACCGAGAATTCGGGTGAACGCCATCGGACCGGGCCCGGCGTTGCCAAGCCCAAGACAATCCGATGAGGAATTTGCCGAGCAATGTGCTGCAACACCGCTTGGCTGCGGCACGTCGCCGGAGGAAATCTGTCAGACTGTCCGATTTATCCTGTCCACGTCCTCTTTAACCGGACAGATGATCGCTTTAGATGGCGGACAACATCTCGGCTGGGCGCAGCCAAATGGCGACGCCGCGCCAGTTGAGTAGTGGAAGAATTCGTTAAAAGAAATTGAGTACAACAGATAAAACGACCAAAGGATTACATCGATGAGTTCTCAAGGCGCTGTTCGCCCGTTGCACCACCACGGTCACCCCGGGGTCCGCCATGTATTTGTCCGAGATTTGGTCATTCCCGCTTTGATTGGCATCCATACCCATGAGAAGGACGGCGCACAGCGTATCCGCGTTAATCTCGACATGGAGGTTCCTGAAGCGGACAGCCCAGCTCAGGACCGCCTATCCGACGTCGTTTGCTATGAAGAAATCGTCGATGGTATCCGTGCAATCGTCGATGCGGGTCATATCAACCTGGTCGAAACACTTTCTGAAAAGATCGCCGCGCGAATACTTGCCGACCAGAGAATAGAACGTGTAAGGGTTAGAGTCGAAAAACTCGATATATTTGCCGATGCTACCAGTGTTGGCGTAGAAATCGAACGCTCTCAACATTGATGACTTAGTGTTCCGAAATATTCGACATACGAATTCCGAACTTATTTGTACACACCCGATATTCTTGTCCTAATACTGCGGTCTATTTTATAGTTTGATAAAATCTTTACTAAACTGTTACCATTTATTAACCAACATAAATAAACATCATTATTTTTCAATAGCTTAACTAAATGCCCATTTTTTGAGCAAATCGAGATAACGCAATGATCGCAAGAGGGTGAACAAAAGGTGATGAGTTTATCTACAGACTTATCCACAGCCCTAGTGGACAACCTAAAGCAATCAAAATCATCCACAGTTACTATGTCTATATTTCGGTTCAAGTGTAGCGAATCTTCGCGTTTTGGGAACTCAAAACCAGCTCGATGACAGAAAACTCAGATACCCCGGTTGCCCTCGCACCCTCGCTCAAACGCGGCGCCGATATTATTGCGGGTGTTGTCAAAACCCTCACCAGCAGCCCCGGCGTTTACCGAATGCTCGATGAGGACAGCAATCCGCTTTATGTCGGCAAGGCCAAGAACCTCAAACGTCGTGTCGTGACCTATTCGCGGCCGGATAAACTCCCGGTCCGACTCCAGCGCATGATCGCTGCAACCCGCATGATGGAAATCATCGAGACCCATACCGAGGTCGAAGCGCTACTTCTCGAGAGCAATCTCATCAAGAAGTTGAAGCCGCGCTACAATGTCTTGCTACGCGATGACAAATCATTCCCCTATATCCTGCTAACAAACAAATCTGACTGGCCGCAACTCATTAAGCATCGCGGTAGTAGATCTCGGGACGGTGAATATTTTGGGCCCTTTGCCTCAGCCGGTGCCGTCAACCGGACCCTCGCCGCATTGCAACGGGCGTTTCCCCTGAGGAATTGCTCGGACAATATATTCGCCGGCCGAACCCGCCCCTGCCTGCAATATCAAATCAAACGCTGTACCGCGCCTTGCGTTGACCGGATCAGCCGCGAGGATTACGGCGCCATCGTCGATGAAGCGCGTGATTTTCTGACCGGCGACAGCCGCGACCTCCAAAAAGGTATGCTATCCCGGATGGAGAAGTCCGCCGCGGATTTGGACTATGAAACTGCAGCCATCTTTCGCGACAGGATTAAGGCGCTCACCCAAATCCAGGCCCATCAGGATATTAACATCCAAAGCGTCGGTAACGCCGATATCATAGCGGCACATGAGGGTAGTAGCCTTGTCTGCATTCAGGTATTTTTCTTTCGCAACGGTCAAAATCTTGGCAATCGGACTTACTTTCCCACCCGCGCCAGCGGCATGCCCATCGCCGATGTCCTCGCGGCGTTCCTTGGACAGTTCTATTCGGACAAGACACCACCGCCCACTATTCTGGTTAATGAAACGCCGCCTGAGCGTGGTCTAATCGCCAATGCCCTATCGGTTAGGGCTCAGCGCAAGGTGACCCTCAGCAAGCCCTCCAGAGGCTCCAAACGGATACTGGTCGACCATGCGTATGCCAATGCGCGTGAGGCGCTAGCGCGCCGGCTGGCCGAAAGCAGCACGCAACGGCGACTGCTCGAAGGGCTGACTGACGCCCTCAACCTGGAATCGCCACCCCAGCGGATAGAGGTCTACGATAACAGCCATATTTCCGGCACCAATGCCGTCGGCGGCATGATCGTCGCAGGACCCGACGGGTTGAAGAAACCGGCTTATCGCAAGTTCAACATCAAGGACCAAAGCCTCGAGCCCGGCGACGATTACGGCATGATGCAGGAAGTCATGACCCGACGGTTTCAGCGCGCGCAGCGCGAAGATCCCGACCGGCAATCAGGGAACTGGCCCGACCTAGTACTGATCGATGGTGGCCAGGGCCACTTGAAAGCAGTCGGTGAGGTCATGGCCGAGCTGGCCATAGATGACATTCCGATTGTGGCGATCGCCAAGGGCCCAGATCGGGATGCCGGGCGCGAGCGGTTTTTCATGCAGGGCAAGCCATCCTTTTTGCTGAAACCCAACGACCCCGTCCTTTATTTCCTGCAGCGTTTGCGTGATGAAGCACATCGCTTCGCCATTGGCAGTCACCGGGCGCGCAGAAAGATGGCGATCGGCGCATCTCCCCTTGATGAAATCGCGGGTATCGGCGCCAATCGTAAAAAATCCCTGCTGCATCACTTTGGTTCAGCCCGCAGTGTCGGCGATGCAGGTGTTGCTGATCTCGAAGCTGTGAACGGAATTAGTGGCCAAATGGCAAAAAAGATTTATGACCATTTCCATTCGAACGGTTAAGATGTTATCCGCATACCCAATAGAATAGGCCGCACTCGGGGCACAGATGGAAATGACCAGGTCGAACATATGCTGACAAATGTTCCAATGCTTTTAACGCTGTTCCGGATTGCCGCAATTCCGGGAATTGTTGCATTGCTATTCATGGATACCGATCTGGGTCGCTATCTCGCCTGCACGCTATTTGGAATCGCCGCCATCACCGATTTTTTTGATGGATATCTCGCCCGAGCCTGGAGCCAGCAATCCAAAATGGGGCAATTTCTTGACCCGGTCGCGGACAAGTTACTTGTTGCTGCAGCTCTATTGATGATGACCGGGTACGGACAAATCAGCGGCCTTATCATTTTACCGGCCTTGGTCATCCTGTGCCGCGAGATCATGGTCTCGGGTCTGCGGGAGTTTCTGGCTGAAATTCGCATTGGTGTTCCTGTCAGCACCCTGGCGAAATGGAAGACCGTGCTGCAGATGTTTGCCATTGGTTTCTTAATCGTTGGCGACGCCGGCCCCGAAATTCTGCCGACCCGGTTAATTGGTGAAACTGGGCTGTGGATCGCCGCCGTCTTGACCCTCCTCACGGGTTATGACTATCTGCACGCTGGATTGCGGCACATGGAAACAACAGACGATCCGGAGGATGGCCTTCACCATAAGGGGTAAGGCCGGGATATCCCTGGAGACCAGAAACATGAAGACATTTGGGTTCGCAGGTTGGAGCGGCAGCGGTAAGACACGATTGATCGTGCGGCTATTGCCGGAGCTGATCAGTCGCGGCTTCAGCGTTTCAACGATCAAACATGCGCATCACAACTTCGACATCGATAAACCCGGCAAAGACTCATTTGAGCATCGTCAGGCGGGGGCGTCAGAAGTTATGATCGCCTCCGAAAAACGCTGGGCCCTGATGCATGAACATCGCGGCGGCGCGGAGCCCGATGCCAAGGCATTGATTGCGGAAATAACACCAGTTGATCTAGTTCTCATAGAGGGCTTTAAGACCCACGCGCATCCAAAGCTGGAAATCTACCGCTCCACCCTCAATAAACCACTCCTTTATCCCGAAGACCCGCTTATCGTCGCCGTCGCTAGCGACAGGCCGATAGCAGACTCGGCACTACCGCGCTTCGACGTTGAGGACATTCAATCCGTTGCTGATTTTGTCGAGAGCCATTGCGGGCTGAAGCGCCCTGCAATACCCGGTGTCGCCTGATCATGGCCCAACTCAGTGATGATTGTTTTGCGTTTGGCGGCGAGTTGATGACCACTGACACCGCCCTGTCCGAGCTTCGCAACAGATTAAGCTGTGTTTGTGACACCGAAGAAGTTGCATTAGCCAATGCCGCCGGTCGTATTCTCGCGAAGGATCTAGTCTCTAGCCAAGCCGTGCCCGGACATGACAACGCCGCCGTTGATGGCTATGCGGTGTTCTTTGACGACCTTTCGGAAAACAGTGAAACGACGCTCCCCGTAACCGGGCGCATCGCTGCCGGACATCCGCTCAACGGCAACGCCCAACGCGGCAACGCCTACCGAATTTTCACCGGTGCCCCGATGCCCGAAGGACCGGATACCATCTTGATGCAGGAAGATTGCAATCTTAGTGGCGAGACTGTCGCCATACCGCCAGGCATCAAACGTGGCGCCAACCGGCGCTTTGCCGGCGAAGACATCGCCGCGGATGACACAATTCTGACCAAGGGCCAGCGCTTACGCCCTCAGGAAATCGGGCTGGCCGCCTCCATTGGCCAAAAGGCGCTGACCGTCTACACGCCGCTGCGCGTCGCGTTATTTTCGACCGGCGACGAAGTGCGAGATGTCGGCGAGACGCTCACGCCCGGTTCTATCTACGACGCGAACCGTTACTCCATAGCCGCCCTCCTTCGCGAGCTCGGCTGCAATGTCGATGATCTCGGCATCCTGCCGGATGAACACGACGTCATACGCGATGCGCTGAGCAAAGCCGCTGATGACCATGATGTCATCATCACGTCAGCAGGTGTTTCCACCGGCGAGGAAGACCATATCCGCAACGCCATCGAAGATCTCGGCGGCATCCATTTCTGGCGGCTCGCGATCCGGCCCGGACGTCCAATTGCGCTCGGCCAGATCGGCGCGGTGCCGTTTATCGGCCTTCCCGGTAATCCTGTCGCGAGCATGGTGACCTTTATGCGCTTCGCACGGCCCGCCTTGCTCCTGATGAATGGCGCATCGGACGTCGACCCCAAATTTTATCGGGTCCCCGCCGCCTTTACCTACAAGAAAAAGCAGGGCCGCCGTGAATGGGTCCGGGCCATGCTGTCGGTCGGCGAAGACGGCCAGCTCCAGGCGGAGAAGTTTTCACGCAGCGGGGCCGGTATTTTGACGTCGATGGTGGCCTCTGACGGTCTGGTCGAACTTAGCGAAGAGTTGACCGGCGTCGAGGCGGGTAACATGGTCGATTTCCTGCCATTTAATGAGGTGCGTTGATGCAATTACTTTATTTTGGATGGGTCCGCACAAAAATCGGCTCAGGCCGCGAAACACTCGACCCACCGGCGGAGATCACCGATGTGCGGAGTCTTGTCGAATGGCTGAAACAGCGCGGCGACGGCTATCAAGAAGCACTGCAAGATTTGGAAACAATCAGGGTCGCCGTTAATCAGGAAATGGTCGATCTCGATGCCCTAGTGTCGCCCAGCGATGAAATTGCTCTGTTTCCACCGATGACCGGAGGCTGAGCGCGGTGATTAAAGTTCAGGAACAGGACTTTGATATTGGCGCCGAACTCGCCAGCCTGACCGACGGAAACACCTCCGTTGGCGGCCTCGGTTGTTTTGTCGGGCTGGTGCGCGACATGGCCAACGAAGAACAAATCAGCTCAATGACGCTCGAGCATTACCCCGGCATGACCGAAAAACAGCTTGCGGCCCTTGAGGCAGAAGCCCGCGACCGCTGGACATTGCTGGACGTCCTGATCATCCATCGTTATGGACGACTGGAACCCGGCGACAGGATCGTACTGGTCGGCACCACATCGGCGCACCGCGAAGCGGCACTCGAAAGCTGTCACTTCCTGATCGACTGGCTCAAGACCAAAGCGCCGTTCTGGAAGCTCGAAGAATCTGATACCGGCGAAAGCTGGGTTGCCGCACGCGACTCAGACGATGATGCTGCGGACCGCTGGAGCGACACCGCAACACAAAGTGAACAAAAGAAAGTCTAGAAGGTCAGGCGGTGGCATCCACTGGTTCGCGGACCAAACGGTCATAATCTTCCAGCAGGGTCTTGGTAACCGGACCGACAGTGAATTTCATGTCAGCTATCTGACCGACCGGCGTTACTTCAGCCGCCGTGCCGGTGACAAAAACCTCGTCAGCCTTTGACAGCTCGTCCGGCATAATAGCGCGTTCAATAATCTCAATACCGTGCTTGCGGGCTAGTCCCATAACAGAGCGCCGCGTGATGCCATCAAGGAAACAATCCGGGGTCGGCGTATGAATAACGCCATCTATTACCAGAAACACGTTAGCGCCGGTTGTCTCAGCCAGTTGACCGCGCCAGTCGAGCATCAACGCATCGTCGAAACCCTCTGCTTCAGCTTCATGTTTCGACAAGGTACAAATCATATACAGTCCGGCCGCTTTCGAGTGAACCGGCGCACATTCTGGAGACGGACGTTTATAAGGCGCCCATTTCAACTTGATGCCCTGCATCCGGGCTTCGGGCGAAAAATAGGAAGGCCATTCCCAGACCGCAATCGACAGATGGATTTTTGACTCCTGAGCCGAAACCCCCATCATTTCACTGCCGCGCCACGCAACCGGGCGAACATAGGCATCGGCATAACCCTGTGCTTCCACGGTGGACAAAGTCGCCTGTTCGATCTCTTGCAGCAAATAGGGAATTTCGAAACCAAGCGTCTCGGCAGATTTGATGAGCCGTTCGGTATGCTCGCGAAGTTTAAAGACGCGACCGTTATAGACGCGCTCGCCTTCAAATACGCAGCTACCATAGTGCAAACCATGGCTAAGAACATGCAATTTTACGTCGCGCCAATCATGCAGCGCGCCATCGTACCAAATTTGTCCGTCTTGATCGTCGAAGTTCAGCATTGCGGAAAGACCTATTTGTTTCACTGATTAAAAGCGCATCGCGCTCCAATTTCAGGTTGCTCTGCGTATCATTCAAGTTCATATATGTCAACATGACTGACGTAAAATCAGGCGCCAATCCGCTATTCCTACGTGACGAAGAGTTGCGCCAGGGCATGGAACTCGTCTTCTATGCCTATCGCGATTTCACCGCCGAGCCGGATGCCATGTTGGCGGAGTACGGGTTTGGGCGGGCCCATCACCGGGTGATTTATTTTGTCGGTCGCAATCCCGGTATCACCGTTTCCGACCTGCTCGACATTCTGCAGATCACCAAGCAAAGCCTGTCTCGGGTTTTAAGCCAACTCGTTCGGGAAGAATTTATCACTCAAAGGCCGGGCACACATGACCGCCGCCAGCGCTTGCTAGAGCTTACTGACAAAGGGGTAACGCTGGAGAAACAGCTTTCGCAGAACCAGCGCGACCGGATCGCCCGCGCCTATCGCGCGGCCGGTGCTGAAGCCGTAGAGGGGTATCGCAAGGTCATTCTTGGGATGATTAACGACAATGACCGGGAAAAGTTTCGCAAACGTGGCAATTTTCAACCGTTCAAGAAAACCGGGCGATAAACCAACCAAACAATTAGTTAGACTTCGAGATTAAATCTTCTGAACGGTATGCAGGTGATTGACCGGGCCGTGACCACTGCCAAGACCCGGCGCCGTTTCGATAGCCTTATGCAAAAATGCTTCCGCCTGCGCAACGGCATCCTCAATTTCCAGCCCTTTAGCAATTCCAGCAGCCGTCGAGGAGGCAAGGGTACAGCCGGTGCCATGGGTGTGTGGAGTGTCTATACGGGAATTTTCGTAATAGCGTATGCCTTTTTCCGTAATGAGCATATCGCGCACTACTGGCCCATCCATATGCCCGCCCTTCAGCAAAACAGCCTCTGGTCCAAGCTCAAACAGCAAACGGCCTAGAGCTTCCATATCATCTTCGCCATTTAACGCTCTACCCGCCAACGCTTCGGCTTCCGGTACGTTTGGTGTTAACAGGGTCGCGCGCGGCACCAGCCTGTTTCTGAGTGTTGCGACAGCCTCGTCCTGCAACAGTGCCGCCCCCCCTTTCGCAATCATAACGGGGTCGACGACCAAGGGTGTGTCAGGCGCATCGCGTTCCAGCGCCGCGACCACTGTTTCAATAACCGAACTGTCGTGCAGCATCCCTGTTTTGATGCAGTCAGCACCAATATCAGTTAAAACCACGTTCATTTGCTGATCGATAAATTCAACGGGCACCGGCATGACCCCGTGAACGCCTTGAGTGTTTTGCGCCGTCAAAGCCGTGATTGCCGTGCTTGCAAAGACCCCAAGCGCACTGCTGGACTTGATATCGGCCTGGATACCGGCGCCGCCGCCGGAGTCCGAACCCGCTACAATAAGAACGCGACCAACCATCTCTTGTCTCTACCCAGCCGCCTGTTCAACGGCAACGCAAATATTGTCGACGATCTCGGCAATCAGATTTTCATCCTCGCCCTCCGCCATTACGGGTATCAGCGGCTCGGTACCCGAGGCCCTGATAAGCAGACGACCTGTGTCTCCAAGCCGCGCTTCGCCGTCTTTAACCGCTTCCTTTACGGGCTTTGCATCGAGCGGCATTGCGCCGCCAAACCGGACGTTCCGCAATAATTGTGGGTATGGATCAAAAAGTCGGCAAACCTCACTGGCCTTTTTGCCGGACTGAACGAGCACCGCTAAAACCTCCAAGGCAGCAATCAGCCCATCTCCCGTCGTATTATAGTCATTGAGGACAATATGACCGGATTGCTCGCCGCCAACATTAAATCCATTCTGGCGCATATGCTCGACGACGTGGCGGTCTCCAACCTGGGTCCGCACGAGAGAAAGCCCGATACTGTTGAGATATTTTTCCAGCCCAAGGTTAGACATCACCGTGCTAACAATACCGCCCCCAAGCAGGCGGGCACTACGGCGCCAAGCTTCAGACACCAGCGCCATAATTTGATCACCATCGACACTGTTGCCCTGCTCATCTGCGATTATCACCCTGTCGGCGTCACCATCCAGTGCGATACCAAGGTCAGCACCCTGCATAACGACAGTTTCCCGCATCAAATCTGTATTAGTGCTGCCGCAATCCTTGTTGATATTGAAACCATCCGGCGAGACTCCAAGCCGGACGACGTCAGCCCCCAATTCCCATAACGCTGCAGGCGCTGCTTTATAAGCGGCACCGTTGGCGCAGTCGATCACGATCTTGAGGCCGTCGAGCCGGAGACCTTTCGGAAAGGTATTCTTGGCAAATTCAATATAGCGGCCTTCGGCATCTTCGAGACGCTTCGCCCGGCCCAGCTCGGCGGCTGGAGCCAATTCACGGGTGGACCCTTCCGCGACTAATGCTTCAATCTGGGCTTCGGTGGCATCCGACAGTTTATATCCATCTGGTCCAAAAAGCTTAATGCCGTTATCTTCAAAGGCGTTGTGCGACGCGGAAATCATCACACCGAGATCGGCCCGCAAACTCCGGGTCAGCATTGCGATAGCTGGTGTCGGCATAGGACCCACCATGATTACATCCATGCCCATACCGATAAAACCAGCAGTAAGTGCTGGTTCCAGCATATAGCCCGACAACCGCGTGTCCTTGCCGATAACAACTGTATGACGATGATCGCCACGCGTAAAAATTTGGCCGGCAGCCATACCAACCTTAAGGGCAACTTCCGCCGTCATCGGATCAATATTGGCGGTACCGCGGATGCCATCAGTACCAAAGAGTTTACGCGCCATTTAACCTATATCCTGCCGCTTCAAGGGGTTAGAGAATTGTTACGCGCCGCGTGGCTGACTGCAAAGGTAACAGCAATAGCTCGCTGCCCGCCTATCCATTCGCGTCGTCGCAAAGTTGCCAAATACACAGCGCCTGTTTGATATCAGCAACATCATGAACCCTATGAATTTGAACATTTTGGCTAACCGCGTGAAGCGTTGCCGCGATTGTACCAGGTAACCGACCCTCTGTGCTATTCGCATCGACTCTCCGTCCGATAAAGCTCTTACGCGAAACGCCAAGTACAATTGGCGTCCTGATCCCGTGTAGAATGGCCAGGGCGTTCAAAATCGCAAAGTTATGAGCATCCGACTTACCGAAACCAATTCCAGGATCGACCGCTATCCTGTCGTGTGACAAACCCGACCGTTTGCAGGCCTCGACGCGTTTAGCGAGATAGGCCGCAACCTCATAAGGCGCGTGATCATAATATGGGTCCGCCTGCATTGTCTGAGGGGTTCCCTGCATATGCATCACAATAGCTGAAGCGCCAGCATCCCGGACCACTTCAATCGCACCCGGTTCACTCAACGCGGTTATATCATTGACGATAGAGGCCCCAGCAGCCAAAGCAGCGCGCATTACGTCAACACGCCGTGTATCGGTTGAAATCACCGCCCCGAGCCCAACAACGCTTTCTATAATGGGCAAAACCCGATCAATCTCCTCTTGCACAGAGACGAGATCCGCACCCGGCCGGGTCGACTCGCCACCGATATCCAGAATTTGCGCACCCGCTTCGATCAACGCGAGACCATGGGCGATAGCGACCTCAGGACCATCAAAACGCCCGCCATCATGGAAACTATCTGGTGTAACATTCACGACCCCCATCACAACCGGCTCCGCAAGCGATAGCCCTGTAAAATGGCCACGCGGATGTGAAGCACCTTCAATCAGGGCAGCGATGACAGTTGGCAAGTCACCGCCTATTTCCCGCGCCCAACTTTCGATTTCAGAAAGCTCCGCTTCGACGATGGTCACACCGTCATTGGTTGGCAGATACAACTCCCCGCGGGAGATCGGCATAAACCGCCTCGGCGAAATCGGGAGCAACTGAAAATCAGGCATTCGATCAGGCGGATAAACGAAACCCCGGGGCAAGCCGGGGATTCTGGTAATCTTCATAATAACCGAAACCGCTTAGACTTACGAACCGGGTTGCGGCTCCGGCTCCAGGTCGGGTTCACCGTCATCTTTTTTACTCGTCGTCCCCGATGTCGGCAAGGAGGAGCGACCTTTACGATCCGCTGGTGGCTCATCGGGATCAGGACGAATAATGGTTTCACCACGGAGCAGTGCATTAATTTCATCACCTGACAGTGTTTCATATTCAAGCAAAGCCTGAGCAAGCGTTACAAGCTCGTTGCCGTGATCCGTCAGGATCTTCTCCGCAAGAATCATACTAGTATCAATAATCCGACGCACCTCTTCATCGATCATCTTTGCGGTGGCGTCAGAAACGTTTTTCTTTTGCGCAACCGAATGCCCGAGAAAAACTTCTTCTTCGTTATCGCTATAGCGTAATGGGCCGAGTTTCTCACTAAAGCCGAATTCGGTGACCATAGCGCGTGCCATGCCAGTCGCCATCTTAATATCACTCGACGCACCGGTGGTTACATTGTCTTCACCAAAGATGATCTTCTCAGCTACCCGACCACCAAATGCCATCGCGATTTTGGATTCGAGTTCAATTTTCGAATGCGACAGCGCATCGCGCTCCGGCAGAGACATCGTCAAACCCAATGCACGGCCACGCGGAATAATCGTGACCTTATGAAGGGGATCATGTTTTGGAACATGCAAAGCCACAATGGCGTGGCCAGCTTCATGATACGCCGTCAATTTCTTTTCATCCTCAGACATAACCATTGAGCGGCGTTCTGCGCCCATCATGACCTTGTCCTTGGCGTCTTCAAGATCAACCATTGTCACAAAGCGCTTATTTCGGCGCGCCGCCATCAAGGCACCTTCATTGACGAGATTTGCCAGGTCAGCACCGGAGAATCCAGGAGTGCCACGCGCGATCACACGCGCATCGACATCGGGCGCCAATGGCACATTCCGCATGTGAACTTTGAGAATTTTTTCGCGTCCCAGAATATCTGGGTTAGGGACAATTACCTGACGATCAAATCGTCCCGGCCGCAACAAAGCAGGATCCAAAACGTCGGGACGGTTGGTCGCGGCAATCAGAATCACGCCCTCATTAGCCTCAAAGCCATCCATCTCGACAAGGAGCTGATTGAGGGTCTGTTCGCGTTCGTCATTGCCGCCCCCGAGACCAGCACCGCGATGCCGTCCGACCGCGTCAATTTCGTCGATAAAGATGATGCAGGGCGCATTCTTTTTGCCCTGTTCAAACATATCGCGCACCCGAGATGCACCGACGCCGACAAACATTTCGACGAAGTCAGAGCCCGAAATCGTAAAGAACGGCACATTTGCTTCACCAGCAATGGCCCGGGCCAGCAATGTTTTACCAGTGCCCGGAGGGCCAATCAGCAAGACGCCTTTGGGAATCTTGCCGCCCAACCGCTGAAACTTTTGCGGGTCGCGCAAAAACTCGACAACTTCCTCAAGTTCCATTTTAGATTCATCGATACCTGCAACATCTTCAAACGTCACTCGGCCCGATTGCTCGGTCAGCTGACGAGCTCGCGACTTACCAAAGCCCATCGCTTTGCCACCGCCCGACTGCATCTGACGCATAAAGAATATCCAGACGCCGATCAGGAGCAGCATCGGGAACCAAGAAATTAATATCTGGACCAGTGAAGGCGAACCATCATCAGCTGGCATCGCTTTAATGACGACACCCCGTTTTGTCAGCCGTTCAACTAAATTGGGATCGTTCGGCGCATAGGTCGCAAAGCCGCGGCCATCGGTGTATAAGCCGGAAATATTATTGCCCTTGATCGTGACCTCACGAACCTGACCATTGGTAACTTCAGCGAGAAAATCCGAGAATGGGATTCCGACTTGGCCACTACGACTGCTTGGCTGCTGAAACAAGTTGAACAGCGCGACCAGCAAAAGGCCGACAATCAGCCAAAGGGCTATGTTTTTACCAAAATTATTCACGTCAAGAATCCTCGATCCGCTTAGCCGCAGTCCCGCGATAGCGTCGTATGTTTAAACGATTATGCCTCTGTTACATACATAGTGAATGCCAAGAGTTAAACAACTGGAAAAAAGGCATTCGTAACCGGCCGATTTGGAAAATAATCAATCTGTATTTTCACTACGCTAGCAGGATTGCGCGGCGTACGTCCATAGCCTAGGTGGGGAACGCTCAACAACTCGTTTCGATCCCACACCGAAGGCAACGCGCGACGAACAGCAATGTTTAAGTTCTTCAGACCGGTTTTCGTTACTTTCTCAGAGGATTTCCGAGGCAAACCGTCGCCCAACGCCCGAACCAGGAAATCTGACCGTATAGAATCGTCTGCCGTGGAAACCAATATG
>Ga0302132_10001098_pt1 | contig 15445 bp, 10 predicted proteins | sample CB9_321_MG_FD_203113 | JGI IMG/M metagenome (GOLD analysis project Ga0302132, IMG submission 203113) | Marine microbial communities from Western Arctic Ocean, Canada - CB9_32.1 | ecosystem: Environmental > Aquatic > Marine > Oceanic | place: Canada: Western Arctic Ocean | collected 2017-09-19
AATGGCGGTGTGATGGTCGTTCCTGTGACTCCTTCGGGGCAGTATCTGCTGATCAGAATTTATCGGTATCCGGTGAAAAAGTACATGTGGGAATTTCCAGCAGGGATGATCGAAGACGGTGAAACGGCAGTCAATTCCGGCGCCCGTGAACTGGAAGAGGAAACCGGCGTGAAGGCTGACAGTGTTGTCCTTTTGGGTTCTCAAACTCCAATTAGCGGATTCGTAGGCGATACGTTCTACACAGTGCTTGCGAACCTGCCTGAAATCGAGTCGGTCGATATTATCCCGCAACTCGATGAAGGCATCGTCGACGCGAAGCTTGTCACTCGGCAAGAAATTGTGGCGATGGCGGCAAGTCAGGAAATCGAAGACGGTGTGACCCTGATGTGCCTAGCCCGCTACTGGGCGTATTTGGAACTTAACGCCTGTGAATCTGGTGGAGAAGCATGAAAGATATTTACTCGCATATCGAATCGCACGTTGATGAATCGATCCAGCAGCTGTTCGAGCTTGTTCGCCAGCCATCGATATCTGCGCAGAAAGTTGGCTTCGATAAAGCCCCTGGTCTGATGAAGGATCTGCTCGAACGAAATGGATTCGAGGCTTTGATCATTCCCGTGCCAAACGACGGTCTTCCAACCGTCTACGGCTACATGGCGGCTTCCGGAAATCCTGAAACAGCGCCGACCCTGTTGTTCTACTGCCACTATGACGTGCAACCTGTTGACCCGCTTGAGCTCTGGAACACCGATCCTTTCGAGCCTACACAAATAGGTGATCGACTTTACGGTCGCGGAATGTCTGACGACAAAGGCAACATCGCCGCCCGACTCGCAGCAATAAGGGCGTTCGTCGATGAGCGAGGGGGCGTGCCATGCAACATCAAGATGTTCTGTGAAGGCGAAGAGGAATCAGGCTCGATAAATCTTCCAGATTTGATTGCTGAACGAGGAGATGATTTCAAGGCTGATGCATGCATTTGGGAGGGGGGCGGACGAAATCTTAACGGCGACCCATTCATGTATCTAGGACTCAAAGGTGTCCTTGGCGTCGGCTTGAGCGTGAGTATGCTTTCTGGCGACGCACACTCATCATATGCTGCCATATTGCCGTCGGCTGCTTGGAGGCTTCTTCAGGCTCTGCAGACCATAAAGGACGTTGACGAACGTATTCTGATCGACGGATTCTACGAAGGAATCACCGAACCGACTGCCGAGGCGGTAGACGCGGTAGAAGCGCTTCCAGACGATGCACCGGAATGGCTCGATACGTTTGGAGTTTCGGGTTTCGTAAAGGGACTCGATGGTGAAGATCTTCGCAAGCAACTGACGTTCCAGCCGACAGCGAATATCGCTGGACTCGACTCGGGGTACCATGACGCCGGTCTGAAGACTGTCCTTCCTGCTGCAGCCAAGGCAAAAATGGATTTCCGACTCGTTCCTGAGCAACGTCCTTACGACATTTTCGACAAACTTCGAAAACACCTCGACAAGCACGGATTTGAAGACGTCGAAATCGAGGTTCTCGGTGCTGTAAATCCTTATCGAACTGATCTAAATTCACCGTGGGTGCAATTAGTCGCTGAGACAGCTGAAGAGATTTACGGTCGTAAACCAGTGATGACTCCGAATATGGCGGGGACTGGTCCGATGTTTGATTTCGGCGACACTCTGGGTATGCCGATCGCCACTTCGGGTATCGATCACCCTTCTCACAAAATTCACGCACCAAATGAAAATATCACGGTTGATGATTTTCTATTTGGTGCTAAACACGCTGCGTTGATAATAGAACGATTCGCCCGAGACTGGGGTTAGATCTGCAAAACCCCCTGTAGAATTGGCGAGTTTTGTTGAACCTTTAACCGGAGAAAGCTTCCGCATATGGCCGTAATTCAGCCCACGCCTGACCACGTATTGGACAAGGCGACCATCGAACAACTCAAGCGCGTGAACACCACTGCTGTCGTCGACGTGCTTGCCCGTAACGGCTATGAGCCTCACTACGTTTACATGCCGAACGTTCGAACGATGAACCCCGGTCAAAGACTCGTTGCTCGAGCTATCACCGTTCGATTTGTCCCAGCTCGGCCCGACGCTATGGCAGAAAAGCCGGGTGGAGAAGAATCGCCAGAGTTCGCAGCATTCGAGCTGGCCGGTCCCGGCGACGTAATCGTGATGGAGTCGATGCGCGACAAGCGAATGTCGATTGGTGGCGACATCAAGTTCCTACGGCTCAAGCAGCGCGGAGTCGATGGGCTGGTTTGCGATGGCGGCATTCGCGATATGCACACCGTTCAGGACTACGGTGTTGGAATGTGGGGACTCGACAAGACATCGAATCTTGGAACCCGGGTTGGAACGCCTTACTCGACGAACGACACGATCGCAGTTGATGGCATTCTCGTTCGACCAGGCGACTACATCGTTGCCGATGACGATGGCGTAGTCGTTATTCCTCGCGGAGTTGCATCAGAAATCGCACTAAAGGCAATTGAGTACGACGATCTTGAAGAGTGGATTAGGGCACGCCTCGACAAAGAGCAGCTAACGCCCGGTTTGTACTACCCACCTGACGACGCAGTCATCGCCATGTACCGCAAAGAAAAGGCAGAGAACGTGGGCAGCTAAAGCTCGACTTCGATATCCAGTCCGTCATAGGCGTATTGGATATCGAGACCTTCTGAATCTTTCAGTTTGGCAAGTTCGGCGTTCACAGGAACGTGATCGATGTCGTGCGTTGCATCGATCAATAGAGTGCGCTTGGCTCCAAGTCGACGCACTTGAGCGATCGCCTCTTCAACAGTGAAATGAGTGCCGTGAGTTCGAGCGGGTCGTAGTGCGTCGAGCACTAGAATTGTCGACCCTTGGACTAGCTCTGCGGTTTTCTCAGAAATCTCAGAAGCGTCAGATATGTAACTAACATCGCCGAAGCGATATCCGAAGCATTCCCTGTTCTTACCGTGTTCGACCGGGAGCGGGGTTAGCTCTAAACCGTCGGCACTGAACGGCGTTGAATCGATAGTGTTGAATTTTAGTTTTGCAACACCGCCGCCAGTTTGCTTGCTGCGGTCGACCAAGTAGTAGAACAACTTCTCAACGACCTGAAGATCGACTTCCCGCAAGAAAATCGGTAACGACTCTTGGGCATTGTTCGTCCAATCCCTCAGATCGTCGAACCCTCCTACGGCATCAAAATGGGCGTGTGTGATGACCAGTGCGTCGATAGTGCGCACATCAAACTTTGGGAACAGTTGTATCGCAGATTCATAAAAGAACTTCCCGGCATCGATAACAATATTGCTTGTGCGCCCATCGCTGAAATTGCGCTGGATAAGTAACGACGTATTACGACGTCGATTCGGAGACCCGGGTTTTACAGCATCGGGACAAACCGGGCAGTCGCTGTCTGGATTTGTGAGACATGAAACTCTCGGCACACCTTCGGATGTACCAGTACCCAGAAAAACGATTCGAGATTTTGCGGCCGAATTTGTACCAGCAGCAGAATCGAGATTTGAGTTGTTCTTGGTTGTCCCAGAAATTGGCATCACCAAAGGATACCGCTTGTGTGGCCATTTATTGGTGGTTATTGGAATCGACTCAAGGTGGGTTCACGCTAACCCAAATTCTCGTGTCTATCTTCATCGCGTAAGATCCACACTTCGCTTAACCTGAATGGTGTAACTAACGGTAAACTTTGTCCCGTTCAGAAATTTATTACCGTCTGCATAAACAGTTCTGCCACAGGCGCAGTACTAGAAGCAAAGAAAAGAATATGAAAAAGACCATTCGTGGCGAACTAAAAAAGAAGCTTCATGCGGGCGAAGTTGTAGTTGGACCGTTCGTCATCGTCCCTTCAGTTGCGATGATCGACACGCTCGGTTACGCCGGCATGGACTTCTGTATTCTCGATACCGAGCATGGGTCACTCTCAATGGAGACGGTAGCTGATCTTGTTATAGCAGCTCAGGGCACGGGCGTTGCGCCTATTGTTCGAGTCGGCGGTAACGAAGAGTGGCCGATTCTGCGGGCTCTAGACATCGGAGCCGACGGCGTACAAGTTCCTCAGATCAACCAGAAATCAGACGCTGAAAAAGTCGTTCACGCTGCTAAGTACGCACCTCTGGGGGAGCGCGGTGTATCTGTGTTCACACGAGCTGGAAACTACTACAAAGACGATGCAGTAGACCACCCGGCGCGCCAGAACGAAGAAACCATGACGGTGGTTCACATCGAGGGACAGAAGGGCTTGAACAACCTCGAAGAGATCATGACCGTTGATGGAATCGATGTTCTCTTTCTTGGGCCATACGACATCTCACAATCGCTGGGTGTTCCGGGTGACGTTCGCTCGAAGATCGTTGAGGATGCACTCAAAGAGGCAGCATCAAAGGCTCGAGCGCAAGGCAGGGTAATTGGTTCGTACGCCAAGGACGTTGAAATGGGCAAATGGCTCATCGACCTCGGTATTCAGTACTTGTCGATCAATGTCGACGCCACGATCTACATGCAGGCGTGCGAACGCATCGCCCGAGCTCTCAAGTAGGCCTTGCTTACCACGCCGGTAACTCGACAAGTTTGCTCAGGTCGTCGAATAATTCACTATCCCGTTGGTTAGAAAAGTCGGCGTCCGGAGTCGAACCGGGTGCGTTATAAAGCGTGATTCGTATGGCACGTATTTCAAACTGATCGGCAACGACCACCTCTTCACTGTTGCCGTCGGCGACATAGGCACACTCTTTGGGTTGGACATCAAGGCGGCGTGCGGCATTTTGGGAAAGCAGTTGATTCGTCTTTTAGACCCGGCGGTCATGCGTCTCTACTTTGAGCTTGTCGCACACCCATCGAATATTTGCCGACTCAGTTGAGTGTACGCCGGTAAATCGGTCAATCTAGTACTCGCTCCAAATCATTAGAACCTCGGCATGGTCGGCTCCTGCCGCCACTCCCATGTTGTTGATCACGCCCAGATAGTGGTTTCTGTCGTAATTGGTGATAAACGTGCCGGATAGATCGAAAATGACAGCCCGCGGAAAGCCTGAGGAAGTCGTGCTTAAAGTAAATCTTCGTTCGGCTTGATACCAAATCCGGGTTCATTCTCGATCTGAATGTAGCCATCAACAGGTTCAGGAGCACCTATCCAGAGATCGTCTTTAACACCTCCACGAATGCCCGGAAGTATCTCTGCGAAGTCTTCACATGCAGTTGCTGCGATCAAGTGCAGACCCCACGGCTCTGCACCACGATGCGGCACGACTTTAGCGTTGTTTGCCAGCGCCAAATCTAGGATTTGTAATCCGGCCGTTATGCCACCACACCATGTGATGTCTGGCTGCCAGATGTCATACGCCTTAGTCCTCGCAATATCTGCGAATCCATGGGCTGTGAATTCATGTTCTCCGCCAGCCATATTCACTGGATAAATCTTGGTGCGTAGTACCCCAAGTTCTTCGAGATTATCCGGTGTGAGTATGTCTTCATACCAGTGAATGCCGACATGCTTTAAGGCTTTGTGCATTCTCAGGGTAATCTCGGAATTCCACGTCATATAAACGTCGAACATGACTTCAGCATCTTTGCCAAATGCGGAGCGAGCTTTTTCGCCCATGGCAACACCAGCGGCCTCCGACTCATTGCCCTTCCACTGGAAAGGGAATTTTTGGGCAGTGAACCCGAGTTCAGCGTAGTAATCGGTGTCAGGCCCTGTTGCGTAGCACCGCATTCGATCTTTGATTGTGCTACCGAGCAGGTTGGCGACCGGTTTCATTTCTGCTTTGCCTAGTGCGTCGAACAAAGCAATGTCGACTCCGCTAAGCGCCATGATCGCCACGCCTTTACGGCCATATGGAATCGATGCTGTGTAGAGAAAATCCCAAATTTCGGAAATATCGGAAATCGAGTCGAATGATTTACCTACGAGAATCTCGGCGAAGTGACCGTTCACTATCTCAACCGCTGCTTTGCCACCACCACCGTAGCCCCAACCGATTTGGCCAGTATTGGTTTCAACACGGACAACGATCTGCCAGAGGTGAGTACGCCACGAGGGAGTTGTGTGCTGGTAGTTCGGGTAAACGGCACTAACGGATTTGATTTTCAATCGAGGTTGCCTAGCGATTCAGATTTGAGGAATTCTCATTGTAGGCAGAAATACTATCCCGATATCCTGGTTCACAACAGCCGAAATCGAATTGACGTGACACCGATCATAAAGTGGTGGTCACGCAATGTCAGTGCGCGCACCAAGATCGATTTACTTGTGGCTGCGTTGTTCGTGGATCGGCCCTAGAGACAGTCGACATAGTCACCATACTGGTCGGATTCGACGTTAGTGTCGCCTAGGCAAAAAAACTCAAGCTTTGAAAACGATCATCTAATTATCCTCCGTTTAGGGGAGGATCTGAACGACGCAGTTTATGCGTCGTGTCGAAAATGGATCGCCTGTAAGTTTCGGGCAACAGGCGCCGTATACGGGCGTTAATCCGACACAGACTGCTCTATACACAGTAGTTTTACTCTGCCGTGTTTACGGTTAAGTTACTAATAACTGAGAGTTTACTGAGAATTTGCAGGCGAGAACATTCGTGATGCGACCTGCACTAACAAAAATCCCAAAGCACCCACGCCAGCGATGATAGCCACAGCCATCGGCGCACCCACCGATTCGGCAGCTCCGCCCATCGATAAAGCTCCGAAGGGCATAAGGCCTATAACGAGGAATCGCACGCTCACTACTCGACCACGCATGTAGTCGGGAGTCATGATCTGGACAACCGTCATATTCACAACCATGAAACCAGTTGTTGCGAAAGCGGTAATCATGACCAATAGAATCGACAGCGCAAAGAATGGCGACAGAGCGAAAGCCGTTAGAGCTGCGGCTGCAAGAAGACCGAACACCAGTTCAAGCTTCTGGTGGGTGACGCTTTCTCCGATAGTCACCACACTAATCGATCCGATCAACGCTCCGAACCCAGCCGCAAGCATGAGCACGCCCAGACCACCAGCGCCGACTCCAAGCACATCTTCAGCAAATACTGGCATCAGCGATTGGAACGGTCCAACTGTCAGAATCATCACCATTGCACTGAGCATCAAAAATCGTAGTGTTGAATTCTGTAACGAATAGGCAAGACCTGCCTTTACGTTTTCGACGATAGATCCCTTAGCATCGTTCACGCTCGAGTGTTTAGCTGGTTTGAGGGTGGTGTACAGAAAAATTGCGGGTATGACGACAACAGCGCTTACACCGAGCGTCCATGTTGAACCGAGCAGCGGCAGCATTGCTCCACCAATAGCTGGGCCAATGATTTGCGCAGAGTTGTAGGTTGTAGCTGAAAGACCTACTGCCGTTCGCATTTGTTCACGGTGAACAAGCCCCGAGATCATCGCTTGTCTTGATGACACTGCCATTGAGAAGGCTATTCCGTTGACGACTGAAACAGTGAGTATGTGCCAAGGCGCCATTATGCCTGCTGCCGAAATACCGAATAGAACGACAAAGCTTCCCAGCATAATGACGTCGGAAACCATCGTGATTTTCTTGCGATCGAATCGATCGGCTAACGCACCGCCTATAAGTGATAGGAACAGCATCGGCATCATCATTGCCGCTGTCACCATTGTCACCATCAGCGGTGATTGAGTGAGGTCGTACATCATCCAGCCACGAATCAACATTTGCATGTTGAAGCCTGTGAAAGATGCAAAGCCAGCTACCCAGTAACGTCGGTACTGGCTGTTACGAAGTACGCCTAGAGGATGGCCTCGCCGTAAATGTCGAACCGGCTGTGATTTTGTTGCGGGTCCATCGACTACTTTAGTAGCGCGCTGTCGGTGGAGCATTCGTAGGGTTGCCGTAACTAGAACTCCGTCGCTGTCCAGTGAATAGGATCCGCTCTTTATCTATTGATCTTTAGGAAATAAAGATAAAAAATGGCGTAACCGCCGTTCTCACTATTAACGCTCGCACTTCACACGCCCAATTCCTATACATCTGACCCCAAAATATTGGACAAATCGCCCAATATGTCAAAAATTTAACTTTTGGTCAGTCGTCGCTCACTAACGCTAATTGGGGTGATTGAACCGGTTGCATTTTAAATTTTGTCGATAATTCGTCTAATTGGTTATGTGAATTCGCGTTTACGGTCATACAATAGGCAAGTTGATTTGTTCCGATATCGGAATAAACGACAGTGTCGGGGTGTGGCGCAGCGGTAGCGCACTCGCTTTGGGAGCGAGGGGTCGCAGGTTCGATCCCTGCCACCCCGACCAACATATAATCCCAACAAAGACCCAGCCAAGTGCTGGGTCTTTGAATTTAAGGTTTTGAATTACTGAAAATGATTCGTGCAGACGGGTGAAAGTAGAAGTAATGAATTTTGGAATAACGAAAATATGCTATGTTGTCGTTCAGCGGATCTGTATTCAAACTGACGGCGATTCCCAAAATGCGAGAGATGAATAAAAATAGGTCGATTACTGCGGAAACCGATTATCATCGGCTTTCTAAATTCCATGAGGCTTTGGCTGACCTGAGTCAAATTTCGGCTGGCAATATTTCAGTCGAATCGCTGTTTAGTATCGTGGTTTCACGGCTCGCACAAATGGTGCCTGCTGATTGTGTATCGATCATGATGGTTGAGAATGGCCGACAGCTCGTGCTTTCAGCCGGAGTTGGTTGGGATCAACTACAGCTAGGATCAGTTCTCGCGCATTGGGATACCGAATCTGATGCTGAATATCCGGAGACGTTACGCGGGCCTGTGGTCGATACTAGTTCCAGCGCTTCTCCATTCATACACGGACTTGTTCCTGCGGGAGTAACTGGGATAACTGGTGCTCAATCTGTCCCTATCGGGAGCCCTAGCCGCCCGATAGGTGTACTTGGAATATACGTTAAAGATGTACGTTTATTCTCAACTCATGATCTGACATTTATGAAATCCGTGGCATCGATCCTTACCGCTAAAATCGAACAAAAAAATGCTTCTATGCAAATTGAGAAAGTGACCCGAGATAGAGGTTATATATCTGAAATCACACGGATTGTAGGCGCGTCTCTTGATATGCAAGAGATTTATCCGTTAATTGCGCATCAGGCAAAAAAAATGATTGATTTCGATCGCATTACAGTCAACGTAATTGATCATGTGAATCAATCGTTCACATTTACTTATGTAGCGGGAGAGGATAGTTCAGATTGGCCCGCAAAGGGTGCGCACCCGATCAAAGGAAAAGCGATCGACGCAGTACTGCAAAGCGGTCAAGGAATTATTGTTCAGCAGGAAAACAAGCATAAAGTTATGAACGAGTATCCTGGCGCAATTTCAGACCAAGGTGATTTTCACTCGCTATTGTGTGTACCCGTGTACTGGAAGGGAGAAATAATTGCCGATTTGGCTCTTCGCAGCAAAGAGGTCAACGCCTACACGGAAAAAGACATTGAAATCGCTGGCCTTATCACTGCTCAAATAGCCGCTGCTATTGCAAACGACAGTCTGCATAAAACAGAAAAATTGTATGCAGAGGAGCAGTCAGCGCTTGCTGAAATTAGCAGGATTATCGTGTCGTCGGTCCGTCTTGATGATATATATCCGAGATTTGCAGAGGCTGCAAAACGATTATTGAAGTTTGATCGAATCGTTATAAACACGATAGATGAACAGCAGACGACGTGTTTTTTGCGCTACACCTGGGGCAAAAATAGTGACGATTTTGTAAGTCGGAAATCGGGACGTCCGTTGGCAGGAACGGGTACAGCGGCTGTAATCCGCTCACGGATGGGGCTGATCATCACACCAGAGATGATTATTGGTCAGCCGGAGCGATTTGACGGACTTGTGGTAGGTCTCGAGGCGGGCCTGCAGTCGACTATCGCGGTTCCTTTGATATATCAAGGGCGTGCATTCGGGGCATTTATGGTGAGGGGCACGGAAACAAATGCTTACTCACTACGTGATATTCATATTGCTGAACAAATCGCACTCCAAATCAGCGGGGTCGTGTGGAGTTCTCAGATCAACGATAGGCTTGAACAATCTGCAAAAGAATTTGCGATGCTCGCCGATCTAGCTAATGCAGCAGGTAATGCTAGGGTTTTGGCGACGTTTTTAGAAAACGTGAATTCCGCACTTTCCCAGTGTATTGATTATGACCACATTGCAATTTGTATCGAGCAACCCGAGCACTCGATGGTTCGTTACGAGTATGTAGAGGGTGTACGTGTATCTGGTATTGACGAGGGTGTACTGCTACCGGTTTCGAGCGTCGTAAAACTCGATGAATATTCCTCGGCTCGTTACGGTAATATTTTGGATCAGCCTTCAGATAGCCTAGAGGGGCCTGCTCGGATACAGGCAGGATTGAAGAGCTATATTCAGTTCCCGTTGTACTCACGAGATAGACCTGTTGGGATCATCTATCTTGGAGGGCTGACTGCAAATGCGTATTCAACGGATCATATTGATTTGATGGATAAAATCGGTACGCACATAGCGTATGCAATCGATAATATCCGGTTCCGTAACAGAGCGTCGCAGGAGACATCGAATCGGATTGCGCTTGATGATTTGATTACGACGATTAGTCGCTCGACGAATCGTCGGGAGATGCTAACGAGATTTTTGGGTTCACTCCAGAACGCGATTCCGTTCAACCATGTGAGCTTCTCTTCTGTTTCTCTGAAATATGATTCGCTTGAGACCGAGTTTGATGAGATTGTCGATGCTTTCGAGAATCGGAAGCAGATTCCGGTATCCCTTGTTGAAGAATTGACTCGATTGACTTTGGGACAAGGCGCGTCGGTTATCTGGGACGAAAATCGTTCCGATTCTCTGATAAGACCTGAGTTGTATGAACAGTTGACCCGATGCGGGCAGGAATCGTGTTTGTCAGTGCCACTGATTTCAGCTGGTTCACAGATTGGCGCCCTAATCTTCTACTCGAATGTTCCGAATGCGTTTTCTAGCCACCACAGCCGAACAGCTGCAATGGCTGGTACGGTTTTTCTAAGTGCTGTTGAGCGCAACGAATACGCTGCATCGACCTCGGATGCGCTGGCATTTCTTCTTCCTGATGTTGGGATGACTCGAATCGGTATCGTGGACAGCAAAGCCCATTGCCAGCGAACGTTGAGTGCAACAATCAGCGATATGGGCTTCGAGGTTTTTACTGAAACATTTACGCTTGAGTCGTTTTTCGAGGCGTTTGACCAGATTAATTACGAGGGTACGACGATATTGATCTGGGAGTTGCACGATCCCGGAGAAGCTGACTTTACGTTGATTCGTCAGTTATTGGGTAAACGACAAAACCCTAAGATTGTGTTGGTTGATCACGGGTGCGGTAGCGAATTGCTTGGCGAAGCCATGCGTGCGGGAGTGGTCGGGTATTTAGAGCGTGATTCTTTGAGTGGGTCGCTCAAAACAGCGCTCTTGAACGTTATAGATACCGGGGTGAGTATCGAGCAGAGCGTTGTGGGCAGTTACTTCAAAGGTAATTCGTCTTCGTCGTTTAGATGGGGGGAAGAATACTCGGCGATTATTGAACAATTGAATGAACGGGATCTTGTGATATTACAGGCCGTGGCTAACGGCCAGAGTAACGCTGAGATCGCGACCGAATTGAGCTTTGCTGTGGGGACCATCAAGAATCGCTTAGCGAGCATATACAAGATTCTCGGCGTAGCTGATCGAGCCGGGGCCATGGCGTTTGCAATTCGTACGGATCTGGTCACCTGAACTACGACTAAGTTCGATCTACCGGTTTAAACGTTTCGTAAGAATCGGTGAATTAGTTGTATTAATCACGACCGGGTTACCAACGACATTATCAAGTGTTACTGATGGCACGTGCTTCCCCTTTATCTCAGTCCTAGAATCAATTTTGTTGTGCCGTGGGCATCCGCGTAGGCTATCGGCCACGGTGCTCAACACAAAGCCATAGATTGACCTAGAGTATCGCTAGGTAGAACGCTGTAGTTCTAATCGAGAGGACCAAATGACAGGACCCTTGCAGGATTTACGAGTTTTGGATTGCACGCTGGCTCTTGCCGGGCCCTATGCCTCTCTCATACTTGCTGACCTAGGTGCGGACGTAATAAAAATCGAGCCGCCTAACAGTTCGGATATGAGGCTTGTAGCATCCGAGGTAATAGAAAAGACATCGTCTGATCCGGATGAATCCGCTGCCGAAGACCTCGGACCTTATAAAGGCGAGAACGGTAAGTTCATGATAACGAACCGCAACAAACGTGGCATCGCTATAGATCTCAAGTCTGATGCTGGGAGAGAGGTCTTTTTTAAACTTCTTGATACAGCGGATATCCTAGTCCAAAACTTTCGGCCGGGAGTCATGGAGCGCCTAGGACTTGGCTGGGAAGATCTCAGGAAGAAGAACCCTGGATTGATATATTGTTCAATCACCGGTTTTGGTGAGGGATCTCCATATGGCAAGTTAGGGGGGTTAGATCTGATAGCCCAAGGTATGAGTAGCCTTATGACCCTGACCGGCCTTTCGGATAGTAACGAACCGATCAAGGTGGGAACGCCTGTTACGGATATGGGCACCGGCATGTACGGGGTGATTGGAATTCTTGCCGCTTTGAGAGAACGTGACAGGACAGGTAAAGGTCAACATGTGGAAGCCACATTGCTCGATACCCCGATTTCTTGGTTGACCTGGAGAGCTGCTGAATACTGGGAATCAGGAGATATTCCAGAACCTCAGGGCAGCGGCAGTGGTACTTACCGGTCATTTCTTTGCTCCGACGACCGATGGGTGAATATTGCGGCACAATCTCAAAAGCTTTTCACTGTCGCATGTGAAGTGATCGATCGTCCTGATCTTTTGGAAGATGAAAGATTCGCCATTATCAAAAGCCGTGGCAAGAATCGTAAGGCGTTGGTTGAAGAATTTCAGAAGGAATTTCTCAGGCGTCCTTCAACCGAATGGATTGAAGAATTACAGAAGGTTGGGGTTCCGGTAGGGCCGATAAACACGATCGCCGATATTCTCGATGACGACCCGCATACCAAGGCGAGAGAGATGGTTGTGGAAGTAGATCATCCGATAGTTGGAAAAATGAAAACACTTGGCGTACCTGTAAAACTTTCAGAGACGCCAGGTTCTGTGGATCGTGCTGCCCCGACTTTGGGTCAGCATACTCGAGAGATACTTCAGGAATTAAACTATAGCGAACAAGAAATTCAATCGATGATGGATTCTGAGTCAGTTCGTGTGGATAAGTAGCAGATCAATAAAATAGGGAGGCATCAGTAATGCGCGACTTCATAATCAATGACAAAAGGTGGGAATGGGACGTTGTAGAGCCCGGAACCAAAGGCGACGAGCTTACTTTGGATATTACTTCCGAGACAGTCGCGACATACGCAAGTGACGCTAGGAATTTTAATCCTAGGTACGCTAATGCATCTGAAGGTGAATTTGCGATGCCGACCACCATATTCAGGGAAGCTCCGCTTCGAAGACATTCCATGGCACAGTCTGCGGGTTACACGGCATTAGAGAACGTTGAAAAAAATAATCGACAAACGCCTTTCGCCAAATGTACTGCCCGATGGTTTAAGCCCATAAAGGTTGGTGACACGATCACCAGCTGCGCACATGTTTTCGAGAAATATGACAAAAGAGGGAGCAAATTTGTGACCTTCCGTGTTGAATTGACTAATCAGGACGAGGACAAAGTTGCTGAGTACGACTACACGTGCATTTTTGAGTACGCCAAAGGTCAAAATCTTTCGTAAAAATTTCTAGTATCAAGAGTTCTTAAGGAGGGTTTGAGAAATGACCCAGTTGACGAAGAATCCAAGTTTTGAATCGATCAATGTTGGCGATAAGTTGCCATCGTTCGAGATCGGAGAAACGCAGGAAACCATGGATGCTCCCGGGGAGCATGCACGGATCCCCCAAGTTAAAGGGATGAAACCTAAGGAAGAGAGAAAAAACCTTCACAACGATGCGGATTTTGCTAAGAAATCCCTGTTTGGGACAACGGCTAACGCAGGTGTTATGACCATGGCGTACGTTAACCAAATGATCGAAGCATGCTTTCCGGCCGAGTCGTTCTACAACGGCGGAACTCTCACCTACAAAGGTATAAACCCATTTAGGGATGGGGACGAGGTGGTTTTTACAGGTGAGGTAACAGCGAAGCGGGTGGAATCAGGCAAAAATTACGTTGATTTTGCCATCAAGGGAATTGATCAGAGCGGTCGTTTGGTTGGAGTTGCGGAAGCGACTGTAGTTCCCGGTAACTAGAACGAGAAGACAACGCATACTGATCAAACTTCTTGCCAAAGCTTACGCGCTTCCACTTTTAGCGGAGACTGCCTGTGGGTCTGTACTGTGCAGTATTACGTATTTGCTGCCCGTTTTTTCCAGTGGTGCTAAATCCCGAAATCAATATCGTGTTAAAAACCAAAAAGTGACTAAGGTAATCGCTGACTAGTTACGCAAGACACTTTAAGAGTAAATGGGAGGAGGTAATATCTGGGCTTAGTTCAGAATGCGTATTGTCGAATGTTCGGATGGACGTTCCCACTCAGAAGTAGTTTTCTGGAATATTTGAAGGGTTATTTATACTCATGACAAGTAAAATGATGAGATTTTCGATTGTTAAGCCGCTTGTTTTATTGGCAGGTTTAATGTTGGTATTCGCCATTGCCTGTGGTGGTAGCGACGATGATTCTGCTGGTTCGGGAGCAGCAGAAGCTCCAGCGAAGGCTGAGGCTCCAGCGAAGGCTGCAGCTCCTACTGTCGCACCGAAGAAATCGGTTCACGAAGAGCCCGAGAAGAAAGATGATTCCAAAGTCTCAAGTGCAGCAGCAACTGCAACTGTAGCTGCGGTTAAGAAATCCGAACCTACCTCTACAGCGGCTCCGGTCCAAAATGACAGGTACGGTGGATCGTTACAGTGGGGTACTGACCCTAACAACAACCACGTCTTCTTCCAGCAGTACACGCCTGGAGCTGGTGCTGCATGGGCGATGATGATCGGTGATCCGTTGATGGCTTACGGAAAAGGGTCTGAATGGCTTCCTGAGAAGTCCATGGCTGAATCATTCGACGTTTCACCCGACGGTCAGACGCTTACATTCAAAGTAAGAAGCGGCGTCAAGTTCCATGATGGAACGGATTACAACGCCTTTGTTCACGCATGGAACATAAACTGGGTTCTTGACCCGGACAACGCAGCTGTTACACGGCCGCAGATCTCAGCGATAAACAAAGTCACTGCGATTGACGACGTTACGCTAGAGATTCAAACCGACCGTGTCTACACTCCACTGCTCAATGCTCTCGGTATGATGGGTGGAATGCCCTTCTCCAAGATAGAGTACGAAGAAAAAGGTGAAGATCATCTCAGAACCTTTGGTTCATCATCTACCGGACCGTTCATGGTAGATGAATGGATCCAG
>Ga0302132_10001101_pt1 | contig 15437 bp, 6 predicted proteins | sample CB9_321_MG_FD_203113 | JGI IMG/M metagenome (GOLD analysis project Ga0302132, IMG submission 203113) | Marine microbial communities from Western Arctic Ocean, Canada - CB9_32.1 | ecosystem: Environmental > Aquatic > Marine > Oceanic | place: Canada: Western Arctic Ocean | collected 2017-09-19
TCTTGATGATGGTATGTCCTGAGCCCTGGTGCCTAGTATATATGTTTACCCCATTAGCAAAGTCCCCCTCACTAGCATGGACGGTAATTTTATCTGACTCAATGATGAGCTCTGGGCTTACCCCCCTGTGGTGCACAAGGTACTTTGAAAGCATAGCCTGCTGCTCAGATGCAGCATCGATAGTTGCGGTCTGCCTTGCATCAAAGAAGTGAAGGTGGCTCTGGCTAATAGCTACTAGCCAAGGACTGAATGGCTGGCGGGCAATAGCAACAACACCCGTTACAGTACTACCTTGACTGAGAAGAAGCTGCTCGTGGACTATGGTTCTTGAGCTAAAACCCTGCCTCTGGAGCTCACTCGTGTGTTCAGGAACTACGAACCTGATAGAGGCGGCTGCTGGATCACCCGGTCTGATAGAGGTGTTGGCCAACTCATACATCAAGATGTTCTCGGTTATGTCATCCACCCATAGAGCATATGGCTCAAAGATGAAATCCTTGTTGAATCCCCGATTGATAGAGAGTTGCGTAGTCTCTGGATTAAAGATGCCACGTGTCTCAAGGCTCCAGACAGCATCCCACACATTCTTAGAAAGGAGCTCCTTGTTGGTGGTGAATGAAATATGTTCAAGCTTACGGTCAAGGTAGTCGAACTCTAGTGGCTGACCTTCGATAACAACCTTAGGGCTTAGGATAGTCCCATCTGTAGTCTCTCCACCGAATATTTCACCACCATCAACGCCACACAGTAGCTTGCTTGGAAGCTTAGTCAAGGCAGCATTGATAGAAGCTATATCAGCAGTAGCTAGATCAGAGAGATACGTAGGAGCAAGGAGAGTGTCAGAAATGCTGCTAGCTACCTGCACCGCAGTCAACCTTGTAGGCGCCTGATAGTTCTTGTCAGAGGCAAGCCATGAGTCAAGAGCTATGACAACAATACTCAACGAGTCAACGACTCCAGTGATATCTGGAGCTAGCCAAGTCGTTTGCCCACTTCCCGCGGCCCTATCCCCTGGACGTTCGAACTCAAACGAGAATGGAAGCTGCAGGATATTAGAGAACCCACCTGCATTTACATCCGTAGATGGCACAAAGTAGTTGTCTCTGATTTGAAACAGATCCTTGTACATTTCGTCGCAGTGTTCAGCGATGGGATTAGTCATCAGCTGATAGATGCTGTCCGGGCGTGTACGGGCTCTAGCCCAGCCAGGCAGGCGGTTAGCCATCCTCTGCCCAGTCCACGCTCTGAAGCCACTAGGGACCGTTGTCTCTGCCCGGCAAGTCATTAGAAGTTGAAGACCAACGCGTTAATGAGGCTAGGCTCTGGCTGAAAGACCTCGTGTCGCTCTAGGGTCACTGTCTCCTGATCGATCCACTCCCCACGCTCTCTGGTAGTGTCAGTGGTCAGATTGGTATGCCACACCCCGAGAGTGTCAAAGAAGTTGGTGCCTGTACCGAAACTCTCAATCCTAGCATCAGATCGGAGGAGATCAGACTGAAGGCGGACCAGGTCAAGGTCGCCACCGACTCGCGTAGCTGTTACAGTATCACGAGCGATATTGGTAAGGCTCTGACGCAGTTCGATTTGTTCATTAATAGTTAAAGGGGCAATAGTATTGACTCTAGTCGAGAAGCTTATTCCAGCAACAGCAGGGATATAGCTACGGGCGAAAATGCCATGGCTTGCTCTCCGATCGATACTGAGCTGGACCTCAGCTGTAATGACTGGGCTAGGCTGATTGTCCTGGCCAACAGCAAACACACCGACACTGCCAATGCCGTCAAAGTAGGGGACAATAGAAAAGTCAATCACACCTGGCACGCTAAGCGTTGCAAGTCTAATGGCTGCAGTGTTACCAGACTGGGCAGCAGTAGCAGCGATGCTGATGAGGAACCTCATATCCGCGTCTAACTGCCGGTCCTCGCCGTTAACCACAGCGTAAGAGTTTACTACCTTGAGTGAGTTCTGAGCAGAGTTTGTATAGGAGTTGAAGTCATGGACCCGAAGAACCTGCGGGCCTACTCGGCTAGCAGAGCCCTCAATCGCCGCCTCTACTGTCAAGCTCTTATACCTTTCTCCAGGGCTAAGCGTTGTCGTGTTTAGCAACTCGTACTGAATTGGATCCTGTGCAGTAGTGAGTGGAGCAGTCTGGATGATGGTTCCAGCTGGAATAATAATCTCCTGGCCACTATTGATGTCCCCAAAGGTACCAGTATCTACATAGAAGCGGACGTTGCTCTCACCCTCAAGCGAGAGGCACTTCCTAGCTACTCGCCGGCGGACCCCGAACAACTCACCAAGAGCATCAAGGAACTGACCTGATGCACCCCTGAGGAAAGCCTTGTCAAAGTTACTATCGAAGAAGCTGTAGGCAGTCTCAATTTCACGAGACATGGTACTGGCTAGAGCATACGCCTTACTTGAGCGATGCGTATAGCTCAGTCCGGTGCCAGTAAATTCAGCAAGTAGTTCCCTTAGGATCTCACCATTTGATCTTGTTACAAATGCCATGTGTTACCCCCTAGGTACAACGTGGTTTTCTGAGTAGTCATACAGGATGCGCTGCTTAACCAACTGCGAGTTTTTGTTTCGAAGCGTCGGAGCTACCCTTAGAGTAATCTCTCCCTGGACTCTATCGATGCCGATAGGCCAGACGTCGACAGTCACGTCGACAACATCAATGACACCATACGGAATCATGGAGTTAAGGACTCGACGCTTAAGTAGATTGCCATTCCGTTCTGTATTGGGCTCACCTGCGAAGTCACTGATATTTGCCCCTACAAGAGGAATTTCCTTCCAATCTCTTAGGTCTGACTTAGCTCGGTCGTACACATCTTGTGAAACAGCCAGGAGGACATCAAAGCGTGTATCAGCAATATCGCCATCGTGTCCGATTGCGAAGTCGCCAACGTTACTCCAGAGCAGATCAATGCCGTCGTAGTTCCTTGCCATTTATCCAAGTAGTCCCATCATAGATGTAGCCACGTCCATAATTTCAGCAAGCATCTCGACAGGGTTGCTTGGAGTAAACATGGCTTGGGGTGATGTCATGGTACTGGGAATCATCCCACCGATGAGTCCAGCCGCAGGCCCCAGGGTACCAATCCCAGCAATCTTAATATTGCCAGGCATAGACTGAATGTTAACCTTGCCCCCCATACCGATACCCTTGTCGCTCACGGTAAGGAAGTTCTTGAGATCGTCACCGGTCATGGTGACAGAATCGTCTGTATACTTGATGCCAGCGTTGCCCGACGGATCGGCCTTGAATGTTCGCACTGGCTTATTGTAGTTGTCAGCCACGGTTCGCTCCGATTATATCACGCTAGTAGTCCACCAGTGAGGCTTCCGGTCTTCTGCCTCAGGACCTTTGCGTATTGGGTATCCAGCTCGTTGTCTTCGGGCTCGAAGTTATGGACAGACTCAAGATAAGCTCGAGCTGTCGCCTTGATATTGGGCATCTGATACTTCACTATACAGGATACTCCGACTAGACCACTACTCCCATGAATCATTCCGCTGACATGGGGGGAGTATTCGAGGATGATATCTACACCCTTGAGGTCCTCATAAGCCTGCGTTTCGTCGTCGAGATCAACAACAACACGGATAGCATTCTTGTTATAACCACTTGGAGAATCATCCCCAGCCAAAAAGAAGTCATTAATAATCGCCTTGACTTCCCTGGACCCTCCGAGCCTTTTATTGCCACGGCTAGTCCGGACGTTTTGATCACGCGTCTGCTCCTGCCGGTTCTTTGCCCTTCTGCCTTCGTCACTCATTGCCAGTGATCCTGCTTGTTCTGGCCTTGTCCTTGAGCTTCATCTCGCCGTCGTATGCAGTTGCTACCTGGTACCCGTGCATCTGTGAGGCGATAACGGTCGCCAGTCGGCCACGTGCCATGTGAGCCAGGGCCGAGGAAGCCTTGCCTCTGAAGTTATCCCATCCAGTATCGAATAAATCATTTGGAATCCCAGCGATCCACGGGTCACCTTCCTTCATTAGAGGGACCACGTTGACCGCAATCTCTTGTCCTGCCCATAGGTAGTAGTTGTACATGTTGAGATAGGTGTCGGCAATCGTCGGCGCGAACACAGACTCAGCAGCCTGAATAGCAATGCGTGTCTTAGTTGGGTCACCCCTCCACTGTTTGTATTCCTGGCTATTGCCCAGGCTACTAAGACCCGCAAGGCTGCCGGCGGTGGACGCCACCGCGGCGACTGACAGAGTCTTCAGTACGCCTCCGCTCATCCTCTTTGATATGAGGTGGAGGAGGGCCCCGTTAGCTAGCCCAACTAGAGCTGGGAAGCTAGAGGCCTCGTTGCCAATCACAACCGCATCGGGGATGACAACACTGATGAACCCTGTCTCAGGAGTGAAGATATGCGTAACTTCCTCAACCTCGATTGGACCGGAGATACCATTGTATTCGTCTACCAAGAAGATGATGTCGTATGGCTTGATCCTTGGGTTACCCACGAGGATGACGTTGCCCTTGTACATGTCCTTAAGGCCACGCATGATAGAGGCTACACCGTACCTGGTAGCAATTGGTTTGCCGCAGCAGTTGAAGTAGTCGATCGACTCAAGAAGGACGTCCTCAGCAGGAATTTGGTTGTGAGCCTTCATCTCTAGAGTCTTCCACCAGCTAGCTCCCTTCGCCTTCTTCTTCTTTCTGGTACCTGCCCGATCGTCAACTGCGTCGTTGTTAGCTTTCCCACTCTTAGTGTAGTTGACAGACACAGCATTCCATACACCATAAGCCGACGCAGCAATGTTGTTAGACATGAGGTTATGCCGCGAGGAGGCCATATGATATCGCCTGAATGGCTTGAATCTGATCGCTAGCCCAGAGGTGTACTCAGTAATCAATTCCGCTAGGTCGTGGAGCCCACGCTTTGGTGCAGTGAATACTTTGTGCATGGTAACTGATCCGCCAGGACCGTAGTTTGTGGGCAGCGCATCATTGGTATCTGCTCTTATAGTTGTAGAGTTAGTATCGATGGTCTCAGCAATTTTTTCGCGTAGATCACTCATCCTTGAAAGATAGCTCTTCGGCACTGGCTTACTCCAGTAGCGCTGAGATGGAATGCCAAAGAACATTGTCATACGGCGCCCATAAGGGACGGGGGAGGCGATCCACCCTGGGTGACGCAGTCCCATCTCTTGAAAGATATCCCAGACAGTAGTGTTCATTGGGAAGTAGAGCAAGTCGTCGAGGGTAATGTTGCCTGTCTTACTAGACTTCTTATCTGCGCCCGGCGGGCGGAAGGTCCAAGCGACAAGGTCGTCAGCACTGGGAACGAAGATATTATCGTCAACAGGGTTGTTAAGTAATAGTCGGTACTTGTACTTGAAGTCAATTTTTCCGAGAAGCAGATCATTATGCCCAACTCCAAATCCTACAAAGTCACCAATGTCACTGAAGTCGTAGTTTCCAACAGCGCTGAGCGTGACAGTATTAAGTATACCGCTCATGACATCCCCGACAGCGGCGAAGAGCTTCTTAATTCTGTACGGATGATGGTAGATGGTGGTCCTAATCTTATGGTCGGACTTACGATTAGAATGAGCTAGCTCAAAGTCTGGGGTAGACGCCTCTCCCTTTTGGAAGAGCGCGCCGAACTCAAATCTGCCGAAGTGAAGGATCTCTGGGGACTTCAGCATAGTGGCGAGTAGTTCAGCTGTGTCAACGTAGCCCTGGCTGTAGCTAAGTGTCATGTTGTCCAAGACACCATCACCTTCCTTTTTCTCACCAGTCACACCCTTCTCCACAGCTACCAGCTCAACCGCATAGGACTGAGCCATAATAGATACAGAGTCATTGTTCTCGTCCCAGTTGACCTGGAGGACACGGCCATTGAAGACGTTCTCCAAGTACTCTGGATTGTTGGAGTATCCAAGCCTTAGCCTGATGTCCATCCCTTCCCTTAGGATGATGGATTCGAATAGAGCTGACTCAGAGTCAGCTAGTTTGCGGGCGTCAGCAGTCTTAGCCTTGCCACTAAGCGCCCCGTTATTTGTCTCCCTGCCGATGTAATCAGCATCTGAAATACTTCCTGCCATAGAGCCGTCGAGGACCCCGCCAGCATTCTGGAGCTCAATGATTACTAGGTCAGCTGGGATCTTTCGTGAGCGGGTGCAGGTGATGCGCTTGATGGCATTGTAACCGTAGAAGTCACTAAGCGAACTCCAGCCATCTTCGCCATTGTCGTTGACGAACTCAAGCTTAAAGGTCGGAAACGCCTTCCTCATGAGGAAGAACTTCTCAGAAGCTAACTGTTGGGCTGACTCTACTGTCAGATTGATCAGCGCATCCTCTCCGAAGTCGTGGTCGAGATTGCCCTGGCTGTCAGACTTACCAACTCTCTTGGCCGGCAAGCGACCAGTATCCTGGTTAATGAAGTCAGCCTCTGCCGCCAGAAACTCTGCCTTCAGTTTATTGGCCTCTGCTTGCGCCACCGCCGCCGCGTCCCCGCCAATAAGCCCAGTGCTATTAGAGGACTTAAGGCCAGTTTTGGCATCAAGGCTAGCCATTCTATCGATTTCTTTACCATCGATAGAATTGAGCCGCTCACCAGTCTCAAGGTCCCTTAACGACCCCCAAGCATTGGAAACGCTAAGCGCGAGCTGCTTCCTCCATGGGATAGAGTCGTCCAATGTGTCAACATCCCCATCTTCACTTGGATTCCAGAAGTAGAAGTCTACTGGAGTCATGATCGGGTTACCCATGATTGGGTGCGCTGGGAGTGGAAGATCGGGGTATGTTCCACGGATCTTACTGAAGATGCTACTCCTTGCTACACCAAGAGTCTTCTGGAAAGCAGGATGGTCCCTGTCCTCAGCTGCCTTAACAATCCTGTCAAGGATTCCAGCTAGCATACTGCGGTACCTATCTGCGATAGCATCTTCGATATCTAGCCTAGTGTGGATGAAGTATAGCTGCGCCAAGTCGTTACTTGGGCGGGTCTTCCTAAAATCCTGGCACTCCTTATATGCTGCTGCATTACGCTCCGCCAGGGCAATAGCTGGGTTGATTGAAGACCCCCCAGGAGTGTTACCCCACTTGTTTGCAGTTAGGTTGATGTACGTGTCCATGATGACACGCAACATATCGGAGTATGGCCCAACTCTGTCATCGGTACTTTCAACATGACTAAATGCGCTGTCGAAAAGGACAGCAACGTCTGGGAAGATAATATCAGTCGAATTGAGTTCTAACTTACCCTGGCCGAAGTTAGGGATCATCTTCTTCTCTAGGCCGTAGAAGTCCAGCTGCTTAAGCTCAGATGGGTCACGTCCGCCCCAGAACTTATCAGAGAAAGAGTAGTCACCAATCATCAAGTAGATCATGAGCTGGTCGACTTGTTCACGCAAGAATGGATCGCCTACTGGTGCAATATTCGTGTGGTGGTTATACCATCCACTCCGCAACTCCATCATTGGCAAGCCGAGGTATCCCGGGCCTTTTATCTGCTCATGCCTACTAAACCCCTGCTCGTCCTTTATGTACTTGCCGATCTCTTCTACTAGGGTACGGAAGACAAGAGACTTGTCATAATTGAGATTCTGAAGCCCTCCCCCTTCATAAGCAGAGCTAGCATCGAGCTCCATAGAGATCTGGTACGTTCCTGGGTTACCAGGTAGAGACGAGGTTCCCATGCTGGAGATAACCCAATTTGGTGCACCTGCTAGGCCCGCACCAATGAAGTCGACCTCGCACATCCATGAATCTTCAATGGTTCTAAAGGATCGAGCGTTAACCTCAAGTGTATCCCTCATCAAAAACAGCTCACGACCATAGATTGACAGGCCATCTCTGAGATTATCATCCTCCGTGTCGGAGTCGGGGAGCCTCTTTGTGTTGATGTCTAGAATCTGGAAGAAAGCTCTGGTCTCCTGCCCACCGACATACTGTGCCGTCGGGAATTCGTGTCCAGCGATAGGAAGGTGAGCGAATCTATTCATCAGCTCAACACCCCACACAGCAGCAATCAGAGGTTCGTTGCCATTAGATGTAGCTGGAACGGCAAGGGTCTTGTCGCGATAGAGAGTGGGTGGAACATGCGTGCCCCTATAGAGGGACCAGCCTTGGTCACTAAAAGCACTTAGCTCAGCATTAGCAGCAGCAAGCTCGTCAGCAGTTGGCTCTTCTAGGCTGAACTTCTTAACAGGAATAGTATTGTTGTCGACATCTAGGTGGGCCCCAGCCTCCTCTACTACGGGGACATCAGCATTATGGGACTCATCTACAACCGTCCCCACCTCCTCCTCAAGAGTTACCCTAACGTTTTCGTGGTCCATATTCCAGGACGCGGCCGATCCTGGCCCATAGGGATAGTTGTCTTCCCATAACTCCAGGTGGTGGTGAATAGGATGGGTCGATGTCCCACCCCCACGGTCGGCCGCACTGGTTCCTGCATTACCAATCCAGTCGCCAACCTTAACGGCATCTCCCGGTTTGATCATCTTAGGGCCATGCTCCATGTGTCCATGGCGCGTATAGAGCCCCTCGTGCTGCCCAGTGCCCTTGATGACAATAAACCCACCAAAGCTACTGGAGGGCGAGCCTCGCGAAAACCGGGTTGAATAGACCACCTCACCATCAATGGTTGAGAACAGGTCAATGCCCTGCCCAGCATGAGTGGTCCCGCCCCACCCGAGATCAGTGCCCGCGTGGTTACGGGATCCTCCAGACCTTGTGCTGTTCCTTCTACCTACACTTGAAGATACCCGACCAATACCACCCGTAGCGTGTAGTGGGGTACCAACATTCTTATAAATTGTGCCACGCCGCCCCGTGATCCACCCAGTGGAATTCAGGCGTGTAGCCGGTCTGTCAAAGTTTGCCCTGGAGTTACCGCTGGTCCCCTCGTACAGGTCAGCGGTCTGCTCGATGCGCTTGAACGACTTATTCAAGACCTGAGATAGGGCATCATTCTCACTGAGCTTGATGAACTCTCTCCACCTGAAGATAACGATTGGGCTATTGCTATATTTGGGGTGTGGGTAGGGGATTGCCTTAGCGAGGCCAGCAGGTGAAGCTAGCACGGCATCTATAGCTCCTGCGGCATGGAAGTCATTCTCCATGCCCTGAGCCTGGAGCCAGTTCATGTAGTGGACGTACGGGTTCGAGTATTCTGCTGGAACGCCAGGAGTAGGTAGATGAGGGACTAGCGGGGAGGACAAGTCGTTGAACTCAAGGAACTCTGCCTTACGAATCTTGTTGGCTGGGTTATGAACAATAGACGCAGGGAATCCCTGAGGGACAATTGGGTCATCATTGCCTGCCTGCTCAATGTCGAACAGGGTGACCTTAGTCTTGGCATCCTTCTGAAAGGTCCAGTCCTGCTTATAGGAGAAAGTGGTGGTAAACGGAGTGTAGTTAAACCAGCTCAGCGTCAGATGCACTTTGAGTGTTTCAGGGTGATTCTGCATCGTAGTGATCGACATAGACTCAGCACATGCAGCCATTGCTGGGCTGCCCTCAACATTAGGTAGCATCACAGTTCTGACAAACTGGTTCTCAATTTCCCAGAATGGAGTGTACTTGAATGCGGTCACAAGCCTGTGCAGCTTCCACATATCAATAGGCAGAACACAGATATTAATGTCGATATACGCAACACCTTGCCCACTCTTGATCTTGCTGGGGTGGCGAGAACGAAGATGTGAGCTCTGCTTGATAGCGCCACGGTGTCCAACCGAGATATCTGTTGGAGGAACATCGAACACAATGTCGTTGAACCTAAAGTTGTGGGTACTACTAGTACGAGCAACAGCCCTACCACTTGCGATGGCATGGGCGGCGTTGATCTCGCTAACTGTTCGTTCTGTCATAAGCTAAACAAATATACCGATGCTGGTGTAGTAGGCGTAGACACGGAGTCCTACTGAAAGGGAGAGGAGAGATCCCTCTAGCCTTAGCTAGCTGAAGTGATGCCTGGATCACCGTTCGATTTAGAAGGATGACAGCTAGATCGCTATCATCTACCTGATGTGGCAAGCTAATCAGAACCATTATCTATCCATCTGTGAGGGGTAAAGTGGGCCACGCCTGTCAGTAATGTGGGTTCTTACTCCAGCGCCTGGACGCCTTTGGCGATACTGCTGGATTGCTGCGTCAATATCTGAAGCTCCTGCATCACCACGAACGGTGGATCGCATGCTAGTGCCTGTTCCACTGATTCTAGCACTTGGAGTGTGAATAGTCCCGTTGGGTTGCCCTTGACCTTGAGGAGCTACGTCTTGAGGAGTGATAGGCTTTCTCGGCCTCATGTTAAGCAAGTTGCCATCCCTCATCTTCGAAAGCACTCTTGGGTCAAGCCCCTCTCCACCACCAAGTGGGACAGAGGAGTATCCAGGGCTGCCAAAGAGACTCTGCAATGCAGACGTGCCAGCTAGTCCAGCCAACACTAATCCACCTATTTTGTTCTTTTGCTTGGCTATCATATTAAGGCTCTTTGTGTTGAGGTTCAGCTTTCCCAAAGCTTCTTCGACGAAGCCCGCCATTGTGGACTCCCTATTGATCTGGCTAAGCACATTGGCAATCTCATCCGAACCAGAGATGCCCTTAGCCTTTGCATACCTCGCTGCAGCCACGGTGTCCTCAAAGGACAGCGAGCGCGTGGCCCGAGATTGGTCGAAGACCTTCTTATTAATGCCGTCATCACCAAAGGCATAATTAGTCATAGCATTATGGACGGCAGCCTCATCAGCCTCATTCCAAATTATCTTCTCCGCCGCCCCCTCGATGGAAACGTCTACTCCGCTAGACAGGCCACTCTCCTTAACGAAGATATCCCTGAGGACCCCTAGGAACTGAGAAGGTCGCAGCTTCCCACCCTTGCCGTAGAGAGCATCGGTCAAGATCTTGCCAAAGTCATCAGCAGACGGGAGGTGCTTAGCCTTAATGGTTGCAGCTTCCTCCACAGCGGAGAAGAGCGAGAATGCCTTGCTGCGAGTAGCCTCGTCAACATCCATCACAAGCATGGCGTACTTGACTTCTTCAAGGGCCCTCGATGTCTTGCCAGGAGATTTAGCAATAAAGAGCTTCTTGAGCTGAGTAAGGATCGGATTCGCTGCATCGGCAGCTGCCTGCGCCTGGATTTGAGGGTTGCTCTTTCCCCACGCATGCATGGCTTTTTTGACCTCAACGTTCATTACGTGCTGCCTTGCGTTGACCATCCTCCTTTCGGCATCTAGCTCCTTGAAGGCATCAGTTGAACTAAGCATCCTCGCTAGGCCATCATCTGTGGCCAGTTTGATAGAGAGCATGTCCTTGTCAAAGTCAGCTCCCATTCCTGGCCCAATACCAAGGTCCAACATTTCTGCTTCGCCGTTGATCATCACTTTAACCATGTCCTGAGATACCTTAATATTCTCGATGGAACTACTAGCTGCACCATGGTGCACCGCGATGCGTACCGGCACGAGGGATGTCTGATAGACAGCAGGTGGGCGGGCGAGCGTTCCATACCAAGCTGCCTCTCCCTTTAGGAATGCAGCCTTGTCAAAGGATTCAGGCATGATGATGCCACTTCGCTCAATGTCGCCAACAAGACGGTTGGCGAGCTTACGAGAAATAAAGCTAGTGTTAGGATCAGCAATCCCCTTAGCGTGTGGAGTGTATACCTTATCGATATACTTGCCTAGCCCCTCGTCCGCCAGGGCGCCGCCCATGCCACGGGCGAGCTGCTGTTGAAGGTCGCCAAGACTAGAGGCCTGCGCGAAGGAGGAGCCAGCCCCGAGCTTGCCGCGTGTGAGTGCCTTCCGAGACTCATTGTACATGCCAGCGGTGATCGTCCTTGCCTGGTGGAGTCGAGACTCTAGTGTCTGCTCTCCTGAGTGGCCTTCAGGAGAAAGGAGCTCAAAGATACTCTGAACGCTATCCCTGTAAGTCTTGGCCTGTAGCTCACCACTTGCAGTACGGGCAAAGCCAGCTGAACGGACACCATGCTCGTCAATAAAAGAGCCAGCAAATTCACTAGTGGCCCTCTGCCCCGGGATCTCCCAAGCATCAGACATACCCATCTTCTTGAGTGTATCTGAGTATTCCTTAGGCATCTTAACGACGACGCCCTCCCCCTCGTTGAACCAGCGGGAAGCAGTTATCTCAGATAGGTCCTGAGACGCAAGGTCTACCCGCTCTAGTCCAGCATTCGGCGTATGGTCACCAATCATGCTCCAGAACATTCTTGAGATAGCAGAGTAGTCTCCGACTGCAGCTGGGCTAGCGGTGGCTCCATAGAGATCCCTGACAACAGCTTCAGTCAGGTTCTCTCCATTGACCTTCATGGTTCGGGTCAAGAGCATGTCAAGGGAGCGACTCTCAACGCTGCCCATACGCCCCTGTGCAAGGTAAGGCATGTCACCGCCGTAGTTGAAGGCCTGCCCAATGGTTCCTTGCTTTCTAGCAGACTCAAGCATCCCAGTGCCAAGCTCAGACTTAAGTAGTTTCTCAAAAGAATCGAGCTCAGTCTCTCTGCCAGACTTCGATAGGAAGGCATGCATGCCGCCAAAGATACGCCCTGCGAAGCCATGATCCTTTAGCCCAAGGTTCTTGACTAGCTGAATAGTGGACTTGGTGATGTCTCCGCGATCGTACATCTTTCCAAAGTGCTTTGGGTCAAGGAATTTCTCTAGCTGTTCAATCCCGGTTCGGAGGCCTCTACCTCTGGCTTCAGCATTGCCGGAGTATAGCTTCTTGGTGGCTTCAGCAGAGGCGATCAAACTCCTCCGGATTTTACTCCTAGCGATATCGCGATGATGCCTAGCTTCCTCCACTCCACCACCTAGTGGATTGACGATGCGCTTGCCACCTGCCTGATTGTATGCGGGGAGGTGGGCCATGATTTCATCAACCTTACTCTCCAATGCCGGGTGAAAGCTTTTGATCTTCGTCGCTTGAGATTGGAAATCGATAAGGCTAATGCCAAACGAAACAGACTCATTGAATGCAGACATGCCAGCCTTAGAGCCACCAAGTATCTTGCTTACAGCTTTCCTGTGACTGGCTAGCCTATCGATGTGGACAGCATTTTCCTTGTTAATCGCCGCTAAAGTCCTTCTCTTCTCTAGCAATTCCATGCCACTGACAATACGCAGACCACTGACCATCTGCTCATGGGCCCCATGAAGGTGCTTAGCGATTGGCAGTGTTCCGGATACCTGGTCTACCCATTGCATATTGCGCTGTCGAACTTCTTGAGCATAGCCGGTAACCTTTCCGCTACTCCTGTCCATGAGACTATTCATGAGTTTGTCGAAGAAACGGTTGCTTCGAATCTTGGCTGTATTCTTAGACCCGCCGAAGAACTTTAGGCCCTCAATTGCATCTAGGTCCTGACGAACGTGCAGCCTGATGTACCCATCGTGGGAGAGCGTAGCTCCCGTAATGGACTCATTGACATGAGTGCCTTCGAAAGAGGAGGAGACGAGCTTGCCAGCCTCAACACCAATGCCGAGCCCAAGGGGAGTACCACTTGATAGTCGTAGCGCACCACCAGCTTCCTTGATCTGTCTTCTGATTGCCTTAGCGTATTCCTCAGGAGATAGCTGACCCTTCTGGAGGAGGGCCTGGGCCGCGTCGTCCATGGGAAGCATAGCTCCTTGGCCACCATGCGCGGCAATATCATACTTGACTGTTCGGCTAAAAGAGAGCTGGTCAGCGTAGCGCTGGCGTATGAAGGCCTCGCCGTCGCCAAGGTTGTTCAGATTGAGAAACTCTTTAGTACTCTCCTTCATGGCTTTATCGGCACCACCCAACTCACCAAGGACGATAGCCCCAGGAGTAACATAACCCATTTCCTTGATAAGAAGAGAATCGAATGTTGCCCCAGCATTGACTGGACGGAACCTCTCAAGGGCCCCAGCTGGGCCCATCTTAACCTTCCTGAGCTTCTCTAGATCCTTAAGGTCGTCTACGCCACTGACCCCCCAGCTTGCTACAGCGTTGCGTGTCGGAGTCCAAGAGAGCTCCCTCATCACCTGGAAGAGGCGGTTTGAACGGTCGTAGCTCTCCTGTCCCTTATACAGCTCCATGAGATTGAATGTTTCCTTGCGCCCAGCCACACGGAAATTCTTCATATCAATGAATCCGCCCTTTGTCATGGAGCCAGGACTTACTGCCTCAAAGCCAGGGTTAGCCTTCATGAAAGCTTCCATCTGCCTTAAGCCGTAGTAAGCCCGCTTTCGGGATGGGCCGGGTTGTCGCTCCAGTGCTGCTGGATCCCAGATAGTGTTACGAGCAAGGGCTGAAGAGAGCTTCTGCCCTGCAGAGCCTCCCCCAATGCCTCCTGACTCAAACTGTCCAATCTTGTACTGAGTCTCGTAGAACTCTCTGTACGCTCGTGCCCTATCAAGGGGGCTCATCCCAGCCATCGTGTGGATGAGCTCCTTGATCTTGAGATTGGTGCCAGGGCCGGCACCCTCTTCACCCTTGACACTGCCAACAATGAATGACCCCATGCTCTTTGGAGATATGACTCTGTGTCCACCAGTGCCTGACAAGATAAACCTGAACGGGTTCCTACTGCCATGAAAGTTAACCTCCAGGTCAAAGAACTTACCCTTCTTGTGGGTCAGCCTCGACAGCTCCGTGCTCTTGACTCCATCAATGCCAGTAAGACCGAATTTCTTTAAAGACCTCTTCTGGTTATTAATCGGAGAGCTCTTCCAGTTGTCGGGCATAGACGTACTCTTTCCAGGCCCGAGAAAGCCTAGGTCCCGATAAAAGGTGCTCTGACCTGCCATGTCAATATGAGAAACCAGACGACCCGGAGGGACAGGGGAGACTGGCCTGGACATACCCCCGAGATCCGGTCCCCTACGAGGGATATCTGAGAGTGGGTTGCCCCTGAATCCAACATAATTGCTCTCGAAGTTGGCCGGGCTAACCATCTCCCACTTCTTGTGGAAGGCCTCAGCCTCATGATCACTCATCTTTTTGACCATGTTAGACATCTCAAGAGCATAAGCAGTGCGATCACCACGGACACCAAGGGTCTTGTTCACAAGCTTCTGGGCCGACATTAGGGACGAGGTCATGTGTTCTTTTGACAAAGAGACGCTAGGGTCTGAGACCATGGCCGCATAGCTAAGGGCGAGTCTTTTTACTGAGTCATCACCAAAGCTTCCGCCTAATGACTCAAGGATCATCTTCTTAGCGTTAGGTCCAGCATTTCTGACAGAAGCTGACGCTGCGGCTGCACTCTTGGCGCGCATGTTCTTGATACCTTGAGCGGCATTCTTAGAGATAGTGGGAGGGGTAGCAAAGGTCCCAGCGTTAGCTTTAATCTCACGGGCCATCCCAAGTCCACCATACGTTACAGCTCCAGCAATAGGCAGGTAGCTGATCACACTCCCAAAGGGATTGCGCCGCCTCGGCTGTCGCTTTTTGTCGTCACCAGTGTTTGACATTAGTTATATAGCCC
>Ga0302132_10001105_pt1 | contig 15390 bp, 10 predicted proteins | sample CB9_321_MG_FD_203113 | JGI IMG/M metagenome (GOLD analysis project Ga0302132, IMG submission 203113) | Marine microbial communities from Western Arctic Ocean, Canada - CB9_32.1 | ecosystem: Environmental > Aquatic > Marine > Oceanic | place: Canada: Western Arctic Ocean | collected 2017-09-19
GAAGCGGTTCCATCCCTGGCTATGTGGAACCAACAGTAGCGAATGGACAACTTTTGGTGGACGGTGGCGTAAGTGTCCCCTTGCCCACGACTATTATCAGAAATGATGTGGATTTATTAATTGGTATTGATATTCGCCGCCGTGGTATGAAACCTTTGGATGAAATAAACATATATGAAATTATGATGCGGTCAGACATGTCCACTTACCAAAACCTCATAAAACATTTTTCACGGGAAGCTGATATATTAATCAGTCCAGATGTCAAAAATTATCAATGGTCCGATTTCGATCAATTTGATTATTTTTTTAATGAAGGTATTCAATCTTGTGAAAATGCAATTTTGACAATTCAACGACAAATTAATCAAAGAAAAGGACTTAGTTTTCGCCTCAAACAATGGTTTGGTCACCATAATTAATACACTTAGCTTCGACCCGATTTGTGAAAAAAATATAGATAAATGAATAGATTTATAAAAACAATTATTCTCATAGGCTTTTTTAGTATTTCCCATCTCTGGGGACAATTTGAAAGTCCGGTAACCCTGTCAGCGAAAGCAGAATCTTCTGTCCGTGCTGGAGAAGTTGTGAATATAATCGTGACGGCAGAAATGGATGCGGAGTGGAAAATATATGCGCTTCGGGATCAAGGTGAAGGGCCCATCGCCACACGAGTAGTAGTTACGGGAGAAATAATTGAAGCGTCAGGTTTGGTCTGGGAGGATGAACCGGTTGAAAAATATGATGATGGATTTTTAACCAGGACCCGAACGCATCAAGGAGGTGCCATTTTTAAAGCACCAATTTTGGTAAAATCGGATTTGTCCCCTGGAAAATATAATTTATCAGTCAATGTTCTTTTTCAAGTATGTAATGCATCCCTGTGTTATCCGCCAAAAGAAGAAGTATTGACCATCACGGTCAACGTAGAGGGTGGGACAGCCAGAGATGATCGCACTGACATGGTTTTGGTCACCGAAGTTTTTGATGATTTTGGAAATATCAATCTGGATGCCGCCATTGATGAGGGGTTTTTCTCATTTGTTATATTGGCATTCTCCATGGGGCTTCTTGCCCTGTTAACCCCTTGCGTTTTTCCCATGATTCCGATAACGGTTTCCTTCTTTACCCATCAGGGTGAAACAGGGAAAGGGAAACCCATTACCAATGCAATCATTTATACTTTAGGGATTATTGCTACATTTTCTATCCTCGGTATTATATTGGCATTGACATTGGGTGCTTCTGGCGCCAACCAGTTGGCGGCCAATCCGTGGGTGAATATTTTTATTGCTGCATTGTTTATTTATTTTGCCCTATCTCTTTTTGGGATGTACGAAATTGAACTTCCATCTGCATTACGTCAGTATTCACTGAAACAAGAGGGGCGAGGCGGCGTTATGGGAACGCTTTTTATGGCCGTCACCTTTACATTGACCAGTTTTACATGTACCGTGCAGTTTGTCGGGCTTCTTTTAGTCGCCGCTTCTCAAGGTCAATGGTTTTGGCCCATGATCGGCATGGTTGTCTTTAGTGCTGCATTTGCATTGCCATTTTTCTTTTTAGCACTTTTTCCACAATATTTAGCTAAAATGCCAAAATCCGGTGCCTGGTTAAATTCTGTGAAAGTGGTCATGGGGTTTTTAGAATTGGCAGCAGCCTTCAAGTTTATTAGTAACACCGACTTGGTTTGGGGTTGGGGATTTTTCTCTCATAATACTGTTTTAGCTGTCTGGGCTGTATTGATGCTTCTGACGGGTATTTATCTTTTGGGAAAGATACAATTGCCTCATGATTCACCTCTCGCTTCCATTAGTGTTCCCAGACTCATGTTAAGTACGGCATTTTTAACTTTCGGTTTGTATCTCACTTCTGGTCTTTTTGGTCAAAAAATTCATGGTTTGATATATTCCTATTTACCGCCCATTGTTGAAAGTGAATCCGGTGCGGTGCGCATGAATGGTGCATCCATGGCAGAGGAATTTAATTGGTATCGAAATTTAGACGAAGGGCTTGCAGAAGCGAGAGCAACAGGAAAATCAGTATTTATTGACTTTACAGGATATACCTGTACAAATTGCCGATGGATGGAAGCGAATACATTTACGAAGTCCGAAGTGAAAGATCGGTTTGGCGAAATGATTCTTGTGCAGCTTTATACAGATGGGGGCCCGAACCATCGGGAAAATCAGCAATATGAAATAGATCGATTCGGAACGGCAGCATTACCATTTTATGTAATTTTAAGTCCCGACGATGATGTAATAACAACTTTCCCAGGAATGACACGTAGTCTTGATGATTTTTTGGATTTTTTGGATAAAGGATTAGCAGGATAGAAAGATGATTAAAATGAGAATAATTTTATGGATGACCATATTAATTGCTATCGGTTGTGGTCAAAAAGGAAAAATGAAGGAAGCGACCCGGCCCAGCGAAATTGTAAACAAAATGATGGGCACTAATAAAAGTAAACGTCCGGATTATGCCATCAAAGCACCGGATTTTACTTTGCGTACCGTTCAGGGTGAATTATTCAAATTAAGTGAAAACCGCGGTAAAGTAATTATGCTCAACTTTTGGGGAACGTGGTGCGGGCCCTGCCGGAGAGAAATTCCCGATTTTAATAAATTACATGCGAAATATCAAAAAGATGGGTTGGAAATTGTTGGGATAACCCTTACCTCTGGTTCATCTAAAAACATTCTCCAATTTATGAATGCCTGGGATATGGAATATACTGTACTTACAGATATAGATAATAACGAGACACAAAAAGTGACCAGTATTTATGGGCGTGCCATCGGAAAACCCATAACGGGTATTCCCACCACATTAATCATTGATCAAGAAGGATATATTGTGAAGGGATATATCGGCCCGCGGAGTGAGGAAGTATTTTACAAAGATTTAAAACCACTTCTTTCTTCCTCTTAATCCCTTAATGCTTTTTGAGTGTAATATAAATATCATCCAACCAAAATTCATTTGCCAATGAAGGTCCACATGACAATCTATGTAGTTTCTGGAACGAATTTATGAAACCTATATTTTTATTTATTGCTCTCAATTTATCCTCACTATTTTCCGGGGAATACTGGCAACAGTTTGTCCACTATCAAATGGATGTAAAACTGGATACCGCAGCCCATACCATCGGTGGCCATTCAACCATTAAATACGTGAACAATTCCCCAAATGAATTGGATCACATTTATATTAATCTTTATGCCAATGCCTTCCAGGAAGGGACGGTGAAATATCGGGAATACATGGCCAACCTCGGCCGCGCCAGCCGGATTGCCAAATTCATGAAGGGAATGGAAAAATATTTATCTAATTATGATATCAGCAATTTCTCCATTGACATGGATGGGAGCGTGATTGCCGATACTTTCAAAATAGAAGATACCATTTTATCTGCTGATCTATCCCAACCTTTGGCTCCGGGAGATTCTCTTATCATTGCCCTGGATTGGACCCAGCATGTGGGGGAATTCTCTGAACGGGCTGGACGAGTTGGTGTCCAATATAATTTTGCCCATTGGTATCCGAAAATGGTGGTCTATGATGAAAATGGCTGGTTCGATGAACCTTTCCATGCTGAGGGAGAATTCTATGGAGAATTTGGCACATTTGATGTAACCATGGATGTACCCAAAGGATATATCATCGGTGCCACAGGTGTGGTTTCAAAGGGGGATCCGGGATGGGAAGAAGTGCGGGTGGATACGAGTCAAAAATTTTCAGATTGGCTGAAAGAATTCAAGAAGAACCGCATGGAATATGATTCCACCGAAAGACGGGTGGTGTCTTTTCATGCAGAAAATGTTCATGACTTTGCCTGGGTCACCACACCTAATTTTTTATACGAAAGTGGAGAGTGGAATGGAGTTGCGGTCCATGCCCTTTTCAATCAAAAAAATGGTAAAAAGTGGACCCAAAAAGCGGTAGCCCGGACCGAGCGTGCCATTCAATGGCTCAGTACACAATTCGGCATGTATCCCTATCCACAAGTGACCAATACAGATCGCCTCGCCGGGGGCGGTATGGAATATCCTATGTTGGTCATGGATGGCAGCGAATCTGAAGGATTGATCCTCCACGAAGTGGGACACATTTGGTTTTACGGCATCCTTGCCAATAATGAAGTGCGTGAAGCGTGGATGGACGAGGGGTTTACGTCGTTTCAAACGCGATGGTATATGATGGATCGGTATGGTGATCACGGGTTTGATCTGGAAGGTGGTAAGCGCTATAAAGATTGGCAGAAAAAACACTGGCGCTTTAACAGCAGTTTGGGGAATTCTCAATGGGGGATGATCGGTTTTATGTCCAGTGGTCAAGATGAGCCTATCAGCCGTTCCACTTATATGTTTAAGGGGAGCCGTGCTGCCGGTGCCAATGCCTACACAAAGCCATCTCTCATGTTGGATGAATTAAAATATATCTTGGGTGAAGAAACATTTACCCAAGGGATGCAGGAATATTTCCGTCGTTGGAATCTGAAGCATACCAATGAAAAACGGTTTGTTGATGCCATGGAAGATGTGAGCGGTCAGGATTTAGATTGGTTCTTCCGCCCATGGCTCCATGATACGCGCCTCTTGGATTACGGCATTAAAGGTTGGGAAAAGAAGAAAAAGTTGGATGGCACTTGGGATGTGACATTGAATATTGTCCGCAATGGGAAACGGGACATGCCCCAACTGGTGGAAACAAAATTGAAAGATGGGGCGGCCCATCTTATTTGGTGGACAAACCATAAATTTCGGACCAGTGACTCCTTTACATATAATGTACCCAGTGAGCCACAATCGGCTATGCTGGATCCCGATGCCCAAACAATGGATATCGATTTCAGAAATAATTCCACGGGTAAAATGAAGTCAGAAAAAATGTTTTATCGGCCGGGGATGCGATACCAACCTCGAAATCGAATGGTAAAACAATGGCATCCAACTGTCCATTATCTCGAAAGAGATGGAGCCGTTCCCGGACTCAGGTTGCGGAAATCATATGGGTTATTAGAAAGTGTTATGACCGATATTAATGTTGGGACTGAAACAGGTAAAGTATTTTGGAAAGTCTCCGGTTGGAATCGAGACTTATTTAAAGGAATGGACAAAAATTATTTTCATGCATATGATTTGGGTGGTGTACGTGGTTATGGTTTGCATTCTGAAAAACAACTCAATGCAACTGACCCGATTTTTGGTATTAAAAGTGTCGAATCGGGTTTTTATGTGACCAATGCTGTGGATACGAGCAGAACCAATTTATATGATATTGGTAAAACTGTTGTTTTCTTCACCAAACTAAACGCTTACTTAGGGCCTATTTCTAACCAAGTCGTTTTTGATTTTGCACCGGGCGGAATCTCAGATTGGACTTTCAGTCGTTTAACTATTACAGAATCATTTGATCAAAGTTTTGGGTTGTTTGGTGCAAGGTTTAGAGGCATTTATGGGAAAATGTGGGCCGATAGCAAAGGAGTTCCGAGTCAAGAAAGATACACCGTAGAAGGGGCCGGATCAGGCACCACGTATGAAAAACCATATCTTCGAGATGCATCCAGTTTATATAATAATACAAACTTAAGGAATAAATACCATTTAGCCGGTGATGCCAACCTCCGCGCTTTCGGAAATCAAGGGTTTAGTGGCGTAGAAAATGTATTCACGACTACTTTTGAAGGTTATTTAACCAAATCCCTTTTAGGGGTTAAATTTGAACTGGCCACATTCTTGGATGCAGGAACGTTAACGGGGTCTAAATTTGAAGTGGGTGATAATGGATTCAACAGTACATCTCTCATTGATTATGGTATTGGAATACGATTGTCTAAAAGAATTTTTGGTCAATCCATCTATCTTCGAATTGATAAACCATTAGGTGCAACAATTGATGGAAAATCCATTGAGCATATGAATGAATGGGTATTCAGTTTTCAAAAAAGTATATGATATGGAACCTTCAACAACGGATTGCATTATAATGAACATGATGAAACAAAGGAATCCGATGAAAAAAATAATTTTTATGATATTATTGGTTGGAAGTATTTCAGGCCAAAATTCAATATTAAAACAATTTAGCGATGCATTTGCCGATATTGCAGAAAAAGCAAATCCGGCGGTTGTCACCATTCTAACCGAGAAAAAAGTAGATTTAGGTCAACTCCATGGGCAACTGCCGCAAGACAATGATTTCTTTAAATTTTTTGCCCCGCGTATGCCCAGACAACGTGAATATAAATCAACGGCTCTTGGATCTGGTGTGATTGTTAATTCCCGGAAAGGATATGTGATTACCAATAACCATGTGGTGGCCGATATGGATGAAATCACCGTACGATTATTGGATAAGACAGAGTATAAAGCAACGGTGGTTGGCCGTGATCCCAAATCAGATTTAGCGGTATTGCAAATTGATGCACGGGGCCTTACGGATTTAGATTTTGGCAATTCGGATAAACTCAAGGTAGGCGAATGGGTCATTGCAGTAGGGAGCCCATTTTCGGCTAATTTAAGTCATACGGTAACCGCAGGAATTGTTTCTGCCAAAGGCAGGGGGAATATCATTCAAGGTGATGTGTATGAAGATTTTATCCAGACTGATGCAGCCATTAACCCGGGGAACAGTGGGGGAGCCCTTCTGAATTCCGCCGGTGATTTGATTGGCATTAATACAGCCATTTATACCAACAGTTTTGACCGTAGTAACAAAGGGGTTGGCTTTGCTATCCCATCCAATATGGTGAAACGGGTTATGGCTGATTTAATTCAACATGGTAAAGTATTGCGATCCTGGATTGGGGTACAGATTCAGCCACTGAATGATTCCTCTGCTCGTGCCATGGGATTAAAATCCCCCGATGGCGCATTGGTATCGGATGTGGTTAAAGATGGTCCCGCTAAAAAGGCCGGCGTAAAAACAGGTGATGTGATTATAGAATTCAATGATGTTCAGGTGAAAAATGTTGACCATCTTAGAAATACAATATCCGCATCAAAACCCAATAAAAGATATGATTTGATTGTGATTCGCGACGGTAGGAAAAAGACGCTTAAAGTGACTTTAGAAGGAATGCCCGGCGATGAGGTGCTGGCTGCAACGAGCCGTCCGGCCCAAACGAATGAATTGGGTGTTCAGGTTGCAGAATTGACACAGGCACTCATGAGAGAATATAATATCGACACCAATGAAGAAGGAGTGATTGTAACTGCCGTTTCTGATGGGAGTATTGCAGAAGAAGCGGGGATCCGTATGGGTGATATTATTACCAGAGTCGGAACCAAAAGATGCAATTCGCCAAAAGATTTTCAAGCGCTTTTGAAAGAAACACAAAAGCGAAATATGGTTATGCTTCATTTGAAACGAGATGGTGTGGCCCGATATATGACACTCGAATTAGACGATTAATTTTAAATAATATTTCAGGTAAAAAGGGTCATGGCAGCATGGCCCTTTTTTATTATCTATTCCCCTTTGTTTACAGACGGCAGAAAGATTAATTTTCGCACCCCTAAAAAGGGCCTAATTGAAATATGATACAACGCGTCAATCCACAAGCAGACTTCATCGCCATCGAGCACAAAATACTCGATTTCTGGAAAGAGAATGATATCTTCCAGAAACGGCGGGATGCGAATGCAGGCAAACCTAAATGGTCCTTTATCGACGGACCCATTACGGCGAATAATCCCATGGGTGTGCACCACGCCTGGGGTCGAACACTCAAAGATGTCTATAACCGTTACAAGGCCATGGATGGCCATGAATTGCGGTACCAACAAGGGTTTGACTGCCAAGGGTTGTGGGTTGAAGTAGAAGTGGAAAAAGAACTGGGTTTCAAATCCAAACGAGAAGTAGAAGAATTCGGCATAGAAAAATTTGTGAATATGTGTAAAGAGCGAGTTCGCAAATTTTCTGGTGTTCAAACGGAACAGTCTAAACGACTGGGGTATTGGATGGACTGGGATAACTCTTATTATACCATGTCGGATGAAAATAATTATAGCATTTGGGGCTTCTTAAAAAAACTATTTGAAGAGGGTAAAATTTATCGCGGTTCCGATGTGGTACCATGGTCCGGGCGGTCCGGGACCTCTTACTCACAAATGGAAATTATTGAAGGGCGAAAATTGGTAGCTCATAAATCTGTTTTTGTGCGATTCCCTCTTCGTGATAAAAAGAATGAATATCTTCTGGTGTGGACTACAACCCCTTGGACATTAACATCAAATGTAGTGGCAGGGGTCAATGGCAATCTGGATTATGTAAAGCTCAAAGCCAATGATGGCGCTATTTATTATTTTGCCCAGGAAAACTTAGAATTCAAACGTCTGGATAAACAGTTTAAAGAAAAGAAACAATGGATTGAGGGCGTCCCCAAACTCAAAACCATCGCCCAAATATTTAAAGAACGAGGCGGTTACGAAATCCTTGGGACTATTAAAGGATCGGACATGGTTGGGTGGACTTATGGTGGCCCCTATGATAAATTTGAAGCACAGTCGGAACCGGGTGGTTTTCCCATTGTAAATGAAAAATTAAAAGAGGATAGGTCTTCCGGGAAATCTCAGCATCAAGTGGTAGATCCGGGGAAGGACAATATGGGGAGCGACATTGTTGTGGCGGGAGAAGGTACGGGAATCGTTCACATGGCACCCGGGTGTGGTGATATTGATAACAAGATTGGGAAAAAATTCGGATTGGTGAACATAGCGCCTTTGGATTCAGAATCAAAATTTATAGATAAGTTCGGCTGGCTCACGGGTAAATCTGCAACTGACAAGGAAACGACCCAGGCCATTATTGACGATTTAAAAGAACGAGAATATTTAGTTTATGTGGAAGAATACCCTCACGTTTATCCCCACTGTTGGCGATCGGGCGACGAACTGGTTTTCCGATTGGTGGATGAATGGTATATCAATATGGATTGGCGAGATAAAATCAAAAAAGTAGTGGATGACATTAATTGGATTCCTAAATGGGGCGGTGAACGAGAGCACGAATGGTTGGATAATATGAGCGATTGGATGATATCCAAAAAACGGTTCTGGGGGTTGGCGCTACCCATTTGGACCTTCGAAGATGACTCCTATTATGTGGTGGGATCCAAAGAAGAGTTAAAATCATTGGCTGTTGAAGGGTGGGACGAGTTTGAAGGGAATAGTCCTCATCGACCGTGGATCGACAAAGTGAAAATTAAACATCCGGAAACAGGACTAATCGGCACCCGTGTTTTGGATGTGGGCAATCCGTGGTTGGATGCGGGGATTGTGCCTTTTTCAACGCTGGGATACAACAACGATAAAGAATATTGGAATGAATGGTTTCCCGGTGATTTTGTTACAGAATCTTTACCCGGACAGTTTAGAAATTGGTTTTATTCACTGCTGGCTATGTCCGCATTGCTGGAAGAAAAAGCCCCATTCAAAACGTTGCTGGGTCATGCCTTGGTAAAAGCAGAAGATGGCAGAGATATGCATAAATCCTGGGGGAATGCGATCTGGTTTGATGATGCAGCAGAAAAAATGGGTGTGGATGTGATGCGGTGGATGTATGCGTCCCAAAACCCTGAACATAATTTATTATTCGGATATCATCATGGAGATGATGTGCGCAAAAAACTGATTCAGCTTTGGAATTCTTATTCCTTTTTTGCCACTTACGCTGCCGTGGATGGGTTTGACCCTGGTAAGGGCAGTATTGAGGATGCAGATCTGAACATTATGGATCAGTGGATATTATCGAAATTACATTTGTTCATCAAAGATTCAAGAGAAGCAATGGATCAATTTCGATCTGATTTACTCATGAAAAAGTTTGATCTTTTCTTGGATGAACTTTCTAATTGGTATATCCGCCGCAGCCGCCGCCGATTCTGGAAAAGCGAGGATGATGCTGACAAACAGGCTGCGTATGTGGTGTTATATGAAGTATTGACGAATGTGATTAAAATTTTGGCACCTGTATTGCCATTCGTTACAGAAAACATTTTTCAGAATTTGGTGAGGAATCTGGATAGTTCTGAACCTGAGAGTGTCCATTTATGTGATTACCCCATATCGGATGAAAGTAAAATTAATTTAGATCTCATGGATAAAGTGGATGCCCTTCGACGGGTTGTAGAACTAGGTCGGTCTGCTCGGAATAAAGCAAATTTAAAAATCCGACAACCCTTGGCTGCGTTATCCTTTACCGTCAAAGATGATGGTGTAGCTGATTTTATTTTTGAACAGCAAAATGTGGTATTGGATGAATTGAATGTTAAATCGCTTCATCACGCTGAGTCAGAATCCGATTTGATTCGCTATATCATTAAGCCCAATCTGCCTTTGTTGGGGAAAAAATTTGGAAAAATGCTGCCGCAAATCCGAGTTTATTTAAACGATGCGGATGGGGATCAGATTTTGAATGATATCCGCACCCAAAAGAATTATACATTTGATTTGAATGGAGAAAGCATCATTTTAATTAGAGACGATTTGTTGATTGATACTGAATCTGCCGAGGGGTTTACATCCTCCGGTGATGATCATGTGACGGTTGGTCTCACGATAAAATTGACGGAAGAATTGGTTCAGGAAGGCATCGTAAGGGATGTAATTAGACAGGTGCAAACCATGCGAAAAAATGCTAATTTCGCCGTCGAAGATCGTATCATAATTTATGGATTGCTCGAGGGTCCTGTTGGTGAAGCCATACGGTCATTCGAAGAATTTTTTAAAAATGAAGTATTAGCTGTTGAACTTATTGAAGAAAATCAATCTGGGGAGTTTAGTGACGCATTTCAAATTGGTGATCAAAAAGTTCGATTGGGTTTAAAACGTGTAAAGTCTTGAAAGGAAGCGTGAAGTGGCAAAAAAATATTCTAAAACAAAATTGAAAAAGTTCCAAAAACTCATTGAAGAAAAAATGGGATATATCCATAATGAAGTGGAAACAATTAAAGATGGCGCGGGATCGGCTACTAATAAGCAAGGTGGTCTTACACCGGACTCCATTTATAGTAACCATATGGCGGATGCTGGAACGGATTCCCATGAGCAGGAAAAAAACTTTATGTTCATGAATCGTGGCAGTGATTATTTCGGAAAACTCGAAATAGCATTAGAACGGATCAAAGATGGTACATTTGGCGTTTGTCAGATTTGTGAAGAACTTATTGTAGAAGAACGGATGGTCGAAGTTCTGAATGCCACAAAATGTGTTGGCTGCAAAGAAACAGAAAAGCTCGGCTTATAATGAGAATATTGTTTGTGAGTGCCATCTTGGTGTTCGCAGACCAAATTACAAAGGGCATGGTTCGGAGCACCATGTCTTTGTATGAATCCATTCCGGTTATTACGGATTTTTTTCATATCACTTACGTGACGAATGACGGCATGGCATTTGGGTTAAATTTCCCCTTTGGTATTTATGTTTTTTCAGGTGTATCCATTCTTTTTACTGGTTTCCTATTTTGGTATTTATGGACAATCCAAGATCATGGTTTTATTATTCGAACCGGGATTGCATTAATCCTGGCCGGTGCCATTGGCAATTTGATTGACCGTGTTTTTATGGGGGAGGTTGTGGATTTTCTTGATTTTATGGTTGGAGATTATCATTGGTATGTCTTTAACATTGCCGATTCCTGCGTAACAGTGGGGATGGGGTTTATTCTATATGATTCACTTATTTTGGAACGAAAGAGATTAGCGCAAGCGGGTTGAACCCAATGATCCTTTTGACCAAGGGTGGAGAAAATATCCGCCTGGATAAATTTCTCTCTTCCCACTTGTCTGATTTAAGTCGGACCCAAATCCAAAGAATGGTAAAGGAGGGTCTGGTATTGGTAAATGGGGAACCATCGAAAGTTGGATTAAAACTGGATGGATCCGAAACCATTCAATATACCCTTCCAAAAATAGAACAGGAAGTGAACCGAATTGAGCCGGAAAATTTTCCATTGGATATTCTTTTTGAAGATGAAATACTTATTGCCATCAACAAACCAGCTGGATTAATTGTTCATCCCGGTGTGGGGCAAAAAACCGGTACATTGGTCAATGGGCTCGCCTATCATTTTAATCAATTGTCGGATATGAACGGCAGACTTCGGCCAGGGATTGTCCATCGGTTAGATCAAGATACGTCTGGCGTCATTTTAGTGGCGAAAAATAATCAAGCACACGGCAACTTGGCCGCTCAGTTCGAGCATCGGACCATCCAAAAAGAATATATGGGTATCACGTGGGGATACTGGAAAGAACCAAAAGGCGTTATTGATGGTTCTTTAAAACGAAAACGAACCGATCCAACCACTTATGAGATTAACAAAACAGGGCGGAATGCACTCACGCGATACCAGGTGGATATTCAAGGCCAGGTTTTAAGCCAGATTACTTTTTCACCAAAAACGGGTCGAACCCATCAAATACGTGTACATTCCGCCAGCATGAAACATCCAATATTTGGCGATGAGAAATATGGCGGTGGGTTGAATAAAACCAAAGGATTTATCCCAGAAATGACAAAACTATTAAAACAATTACTGAAAGGAATCGGTCGTCATGCACTCCATGCGAGGCGAATTTCTTTTCAGCATCCATCCACAAAAAAAGAAATTGAAATAGTGGCTACAGTTCCAAAAGATTTAGGAAAAATCATTGAGGATTTACCTCTCATCAATGGATAGTTTGAAAAAAGTAATGTTGGAATTTTTGTCTTATCTTGACAAAGAGAGAGGATTCTCAAGCCATACCATCAAAGCTTATCAAACGGATTTAAATAGATTCATTTCATTCCTTACCCAAGAAGAAAATAAATCGAATTTTAAGTTGGTCACCCGCCATACAATCCGGAATTATTTAGGGACTGAGTTCGATGAGGGATTCTCCAGTAAAACGGTCGCGCGTCGTTTGGCCTCCATTAAATCTTTATTTAAATATTTAATGCGATCAGAACAAATCAGTGACAATCCGGCTATTCATGTGAAATCACCTAAGATTTCTCAAACACTCCCCAATTTTATTGATGAAAAAGTCATTGATACATTAATGGAAAGTCCGGATGTTTCCACATCTAAGGGAATGCGGGATCGGGCTATTTTAGAATTATTTTACAGCACTGGAATTCGACTCAGTGAATTAATTGCATTAGATATCGATTCAATTGATCCGCAAAGCCAATTGGCGAAAGTCCATGGGAAAGGGGATAAAGAAAGATTGATTCCCTTTGGAAACAGAGCGAAATTTTGGGTAGAGAATTACTTGAAAAATCGTTCATTATCGTTCAATTCCGCTCCAAACCACACACCATTATTTATAAATGCAAAAGAGAAACGTATTCCCAAAAGTACCGTTCAAAGAAGAATTCGCAATTATATTAAACTGGTGGCAGAAGGTGAAAGGTTAGGGCCTCATATTTTGCGCCATTCCTTTGCAACGCATTTGATGGATCGCGGTGCAGATATCCGTGCTGTGAAAGATTTATTAGGACATAATAGTTTATCCTCAACCCAGGTATATACTCACATTAAACCTGAAAAAATGAAGAAAATTTATAAACAGGCCCATCCCCATGGTGACTGAATAAGGAATACAGGATGACAACCACAGGAAAAGATTTAGCTTTAGATAAAATGGGCTTTACGGATATAGGTCAAGTGCTTAGAAACTTGCCTGTAGAAGACATTATAGAAAACATTGTTGACCACCAAGAAGGCACCCTGGGTTTAAATGGGGCCGTTATGGTGGATACAGGACGATATACGGGACGTTCCCCAAAAGATAAGTATTTCGTTGATGAAGGATCCTCCAATAAAAATTTGTGGTGGGGGCCCGTTAATGCCAAAATAGATGAATCAATATTTGATGATTTATATGAACAGGTTGTGGATTATTACAATCATTCAGACGATTCCAATACCTATGTTTTTGACGGTTTTGCCGGTGCAGATCCAACCTACAGACTCAATGTAAGAATTATTGCCAAGAAAGCATGGCAGGCCCATTTTGCCCATAATATGTTTATTCGTCCGGAAAATGGAGAGTTGGATGGATTCAATCCTGATTTTACCATCATTAACGCATCGGATGTTTATAATGAAAAATTTGAAGCATATGGGATGCATTCCAAAACATTCATTATTTTTCATATGGCCAAACGGATTGCCATTATTGGAGGAACGGAATATGGCGGCGAAATGAAAAAAGGTATTTTTTCTGTCATGAATTATATGCTGCCGCTTCAAGGTGTATTGGCCATGCACTGTTCGGCTAACGTGGATAAAAATGGTGAAAATCCCGCCATATTTTTTGGTTTATCGGGTACGGGAAAGACAACACTGAGCACGGATCCGGAAAGACCCTTGATCGGGGACGATGAACATGGCTGGTCTGATGATGGTATATTCAATTTTGAAGGTGGATGTTATGCAAAAGTGATTGATCTGAATCCGGAATATGAGCCGGATATTTACCATGCCATTCGCCATGGTGCTTTGCTGGAAAATGTGGTATTTGATGAAGAAACAAAAGAAATAGATTTTACGGATGATTCAAAAACACAAAATACCCGTGTTTCATATCCCTTGAATTATATTGATAATTCTGTTTATGGCCAGGGTAAACCGTCCATGTCTGGTCATCCAGAAACGATTATTTTTCTCACCTGTGATGCCTATGGTATTCTTCCTCCTGTTTCAAAATTAACACCGGAACAAGCCATGTATCATTTTATTAGTGGTTATACAGCAAAAGTGGCAGGGACAGAGCGGGGAATTACGGAACCGGTTGCCACATTTTCGCCTTGTTTTGGTGGGCCATTTTTGACACTTCATCCTTTGAAATATGCGGAATTACTCAAGCAAAAAATGAATCAGCATCAAGTGCCGGCCTATTTGGTGAATACGGGCTGGGTGGGTGCCAGTGCTCAATCTGGCGCAAAGCGTATTTCTTTACCGGTTACGAGACAGATAATTCATGCAACCTTAGATGGAAGTATCGATTCTTCCACTTTCGAAGCCGACCCATATTTTGGCATTATGGTTCCTCAGTGTTTAGGCGATATTGATCCAGATATACTTGTCCCGGCAAAAGCGTGGAAAGATCAAAATGAATACAACAATATTGCAAAGCAGTTAGTAAAAAAATTCCAGAAAAATTTTGAACAGTATGATCTAGGTGATGCTGAAATTCTGAGTGCAGGTCCAAAAATAGATAATGACAAAAAAGGGTAAAGAATGAATATTAATTTTACCGCACGCCATTTTCGAGCACCGGATGTTTTAAGAGATTATGCAGAAGATGGGGTTGCTCGATTTGAAAAATATTTTGATCGCATCAACCAATGTGAGATTGTAATGCTTCATGAAAACAGTATGTTTAT
>Ga0302132_10001109_pt1 | contig 15376 bp, 12 predicted proteins | sample CB9_321_MG_FD_203113 | JGI IMG/M metagenome (GOLD analysis project Ga0302132, IMG submission 203113) | Marine microbial communities from Western Arctic Ocean, Canada - CB9_32.1 | ecosystem: Environmental > Aquatic > Marine > Oceanic | place: Canada: Western Arctic Ocean | collected 2017-09-19
CTTTGCAACTGTTCCATGAGCCAATTGTCGACCATGGGCTCGAGCCTGCTGCCGATCTCGCGGATGTTGCTGGGCTGTGGGGTCGGCGTCGGTGCGACGTAGGGTGGTGTGCGCGTCGGCTTGGCGAAAGGCGTGGCAGTTGGCTTCGGCGTGGAGGTCGGCGCCGGTGCGGCTGGCCCTCCGACGCTGTCTGCGACGCCGATGCCTACGGCCAGCAAGCCAGCGATCGCAATGGAGCCGATCACAATTACCGGGATGAACCGTTTTACGAGGTCGATGGCGTTCCGGATCAAGTGCGATTCCTAGAAGTAATGGTCAAGAGCCTTTAGGCCGGAAGCGGAACGCGAACAGGTCTGCGTCCTTTAGCGCGAATCGCAGCCGTACCGGTTTTCCTGCAAAATCGCTCAGGGTCGCGCCAGAGTTCCACGTGATGGCCCCCTCGATCTCGTCGCCGAACATCTCCGGGCAGTCGTCCATGGCCAGGCCTGGTATCGGGCGTCCCTCTGCGTCTTGAACCTCGATACGGAGCGACCCGGCGGCCGACGTGGAGTAGTTGACTTCAAGTTCACCACCCTCGAAGACCAGCGGGTGCGTTATGAGTTCGCCGCCCCCAAAACCGGCGTTGACCGCGACAAAGCCGTCGGTGCGGAAGGTGTACCGGCGGATGCGGGTGGTAGGGTACCTCCAGTGGTCGCTGGCGTACATGCTCATCTCTTCGGACGAGGTATGCAGGATGCCGGTCTCCATATACACGCCACGCTCATGCCAGTTCTCCCGGTCAAGTCCGGGACGAAGGATCGCCTCTTTGAAGCTGCGGTCGAAGTGGAGTCCGTCACGTGAGGACATGAATACGATGTCGTTGACGCCGTTGCCGTGAGGCCACGTTGGGTCCGGCGTGTGCTCGATGACATACCTTGATGGAAACATTAGATAGGTGTTCGGCGCACGTTCGTACGCCACACAGGAGTTGGTGTACAGGTGCTCGTCGGGGACCTCGCCTGTTTCGATCGACTCAAGCTCGCTCCAGTGGATGAAGTCTGGAGATGTCGCTCGCCGTATCCAGCGCACCCCGCCTTTGAATATCCCGGTGCCATCCACGCCCCTGGTATAGATGACGTACCTGCCGGTCTGGGCATCCCAGAAGGGCACGTTAAAGGAATCGAATGGGCGGTCGGTGAGGACAGGCTCCTCCTGCATCAGCTTCCAGTTGACGCCGTCGGGAGAGGCCATCGCGAATACGTCCTTATCACGTACGACGGCCTTGTAACGCTGCGCATCAGGGGTGTCGGGGTTGTCATCGCGGAAGGGCGCCATGTTAGCGCCGGGCCCCATCCAGACCAGGTTGTTATCGCGAGAGCCCTCGAACTCAATTATTCCGAGGTCCGGCTTCTCCCAGTGGATGCCATCCTGGCTCTCCGCGTACGCCGACCAGCGCGGGTTCATTACTTTCGGCGCAGACACTGCGTCGCAACGGTACCAGGCGCGGTAGCGGTCGCCGTCCTGGAAGGTCCGCAGGAATGCCACGCTGTCGTGGTCCCAGGGGCGGTCCCCTCGCAGCACGGACTCCCTGGGTATCGGGGACTGCAGTCTACGGGTGGCACCGTCAATCTTCGCGATCCAATGGTCATCGACGAATAGCTGGCGACCGGAGCCGATGTTTTCAGGTGCACGTTCTGTCATTGGTCCCTCTCGCTGATACTAGGCATTATTATCTCACGCGGCCCCTGATCGGATCACCGTCCAGCGGGAATATTGGCGCGGGTGTATTGTGACAGATTCATTCGCCCAGTGGGCGGCCCAACTCGTCACGATTCTTTATCAGCCATTGGACGCCGAAGTCTATCAGGTCCACCTGGGGCATCAACATAGCGTTGCATGCCCCGACCTTCGCTTTTTTTACTGAGGACGACTCCTCCAGGAATGCGCTGCCAAGGCGCTCGAAATCCGTTTCGTCGACGTCTGGTTCCTCGTATTGGACCCACTCTCGGAGCCCCTCAACGAGTACCGGGGAGCCAGATTGGCATCTTGACTGCCGGTCTCCGAAGGCCCGCCGCTCCGCCAGGTGAAGTGAAGTATTGCTGCCAAAGCTCGCCCCAAGTAGAAGAACCTGGCCTCCTAATCCATATAGACGGGCAAGGGGTGAGAGCTCACCGTGTGGGTCGTCGAGTGGTTGTTCCGTGAGGATTTCGCTGGCTCGTGGCCCGCGCGCTGCTAATGACGATGTAGGGTGATTACTTCTCAGAACGCCTGGCCACGACCGAAAGTTCTCTGCGATCACCCCGATTGCTAGGGTTGGCGTCACCCGAGGGTCAAATGTGGGCATCGACTCGCGAATAAGGGGCCACCAATCCGAAGGCACGGGCGGGTTGTCCAAGCTTGAAGGATCGGACACATCGGCGGAGAGGGCAGGCATCACCAGTGTCCCGTTGTCTCCCACGGCTTTGAGCAGCGCCTCGATCACTGCCACCGGTCCTCCGCAGACCCATCCCAGTGCGCTGAGCGATGAATGCACAAGCACGACTGACCCCGGAGCGACGCCCAGGGAGGCGAGATCGGCGGTCAGCGATTCGACGGTGGCGAACCGTTCCCCGGCGCGGGCAATGGTGTTGGCTTCAGAAATTCTTGCACCTCTGCATGAGTCCTCGTGAGGATAGTCGAGACGCCTGCGCATACCCAGCCCCGCCACCCTAGAAGCGACCGCGCCGCCGTTGGGCTATCTTGATGTAGGGCAGTGATTGCCAGGCGTCGTTGATCGCTGTTTGCATGCCGAGGACCCATGGCTGGACCAGGTATGAGCGTCCGCTCTCGAAGATCACTGGCAGATAGTAGTAGCCGTCGATGATCTGTTGTTGGGCGTCCTGGTAGAGCGAACAACGGCTGGGTGCGTCCAGCGGCAGCGCATTGCCCTCTTCGATTATGGCATCCAAGTCCGGGTTGGAGTGGCCTGTGGTGCCCTGGACCTCTTTCGATTCGGAGTGCCCCAGCATGTAGATGAGCTGCCCCGGGTCGGGTATCTGAGAGCCCACGCTCAGCCTGAGGAGGTTCGCATCATCAGAGCGCTGCTGGCCACTCTCGACTGGGATGATCGTGACTTGGACTCCGAGTATTTCGCGCCAATCCTCCTTTATCACTTCAGCGGCCCTGGTGAACTGAGGGCCGCTTAGCTCGACGAGAATCGCCGGGAGGCTCGCTCCGGCGTAACTGGATTCGGACAGGAGTTGCCGGGCCTTTTCGGGGTCGTAGTCGTAGCCGGAATACGATCCGTCCGTGCAGGGGAGCAGGGTGTTTATCATGCCTGTTGCTCGTGGCGTTGTGGGGCCGAATCCCGACATTACCGCAGCGGGCATGTCGATGGCGTGAGCAAGGGCTGCCCGGACCTTCGTGTCGTCGAGGGGAGGTGAGTCGGTCTTGAATGCGAAATACCAGGTAGACAGGTCTGGGATTGGGACCAGGTCGTTATGGAAAATATATCTGCGATCGTGGACAGAGGGCTGGCGGGCGACATCGGAGAATATGACGTCGGCCTCGCCGCTCTCGTACATGGTGAGTTGGGTCGAGAGATCGCCGACGAAGCGAAGTTCGACCTTCTCCAGGGTGGGTCGGTCGCGCCACCAGTTGGCCGCCGGGGTCAGATCAATGTCACTGGATTCGGGGTCAAATGTGACCTTGAACGGACCAACGCCAATGGGGTGCTGTTCCCAGGCCGGGTCGGCCTTAGCCTGATCGGCCTTGAATATCCCCAGCATCCATACGGCTAACTTCAGGGGCCAGGTCGGGTCGGGGGCGTTGAGTGAGATTTCCAGTGTCCGTTGGTCGACAGCCCGGAGTCCAGATGCCTGTTCAACGTCGCCGTTCGAAACTGCGTCGAAGCCCTGCACCTGGGTAAGCGTCAGCAGGGACGCGCCCCATGACACCTGGTTTTCCGGGAGGCCGCCGAACTCCCACGCCGCCTTCACGTCCGCAGCGGTGACCGGAGAGCCGTCGTGGAAGATGGCATCTGGGTCGATGTGTATTGTGAACATCGTGGAGTCCGCATTGACGTCGTAGCCGATAGCCACTCCCTGGAGCAATTCGCCTGTGGGAGAGAAGCGGAACAGGGGCATAAAGACATCCTGGTTCCAGGCCGACTCGATGTAGCTTCCGGTGCGCCAGGGCGCGATCGTGGATCGCTTGCGCTGGATAGGGAAGCGCAGCACCTGATCGGGCGCCAGTGCAATGCCCGAAGCAATTGCCGGTGCCTTTCGTCTGGGCAGCAGTACTGATGGCCCCTCATTGGTCGCGACCAGCGCGGTCGTAGGTGCTGTGGCAATGGACGCTTTGGCGGCAGTCGTGGCCGATACTGCGGGGGCAGCAGGTGCAGGGTCAGCTGCGGGCCTGCGGGTCGGCAGAGGCTCCGGCTCGGGCGTGGGCGCAGCTCTAGCCGTGGGTGCTGGGACCGCTGGCACGGCGGTTTCAGGGGGTGCTACCGGCTCTACTTCCACCGTGCAGGCTACGGCAAGCGACACTAGCAGCAATATGAGCGCTAACGGGAGAAGGCCGAGTTTAGGTGATCTGCGACGCATGGAAATCGCGGCTCCCCCCTGGATGACCCCTTTGAGCCCCATTAGGCTAGGTAGTTGCCCCAGGCTTCCATCCGTGATGGAGGTGGGAGCGAAACCATGTCTCCGGACTTCAGGGAGAGGGCAACGGCTTCGGAAAACTCCATGTACCGCATGCCCTCCTCGAAGTCGGGGGACACGGGCGTGCCATCCTGGATGGCACGAATCCACTGGGAGTCGGTGTCCTGGGTGCGGATCTCCGCCTCGGGGATGAAGATGGACCCCAGGTTGGCCGCGCCGTCTGTGGCTCCCATGATCTCCCCTCCGAACAGGTTGTATACCAGGGCACCATTGGAACCGTAGATCGAAATGGTTGGGGCGGGTACAGAGCTGGCGGCAGACGAGAAGTGGTAGCTAGCTGTGGCTCCGCACTCCAGGTCCGCGACTATGGCTATGGAGTCCGGGACTTCGGCGTCTACGCGCTCCCCTGCGATGTCGGTGCGCTTGGTGCGGTGGTTCCGCCCTATGGCGGCAAGTCTCGTGGCCGGGCCTACCCACCTGTTCAGGATCTCGACCCACATGCCGAGGGTCATCGCGTTGACACCTGTCACGGCGGGGTCAGCCTGCCAGGAATAGGCGTCGCTCTCGGGGGTCGACATCATACCGGTAACGTGGACCTCCCGGATATCGCCCACGAATCCCTCATCGTGGAGCAGTCGCAACATCGTTCGGTCACCCTTCAGGCCGGGGAGGGGAGGATAGAGGGCCGTCACCAGATCGTTCTTCCGCGAAGCGTCGAGCATGTCCTGCGCGTGGCTCAGGTTCAGGCCCATTCGTGCCTGGCAAAGTACGTGCTTGCCGGCGGCGAGGGCCGCAAGGGTCGCGTCTCGATGGAGCACGGGTGGGGTGGCGACGATCACAGCGTCCACGTCGGGTGACTCTGCAACCTCTTGCCAGGTCGCGGCTGCCGAGGAGAAGCCGTACTGCTCTACCGCGTCGTGTGCCTTAGCGGGAGTGCGGCTCCAAACTGGTCCCAGTTCCGCCTCGCGTATCTTTGCGAGGGCCGGCAGGTGTCTGCTCTGGGCGACTCCGCCCGCGCCTATGAAGCCGATTCGGACTTTTGCTGGCATGTGTTCTCCTGGGTTGGTCGCATTAGGTCTTGGGTTTTGCGTTGCCGGAGGATAAGGGAAAACAGAATAGATAATCTGAGGGCAGTCAGTTGTCAGGCAGTGTCCAGGCCCGGCCCACTTAGCGTGCGCAGCACCTGCACCTCTGCTGTAAACCATAGTGCCATGCTGCCGCCTCGGTCATCGAAGCCGCTCACGGCGGGCCGGTCCAGATAGTACTGTATATCGGCGTTGGTGCCCGATCCAAAACATGCGTCGACGACCTTTCCCGAGTCCTCGATGCGGTCCGAAATTCCTTGCCAGGCTAGGGCGACCGTGTCTCTGAAACCCTCGTCCAGCCAGCCCATCCGGACCCCTCTGGCCATCGCATAGCCGGTCATACTGGTCGCGGTGAATTCTTGATATGTGCCCGGGAAGTCGACGACCTGACGCCACATGCCAGAAGGCTCCTGGTGTCTGCGCATAGCCTCCATGAGGGCGACGTACTTCGTCAGGACCCTGGCACGATCGGGGTGGTCCTCTGGGATGTACGTCAGCGACTCGGCGAGCCCCATGGCCGCGAATCCGTTGCCGCGTCCCCAGTGGTGGTGGGCATTGCGTCCGTGCCAGTACAGGCCACTCTCTTGTTGCGTTTCCGCATCGAACAGGAACGTGGTCAGCACGTCGAGGTACTTGTCGTCGCCGGTGAGGTTGAAAGCCCGGCCCAACACGCTTCCAATATGGAGCATGTCCTCGACGATATAGTCGGCACGGAGGATGGGTGCAGTTTTGCCTTCGGATGCGCGGCGGTAAACGTTCCCCGCCTCGACAAGCAGGGCGGCGTAGCGAGGATCGCCCGTAGCCTGGGTCAGCTCGTCTGCCCAGACGAGTGCGCCGAGGGCTCCCGCATTGGTAGCGTAGGCAAAGAAATCGTGCGCCATGTATGGCGAGACCAGTGCTACAAACTCCTGAGCCGGACTAGTAACCTCGTCGTCCAGATCTGCCAGCCTGAGCCTTCCGCTCATCGCGACGCCCTCGGTGTAGTTGATCGGGTCGAGCCGGTGTCCGTATGGCGAAGACAGCGCTCTCCCCACCTCCATAGGCGAGCGAGAGCGTCTGCGGTCCAGTTCGGCCCCGGCTCCGGATCGTCCAGGGGTGGTTGTCTCGATGGTTTTCCAGAGTCGTTCCATCTCACCACGGAGGCCATCCACAGTCGTGCCCAGGCGGATGCCGGGTATTGCTCCCAGGCCACCCGCGCCGTCTGCACCCAGGGCCTGCAGTAGGCCGTCGCCTGAGCCCATGCTTGTGGCCCCCAGGGTGGATCCGAGATTGCCGGCGGCATCGTTGGCTTCCCATACGGTGGTATCCGAGAACGCCAGTGAGATCATCAGGTCGGGGGCCTGGAAACAGATCCATCGCCACAGGTATCGCTGCTCGGGGTCGGTCTGGTGGTAGAAGTAGCCGTCGTCTGGAGGGTAGCCGGACTCGGGCGATCCTCCTGCACCATTTCCGGGAGCGGCCCGGAGTTCCAGGCCGTCTAGATTGGCGCAAGGCACGATGCTGAGGGCAATCGTGCTGGAAGTCGCGTTATCCGGCGACGAGTACTGTCGGGCGGTGGCGAGGGCCAACTCCACATCGGCCGGTTGCGCCGACAGCCCAGCTATGATGAGCACCCTCGTCTGTCGTGGCGAGGCACTGTAGGCGTCTCGGTGGAGAAGTGCGGGGATTGCTCGCTGCGAACGAGTCACACCGCAGGCCGAGCTAGTCCAGAGGTCGGACCGACCTTCGGCCAGGGCGCGGATGTCTCGTACGAGGCTTGCTGCATCCATGACTACTTCGTTCCTTCTCCATTACCAAAGCGGAAAGCGTAGAGGTTCGCGTCGCGGAGCTTGATCCTCAGGCGCACCGGGTTGCCTGCGTGTGCGCCCAAAGCTGCCCCGTCTTTCCAGGCGACCACGCCCTCTATCTTGTCGCCGAACACCTCGTTGCAATCGTCCAGCGAGAGTCCATCGATCGGCGTGCCGTCTTCGGTTTGTATCTCCACGAATATGCTGCCGCCGCCTGCTGTGCTGTAGTTGAGCTCCAACTGGTCGCCGGTGAAGGTGAGTGGCGGCGTGACGAACTCGCCCCAGCCCTTGTATGGACCTTCAACGGACACGAAGCCGTCCGTGCGGATCGTGCAGCGGCGGAATCGTGCATCGGGGCCTTCGCGGTAGAGTTCCACGTAGTACATCGATAGTTCGCCGGGGGCGAGTTCCAGGATGCCGGGTCCCATGATCGGGTTACGGTCCACCCAGTTGCGCAGGTCCAGACCCGGCCGGATGTAGGGTTCGCGGAAGCGGCGCTCCCAGGTTATCCCATCACGGCTGGTCGCCATCTGAATGTCGGACAACCCCGGGATCGGGGCCGACGGATGGACGCGTTCCGGATACAGGATCATTGGGAACATCAGGTATGCGTTTGCCGCCCGACCGTACTTGAGGCCGGAGTTCGTGTAGAAGTGCAGGCCCGGCGGGTCGTCGTCGTCGGACTCGATCACCGTTTCGGGTTCTGACCAATTGAGAAAATCGGTGGACTCGCTGCGGCGGATAGAGCGATGGCCATCTTCGGTGGGGCCGAATGTGCCCCCCACCGATGTCGAATGGCCGCGCATGTAAATGACGTATTTTTCGCTCGCCTCGTCCCATAGCAGGATGTTGTGGCTGTCGAAGGGCCGGCCTGTCAAAATCGGATCTGGTCCGGTTCGGGTCCAGTGAAATCCATCGTCCGAGACGAATCCCAGGATGGCATCGATGGGCTTCGTCTTTTCCCTGGTGATCATCTTGTACTTTTCGCCGGGCGCTCCGTTTGGGTCCTTTATCACGGAGGCGTTGATACCGTGGAGATCGTCGGTGGGCAGAATCAGGTTGTTGTCACGTGACCCGGCCCAGTCGACAAGACCGAGATTGGGCTTGTCCCAGTTGATGCCGTCGGTGCTCTCTGCGTAGCACATCATCGACTCACCATCGCGGTTCTCGCGGCCTGCGCCAATATCGCAGCGATACCACATGCGAAAGCGGCCTTCGTCCTCAATTACGGTAGAGTAGTGGACCCCACCAGACTCCCATGGTTGATCTGCGGTCAGCGCAACCTCGCGGGCCTCCGGGGTGTGCATCCTGAGCCGGATGTTCTCCTGGTTGTCGAACCACATGTCGTCGAGAAAGAGCTGCCTGTCAGAGCCGATCTGGACCGCACCTGTACTCACTCAACCCACCCCCGCTGTATTTTGCGCCAGCCTCAACAGGGCCTACATTGAGGGAAAGGTATCACAGTACGCGGGGATATGTGGTGAGCAGGGCGCAGAGGAACGCCAGGTGTAGGCCTAGCCGATGTCACCCTGACTGGATGCGAAGGGTCTGGGGAGGAGGGTCCTTGCCTTGACGGGCAGGTGAGAGGGGACCCGACCCTAGATACTTCGTCGGGGGCCCCCTCAGAATGCCAGACGGGTGTGGTTCAGCCAGTAAACTTGAACGCGTATAGGCTGGCGTCCCGGAGCTTGATCCGGAGTCGGACTGGCTTGCCCGCGTGGGCCTTTAGACCGGCGTCTCCGTTCCAACTCACGATGCCCTCGATCTTGTCGCCGAACACCTCGTTGCAGTCGTCGAGGGTCAGGCCCTTGATGGGCGTGCCGTCTTCTTCCTGTAACTCCACGAAGATGCTCCCACCTCCGGCTGTGCTGTAGTTCAACTCCAAGCTGTCGCCAGAGAACGCGAGCGGCGGTGTGACGAACTCGCCCCAGCCCTTGTATGGCCCTTCCACCGACACGAAGCCGTCCGTGCGCAGGGTGCACCGGCGGAATTGGCCCTGCCCATTACCCTCGCGCTGGAGTTCAGAGTAGTACATCGAAAGCTCGCCATCACCGGTTTCGAGGATTCCCGCGCCCATGATGGGATTGCGGTCCACCCAATTGCGTTGGTCCAATCCTGGCCGGAGGAAGGCCTCGCGGAATCGGCGCTCCCAATTGACCCCGTCAAGGCTGGCGACAAACTGGACGTCGGACATTCCTGGATGAGCTGCCGACGGATTGATCCGATTGATCCGCTCAGGGTAGAAGATCATCGGGAACATTAGATACGCACGGGACGCCCGAGAGTACTTGACGCAGGCGTTGGTGTAGAAATGAAGGCCCGGGGGGTCGCCGTCGTCGCTCTCGACGACCATCTCCGGCTGGGTCCAGTTCAAAAAATCCTCGGACTCACTACGGCGAATAGCGCGGTGTCCATCCTTGAATGAGCCAGGCACTGCGGTGGATTTTCCGCGCATGTAGATGACGTAGCGCTGTCGTTCGTCGTCCCGGATCAGTATGTTGTGGCTGTCGAATGGCCCTTCGGTATGAATCGGATTGGTCGACACCTGCTGCCAGGCGATACCGTCAGGAGACGTGTAACCAAATATCGCCTTCTCTGCACCCCTGAACTGGATGATCATCTTGTATCGTTCCGACGGGACGGCGCTCTCGTCGAGCATGACAGACGGATTGATGGCCTGAAAGCCTTCCGTGGGATAGTAAATGTTGTTGTGCTTGGAACCCTCGAACTCCACAATGCCGAGGTCAGGCTTTTTCCAGTTGATCCCGTCATCGCTCTCGGCGTAGCAGCTGAATGCGGCGCTATCGTTGTCCGGGTTGCCGGCGTCGGACCGGTACCACATGCGATAGCGATCGCCATCCTTCACTACATTGGGGAGATTGATACCGCCGTTTTCCCATGGCTGATCAGCGTTGAGCGTGACATCCTGAATGACAGGACGGTGCATTTCCAGTCGCACGTTGTCCTGGCTGTCGAACCACATCTCGTCAAGAAAAAGCTGCCGATCAGAGCCGACCTGGATTGGATCCATATAGTTCGTCCCTCCTCTAACCCACAAACCTGAAGGCGTAAAGGCTGGCGTCACGGAGCTTGATTCGGAGCCTGACTGGCTTGCCCGTGTGGGCTTTTAGACCGGCGTCTCCGCTCCAACTCACGATGCCCTCGATCTTGTCTCCAAACATCTCGTTGCAGTCGTCCAGCGAAAGGCCCTTGATGGGCGTGCCGTCCTCTTCCTGCAACTCAACGAAGATACTCCCGCCGCCGGCGGTACTGTAGTTCATCTCCAGCCGGTCGCCAGCGAACGTGAGCGGCGGCGTGACAAACTCTCCCCAGCCCTTGTACGGCCCCTCTACGGACACGAAGCCGTCCGTGCGCAGCGAGCAGCGGCGGAAGCGTGGTTGGTCTTCCGTTTCTCGCAGGAGCTCGGAGTAGTACATCGACAACTCATCAGGGCCGGTCTCGAGGATGCCGGGGCCCATGATGGGGTTGCGGTCAACCCAGTTGCGAGGGTCCAGACCTGGCCGGAGAAAAGGCTCACGGAACTGTCGCCCCCAGGCGATCCCGTCTCGGCTAGTGGCCATTTGCACATCGACAGGCCCGGGAATGGCGCTTCGGGGTTTATCCGGCCAGGGTAAAGGATCATTGGAAACATTAGATAGGCTTGGGCCGCTCGATGGTATTTGGCGGCGGAATTGGTATAGAAGTGGATGCCGGGCGGGTCGTCTGCATCGCCATCAAACACCATTTCAGGCCTGGTCCAGTTCACGAAATCCTTGGACTCGCTGCGGCGAATAGCCCGGTGTCCCCCATTGAACGTACCCGGGGGCGAGTGGTCGTATCCCTGTCGCTCGTCGTTCCAAATGAGCGTGCCAGGGACCGACTCGGAGACCCCGCGCATGTAGATTACGTAGCGCTGTCGCTCGTCGTCCCAGAGCAGTACGTTGTGACTGTCGAATGGGCGCTCTGTCTGTATCGGGTTGTTGGGCAGTTGCTCCCACCGGATCCCGTCCGGTGACGTATACCCAAGGATGTTCCCTTTGCCCTGCACGATCATCTTGTAGCGCTCAGATGGAGGAGGGCCCTTGTCGAGGATCACCGAGGGGTTGATAGCAGGAAAACCCTCGGTCGGGTAGAAGATGTTGTTTTGCGTGGAGCCTTGATACTCGACGATGCCGAGGTTGGGCTTCTCCCAGTGAACACCGTCGCTGCTCTCTGCGTAGCAGCTGTAAGATTCCATGTCCTTGTTCGGGTCGATGCCGTCGGCCCGGTACCACATCCGATAGCGGTCGCCATCCTTGAGGACGGATGAGTAGTGCACACCGCCCGACTCCCACGGTTGATCCGCAGAGAGTGCGATCTCTCGAACGACTGGCGGGTGCATCTTAAGCCGGACGTTGTTCTGGGTATCGAACCAGATTTCGTCAAGAAATAGCTGCCTGTCAGATCCGGCCTGAATTGGTTTTTCGCTCACAATATGGACCCCTTCCAGGTTTGCGCTGGCCCAACCGGGCCGACGGTGGAGGAACGGTATCACAAGTCAGCGGACACAGGTGGTCGGTGGTGCGGAGGGTTTGATCGCCCTACGAGGCCCGCTCGATCAACTCGTCCCGTAGTAGGCCGTACCGCGCTTCGTCCCGCCTTTCGCCGCGCACGACGGTCTGGGCACGCAGGACGCCTTCGAGGGTCATGCCAAGCTTCTCCATCACTCGCGTCGATTGGGTGTTGAGGGCATCGGCCCGGGTCCATATCTTCGCCAGTTCCATCTCCTCGAACCCCCAGCGAACCACCTCCCGCGCCGCCTCCACGACAAGCCCCTTGCCCCAGTGTTCCCGGGCCAGCGAGTACGCCAGTTCACCGTGGGCGTACTTGCGATCAATCGTGAGCCCGATGCCGCCGACCACCTCGGAGTCAAGGACGATGGAGAAGCGCGGGTCGTCTGCCCAGGGGGCTAGGACGTAACGCGCCACGAACTGCTCAACCCAGTGGAGGTTTAGTGGGGCATCGTGGAAAGTAGCCCACTCCTCGTCTGAGGAGTAGGCCAGGATCGCGTCTGCGTCGGTCAGTCTTAATGGGCGCAAATTGAGCCGCTCGGTCGTTAGCTCGATTCCTTTTGCCATGGGTTGTGCCTCGAAGAGTTAAGAAGCAAAGGGGCGCGGCCCCTCTGCACTCCCCTTATGTAAAATCAGCCTGTGGCTGCCACCTTGACCAGCTTCTGGAGCGCACGGAGGTCGCGCCGCTGCGGGTCCATCTTGCTGCCGAACTGGCCCCAGGGCACCTCGGCGAAGTAGATGTCGCCTCGGGAATCGACGCACATGCCGTGGGGCATTGTAAATTGGCCCACACCGAGCCCTTCCGGCTGATCACCGACTGAAGCGAGCAGATTCCCCTTGGTGTCGAAGACGCTTATCCGTGGACCCAGGTTCTTTCCCTTCCAGTTGCCTAGGTCCATGTAGTTCGACCGGAGGCCTCCGAAGGTCTCCAGCACATAGACCACCGGAGACTCCCCGCGGTCGTCAATGTGGATATGGGTGGGAGGAGCGAGATTGACCCACTGGTCCTTGAAGTTGCCATTTGAGTCGAATATCTGGACCCTCTGGTTCTCGCGGTCAGCGACATAGACATATCCGTCACGGTCTACTGCGAGCTTGTGCACTGTGCAGAACTGGCCGGGCCTCGTGCCGGGCTCACCCCAGGAGAAGAGCGGCTTGCCGTCCGGTGTGTACTTGTGGACGCGGGCATTGCTGTACCCGTCGGAGATGTAGATGCTGCCGTCTCGCGGATCCACGACCGCGTGGGTTGGTCCCGCCGCGAAGGGTTCGCCACTCATCTGCGGCTTGTGCTTGCCCTTCTCTCCGAAGGTCATCAGAAGCTTGCCCTCGGGGGTGAACTTTCGAATGGTGTGGTCTCGCGCATCGACGCAGAAGATCATGCCATCCGGTGTGATCGAGATACCATGGGCTGCGAAGAACACATCCTCACCCCAGGACCGCAGGAAATTGCCGTCTCTATCCAAGACGATCATCGGGTGCTTGCCGCGATTAAACGCGAAGAGATTGTCGTTAGAGTCGACCGCGACGCACGCTACCTCCTCGTAGAGCCATCCATCGGGCAGGTTGCCCCACTGGTCCCCCGTTACGTCGTATGTGAACTGTCCTTCTCCCAGTCTTACCATGTGTGCCCTCGCTTGTTTGTTGACATGTTGGAGCGGCGCCCATTATATATTGACCTCAGCCGGAAGACGCAACCAGCCGCAAGGGGTGATCATGGACCCAAGACTGACCCGATACGAAACACCGGTTTCCGACGAGCTTATTCAAGAGATATGGGAGATGTGGCAGAAGGTGCCCGAAGATGTGGGCATCGGATCGGACATCTCCATGCTCAGCGGCCATCTAACCAACCGAACACGCTCCGAGGATCGCAAGCTCCTCTACGTCGCCAGGGTGGATGGCGTGGTGGCGGGTACCTCCATGATTTGGATCTCGGGTCGCGACCCTGTGCTCTGTGAGTTCGGACTGCCCGCCACGGCAGCCGAGTTTCGCAATAAGGGCATCGGCCAGGCCCTGTTCGACACCCCTGTTTCTGACTTCAAGGAGATGGGCGGCGAGGCGATTTTTCTAGGAACCAACCATGTGAACGCCGGGAGAACGTACTTCCGCGCGGGGTATCGCAAGCTCGTCGCGTCCATTACCCATGTCCGTGTGCTCTCCGGTGTGTCCCCTGAGGAGTATTTCGTGGAATACTTCAAAGGGCTCGGGCCCGTGAGCGTATTTCCAGGGGAGGTCACAGACCGCACATCCGCGGTGCCGCTCGTCCATGCCGCACACGACTGGCAAGTGATGGACGCGAACATGCCCACCCTGTCGCGCCGACACTTTGTTCACCGCGGCTTCGCTGGACAGACGGGACGGTATATTGGCCTGCTCGATGATGAGAATGCTACTTTCTTCGCGGCGAGGGCTGGTGATCGCCAGAAGGTGGTCGGCCTGTCCAGCGCAAAGCTGGGGGACGATGGCGTTTGTTCCGTGGACGGGTTTACCCACAACAATTTCATCGATCAGTGGAACCCACTAATCGAGGCGGCGATGGAGTGGGGCCGAACCCGAGGGGCCGCTTCGTTCGGGGCGACCGTATCGGTCGAGGACTATGAAAAAAGAGAGATGTTTGAGGCTCAAGGGTTCCGAGAAGCAGGGCCCGCTGACGACTTCTTCCTGGATGGCATATGGCTGAAGTTGCAGCCGAACGGCAGGTCCGTGGGCGCACTGAGACTCGTTAGAACATAGAGGCAACTCTGCGGCCCTACAGGTGCCCGGACCATCACTTTGGCTGCTAAATTGAGAGGTACAGATGAGCGAACGTCCCCTCTGGTCCAGACAGTACGACAGCGAATCCTGGATGCCCTTTACAGTCGAGGTCGATGGTCACCCATTGGCATGCAATCTCAACCCTGACCCAGAGCGCGGTGCCGACGCAACACTTTGCGTCATCCCTACCCAGGCCCTCAATGTGGTCGAAGACCCGGCGCGGATGAAGGTCAAGCCCAACGTCATGTCGGAGTGGCTTGATCGTCTGGCGGCAGCCGGGGCGAGCATACTTCTGGTCCATGGTAAATGGTTCGATAGCTTGTCAGAACTGGCAGAACGGGTGGGTTCTGGGTTGGACTGGTTCGAGGGCATGGAGCGCCGCATCGCGGGCGCTATCTCGGAGAGCCTTCGCCGGGGCTATGTGAAGCCGGGCAAAATTGTCGTGATGGGCAGTTCTCGCCATGGCTTTGCCATACTGCACGCCGCCGCCAGCAACCCGGACGTTTCCGCCGCTGTCGCGCACCAGCCCATCGTATCGTGGCCTCGAATGGTCGAGTTCGCCGGCATGGATGACGATCCGA
>Ga0302132_10001111_pt1 | contig 15370 bp, 12 predicted proteins | sample CB9_321_MG_FD_203113 | JGI IMG/M metagenome (GOLD analysis project Ga0302132, IMG submission 203113) | Marine microbial communities from Western Arctic Ocean, Canada - CB9_32.1 | ecosystem: Environmental > Aquatic > Marine > Oceanic | place: Canada: Western Arctic Ocean | collected 2017-09-19
TTTCCTGCGTACCCGGTTATTGGTTCATGGTCTTCCACCTTTGCCGGATTTCAAGATTGTAGACCCGGTAAAGATCGCGCGTAAAAGTTTGAGGTTGGGGTACAACAGTTTAGAGCGCATCGCTTCATTGTTGGGCGTTAACCAGAAGAAGCAGGTGGATGGGCAGGTATGGTTACGAGCTATACTAGATGGTGACAGAGATGCGATGGATCAGATTACGGATAAATGTGTTTCGGATGTTCTGATGCTTGAGGGCATTATTGATCACTTAAAACCATATACATCATTTTTTAATAGTTGGGGAAGCGCATAGCATATAGGAACACGGATGTTAAGAACAACTATCGGACAATTGATGATCAACGAGACCCTCCCCACTAACTTACGGGACTATAACCGTAAGCTGGACAAGAAGGGCCTTTCCACGCTGCTCCAAGAAGTAGCGCAGAAGCATCCGGAGCAGTACCGACAAATTGCCAAGGAACTGTCCGATGTCGGTCGTGATATTGCGTACTCTACAGGCGGTAATTCGTTTGGGCTGAAGCATATGCGCAAATCTGTAATAGCGAAGAGAACCTACGCAAAACTCAAGCAAGATATCGCAAGAGTGCATGCTAACCCACGATTGACCGACAAGCAGAAGGACGAGAAGGTTCTTGTCCTTGTGGGCGACGCAAACGAGCCATTGGTCGACAAGATATACCAAGAGAGCCTTAAAGACGGTAACCCTCTTGCGTATCAGGTGCTGTCTGGCTCCCGCGGTAACACTACTAACCTGCGAGGCCTGTTGGCTGGCGACGGCCTTTATGTAGACGGACAGGATCGCCCTATCCCGATTCCCGTACTTAGTAGTACCTCTGCAGGTCTTTCTCCTGTGGAGTATTGGGCGGGTTCTTATGGTTCACGTAAAGGTATCACGGATGTAAAGTTGGCAACTGCTGATGCAGGCTATATGGCTAAGCAGATGAATCGTGCAACGCACCGATTACTCGTTAGCTCAATGGACGACGATAAAGAAACAGGCGCAGCAAGATTAGGCATGCCCGTGGATACAGATGACATGGATAGCGAAGGTTCGTTGCTTGCGTTAGCAGTTGGTGGCTATAAGCGTAATACTGTGCTGACCCCTAAGATTTTAAAGGATCTGAAGAAGGGTGGGCATAAGCGTATACTTATTCGTAGCCCTATTGTTGGCGGTCCTGCAGATGGTGGTGTGTATTCCCGGGATGTTGGCGAAAGAGAGCGTGGCGGCTTATCCCCTATTGGTGATTATGTAGGGATGACGGCGGCACAAGCATTATCCGAACCCCTAACACAGGCGCAGATATCTTCTAAACACTCAGGTGGTGTAGCAGGGGCTGCAGCAGGCGTATCCGGTTTTGCGTTAATTAACCAGTTAGTCAACGTACCAAAGACGTTTAGAAATGGCGCAGCACACGCGCAGGCTGATGGCAAGGTTCAAAAGATAGAGGCAGCCCCACAAGGTGGCAACTACATAACGATACAAGGCGAACAGCATTATGCAGGACCGGGACTGGATATAAAAGTAAAAGCTGGGGACATAGTAGAGGCAGGAGACATACTCTCCGCAGGCATACCGAACCCGGCAGAGATTGTGCAGCACAAGGGAATTGGCGCAGGACGTAAGTACCTCGTGAAGAGTGTACGAGACGCTTATGCTGATGCACGAGTGTATGCGCACAGACGCAATATTGAATTAGTATCCCGTGGACTTATAGACCATGTGCGCATAGACGAAGAGATAGGCAACTACGTCCCGGGCGATGTGATCCCTTACAGCGCTCTAGCAAATCAATACAAAGCACGCACAGGTAGCCGATTAGTCGATTATCGACAGGCAAAAGGTAAGTATCTTGAGAGGCCTGTGTTACACTATACTATCGGTACAAAGATTCGACCAAGTATGTTGAAGGACTTCGAGCAGTTCGGAGTACAAAAACTGGAAGTACACGACGAACCACCACCATTCCAACCAGAGATGCGTCCAGCAGAAAAAGGATTAGAGCACGACCCGGATTGGGCGACTCGTATGATGGGCGCAGGGCAGAAACGTGGTCCGGGTAGTTTACTTGCAGGCATGCACCGAGGGGATGTTAGCGATGAAGCGGGTACAAGTTTTGTGCCGTCACTCATGTCCGCAGAGAACTTTGGGCGAACCGGAGTGACTAAAGGTTGGAAATAGAAGACAGTAAGCGATATATTCGACGCACTAGAACTATTAAATTGGTATTATGAGGATATAGCTCTCCCATAGAGCATCAAATTCCACGGACGGAGTCAAAACAGTATGGCCTTGCAACTATCTCCCAGTGAACAAAAAAGCCTATCCGCACTTAAGCGCAGCCAACGAGGGCTAGCGAAACAAGCCGAACTCGGCGGTGACGGGCAGGACACCCCCTTCGAACAAGCGTTAAGTAATTTAGCGCATGCATACCTTCGGGATAAAGCGCCATCCCTACTCGAGTATGAAGTAGGGTTTCAACTACTAGAGCGTAACCAAGAGAGCACTAAGGCCGTGGGCGTCGTAGGCTTTAAGGTTGGCTCTATGTGGCTTTATGTCCCTATCTTCTTCTTGCGAGGAGAACTTAAAGGGCATGAATTACTGTATATCAAGGATCAAGACGTATTTATCCCACTTAAAGAGAACTGGCTTAACTACTTACTTAGCCGGAAGCCTAATATTCTCGGAGATGGTACAAACAAGAATACCCAGTCTATTGGTGTCATGAGTCCTAACTTACGACAGCTATCCCAGAACCAAGCTAAAAGCGCTTCGGCCTATCCTGAATGGGTTGAAGCTTTTCTTCCTGTTTGGGCGTATATGGCAACTACTCCGTGGGACCAACAAGAAAAGTTTGCAAGTGTTCAGACATTCCCCGAAATGCTTGCGGCAGAAGGCGCGCAGTCCGTTCAATTCATGCACGAGGTCGCTAATCGGTATCCTACCGTTTTTAAAGCAGCATCCGACCTATACGGTGATAGTTTAACAGACGCATTACAGAGAGCATGTGAACTACATAAGCAAGCAAGCAGTGTACTAGACTCTAGGAAAGCCCCTACGGCGCGCACCACCCGAACAGGCTCGGTGATTGACATACCAAGCACACACCCAATCAAAACAGGTGCACTCAAGATCATCACGATCGATGTAGAGTTTTCTGGTGCTCTTCCGGAAGACACAACCGAAGAAGACCAAGAAAAGCTACTTCGTGACAGTGTCCTCATTAAAGACAAGCGTGGAGATGATGAAGTTAGCACAGCGTACAAGACACAGGTAGAGAGCCGTGTGTTTAACCCAACTGAAACTGGACTGTACCGCATCATCACCAACGCAGGTGATATTGAAGAGTGCTTAGTTACGATGGCGCCAGTTTGTCCAAAAGGTCGGGATTCCATCTCAACCGTGGCACGCAAGAGCGCTAACGGGTACTCTGACTGGGTCAACGCTAACGCATCAGACATTTTTGCTGTTGAGCGCATGGAAGACGTGGATTACAAGGAGTGGTTTAATAAGCTCCCCGATGCCGATAATCTCAGCACCGGATCTACCTACATTTTGTTAGGCATAACAGGAGAGGCATCATTGCCGCTATCCCCAACCCAGCAAATCGGTGGCGCAGATGCAGGCCGCACATATAAGGTGCGCACGAATAAACGCCTACATAGTGGGGAGTCTTTAAGAGAGCGGTACCAGCAAAACAGATATACCCCGAGTACTGATGAGTTTGTACACCTAGAAGCTAAAGCAGGTACGAAGCTCGTGGGTTCCGAGGACAACTTGTTTGTACCTATTGGATTTAAGGCTTTTCGTGTATCAGGTGACCGTGCAACCGAGATGTACAACCCGGCCGACGAAAAGGTACTCCCTTTGATCCCTGGCAAGGTTCTCGATGCGGAATTAAACTTAATGGCCAAAACAGCGGAACTTACGATTTACCACAGCGGTAATGAAGTAGAGCTTAATAGATTGCGTATGCGACCTAAACAAGCCTTTGTTGCGCTCATCAAAGATTACGGATTCCGCGAGAAGCAAGCACGGGCGATGCTGTTAGAAGCAGAGAAAACCCGTAGAGCACGTTATCGTGTGAAATATGCTTCGTATGTAAAACAAGCGGAGGACCCGTTCCTACAACCGGGCCCATCTGCACCAGGCTTCCCAGGACCTTTAATGGGTACTGAGGATGTGATAGGCGGCCAAGTCCCCGCGCAGTACCCGATGAGTTCGCAAGAACGCGTTACAGGTATGCAGATGGGTGACCGGGCGCAGTACGACCCAACCGCGGTTCCTGATCCTATGACGATGCAGGGCGCACAACAAGCTGCGGATATGGGGCAAAAAGAAGTTTTCGACACAGCAATGATTGGCTCCATGCTGAAAGCTGTACGGCAAGACTCTATGGTAGATCGGTACCTTGGGGACTTGATGAAGGGATTAGACCGAGTAGGTCGGATCCTCTTCATGTTCTACTTCCACCAAGACGATTTCGGAGATCGTTACGGTAAAGCTGATATGCCTGAGTTGGAAGATAGCTTACGCAATACATTTGAATCCATGGGCGACTTAGTTCTCTTCCTTAAACAGAAGAGTGTCGGCTCTTACCCTGAAGAAGGCGCATTCGGAGTCGACCTCGGCCCTGTCGCTGGCACATAAGGAGAAATGACTAGTGAAAGTTTACGAAAAGCATTACACACTCACGAGCACTGCGGCAGAAACAGATCAAGTATTTGCTCTGGATTTCCCGCAAGAAGCAGTGATTAAGAAGCTTACGGTTCAACAGACCGTGGGAGCTGATCTAGCATACGGCGCTGCGTTATATAATAGTGACGTAAGCGGCGTTAGCGCAGACGCTAAGATTAAGTTCCTCGTTATGCCCGAGCAGAGCGCGTTAGCCGGAGATGCCGTTGGCGTATTCCAGGGGCTTTACCTGCATAAGAATATGGAAGGGACTTACACAGTTCCAACTCGTAAGATTTACATACAACTTAATACAGCCGCCGCCGTTGGCGACGAGGCGTGGGAGATTTCGATAGCTGGCGAAGTTATCGTCCAATAGTTCATAGGTAAATAGATGACACAATACGCACTACCAGACGCTGACGACACCGATGGCAGTTGGACTGACAAGGACGGTGGTACCGTTCTGTACACGAGCATAGATGACGCTGTGGGCAGTGCTGACGATGTCACGACTTACATCAAGGTTGAGGACTTTAGCAGCAATGAGGTATGTATAGTGCGTCTTGGCGATGTGTCTGCACCCGGTTCTTCTGGGACGTACATAAAGTTCAAGGCACTTACGACGGACAATTCAAGTATGGGTGGAGAACCTCGCCTGCAGCTGGAGTTGTTACAGGGGGACATAGTCAAGGCAACGACTCCCACGACGATCATCAGTACAAGTTCCTGGACTGCTTACGAGTACACGATAGCTGATGTCAGCGGCATCAGTGACTGGACTGCCCTGAAGATGCGAATCACAATGGTAAGTCAAGGAACTGGCATGAGTGATTACATGCAAGTTACACAGGTGTACTTGGAGACACAGGACGCAGCAGCAGCAGCAACAAATAATTCTCAATCTTTTAGTCTCGTTGCCGATGGCGCAATGGGTACCTCATTTAGTTTGGTCGGGGACGACGAGTCCCCTGCAAATGTAAGGATATAGATAATGCCAATTAGACAACGACCGATACGTACTGGACGTAAAAGTAGCATTAGTACAGCTGCGGCGCAATTAACGACTATAACCGAGTCAGGACAGCGCGGGATCCAGATCACAGCAGACTCGACAAACGCAGGAGTAGTGTACGTCGGAGAAGCTAGTACGGTAACAGCAGATGCCGCAGACGGGACTGACGGATATCCTATTGCTGCGGGTGATACAATTGTAATTCCTACGTTGCGAGCAGACGAGTTATACGTAATAGCTTCAACTGGCACAACTAATAAAGTTTGGTGGATGCTTGTTTGATGTTAGAGATTTCAGCCGACAACCCCCGACGGCCAACGGATTGGCGCTGGCAGCGGGCTTGTTACCTTGTTGAGAATACACTTGCAGGCCGGTCTTTTGAGTTTCGTCGTAATGACGATGATGAATGGGTGCGCCAAGCAGCGGTATTTAAGCGAAAACTAGATACCTGTGAAGATGACACGGAGCGCAGATCAATGCTGCATAACTCCGCAGATATTTACTGGGCACACGACATATACCAAGATGAAGGCGACCCGTACAAAAGTGAGCTAGAGGCGCGATTGTTATCGAGAGATAACGCAGAATCTATCTCACAAAGATTAGGAGTTGCACCAGGAACTGTTAATGTTTACGAGAAATTATTCTATAATGTAGAAGATAAGTTAGATACACCAGGTTATGTGTACCACACGGCAATTGGGCGTGAGATGCACCGCGGATTTACAGAACGAGAGTACGATAAACTATGGAAGTACTATGCGTATGCATATGGCTCCTTGATGTTGGACTCCATGATAGGCCAGGCAATAGATGCTGCGCCACCAGACAGTCCTGCAAAAGTTAAGGCGGCGTGGAAGGATGACGGGATGGGCTCGATCATCAGGAAGCAAGCAATTGCAGCCAGAACAATGCCTGTTAATAGTTTTACACAAGCAGATTTGTTACATATTTGGACCAAGTTTGTTGAGATAGAGAAGATAACGGAAGCAAGCGGCGCAGGTAATAGCTCGTTGTTTGCTAATGTAGAGGCATTACTTGACGTAGCACCCACAATGCTTGTCGGTAAGCGTGTACAGGATCCGGACTTCCCAGCCTTAGCGGCTTTTGATAAACCCGGACATGAGTTACGAACACACGAGTTAATAATGATAGCGACGGGTGAAACTCCTCCTGGTTTGGAAGAGACCCTTAATTCACTACAATTCCCAGAAAAGATGTCTCATGAAAAAACTTAGCAAGGACTCCGAGAGCAGAATTTTGACCGCCTTGGAATCGGTAGCCGATTCTGTTAATGACGGCATGCTGCCCAACGCTGCTATCGTAAAATCTGCAACCGAGCATGAAATACCCGCAGGGCATGTAAACCTAATGGTATCTGCATACAATACCGGGCGTACCGGTAAGCAGCGCATGGCAGCGGACAATCCTTTTGATAAAGCCGCTACGTTCGAACTAGCCGACCCACAGGACATCATGAGTAAGCTGTATCCTACGAATATTAAGACAGCTGCGCAGAAACATGACGAGACTGTTGTCGACACAGAGTATTCGCAGGCTCCTGCTTTTGCGCGCCATAAGGCAGCGTCGGCAGTAGCAGCCCGTAAAGTTAATTGGAAGCTTGTGGATAAAGCTCCTGAAGAGTACTCCGGTGAAGAGCACACGGCTATTAAACGTGCGTTTCACACCATAGAGTTTAACAAGCGGCGCTTTGAAGCGTGCCGTAGGGAGTTATCCCACGCACAGGATCTTCTCTCAAGTAGCTTCGAGAAGCTCAGCACATATTTCCGAACACCCGGCGGAGTATCCTTTGCAGCTGCCCGCAACGCAGTAGAGATACAGCATGGAGGCATGGGTAGCGCAGTCATGCGTCAAGTTGCGCGCAGTATCCCGCAGAGCACACAAGGGCATCAGAAACAAGCATCTTTCGTTGAGGTACAGCCGGACCAAGCACCGTGGAGCATTATTAAAGAAGCGATCAAGCTTGCTAGCAGTATCCACGCCAACCAAAGCGAACTAGATAACTTAGCGCAGCACGTTATTAAAAAGGCGGAAGCAGAAATCCTCCCTTTCGACCAACGGCCGGGAAAGTCCATTTTGGGACTTGCCTTGCCGACGACTAACGAGAAGCAATCATCAATGGCACCGTTGTATGGTGCAGGTGCGGGTTTAGCGGGTGGAGGATTGCTCCACTATCTTAAGAACAAAGATAAGGACGAAGATGAGGAGCGATCCAGCTTACTGGGCGACCTTGCGCTTCCCACTACTTTAGGTTTGGCAGGTGGTCTTGGGTACGACGCAATCCCCGGGCTGCAACCTAAGTCGGAGTCATCAGTAACTTCAACTATGACATATTACGGCCCCGACGGTAAACCCACCCCTGACGGCAAGCCCTACAAGAAGCCCGTGCCGCCCGGCGTTGTGTCTGGCGTAGACCTTTCTCCAGATGGGGATGAGTACATGGAAAACTTGACTGAGGACCGTCTGAACAGCATGACCCTTGATGAAATAGAGGCGGAGAACCAGGAGGCCGGGGAAAAGCAAGCTTTTGGCTCCCTCTATGCGTTATCTCATTTGCTTGGTAAAAGCCCGCGTTACAGCCAAGGGGCATCGGCAGAAGTTTACGCTGAAAACGAAAAAGTCAAGGATTATATTGAAGAGTTAGATAGTCCGACGCATGCCGACGACCTTAAACGTATACGAATACGTGCGCAGTTAGAGAATATGATGGCCAACGATCCTGAGATAAGTACAAAGGATCCTGCTATGGTCTCAGAGGCTTACAATGAAATTGTACAGCTAAGCCCTAGCGCTGCGGATTCCCCTTTGTTGATGCGTAATTTATTACGGCAGTACTTAGCCCATGACGGTGAAATGGATCCTCGGGACATTAGTTCGAATATCCTAGGTAACGAAAAAGCACTACAGGATGTACAGATTGGAAACAGCGACAGCGAAAAAGCACCAGGCTCCAATCTACCAACCCTCACAGCAGGCGCTGACGAGGGTTTCATCCGTAAAGATAAGGGTTTAAACCCAGCTCCTGGTATTGCGCCAAAAATGCCTTGGTATGACCGGGCTTCCGATAAAATGGAAAAAGGCCGACAAAAATACGAAGCAGATAAAGCAGATAAAGCTGAAGCTAAAGCTGAAGCAGCTAAAGCTAAAGCTTTAGCTAAACAAAACGCTGGTAACCCGCCAGCTACAGCGGCAATCTAACCCCGTAATCAATCGGATCCCCAGACCCATAAATACATATTGTTATCAGTTACAGGAACTTTTTAATGACTAGCCTCCCTAAGCACGTACTTCTCGGAACGCCGAAAGAAGCAGCTGCATATCTGTACCACATACGCGCAATGCGTAAGGGTTCAGATTCGGTACGTACCGCTTTGGATACAGGTATGTTTAAGCAAGCGTACAGCTGGGACGAGTTTACGAAGGGATTCCGTAACTATAGCCCTACGTCTTACGGCGTTGCTGGAGCGGGTACAGGCGCTCTAGTGGCCGCACTCAACGAAATGCGGAAAGATAAAGAAGACCGTAATTACTGGAATACATTAACAGGCGCGGCAGTCGGAGGCGGAGTTGGCGCAGGAGGCGCGTATCTCAGCTCCGGGATACCCAATCTAGTGACCCGCCTTACGGGCGAAGAAACGCCGGCAGGCGCTACCGAGGATAACGCAAATCCAACACCACCCCCTCCAGGAGGAACATCAACAACCCCTCCAGGAGAAACATCAACAACCCCTGCGCCTGAATACGACCCTGATCAGGATCCGAGCCGTGTTGGAGCAACTACACCACCAGCACCAGGCACACCATCAGACGACATCACCAGCGATGACTACGTTGCCCCCACCGGCGATGGCGAAGGGGAATCCGGAGAAGACCCCAACACGCTCCAAGAAACGCTCCAAGCGGCGATTGATAACGTCGACGTTGTCCTCGAGCAAGGCTACAACCCCCTCGGCATCACCGAATCAGCCGCTGCCGCTGCCGGCTGGGACGGTACGCTTGGTGGTCATAATATCATCCCGATAACAGGCGGTACCGCCGGAACCGGACTCGGCATTGGCGGAGTATACGGCTGGGACAAGCTCAGGGAAGGGCACGCGCTGAATGCCGACACGAACGCCGTCGAGAGGGTTAAGCACAAAGAAGTAATAAAACGACGGCCTGAAGCAATTCGGCATGCGGATGCAGAGGTCTTACAACAGCTTAGACAAAATGTTATAGACATTAAGCCTGCTAAGATCCCTAGAGCGACCGCCAACGCTGCTGGCCAACTGCCTCTTGGTGCCGCTATGGCGCCACCGAATCGAACGCCTCAAGCGCCGTCGGCCCCAATTCCTCAGGCAATAGCAGTTGGGAAGCCAGCAGCAACACTGGCGGATATACAAGATTGGATGAAAAAGACCCCGATTGACGATGTTAAAGCCTTCATACAAAGTAAAAAACCGATTGATATCAACGGTAAGGTCCTGACGCAAGAAGCTCTCGCAGATCTGGTACGTAGTACTAATAAGCCCTTTGAAGTGGATGTCCTAGGCACCGATAACAAGAGGGTGAAATTGGACTTCGGGGATGTGTTTACACAGACAGCAGGACGAAATTGGAGACTGCAGAAACAACTAAACACCATCTTCACAGGGGCCAAAGGGAACCAAGCAGAATTCACCAGACGACTCAGAGAAGCCATCGATACCGGCCACATCGATATCGAGGACGTACGCGGGAGATATCTAAAGAAACTTCACGACGGCCAGGGTAAAGTCCTGCCCAAGAACATCAAACGCGTGCTTAGGTCATTCCCGTTGTTAGCAGGCGCTCTTATGCAAATCATGTCCAGCGGGTCAGGGGAAGACTAAATATGTTAAAAATAATTACACCTAGTTCGTGGCAGTTTGACGAGCCTATCGCGCAGATGATTAAGATTTCAAGTCAGGGCCTCAAGGGCGCTGATTTAAGTCTTTTCATTAAGCGTGCAGGCCACAGTTTTGCAGACGAATTACAGAACATAGAACTAACACCAGGCGAAGTACCTGTACACCTTATTGCCATAGGCTCAACTGAGTTCTACGGACCTAACCGTAACGGCGACGGCTTTAAGGAAGCAACGTGTAAGAAAGACCATAATTCTTTCGTTAAGCATGCACGTTGGTACCGTAATCATAAGAACAAGAACCCCGACAAGAGCTTTGGCGTAGTTAAAGCTTCTAGCTACAATCCCGAGATGAAGCGCATTGAACTACTTGTTACCCTTAACAGTACTAAAGAAGCCGCTGACCGCAACGGAGGCCTGCTAGCTACCGAGGAGATGGAGAAGCTAGCTAAGGGCGAGGACATCAGTGTAAGTATGGCGTGCAGAGTACCGCACGATGTGTGTAGTGGCTGCGGTAATAAAGCACGTAATCGTAGTGAGTATTGCACAGGCGCATTGTGCAAGCACGGAGGACTGGCCTCTAAGATTGGCACCGTGCTCGAGAACGGGCACATACTGCATGCGGATAACCCAGACCCAACATTTTTTGATATCTCTAAGGTATTCCGACCAGCAGATCGTATTGCATATACCATGGGACAGCTAGAGAAGGCAGCAGCAGCGGGTGTCACCATGTCAGGCGCAGAGCTTGCAGAGAACATGCATTTAACAACCCCGTTAGATTTTTCTCCCGCCGGGGATTACACAGCAAGTGTTATTGCCCAGGTAAAGATTGCACAACAATTAATTGAAGCAGAAGCGTCTCTACAGGCGTGGGCGCATAAATCTGTAGCGTGTTCTCCCGAAGTACGCACCGCAAAAAGTATCCCAACTGCTCAGTTTGTGACAACGACTAAAGTTGCGCAAATGACAAGAGCTTTAGCAGAACACGGAATTGTGTTACCTGTAGAGGAATTTCTTGTTATGATACAGGGAGACGCAGAGAAAGCAGCATCCGTTGCTCCTCAGGTTAGGCAACACCTACCAGGCGTTTACAGTCGAATGTTAGCGGACGGGAGCTTTGAAATAGAAGCACGAACAAACCCGTTCATTGGCACCGACAATACACACATGGGTGAGTATCGAAAGTTAGCCACCGCGTTAGCACCGGATTACTCACTCACACCGACGTACGTAGAACGTAGAATGCGTATAGCTACTCTGCGAGGAGTCACCCCTTCACCGGGTTTAGAGAAGCTTGCTTCGTTTGATGGACCTGGTGAGGACTTAGCACGACAGTACTCGCTGTATAAAGTAGCAGCATTTAACCGTATGAACCCGCGAATTGCGGAATTATCATTGACATTAACGCTTAGTATTTTGCAGAATTAACTATATCAGCAGGATACAAGCAATTAGCAGTCTAAGGAGTTTATTACTATGTCAAATTCTTCGAATAATACTGCTCAGTATTTTGAGCAGTTGAAAGAATTCATGCAAGACGTTGTGTCTGAAAAGACGGCCGCCCATGGCGAAACGTCACACCCATCTGCTAACGTAGATGACAACACGTCAGACGCTTCAGAAGGTGCTCGATCCGCTGAAAATTCAGCAGATGTCAAGGACGAGATTGATGGCAAATCGCCAGACGATCTTTCGTCCAACGACGCTGGCCCCGCACAAGACGCGCGCCAACTTAATGTTGGTACACAGCAAAGCGCTACTGGTGAGGACCCTTCAGTCGAGAACGACTTTAAAGGTGACAAAGACGATCCAGGTACAGCCCACGCTGCTGACACCGAAGACGGTGAAAAATTTGGTTCCTTACAACAAGCATGTGAAAGCGCGTCATTCGGACAAGCTAAAACAGCTGCGTTGCGTCTAGGGAATGACATCCTCGCCGACATGGCAAACGGTTTCGGTTTTGGGGATGCACAAAGCCAAAAAAAAGCACAGGCGCCGGTAGCTAGCCAACCACAGGCAGTAAACCAACAAGTGGCGCCTCCTGTTGTAAAACAGGCCGCAGTAGCACCTGCCGCACAGGCAGCTGCAGATGCAGGGTACCAATTAGCTACTGTTCTTGGGATGGAGAAATTATCCGAAGAACAACGTGCAGAAGTTACCATTACGCAGATCGTTAAAGAAGCAGAAGTTGATGCTGATTTAGTGGGAAGCTATCTTCATACGTTGGCCAGCGAAGCTGAAAAGCAAGCCGATGGCGATTTGGAAGACATCGTTGGAGGCGCTGCGGAAGCTGAAGACCATGACGGAATCGGAGACGAGGAGTCCGGTATGGGCGAAGGCGGCGATATAGAAGGAGATATCCTTGAAGCACTCGGTGGAGAAGGTCTTGAAGGAGAAGGTCTTGAAGGAGAGCTTGAAGGAGATCTGGAAGGATCCCCTGAATCTGCCATACTAGCTGAGATGGCTGGTGGTGACGAACTTGGGGGCGACCCTGCCGGAGACGGTGGTGGGAGCATATCTGCAGAGCAAATTGCTGCTGTAGTGCAAGCTCTAGTTGAAGCAGACGCCACAGGCCCTGCTTCTGATGAAGAAGTTTTGCAGCAAGCCGCGATGGGCGCTAACGAACTCGGTATTCCGGACGAAGAGCTGATAGCAGCTGGTCCAGAAGGCGCTAAGTTAGCATCCGCTTTACAGTCGTTTAAGCGAACGGGTAAATTCCAATTTAAGGAAGCTACCACATCGCGTGAAAGACAAATTCGAGACCTGATGAAAGCACATGTGCTTGAACTCGTCGGGTAATAACAAAAACTGATCACGGAGGTTGACACTTATGTCTAATAGCACCATTCAACAGAAAGTCATTGAGCAAATCGCTTGGTCTTCTGCCGCCTTGGATAAAGCTGAAACAGCACTAGCTGAGAAGCAAGCCATGGAGCAGAGATATGCCGAACTGATTCCTGCTGTCGTTGACGCTCTGGCGAAAAACGAACGGATCGACGAGCACGAAAAATCAGCAGCCGCTGAAATGCTTTTAGACCCTATTAAAGCGTTGGAAATTCTCGAGAAAGTCGCTGAGCACCGCACTGGTAGCGAAGCTGGCCAACTAGGAACTCCTACGGGCAATGTTAAGACTGCTTCTTATAACAGTCTTACGAGTCCTTTTGCAGGCGTTCCGACGTCTGGAGAAAAAGAGTCGGACCGACGTTACCGAGAAGCCCTTTTGGGTTACTAATACGGTAACTTCTTATTATTAAAAATTAAATTTGAAACACGGAGGTTGATATACCATGGCTAATCCTAGTCAAATGTTTGACCACACGCTGGATGCTGTTAAGGGATGGTTTCACGAAGCCGCTCTCGATAATTCAGCTAAGTTGTCTGCCAACGTAACAATCGATCCCTTTGAACAAGGGCGCGTTGTTCACTTGAATGCTTCTTCAGAATACGAATCTGGCGTCAGTCTTGCCAGCATGGCGATCTTTTTGCTTAACAGCAGTAATGATCCTGATGTTGCAAATCCGGGCGGTGATTACTGGCAGGCTATTGCCCCTACGGGCAAGATGTCTGGCTTAGTCGCTTCTGGGGCATACGAGCTGGAGTCGTCTGAGTACCGCAGTGCTGGTACTTATAACCCAGGTCAACTACTTGCTGCTGAAGTTGCTAATACAACTTCTGCAACTGGTGGTGTGCTCTCTGACCAAGATGATGCTGCTGCAGCACTTACGGTGCCGTGGAAATCTGGCGGAACCACCCAAGCAATTTGCGGTGTGGTTTCTACAGGGGTCGCCGCGAACTCGCACGGAGTTAACGTGCTAAGGTTCTGGCCTGTGTATCTTCCAGGTGAGAGTTAAACACTCATTGGGTTATTTAAATTAAACAAAAATTCCGAAAACACGGAGGTTGACATACCATGGCTAACAAGTCAGAAGCTCAACTGCTTAACGAAACACTGTTTGAGCAGTTATCCACTCCAGGGATGGAGAAGACCGCTATTGATGCGGTTAATGATTTTACTCGTACGAAGATGCGGGAAGACGGATTCTATCGCCGAATTATGCCGCCATTGCAAATCAGCAATGACGAATTAGATCGACAGGTCGATACCGATAAACCAGTTAAAATTGTGGACAAAGAACCAGATAGCCCAGCGGCTATCTCGATTCCGTTCGCAACCTTGCCGGTTAATTTGTACATCCGCGGACCCCGTTATCGCGTCATGTTTGATCGAATTGTGACACCTCGCTTCACCAAAGATGTTGATGAATTGCGAACCTATGTCATGGACATTCGACAAGTGCTTAGCGACAACGCTATCAAGGATATGCTAGCTGAAGAGGACTCCAAGTTCTTAGCAGCTGTAGACCTTGCTATCGGCGCTGCTGGCGTTAACGTTCCGACATCGGGCGTTCCCCAGCACGAAAACATCGTTGGCGGTGTTACTCGTGATACTGTGGTCGAAGCATTGAAGATCATGCCAAAAACTCCAAGTCACTTGGAAGTTAACACGATCTTGGTTAACAATGTTACGATTAAAGAAATTATGAAGTGGGGCCGGGACGAAGCTGGCGGAGATTTCAGCCAAGACACATTGAAAAATGGTTGGTCGGAAGCTGAACTATTGAATTGCCGTTGGATCATTACGATCAAACGCGATTTGGTTGCCGACGACAGCATTTACATGTTCGCGGATCCCAAGTTTATTGGTAAGAACTACTTGCTTGAAGATACAACTATGTATATCAAGCGAGAAGCTTACATGCTTGAGTTCTTC
>Ga0302132_10001112_pt1 | contig 15367 bp, 12 predicted proteins | sample CB9_321_MG_FD_203113 | JGI IMG/M metagenome (GOLD analysis project Ga0302132, IMG submission 203113) | Marine microbial communities from Western Arctic Ocean, Canada - CB9_32.1 | ecosystem: Environmental > Aquatic > Marine > Oceanic | place: Canada: Western Arctic Ocean | collected 2017-09-19
TTTCGATTTTGAGAACTTCATAACTCATCCTTGGAATTCGACTTACCAATCGTTCGAAATCGATACTCGATGGTGAAAGAACGGTAACCTCGTGCCCGCGTCCAACCAAATCCCTAATCGCAGCTGGAACCGTACCGTCACCCTCGCAACTAGAAATGATGAATATCGGACTTCCACGACTGAATCGTGCTGCTAAACTATTGGTCACCGCTTGTAAGGGCATTGCTCCTTTTGGTGCTACGCCAGCAAGTGAACTCAGAATTTTGAAATGCTGTTTATCGCCGGTATCTGGAGGTAGATAACTGAGTTTTTCATCGTAGATTATCAATGAGACTGAGTCTCGGCGTTGAAGGAAGAAACTGGCGAGGCTGGCTGCAGCAACCGTGCCCATCTCAAGAGGATTTTTGAGAACGGTGCCGATTCTAGCGATGTCTCTGCTGTCGAGGATGATGTATAGATCGGTTACCGCGTCACGGCATTTCTCATTGATCATCAAATCACCAGTTCTAGCGAATGCCTTCCAATTGATATTCTTAAAAGGGTCACCGGGGACATATTCTCTCAGTGAATAGAATTCGGTACCTGGACCTGGGGTTCTCAGTGTTGTTGCACCAGTGTACATCTTTGGAGTGCGAGAACGAATGAATGCCTCTTCGACTTCACGAAGTTGAGGAAAGACAATCATATCAGAGTGATGATCGACAAACATCTCCTCGACACTGAGGTTGAAGGTATTTCGATAGCGTAAAGAGACCGGGCCGATTGAGAAATGACCGCGCAATGGACAGCGCAATACATAGCGAATCCTTGCACTTTCACCGGGGCCGAGATTCATCTGCATTTGGTTTAATCCGCTCCTTAATTTCATCTCGTGTGGGACGTTATCGTAGACCTCCAAGGTCTGAGTCCTACGGCTACTGCGATTGGTCACCAATAACTCGACGTAGAGATCATCGCCCTTGTAGAGATTATCAGCTGAAAGAGTGCGCTGAACTTCGACATCACCATGACCACTAATCCATGAATTAGCAACGATGAAGGCGACAAAGGAAAGACCCAGAATCATCATTTGGTGATTGGATATCATCATTCCAATCAAGATTAATGAGATTCCTCCGGCAAAGGTGAAGGATGCTTTGCGTGTCCACATGGTCAGACTCGCCCCCATATCTTTACTCGTTTGACTATGGCCACGGTTTGTTCAAGGGTGAAATTTCTGTTTTCAAAGACGAATTTTACCAAAACCGGGTCAGCGATCATCGCCTGTAATTCACGGGCTGGCATCGAATCGAATTCCTCCCTAGTCAAGCCGTTTTGATTACGAACCTTCGATAGGAAAACCTGTTTGATCTTATTGCTTTTAGCATAATAGGAATAGCGATTGGCATCACCAAACCCATAGTAGATAATTGAAAATACGTGACGCCAAGGGTCGGGATCTTTCTTTTTCAGTAATACACCTTCGAATAAAACGAATAAGCCAATGAATAACAATAGTTTTGCTAAACCTTCACCGGTAAAATAGACCAGTACGAAATAAAGCATATTGTAAGTGTCGGTTGCGACATTGGATTGCACGTGACGGCTCTCATCGAATATTACCATCGCCGTTGGAGATGGCTCCCCCAAAGGCATTCCAGTGGCGGGATCTAGTCCCATCAAAGCCTCGGCGATTACATCCAATGCCCATTTGCGATTATCATTAGCAGGTATCTGCTTAGTAATTGGGCCATATTCCCCCGCATTATAGCCCTCGTAATCATAAATAGCATTTATCAAAGCCGAGCCATCAGAGATGAAGTGCACTCTCCCTCCGCCTTCAAAAGGACTGCAGGTGACCGATGCACATACCTCGACTGAAAGATTGAATTGTCCCCAAAGATCGGGGGTGTCTGCGTTGAGACCGCTGCCTATCCAAATCTCACCATCACCGTTCATGTCAATTGTGGCCTCGCTACTGCTCACCGCACGAATCGCCTGAGTAATCATCGCTGAATGTTTGCTACTTTCAACAATATCGATTGAAGTGATATTGTTCAAAAGCATTTGATATGATGCATTGTATTCGATTACGCCGTCCTGGTGATGTTGGACACATAAACCAGCTTCATCTGCGTTAATCGTAGTTCCATTCAAGGCCATCAAATCGGCCCAAACCGCACATATGTGTCTTCCCGAGAGAGGATCACTACTATTCCATCGAGAATGGGTTTCTATGGTTCCAGTATCTACTACCGTGCCATTCATTCCACAAGGCGAGAGTTGCATGCAGGTCCAAATGTAATTATAATCCAATTCGTGGACGTAAACCGTATCGTAAAGTTGAGCTCTTTTGAATTTGACACCAAATTTTTCAGCGATGGTATTGGCATAACCATAATCCTCGAATACCATTACCGTGCCACCCTTGATTACGAATTCGACAATCGCATCGACTTCACCGGGAGTATAGCCATCCTCATTGGCAAATGTGACTACACTTTCACCGCTAAATTGTGGAAGTGAAAGTGTATCTCTCTCGACTCCTGCTATTACAAAGGTGATGTTGCGAGGGTCTTCAAGTTCCTCGAGAAGCAATGGGCTTGAAACCAAAGATTTGGTTTTTATACCCATATCATTGATGTCTTGCCTGAAGGCAGAAAGGTCATCCCAATCGTCATCATAGGCCGAAAGTTGATTTGGCTGGCCGAAATTAACGAAATTCACCATCAATGTACCAAAAAGAATGATGAGAACACCCCAAAAGGCGAATTGCAGGCCAATTCGCTTCAATTTAGAATTTCCATCGCCCGCCACTCATTCACCTCTGGTGCACAATTCAGACGGGACACTTGCATTCAGGTTTAGAAGGTTCTGTGCTGTTGAATAGAATTCATCGCTTCAAATGGATACGAGATGAGATTCTTTCGACCTCATCAGCAGGCACGTTACAAACGCCTTTTGACGAAGGCCAAGGAAGGCGTGATGGGTCGAGGTCATCCTCTAGCTTAACCAGCAATTCCAATATTATTCCCGATCTGATATCGATCACCATATCGTCGAGTATTCCAAGACTATCACCATTGGAATCAATTATTTGACGACCAATGAACTCGCGACCAAAGCTTGCCATAGTATTCCGCCAATCCCGCAATGGGGGTAAGCGATGTATCAAGCAATCGGCGAAGCAACTCACATCGATTCCATACCGCGACTGCTATCACGGTCGCGTTTGATGTTGGAAATACCTGAGGTTAGCCTTGCCTCCATCTTGCTATAATATTCAAGCATGTCGGGGGTTACCGTTGGCCTAATCCTTGATATTGCCTCTATGAAGTTTGATTTTGAAACGGTTTTCTTATTGGCCCGCATCGCTATCAGTGCCGCTTCTCGGCAAACAGCCTCGATGTCGGCACCGGTTAAGCCATCCATGTCGGAAAGTAATTCCCCGGTACTGAATTTTCCTAGAGGCATTTTTTCAATGTGAATATCAAGGATTGCTGCTCTCGCTTCCTTATCTGGTGGTGGAACGTGCAATACCCGTTCAAACCGGCCACTGCGAAGTAATGCTGGGTCGATCATTTCGGGGCGATTGGTTGCTGAAATTACAATAACACTGTCGAATGACTCAACCCCGTCCATACTCGCCAATAATTGATTCACCACACGATTGGATACGTCGGAACCCTCGCTTGAAGATGAACTAGCCCTCATACTGGCTATCGATTCAAATTCATCAAGAAAAATTATCGATGGTGAAGATTGTTTTGCCTTCTTGAATATCTCACGAATCGCTCGCTCGGATTCACCAACCCATTTGCTGATTAACTCAGGGCCCTTTATCGAGATGAAATTAGCCTTTGCCTCAGTAGCTACCGCTTTTGCAAGCAAGGTCTTTCCAGTCCCCGGAGCACCGAATAGGACAATACCTCGTGGTGGCTTTATGCCGAAATGTTTGAATTTCTCAGGTTGGGTAAGCGGCCATTCGACGCTTTCCTTCAATCGTTCCTTGATTTCGGTTAAACCGCCAACGCTATCCCAACTTACATTTGGAATCTCGACGTAAATCTCACGAAGTGCACTGGGCTCAATCTCTTTGATAGCGAATTTGAAATCATCCATTGTGACTTCCATCTTCTCAAGAACCTCCGGTGGAACCGTATCCTCTTCAAGATCTATTTCCGGCAGGTAGCGGCGCAATGCTTTCATTGCACTTTCACGTACCAGTGCCGCTAGGTCTGCCCCAACGAAACCATAGGTATGTTCCAATACCCACTCGATATCAAAATCATCAGAGATTGGCATCTGCCTGGTGTGAACATCCATTATTTCCTTACGCCCTTCACGGTCGGGAACGCCAATCTCAATCTCCCTGTCAAACCGACCTGGTCTACGCAATGCAGGATCGAGAGCATCGCGGCGATTGGTAGCGCCGATTACGATGACATTGTCTCGCCCTTCCATTCCGTCCATCAAGGTGAGCATCTGCGCGACTACCCTGCGTTCTACCTCACCAGATACGTCTTCGCGTTTTGGGCAAATAGAATCGATTTCGTCGATGAAAATAATCGCGGGAGCGTTTTTTGCCGCATCATCGAATATTTCACGTAATTGCTTTTCGGATTCACCATAATATTTTGAGATTATCTCTGGCCCATTGATGGAGGTGAAATGAGCATTTGTTTCAGTGGCTACCGCTTTGGCAATCATCGTTTTCCCGGTTCCAGGCGAGCCGTGCAATAACACACCTTTTGGCGGGTCTATCCCTAAACGTCGGAATAATTCTGGATGTTTAAGTGGTAATTCAATCATTTCACGTACTTTGAGCAATTGGCTACCGATACCACCTATATCCTCGTAGGTAACCCCATGGGATTGACCAACATCATCCTCATCAACCGCTTCGTCTTTGATGACGATATCGGTGTCGGTATCGACTTGAACGATTCCTTTTGGAGTGGTCTTCAACACTGCAAAGGGTAAGGCCTCGGCGAAGAGGGTCATTCCCGGTATGAAAATACGGTCGCCAACCACAACCGGGCGTTTGTTCAAACCGCGACGAGCAAAGCCTTCGATGCCCGGTCCGAAATTGACTTTTTGGCGATCTGCCATCACCGGAGAGAGAACCAACTTGGTACAAGGCTTTGCTTCTACTTTGGAGACTGTTACTTTATCACCGAGGGAAACACCAGCATTTTTGCGGATTATCCCATCGATTCTGATGATTCCAAGTTTTGCGTCTTCTGGGCGACTGCGCCAATATATCGCTGCTGTTGATTCGTTTTCTCCCCTGATTTCAATAATGTCGCCAGGCTTGAGATCTAGGTTATTGCCACCACTGATTCTAGCCCTTCCATGACCCACATCAGAGGGGATTGCCTTGGCCACACGCAGAGAAATTGCAGTACTGTCATCATCGCCCATACCGGACCACCAGAGACTCTCAACATCAGGACTGCTATGAACCCTTCATTCGCTAGTACTGGGTGAGCGGTGGATTGATGAGAAGAAGGTGGCACGACGAGGCATGGCTCACGTATTGGAAACCGGATTAGAACAACTTGCGGCAGAAAACCCAGATGAACTGCCAAAGATAAGAGGATATAATATCATCAACGGCCAACTGACACTTGCTAGTGAGGGTGAGACTTTCACTTCTCGCAACCCGGCATTACTCGTCGACGTATTAGGGGAGTTTCCTCTTTCGACCCGTGACGATATCCACCGAGCAATCGCTGCTGCTCGAGCCGCACTACCCGGTTGGGCAGCAACACCTGCTCCTACACGTGGTCAAATCATCGGCAATATGGGACGTTTACTAATGGAACATAAAGATGCAATCGTCGCCCTTGAGACCCGAGAGATCGGTAAGACACTCAAAGAATCGGCTGGATCTGTTCAAGAAGCAATCGACACCTGTCTTTTCTTCCAATCCGAGGGGCGTCGGCTCTATGGTCAAACCGTCAACTCGGAATTACCCGATAAAGAATTGTCAACTTACCGCAGACCACTTGGTGTCTGTGGGATAATTAACGCGTGTAATTTCCCAGCAGCAGTTCCTTTCTGGAAGATGATTCCAGCACTTATCTGCGGTAATACCTGTGTGTGGAAATCACCGCAGGACGCACCCCTACTATCATTCGCTTTAGCCCGAATCATGCATGAAGCCGGACTACCCGATGGAGTGGTCAACCTTGTGCACGGCAAAGGCAGCGGTGCTGGACAATATCTCGTCGATGCAGTCGACGAGGGACTGATCAACAAGATTTCTTTTACCGGCAGCACCGCTGTCGGCAAGATGATTGGCGAGGTCTGCGGGCGAAACCTTGTTTCGTGCAGCCTAGAATTAGGCGGCAAGAATCCTCTGGTCGTCATGCCTAGTTCCGACATGGAAAATGCTGTTGAGGGTGCATATTGGGGGGCCTTTGGCACCGCAGGACAACGTTGCACTAGTCTCGGAAACCTCATTGTACACGAGGATATTTACGATGAGTTCCTCACCAGATTCATGGACAGAGTCAAAAGCACACGCATCGGCGATTCAGCGCGTAATGACAATGTTCTCTATGGGCCAATGCTCTCGCAAAAGTATGCCGGAGATTTCCTAGAAGCTATAAAAATCTGTGAAGCCGATGGAGCCACACATCTCTATGGTAAAGGTCGTATCGAGAGTGGGAATGCACCTGATAACTTCCTCGGAAATGCAGAGGAAGGAGTCTACATGTGGCCGCACGTCTTTACCGATGTCACCGAAGATATGGACTGCTTCCACGAGGAACTTTTCGGCCCTGCGGTTACTATCGCCAAGGCTAAAGATTTCGATCACGCACTTCACCTGGCTAACGCCAGTCCATACGGACTATCCTCGGCGATTTACACCAATGATAGACTAGAGGCATACCGCTTCAAGACCGGAATCAAAGCGGGAATGACTGGTATCAACAACTCGACTACTGGGGCTGAGGCTCATCTGCCATTCGGTGGAGTCAAGGGTAGCGGTAACGGTAGTAGAGAATCTGGAATATGGGTTATCGAATCCTATTCGTATTGGCACGCAGTGAACGACGAACTCTCAGGCAAACTGCAGTTGGCCCAAATGGACGTCGATGAAATCGAGATGTCAGAGGCTGAGGTAGATTATTCCGCGCTTGCTTGAGAATACTATTTTTAATAATGTGAAGACTTAGACGCCATAAGTGTCTGAGTTAGTATCAAGTGCCCAACGCCCTCCCCACAAACAAGAGGGTAAATTCCATGGTTGATGCCAAGCAATTACCGATGGCTCGCGGCCTAGGAAAAACAGATCGTATCGACCAGTGGTGGAAATCACCAATCGCTATGGCGTCATTTCTTGGCTTCATGATAGCCTATGCTACATGGCGGGGATTCATGGAAGCTGATTTCTGGTTCTTTGCCGAATTCGGGCGCAGTGCTGGTCAACAGACGATGTATATCGAAAGCAATGGTAGTCACGTGCTCTCTCCTCTTTTCTCACCGATTATCCTACCCGGTAAAGGAATACTGGGGGGGTTCGTTCCTGAATATCTCTATTGGATGAGTCCAGCCATGTTCATCTTGATTATCCCCGCAGGATTTAGAGGAACTTGCTATTATTATCGCAAAGCCTACTATCGCTCTTTCTTCGCCAGTCCTGCCGCTTGCACGGTTAGCACGCCTTATGACAAATACAATGGTGAAACAAAACTATTTCTTTTCCAAAACCTGCATCGCTACTTCATGTATCTTGCAGTTGCCTATCTCTTCATCCTCTCTTGGGATGTGCTACTTTCAATCCAATATCACTCTGGTGAAATATCCAGTTTCGGCATCTCGGTAGGAACCTTGGTTCTTGCACTGAACGTCATTCTACTAGGGGGATATACCCTCGGATGCCATTCTTTCCGTCATATGGTAGGCGGCATCCGCAACAAATTCCGTGGCGGTGGCGGTGCGGCTGCAGAGGCTTGTTGGAAAGCCTGCACCGGCCTGAACAAACATCACAATAAATGGGCACTATATTCTTTGTTTTGGGTGATGTTTGCTGACTTTTACATCTACATGTGCACTATTGGTGTATGGACTGATATCGTCTTGCTTGGAGGGATTTGAATGACTTTTGAAGCCCACGAATACGATGTTGTCGTCGTCGGCGCTGGTGGTGCTGGACTACGTGCAGCAATTGAGGCAAGTCGCCAAGGCGCCAAGACCGCTATCATTTGTAAATCCCTACTGGGCAAGGCCCACACTGTGATGGCAGAAGGGGGTGCTGCTGCTGCTCTTGGCAATGCTGATGATAGAGATGGCTGGAAGACCCACTTCAAAGACACGATGAAGGGTGGTAAATATCTCAATAATTGGCGTATGGCACAAATCCATGCACAAGAGTCCGCTGATAGAATTAGAGAACTTGAGCAGTGGGGTGCGGTATTCGATAGAACACCTAAGGGCCTGATCAATCAACGCAATTTCGGTGGTCACACCTATCCGCGTCTCGCACACGTCGGTGATTCAACCGGACTTGAAATCATTCGCACATTACAAGAAAAGGGCATCCATTCCGGGGTTGATATCTTCATGGAATATACTGTGAGTCATCTATTGCAAAGCGATGATGGCACCTGCACAGGTTGTGTAGCCTACAACCGAGTAGATGGAGCAATGCATGCATTCTCCAGCAAATCCTTGATACTCGCAACCGGCGGAATCACTCGCTGCTGGTCTGTCTGCTCAGGGTCGTGGGAATATACCGGCGATGGCCATGCACTAGCACTGAATGCCGGAGCCGAACTCATCGACATGGAATTTGTTCAGTTTCACCCGACCGGTATGGTCTGGCCACCAAGTGTGCGCGGAATCCTCGTTACCGAAGGAGTGCGCGGGGAAGGTGGGGTTTTGAAAAATTCCGAAGGGGTTCGCTTCATGTTCGACAATGTTCCTGAAATGTTCAAAGGAGATCATGCTGAAACCGAAGAAGAATCAACAGAATGGGTTCGCCAAGTCGTTGCAGGTGAAATTGCAACCGTACGCCGCCCACCGGAATTACTCACAAGAGATGTGGTAGCAAAGGCCATCAACAAAGAGGTCGCAGAAGGAAGAGGTTCAATCCACGGCGGCGCCTATCTCGATATCGCTAGCCAGCGCACACCTGAGGAGATAATCGCCAAATTACCAAGTATGCATCACCAATTCAAAGAACTCGCTGGCGTTGACATCACCAAGGAACCGATGGAGGTCGGACCTACCGCCCATTACGTCATGGGTGGAGTAAGGGTCGATGCCGAAAATCAAGAGTCGACAGTAACAGGATTATTCGCTGCAGGCGAGGTCGCCAGCGGATTGCATGGAGCAAATAGATTGGGAGGAAATTCCCTCTCTGATTTAGTCGTCTTTGGCAAGAGAGCCGGTGAGCACGCTGCCAAGCGTGCTACCGAAGTAGAGCAACCAAAATTGGACAACACGGATATCGAAGTAGCAATAGCCGCCAATCTCGCGCCATTAGCCCGAGAAGGCGGAGAAAACCCAGGGAAGGTCTACGATGAACTGCGTGATATGATGCAGGAGAAAGTCGGTATCATTCGCAAGGAAGCAGAATTAGAGAGTGCACTAGATGATCTCAAAGAATTCGCAACAAGAGTTGGAAAAACCAATCCTGGTTCGTCGATGATTTACAATTCAGGATGGCACCAAGTCATGGATTTAGAAAATATGGTCGACATCTCAACCGCCTGTGCTCTTGCCGCACTGACAAGAACCGAGAGTCGTGGTGGTCATACCCGTGAAGACCATCCCGAACCGGATAAGGGTATGTGGTCACACACCACAAATGTAATTCGCAAGGTAGATGGCAATATTGTCATCAGCCAAGAAGATTTGATTCAACCCCCGGCGGAGTTGGAAGAACTACTTGACCGAGTAAAGGAGGATTAAAAATGACCGATGTGAAAATGCAGATCTTCCGTGGTGAAGAAGGCGAAGGCGAGATGGTTGACTACGAAATCGGCCTTGATGAAGGAATGGTACTACTCGATTGTATTCACAGAATCCAACATGAACAAGATGCGGAATTATCCTGCCGCTGGAATTGTAAAGCCGGAAAGTGCGGCTCGTGTAGTGCTGAAATCAACGGTAAAGCACGATTGATGTGCATGACGAGAATGAGCGATATCATCGAGGAAACACCTGAGGATCAAATCATCACCGTCCGGCCGATGAAAACCTTCCCGCATGTCAAAGATCTCGTGACTGATGTCTCATGGAATTATGAGATGGCAAAGGCTGTAGTTCCACTTAAGGGTCCCGAAGAGGCCGATTGGGTCTTCAGTCAATTCGAAGCCGAGAGGGCACAGGAATTCCGCATGTGTATCGAGTGCTTCATCTGCCAGGATACCTGCCACGTGCTCAGAGAATACCGCAAGTTCGACGAGTTTGGGGGACCACGCACAATGGTGCGTCTAGCCAATTTTGAGATGCATCCGATGGATCAAGAGGATAGAATACCAGAGGTCAAGGATGAATTTGGTATTGGTTATTGTAATATCAACAAATGCTGTACCGACGTTTGTCCAGCTGGAATCAATATCACCGACAACGCCATCATTCCACTCAAAGAACGCGTTGTCGACCGTTATTACGACCCAATAAAGATGATGTGGCGCACGATTACTGGACGAAAATTGCGAACTTAAATCCATACATCGTTATCTGCTGTGAGTTCACTTCCAACAGCACCGGTGTTAGCCACATCACGGGGTTCGATGATCATAATCTTACATTCATGTTTAGCACTTGGCTTGTGCTCGATACCTTTTGGAACGACGTACATTTCTCCCGCATTGAGTTCAATGGTTCGGTCCTTGAATTCGAGATTCATACTGCCTTCGATGACGATAAAAACCTCATCGGTATGTGAATGATTATGCCAGACAAATTCGCCCTGGGCTTTGACCAATTTGAATTGGTAATCGTTCATTTCTGCGATTACTTTGGGCGTCCAATGCTCGGAAAATTTTGAAAACTTTTCAGAAAAAATGATTTTCTCCATGGATATTGTGAACCACTGCTGGTACTTTTGCTTATGGCACTATTCGTCGGACATAGTATAACCAATTTCAACTAAGCAGAGACTACCCTGCTGATTCAGGGGAATGGCGATGATTTAGATTTCGAACTTTAATGTTAATATCAATCAATGTCATTACCGAAACAGTGTATTTCAGTACTTCAGCTGAAAAGTTGAGTTGATTCAGTAGAAAATTTGTGACTAAAGGGTGACTGAAAACAAAGATTTGCTATGATGGAAAATCACTCTTCCTCTTGAGTTAAATCGACGAACGGAATATCCTCTTCTTCGTGAATGTGCTCGACGACTACCTCCGTGATATCATCGATTTTTATTACGTGTTCAACGAGGACATCCTCGGCTTCATCGAGAACAGTGGTTTTGATATCAACACGCGGATCTGCTTTGATAATCGAAGCTTCAATCCGGGCAATTGCCCGCATTACAGCCGGTGCGTTATCTTCAGAGAGGGCCATCTTTGCCGCGTCGATGTCGCTTTCTGCTGCGAAAATATCGGAATTTGAATCCTCTACATCAGCCAACCCTTTGACTTTAACCAGTGCATCATAAACCAGGTAGATCTTTTGCGTTAGGTCTTCCTTTGCACGATTGATAAGCGCCTTCCAACGTTTCTCATTTTCTTCGACCGCACAAATTCTACGTGAAAACATCCATCGCAGTGAAATCTCCCAAGGGTTGTGCGAGAGACTGGCTGCTAAATCTAGAATAATTGCCGCTCTTGTTTCAAGTGGGCCTTTGAGGGAGATGGTATTCGCATAACATCTCGTCATCAAACCAAAACCCCAATATGGTTTACTTTCAACGATAATTGAGAGATCTCCTGCGGAAAAAGAAATCTTCCATTTCTGTTCATCAAATACGGGGGCTTCTACTACCAGTGGTGTACTATTTCCTGCAACCACTCTAATCAGGGTCTTGCAGACGTCACCGAGCCAAATCTTCTTGCTAACAGCAGGGTGATTTGCACTGCGTAAATTCATTTCAGAGTCATAACCATCCTCTGCCGATGCCCTTCTTACCTGTGCATGGAGAATTGATGATTCGCCATCGAGATGAATCTCCATGGGGTAAGGGAGGCATGGCTGTCACAAGAATTATGCGCAAGCAAGATTCAGCAGATTGATATCTTCTGGCATAGTGCGTTACTCATGTCAGGGGCGAAATCTGATGATAAATCCACTTTTAACACCCTTACTTCATTGCCAGGAGTAGGAAAAACAACAGCAGAGAAATTGATAGCAGCAGGCTATACGACGCTCGCTAAAGTTGCCCGCGCGAGCATGAAGGGACTTGCAACAGCGGGTCTTAGCGAAGCGCTATCGAGAAAAATTGTTGCAGCAGCGGGAAATAAAGCCAAAAAAGCGCCGGCAAAAGCAAAAGAAGCCAGTAAAAAAGTGGTTTCCGCGGCATCTGCTAAAGCGAAGAAAACCGCAAGTAAAGCCAAAAAAGTAGTCATAGACAAATCAGCAGTTACCAGAAAACGTAATGCTGCTGCAACTAAAAAGGCTAGAGCGATTGCAACTGTGACCAAAGCCTCTTCGAAAAAAGTGCTAAGTAAAACTAAAAAATCGGCGATAAAAACCGCATCAAAGGCTAAGTCCACCGCCAAGAAGACTACCAAGAAAGCGGCAAAGAAAACCGTGACTACGGCAAAAAAGGCCGCAGATAGCGGTTTAAAGGTAATCAAATCGCCGAGTCTTGCTGACATCATCAAGCGTGCTAGGAATAACTGAATATTAGTCATCGCTGTTAAATTGAGCTCTGCGATATACCTCTCGCAGGGTTTGGTCACTGATTTCAAGATAAACCCTAGTTGTGGCAATGGAAGCATGCCCTAACAATCTTTGGATACTGACTAAATCAGCCCCTCTTTCGAGTAAGCCGGTTGCGAAATTGTGTCTGAGAACGTGAGGACTCAATCGCCCTCGTGGAATTTCGGCACTATCTGCTAATTTATCCATCAAACGTTGTAGTCCGCGAGATTGAAGATTATCTCCGTTTTGTGAAATCAAGAGTTTGTCACTTTCTGCACCCCTGCTCTCTCTAACCGGTAACCATGCCAATATTTTTTCAACGGTTCTCTCAGTGAATAATACCATTCTATCTTTATCTCCTTTACCTGCATGAACCATTGCACTGCGATCTTCAAGGTCGATATTACCAAGTGATAAGTCACATAATTCACTTACTCTTAAGCCGGTTTCAAGAAGGATTGTTACCACTAGCGATGCAAGTGGGTCTTCGCTGCATGATGCAGCCTCTATCACCGAAGACAATTCTCTTTTAGTCAGAGTTCTCGGGAGTCTTTTACTATTTCTTGGTCTAGTCAAATGGTCAGGCCATCTTTGGCCTAACCAATTGACGATATGGGCCGCAGAAGCCAATCTGGCGTTGATGGTCGAAGCGGCGAGGTCAACCATGGATAGCATCCAATTATCGATTCGACCATTGTGAGGGTCGAGTCTTTCGAGAAGTTGTGATACGATCATCCCTTCTCGTTGCGCCTCGCTTAGGATATTTTCACCAGGTAGCGGGGTTTCGATAAATTTGCGAATTCCTGAAAGATATGATTTCAATGTATTCGCTGATTTGCCTTCGCTTCTCAATTGCATGCGATAGGCGTCTAGCCATGGCTGGCCTGCGAGATGAGTAAGTCTAGGTGGCAATTCTGGGCCGTCGCCGTAAAGGCGAGCCTGCTGCCCATTACGTGGTCTAGCCCTCTTTCCCATCTCCATTGGCGTCACCGCCTCCGCCGTAGCGGATGTGCATCCCGTGCCCCTGAGGGCAGTTACCAGATTGTATCATGCGCTATGAAGATGACGTGAGATTACCCTTCAGGCATCCACTTCATCCCGGCTGGAAACATGATTCGTCGCTCTTGGGCCGAGTTTCTGACGGAGATTCAACTTGAGATCTTCTAATTCACCATAGCAAATAATCACATCATTGAATCTTAATTGGGTCTCGTCTTCAGGATTCCAAATCAAATCACCATCACGCGATAATGCCATCACAGCAGGTTTTCTACTACCGTGTAGTTCTGAGATTGTGAACCCGACTAGGTAGGGGTGGTTTTTCATGTGTATCGAAAGAGCACCCATTCCCGGAACGGTATTGAGTATTAAATCCATATTCACCTCTGCGAAATTGTGGTCATTTGAAACGAAGTCGATGATAGCGCCTGCTACGTTTGCCCCGCTAGCTTTCTCGATACCTTCCAAACCAGGCGAGGAGTTGACTTCGAGTACCAGCGGTCCATTGACTCCTTCAAGAAGATCGACACCTGCTACATTCAACCCCAAAACCCTCGCTGCTCTACAAGCGACTTCGCGATATTCATCACTTATATCGACGCTTTCAACGGTTCCATTTAGGTGGAAGTTAGATCTGAATTCTCGTCCACGTGCTCTACGGCGCATACAGGCAACGACCTTGTCGCCAACGACGAAAGCCCTGATATCCTTACCATGGCTTTCGGAAATATATTCTTGCACCAAAACCGCTTGTCCAGTCATCAATAGACCTTGAATCAGATTTCGAGTCTCGTGTAATGTATGGCGTAAGAATACGCCATTACCTTGAGTTCCTTGGGTGACCTTAATCACCACAGGTAATCCACCAACAGAATCGATTGCACGACCTACGTCCTTCATATCTCTAACATATGCAGTAGCGGGGGTTGGAATTTTATTACGTGCTAATATCTGTCCTGAATGAAGTTTATCACGACTTTGGATAATTCCACTACTGGAATTTGCCGACCAAATGTCCAATTGTTCTAAGTGACGAAGAACCGCTACACCATGGCTGGTTATCGAATGGCCGATTCTTGGGATAACAGCATCGTAGTTGAAGGCTTTACCTTGATGTAAGATGTCGATATTGTCTTCGTTGACGAAAAGAGAGAATTGCATGGGATCGATGACGGATACATCGATTCCTCTCGCCCTTGCTTCTTCGATTAAACGTCGGGTACTGTAGAGACGAGGGCCTCGTGAAAGTACAGCAAGACGTAAGTCCATAATCTGGGTCGCGAGCACATCCTTATTGAGTCCATTGGAGAATAAATGCTATCGTTCACTTCAAGAAGCCTAAACAGATGCATCAGATATGTCCGAGGAAGATGGTGTCGAAAACCCTTCTCTGGATACTTTGGAAACACCGACTAAAACCCCGTTGGAAGAACGTCAAGAAAAGATGAAGAAATCACGTTGGAATGTATTGATGTACCTCGGTCTTGCCGCGATATTATTTTCTTTTTCACTATTCCCAATGACTACCGAAATGGAAGTTGATTATGCTAAGGAT
>Ga0302132_10001120_pt1 | contig 15348 bp, 14 predicted proteins | sample CB9_321_MG_FD_203113 | JGI IMG/M metagenome (GOLD analysis project Ga0302132, IMG submission 203113) | Marine microbial communities from Western Arctic Ocean, Canada - CB9_32.1 | ecosystem: Environmental > Aquatic > Marine > Oceanic | place: Canada: Western Arctic Ocean | collected 2017-09-19
TGCCAGTTGAATTTCACAATTCCATTTGGAAATTGAAGCAACAAAAAACAACGGAGATTATTGATAACTTCTCTCCCGATTTGAGAATTGTATCAATCTTAAAGCGTCTTAAATCTGAAGGATATGCAATTGCCTGTGCTACCAATTCAATTCGCAAAACAGCCAAACTACAGCTTATTCGCCGAGGCTTTTTTCAATATATTGATTTTCTATATTCCAACCAGGATGTTAACAATCCAAAACCCAGCGCTGAAATATATTTGCGTTGTATGCTCCGCGCTAAATGTGATCCTCATGAAACAGTTATTTTAGAAGACTCTCATATTGGTCGCGCCGGAGCGCTTAATAGCGGCGCTCACTTATGCGCAATCAAAAATAGTTCTGATGTAACTTATGAAAAGATTAAATCCATCATCAATGAAGTTGATGGTAAAGATAAAAGACGCCCAAAGTGGCAAGGAGGCAAAATGAATGTCTTGATTCCAATGGCAGGAGCAGGCTCCCGCTTTCAAAAGGCCGGTTATACTTTTCCAAAACCTTTAATCGAAGTTAATGGTAAACCTATGATTCAATTAGTGGTTGAAAATTTGAATGTAGACGCACGCCATATTTTTGTGGTTCAAAAGGAACACCATGAAAAATATAATTTAAAATATCTCCTTAAGCTTATCTCTCCGGATTGTGAGATCGTTCAGGTTGACGGAATGACGGAAGGCGCAGCCTGTACCACACTTTTAGCGAAAGAGTTGATCAATAACGATCAGCCGCTTTTATACGCTAATTCGGATCAGTTTTTAGATTGGAATAGTAATGAATTTATGTATTCGATGGAAGCCGACGAAGTTGATGGCGGAATGCTTACATTTACAGCAACACACCCTAAATGGAGCTTTGCTAAATTGAATAACGACAGGTTTGTATCAGAAGTTGCTGAAAAGAAGCCAATTAGCGACATTGCTACAGCGGGAATTTATTATTGGAAACACGGTTCAGATTATGTGAAGTATGCTGAGCAAATGATTGAGAACGATATTCGGGTTAATAACGAGTTTTATGTTTGCCCAGTTTTCAATGAAGCGATTGGTGACGGAAAGAAAATCAAAACATATCACTTCGATGGAATGTGGGGAATTGGAACTCCAGAAGATTTAGATTATTTTAATAAATTTCATGGATAACAAATGAAACTCAAAGAATTAGAAATTGTTGATACTTCTCAAGGCTTATATGATGCTTTTAATGGCTTCATATTAAGCCCTGACACCAAAGTTTTTGGTAAACTTTTGGCAAGAACCCTTCTTGTTAACCAAGTGAAAGACCTACCTGGCGATATAGTCGAATGTGGTGTATTCAAGGGTACTGGGCTGCTCACGTTTCTTAAAATTAAGCGTTTTTTGTGCCCGAATAGCGGCAAGAAAGTAATTGGCTTCGACTTTTTCAACTCCGAAAAACTTATTGAAAGTCTCTCCGGGATCGACAAAGAGGCAATGGGTACACTGTTTAATCAGCGAAACTATAAACATGAAGATAATCAGGCACAATTGTTTGGTGAGTTTGTCAAACAATGTGGCTTTGAAGAGCATGAATTTGAACTTGTGGCCGGCGATATTACACAAACAGCACTAAAATATGCATCGGAACGTCCTGGTTTTAGAATTTCGTTGCTGTATATTGATTTAGATTTAGAAGAACCCACGTATGAGGCGCTTAGTGCCTTATGGAGTCGCGTCGTAAAAGGCGGAATTGTGGTGTTCGACGAGTATGGATTTCATAAATGGTCAGAATCTGCAGGCGTAGATCAGTTTTTTGCTGACAAAGATGTAGAAATCAAGACTTTAAATTATATTTGCCCATCGGCATATGTGGTGAAGAAGTGAGTATTATTAAGCAGAAATATCATGTACATGATCATAACGGGATAGTAGTTACAGACGTATCTAATATTAAAGATTTAGCTGACTATAAAGTTTTGTCTATTAAAAAAGATTTTGTTTATATTCATATTCCCAAAACAGGCGGCGTTTCTATTCATCGTATGCTGGGTGGAGAGAGCGCTACTTTTTCAGCGGGATCCGCAGGAAATCATCGATCTATTAGCCTACTTATCGAGCAACGTACAGACGGCCATGGAAATTCTTATGATTTATCTTTGAAGTTGCCATTGATATATTTTGTTAGAAATCCATATGATAGGCTTGTATCTTCTTATCATTATGCCATTTCGAGAGAAAAAACAGACTCTGAGATAGAGGCTTCTGATTTATATGGCGATTTTGATTTGTTTGTTCAAAGACTATCCAATAGGGTTGTCCTACATGCGACAAACGACGACAGATATAATATGAGTTATCTAGATGGCAAGGATCCATCAGGTACTCAACAAAATTTTCCAAATATGTGGTGCCCGCAATTTATGTGGGCGATACACCCTTCGACATCATTTGAAGAACACCAGATCTACAAGTTTGAGGAAATCAATAAAGGGTTTGAAGCCTTAATGACGGATTTTATAGGCATTGATAATCCCCCCAAGCTTCCCCATCTCAACAAGAGCCGAAATAGGGCGCCTTATCAAGAGTATTATAAAAATTCACAAACAGCTATAGCTGTTTATAAGTTTTATAGGAGAGATTTTGAAATATTTGAATACTCGCCAAATATTTTATAGAGAGATTAAAATGATTTTAATAGCACACAGAGGAAATATTGACGGACCCAATCCAAAAATGGAAAATAATCCACAATATATTGACAAAGCTATTAATAATGACTATAATGTAGAGATAGATGTAAGGGGATGTTTTAAGAGCGGCTTTTTTCTAGGTCATGATTCTCCGCAATATGAAGTTACATTTGATTGGCTTCATGACCGCGCCGAATATCTCTGGATACATGCTAAAGATATTCAAGCCTTATACACTTTTTCTCAACAGATAAAAGGCTGGAACGCCTTTTGGCATCAAGAAGACGAACATACTCTAACTACTGGGGGGTTCATATGGGCTTATCCGGGGAGTATACTCACCCCACGCTCAATTTGCGTGATGCCAGAAATGAGCAATATTAAATATACCGAGCAAGACCTTCAGATATGTGCGGGAATCTGTTCGGATTTTATAAAAGACCATAAGGAATAAACAGAATGACAGTCGATCTAAGAATGCCGAAACTGAGAGAGTATGTTGAACGCCACGAAAAGAACGAGACAAAAGCCACACCAGACTTTAATTTTGATTGTAGGATGGATAATGTCAGATCATACTATGGAAAATATATAATACCTCCCCAAATACAAAGAAGAGTGGCAATTGATCTTGGTTCAAATGTTGGCTTATTCAGTCATCAGTTTTCTTATGTTTTTGATAAAATTTATGCAATAGACGCTAGCTATCAAAATTTTATGCAATCACTTACAGCAGCCAGCTTGCTTTCGACATCGAATGTATTTTGTTTTAATTTAGCTGCAGCCAAAGATACAGGCAAAATTATAAAAATTTATAGAAATGACATAAATGGCAATTCTGTAAGCCCAGTAACAAATCCAGAGATGATTTCTAGACTTCACAAAAAAGTCATACCAAGAGGAACAGATATTGAAGAAGAAACCATGAAAATGTTATCAATCCCGAATGACTCTATGATTGTAAAAAAAATAGAAGGCACAACAAATTGTCAAGCACAAATAGACATATATTATGATATTCCATGGTCTGAACAATGTGAAAGCTATCATAATGTCTTCACTATTTCTTTAGAAGGTTTGTATGATTTTTTTGGACTTGATTACATTGACTTTCTTAAGGTAGATATAGAAGGCTCTGAATTCGATTTTCTATTAGATAAGGATTTGTCTCGCATTGGAGCTTTGGCTCTTGAGATGCACGGTACTTTAGGTGAAGAACTGAAAGTTAAACTAAAATCACATCTATCTGAATTTTTTGATGTTGGGATAGTTCATTATGACAATGAGGCTCCGGGCCATTCTGAAATTCTTTATGTCAGCAAAGAGCTTAATAAAACGTTTTTAAGTAAAGAGAATAAACAAGCATGAAATTAGCGTGGCAACAAATACCATCTCCAGTAATATCTGAGATATTATGTAATGTTGGTTTAGATGGTGTGGTAATAGACACAGAGCACGGCTTTTTTAATAATGAAACCCTGTTTGCTTGTATACAAGTGATCAATTTGTCTAAAAAGCTTTGTTATGTGAGAATAACAGAACCAAATAAAAGTTTGGCCCGCGCTTGTCTAGATTCTGGCGTTGATGGATTAATCTTTTCAACCGTAGAAAGCACTATAGATTGCGACCGGATTCACGAAATGTGTAAATACCCTCGTCACGGCGGCAAACGCGGTTTAGGTCTCGTTCGACAAAACAAATGGGGCGCCAAAGAATTGGTTTCTGCTCCTCCTAAAATAATTGCGCAAATTGAAACGATAGAGGGAGTATCAAAGATTGATATTATTTCAACTTATGATTTCGATTATTATATGATAGGTCCATACGATCTATCAGCGAGCCTAGGAAAACCAGGTAATTTTGAAAATATTGATTATACAAAAGCATTAAAGAGAGTGAAAGCATTCGTGCCAAATAATAAGATGGGTGTCCATATTCCAACAGATGTTAAAAATCAGTTAAAAAAATATAAAAATTATGGTATGATGGCATTAGGAATGGATACAACACTACTAATACAGTCTTATAAGGAGATAAGCGGTGCTTAATTTTGAAAATATTGGTGAAAGGTTTGTTCAAATAGTACACACTGAAAGTTGGCAGACCCTACAAAAACAGTATAACAAGTGTGGTGATATTTATGTACTTGGTCACGGCGGTAATATGGCTGTCGCGGATCATGCCGCAATTGATATGACTCGATTATCAAACGGCACCAAAAATGCCATTTGCCCAAGTAGCGGCGTTGTGGCCACTTCTCTTATCAATGATACAAGCTTTGATCAATGGCTCGTAAATTGGCTGATTTGTCGAACCCCCACAAGAACCAAGAATCAGATGAAAAAGTCTTTGGTACTTGGAATTTCATCGTCAGGGAATTCTACTGATATTCTTAAAGCGCTACAGTGGGCATCTGCAAACGGAATGCAAACCGCTATCATCACATCAAAGGATATCCCAGTTGAAATTGACAATTTAACTAAAGTTATTTTAGGGGCAAATTATTATCATACTGCTGAAGTACTTTCGCTTCTTTTAACTTACCAACTTACACATGGCTCTGGAAATGTCTGCCCCCCCATCGGCGAAAACAGCCCTGAAATGCTAAAAAGATCAAATTGGAAAGGTGGCAAAATCAGAGAACATAGTTATCCTGATGAGGAAATTAATGTTGGTATCGATTTTGATGGTGTCATTCATCTGAATTCTAAGGGATACTACGATGGTACTATTTATGACGATCCGGTTCCTGGAGCCGCGACAGCACTTGTGAGACTAGCATCTAAATATACAGTTATCGTTTACAGCGCTAAAGCCCGCGCAGATCGCGGATTAGTAAACGGAAAAACCGGAATTGAGCTTATTTGGGAATGGCTCCAAAAGCATAAGTTGGCTCAGTACGTGAGCAAAGTAACTGCTGAGAAGCCTAGAGCCAGATTTTATGTTGACGACAAAGCTATTAGATTTACTGATTGGGAATCTACATTTAAGACAATTGAAGTGATTGATGGCTAAGTGTTTGGTGACAGGACATAAAGGGTATATTGGACAGAAGCTTTATAAGCAATTAAAGAAACTTGGCCATGAAGTGCGCGGCGTTGATATTCGCGCACCCTTTTCGTTTTCGTCAACCGAAAGTTTAGATATTCGTAATGAACTTTTTTATAATGGAAAACCGTATTTAGATTTTGAACCTGAGTATGTTTTTCACCTTGCTGCGAAGCCAAGCGTTGCTTGGAGTGTAGCCAACCCCTCAGAGTCACTTTCCCACAACGTATTGGGGGCTTCAAGGGTTTTAGAATTTTCTCAAGTGGTAGGCGCTAGGCGTGTAATTTTTGCTAGTTCAGCGGCTGCCTACGGACTTTCTAGCCCATACGGAATTCACAAAAGAATGACAGAAATGGAATGTAAGCTATATTCTGAATTGTATAATTTAGACACAGTATGTCTTAGATATTATAATGTCTATTCCCCTGATCAAGAATATGGAGGTCCGTATTCGACTGTAATATCAGCCTGGATGGAAGCAATCAGAGAAAACAATCCACTCCAGATCGAAGGAGACGGAGAACAAACTAGGGATTTTATTTACGTTGATGATATAATTGCAGCAAATATTTTTTGCATGAATTATGAAGACAATTTTCAAGGTTCTATTTACGACATTGGAACCGGCGAAGGAACAAGTATAAATTTTATTAAAAACTATATTGATAAGATAAATAATGTTTCTTGGGAGCAAAAGCCCAAAAGGACCGGCGATATTAAATTTTCATGTGCGAACGTAGAACCAATGAAGAAAATGGGGTGGTCTGCCCAAATTAATATTGAAAATGGACTAAAATGTTGTTTTGGAGGATAACATGGAACATAACAAAGAACAGAATATTATGAAGCTGTCTAACCAGGCTCTCGGAGCCATTATGATGGCACTACAAGAATCTCTTTTAAATCAATTAGATATTGTGCCGATTTTAAAGGGATTTGAATTCAAAGAGAATAGCGAAGGCTTGTCGGTGATGAATCCACCTACAGTGCGTTTTACTGATGATAGTGAAATTAGTGAAAAAGACCTGACTAAGCTGATAAAGTAAAATGCCGAGGTATCGATACGCATGTAAAATATGTAATAGTGAGCAGATAAAATCTCACTTATATGATGAAGCAGTCGATCTAGATTGTGAAAAGTGTGATTCTACCGATACACTACAGAAAATATTAGGTAATCCATATTATAAAATCAAAGAGGATCATTCAAAGGAAAATTCCGTTGGTCAACTTACAAAAGAATATATTGAAGAAAATAGGATTATCTTAGAGAAAGAAAAGAAAAGAGTTAAGGAGGAAACGTATGAACCGTCTTGAAATAATTTTATCTGCAATATTAACTTTATCTGTGTTTTTTAATCTGGGCGTTTTCGTATATGCCCGCACAGTAGTCGCCAAATTGCTATCTGTTTCTGAAGAGTTGGGCGACTTACAAACTATGATAGATAGTTTTGCAAAGCATGTAAAATCAGTTTATGAATTGGAAATGTTTTATGGGGATACAACTCTAGAACACCTAATGAACCATGCTGTCTCTTTCAGCGAACAATTGGAGACTTTTGAATACATCTATTCCTTAACGGAAGAACCAACAACAGAGATAAGTGAGGATCTTAATGGTAACCAAGAGAATATCACCCCGACGACGTAGTAAAGTCAAAAATCACTATTTTACTCAAGTACATGAAAATGCTATTGTTGAGTATGCCATCACTGAGTGTATAAAAAGGCGAACTGTTTTATATGTTGATTATATACGGCCTGCCTTCAATGAAATGGTTGATAAGATAGTTTTTACTTATAAATTTACTACATTGCCCAATTGTGACAGTCTTCGATCAGAATGTAAGATCTGGCTTGTTACGATATTAGATAAATATGATCCCAACAAGGGCTCTAAAGCATTTTCCTATTTTTCAGTGATTACAAAAAATTGGTTTATTCACAAGGTAAAGCAGCAGCAAAAGCGAAATAAACGTGAAATCGACATACAAAGCATTTCCAAGCGTTATGAAGAAGAATTTTTAGCAACAGAAGATTCTTACTTAACTTCCAGAGAAGAACAAGAATTTTGGGAATCTTTTTATGGAGAATTGAAATCTTGGGATGAGACTCAAATGAAGGATAATGACTTAAAGGTTTACAAAGCGATAGTTATCTTGTTTGAGTCTAAAGAAGAAATAGAAATTTTTAATAAAAAAGCTATTTATTTATATCTGCGAGAAATTACAGATCTCAATACAAAACAAATTGTAAACTCGTTAAAGAAGTTTCGTAAGAGATATTGGAATTTCAAGCAAGATTGGGAAAGTGGCTTATTATGACACACGATGTGGATGACCTAATTCAAGAAGCGCTAGAAAACATTCGTAGCGATAGGAATACCGCCAACAAATTTTTAGAGGTAATTTCCAAACAAATCTCTAGCGACCTGGAAAAGAGTCATTCATTATCTCCAGTAGCCGCAAAACATATTGAAACTATGCAGCGTTCTAACGAACAATTAGTTAAATTAATAGCGATTAAAAAGAAAAACAAACCAGAAACTGCAAGTCTAACAGAAGATGACAAAAACAATCTATTTGATATCATCCAAGGAAAAACATTAAATGGCTGATGACGAAAACGGACTAATCCCGCCTGGATCGCTTACTACAACAACCGGCCTATTAAATTGGGTATTAAAAAAGCCTTCAGAATATAATATTTTTGGTAGCAAAAACGTTTTTCAAGCTAAGGTATTGACCCCACCACGCAGCACCGACGCTTCCGGTAAGAGTGTGTGTATGGTTCGAATTTTAGATCCTGCTATGGCTCATATGAAACTCTTACGGGATCCTTGTGATATATCTATCAGTTCGGACCCTGCTTTGGTTTCTTTTTGGCAATCGCTTCATACAAAAATGATAATCGAGAAAGCAGGCGCCGCCAGCGATGATTTAGGTGAAAATGATATTGTAGATATTATTTTGGAACCTTCTGGACATGGCAATGCCCCTTATGATTTGCAAACCGGTAAATTCCTTAAATTGACTGAGAAATCGTCCACCATAGACGTGGATACTCGACCTAAATGTCTTTCCGTGGTGGCAGGATTCGACGATATGGGGCCATCCGTTCTGTCGGGGGGCGATGCCCACACTGGGACTCAATTAGCCGGACTGGACGAATCAGATGAATATGTATCAATATTTCCTAAAAACAAGACCGTCACCATCACTCCAGCTATCACTAATTTTCTACAACAATTGCAGAAGCAAATATTAAAATCTGAGATAGATACAATAATTGTCACATCTGGACTTCGAACAGCCCGCGCCCAGGCGTGGACATCATATAACAAACGACTGAAAGACGGCGATGAAGCGTTACTAATCTTATATAGCCAAAAAGATTTAGTTAATGAAGCGTTAGCAGTAGAAAATACTGTGGAAGCTATGGCTGCAGTTTATCAATCACAGATGGATAGGGGAAAGTATTTATCTAAGCATATGCGTGGTAGCGGCGTAGATTTCCGAATAAGTAATCTGACACCTCCTCAATGGGAAATCATTACTACCCGAGCGAATGCGTTAGGTGTTAAATCCTTTTATGAAGAAAGCAAAGCAGGTGATCATATCCATACAGATATCCCGTCTTCTTTTAATTCATAAGAAGTTCTGCGCTTTCCCTGTACACAACGAGGACAAATAAATGGCAAAAATACCTCTTAAAGATTTCGGACTCGACAGCGACTATATTACAGTTGAAGAAGCAAAGAAAATGGGATGGCGACAAAACAAGCTTCCCCCAAACAGCGGTCTTGCTAGTACGGCCCCGCCCGAAACGGTATTTGGTTATAATCGTCCCCGTGGTTCAAGGCAAATTAAAAGACACGGCGCCTATATCGTCCTGGGTCAAGTTGCCCCGTCTAGTGCCGCCTCGGGTTTTTCCGGCGAAGGGATGCTATCCCCTACTGTTGATATTGTGGTTGGAAGAAATGCTTCTGCCCGTCGCGGTAAAGGACCAAGAAAACAAACAGTGGTAGAAAATAATTTTGCTACTGATGCCGCAAGGGTGTATATCAGTCGCGTGGCCGATTTAGATTTATATTTTGGATTAGCGAAAAAACCAACAGCAGATGCTGACGCTAAAAAAGCCCGTTCGGGAGTTGGCGTGAAAGCAGACAAGGTAGCCATTATTGGCAGAGAAGGGGTTAAAATCGTCACAGGAGGAATGTCAGGTGCAAAATTTGGATCTTCTGGGGAAACCAACTCATTAGGTGGGAAAATAGTTTCCCAAGCTCCAAAAATTGAATTAATCGCCGGAAATAATTATCAAGGCGTTTCGGGGATTGCCAAAGGTGATGCCACTCGTGATTCTTTAAGGGAATTACATGATATTATATCGGACATTCTCGGCGCCGTAAATAATTTCATTACAATACAGACTGCTTGGGATGGTGTTTTGGGGGTTTCCCCGTTTCCTCATTATGCCGCTGGCGCTGCCCCTAAGACTATGGGTAATTTGACTATGGTTATGAATTCTCTTTATTCTTCGAGACTTAATCTTATGTTATGGCAATTTAATACACTAAATCCCGCAGGCAATGATTATATTGTGAGCAGAAATGTTAACTCGAATTAATTATAGTATTATCACTATAGGTATAAAAAATGGCTGAAAAATCTGAATTCCTTCCTTTTCAAGATGCAGACGGTGATGGTCTTATAGATCTTTGTAATGATGTAGTTACTGCTCCAGATCCGAAAGAGTGCCCTACATGTGTACCCAATCCATGTGCCATTGTTCCAAATTGGCATAAACGCACTCGATTTGAGCCATTCTTAAATGAGAAAAATTGCCATTATCAGGTAGCGATAACTGCAAAAAAATACAACAATATGGGTTTGGTAGATCCAGCAAACGCAACAGAAGAAGAAGCCTTATTGGCTCTTGAAAATGTTTTTGATGAATATTTTGAAGCAGCAATTAAGGGAATGCTCAAAGTCTACAATAAAGATGACTCTGCAGAATCACTAGAAAAAATTAAAGAAGTTGTAATATATGAAAAGTATTGGCTGGATCCACGTCCGCTATCAAATTTAAGACTTCTGTACTCGGTGCCAAAAGAGTATATAGACGATCTCCCCGCACGCTCAGAAGATGAAGACGGAGAAGGTTCTGACGACGGACCAATTGAAGTTACTTTTGATGCCGCCGAGCTTCCTTCTATGATGATGCGTATGCGCAAGACCCTAAGACTTTATAACAGATATTTAAAGGTTTATAGGTTCACCGAAAAATCAAATATACTAAAAGTTAGAGATAATAGTCTTTTTCCTCTTGAAGTTTATGGGGACTGGGGTGTCATAGGCGGGAGCACAATGGCATTAGTGTTGCCTCAACTGGATACTTTTTTAGCCAACTATGGATTTAACCTCCCCGGCGTCGTTTCCGGCGATATCATCGCCGGCACAGTCAATCTTGGACTCTTCAGAGGTCTAGATACAATTACAGAAATAACTTTTACTTTCAGCAATGAATACAAACTCAAAAAGATGAGTTTTTATACTGAAGAATGTGGATCCAAAACGATTAAATATAAGGCTTCAGGGAAACTGGAAATTCTGAATGCAGCGATGTCTTGGAAAGATCCCACAGCCATGGCTTATTTGGCCAATTTAAAAGAGTTTGACACCGCTGTTACGGCTCGTGTTGCCCCAAATTGGATCGAGGTGCTGAAGAAGTATACATATCCAGAAGTATATGAATCAGTGACTGTGATAAATGAGAGCACAGGCGGAAGTTGCATAACAGAAGCCCTTCTCGATGAGGGAAAACAACTTGGTCAAGACATTTTGAGTGATGTCTTCAGCATTGGCGATGCTATAGCATATAAATTTCACCAACAATTATGTAAAGCAAACCAAGATGAGGCGAATGAAGAACTGACGAAATTAGGAATTTATCTCGATGGTAATACTGAGGGGGTCAGTACTGATGTTTATAGCCTAGCCAAGATGCAGGCTTTTCAAACCTTAGAAGATCAGGACCAAATATTTGTATCTTTATGCGCCAGTCTTCTCGGCGGCCCAGGCGTAAAATTAAATTTGTCTTGTATTGCTGGAAATAGTACTGCTAACCCAGTAGATCAAATTTATGAAGACGGTCTCAATGAATTGAAATTTTGTGGCTTCTCGGTTATGATTATGGAAGTTCTTACTTGCTTAATGGGCGGACTTTCGTTTGAAGAAGCTCTATCTGGCATTGTAGAGTCTGCATTACGCGGAATGAATATTAATAATTTTGGAGATTTGTTTATTGGACTTCCTCCTGAAAAGCAAGCTGAATTGGATGCTTTAGTTAAACAAAAACTAGAAGCTGGGGATATATTTCAAGATGATAGCAGCCTGCAAGCCGCCATGGTCGGCACCACGGCGACCGTCAAGGTGGTCGATTTCAAGAAGCCTTGGGAGTCCATAACCGCAGATGAGAGAGAGGCACTAGCCAAGACTGCTGACGAAAGAACATTAGTTTCACAATTAGATATTGGCTCAGAAGAAAACAGAGACCAACTGGATTCTGGTGTTGTATTAGAAGCATACATTAAGGCCATGCTTGAAGTGTATCAAGAAAATCTGCTGGAAATAGTAGATGAATTGAATAAATTTCCTGGCGCCCAGTTAATTGCTAATTTGATTGTTAGTTTAGATTGTCCTCGTCCTGCTTTTTTCAACCCAAGCGTGATGGATTGGATTAAAGATATAGAACTTCCATTCTGTCGTAATCTTGACGAACTGACTTTTCCCAGGCTTGTTAATCCAACCTGGTGGCTTCCCAAATTTAGTGATCTTCTTCAGCTTCTTTTTGAAATTGTAAAGTGCAAGTTACAAGAACTTGTTTTAAAAATTATTATTCGCTTAATTGTGAAGATTTGTGATTTATTAGCGAGTGCAATTTGTAATGCTTTGGCAGTTGTGGGCGACGTTTTAGCATCGCTGCCTGATTTAGTTACAGGCCGAGAGAATTTAACCAACCTTATTAAAGAGTCAATTTGCGGCGAAGGCGCCGATGACCAACTTGTGAATGATACGATTGTTGATATGGTGTCTAGTTTGGGTGTCGGCGCCGTAGCACTATCCGACACAGAGCAGACGTTAGCCTTTGCCGGCGATGTTAGTGGGGCTTTAACACAAAGCGAACTTAATCAGCTACTTCTTGGTTCGCCGACAGATCAGACGCTTGAGATTGTTAATAATATTATTGATAGCCAATATCCTGATTTTAGTGATGCTATACCGAATAAACGTTCTGCAGGTGCCCTTTTCAAAAATATGGGTAATTTATTGCCAGCGGACATCAGAGACCATATGAGAAACGTTTTACAAAACCCACCAGAAAAAGATTTACCAGCGAATCCCTCTCTATGTGCAACCCCTGAACAATTAGAAGCCTTTAAAGCCCTACGCTGTGAACTCCTCACCGGCCGAGCAACACCAGAGCAATGTAATCAAATGTTTGAGGATATGCGAGATCAGATGAAAGAAGATGTTGCTGACTTAACTAAAGCATTAAATTTTCCTGATTTTGTTAATTGCAATATGCCACCATTGGTTTCCGATCCAGGATGCGATAACGGAATTCTTCCGTATGAGCCTGATGTTTCAATTCAAACCGCTACGACTGCCTTGGGGAACCAAATGGAACAGTTAAAGGTAGATTACAGCACTGATATGATTGGTAATGGACCAGCCCAGCGCAATTGGGGACTCATTAATATGATTTTATCCGATACAAAAGCGCAGCCTTTGACCGCTCATATGCGCAAGGTTAACAATAGAAGAAAGCAGGTTGATTTTTATATTCCCGATGGCACCATAGAAGACGAAGATAACACCTGGTTCGCCGATCCAGCTTTAGTCAAAGAACAGCGCGCAGCATATCCTTCGAGAGTCGCTGAATATTTAAGAAGCGACTTGGAAGAAAAAGGGTCATCGGCTACTGTAGAACTCACAAACGATCCCACAGGAACATCAAAATATGCCAACGCCGGAACTTTGGACAGCACAGATTATTGGCCAAATTTTGATAGAACTACAGAACTAGACGAAGATGCTATGGGTATCGGCGGGCTCTTTGGTGGACACATTGATTTATTGAAATTACCCGACGCAGGCTATAATATAGGTTATGAGGTTAGCGCGACTGTTGGACCAGATGGTATTGATAGAAGTGTCACTGTTACTGAAAGAGGAAGGAAACAAGATCCCGACATTGTTTTAAAATTTAAGGATAATTCTGATGGCAAATGGCACTCGCCAACTGACCCCGAAGATGTCTGGGACAACAAGATCAAATGGACGTATGGATTCGATCTTTTAGTATTCTTTTCAGACATTATATCAAACGAGGATAACACAACTCCGGTAAATCGCGCTGATGATAATATGCGCGTTAAGATCATTGAAAAGTTTAATCAGGGCTCTGCAGACCGTAGCGAACTAAAGCGTATGATGACAAAAGATCAGTGGAAAGAATTTAAAGACGACAGAAAAGAGGACAAAGAAGATGTTTTATATGACGAACGTTACGAATTTTTGGGAATAGATAGTACTTTTGAGGATTTACAGGTTGTACTTGGAAATTTTGATAAAACACCCGTAGGTTATCCGTTTGTTAGCGGAGATAGACTATTAAAGAAACTTGATAAATATCCTGAATTTTTAAACACATTTGAAAGCCAAAGCAAATATCAGCCCCAAACTGTATTACTAAAAGAAATGGTAGAACTTTTTAATGGTGTTTCTCCAACTCTTGATGAAGTCAAAAGCTGGAGAGAAGATACTATCTCAAATGCTTTTCAAACTGTGTTTTCCGAAGTGTCTGAAAACACTGGCAGTTGGTCATATGGAGCCAAATACGATTCTTTATCTTCGCAAGACGTAGAATATGGTTTTAACGAGGGTGGCACTTGGGTTTCATATGGGGATTACGAAATAACTGAATCTGACGGCACTGTTCGAACCCTCCGCAATCGGGATGCTCGTTTAGGAATCAGTTATAATCAGTTTATCAATGAAGTTAATGAAACTCCAGACGACACCCGAGTGCTTTATTTAGATCCGAATACATACGGTGGCAATTATATGAATCCTGCTATCTATATCAAGCCGCTGAAAAACGATGGTTGGCTTGGTATGGTAGATGTATTATTCCCTGATTTGAGCCCTTGTAAACCTCACACGACAGACTTAATTGATTTTGGACAAATACAAGATTTAATATCCGAAGTATACCCATCAATCCCAGAAGACGAAAGATTAAAGTCAGATCCGGATTGTGTAATTGAAAAACCATATAATCGGATTTTAATGCGCCCCGCCAAAGCCGGTCTTGTCGGCTTACTTAAAGCTTCTATTAGAATATTTGCCAGCGCTCATTTCGTGAAAACATTGCCAGTTTTCACGACGTTCGGACCCAAATTTCCAGGAAATTATAGCACAATATACGCTTCATATATTATTGAAAAAATGGAAGAATCATTTAAAGATGCCCGTGGCCCAGATTGGGTCATGTTCAACCTCTTTTCTGATCAGGAATTTTGGTATGCTTTTCTTGAACAATCCGTTCAAATC
>Ga0302132_10001123_pt1 | contig 15332 bp, 22 predicted proteins | sample CB9_321_MG_FD_203113 | JGI IMG/M metagenome (GOLD analysis project Ga0302132, IMG submission 203113) | Marine microbial communities from Western Arctic Ocean, Canada - CB9_32.1 | ecosystem: Environmental > Aquatic > Marine > Oceanic | place: Canada: Western Arctic Ocean | collected 2017-09-19
TAAGTATACCAAATATGATTGAAGGTATGTTTGGTTCATTCCTTGGCAAAGGCTTGAATATAATGGATGCTATCGGTCAAATAGGACCTGACAATATGTGTGGTTGTGTGGGCTTAGATGGTAAGTTTAATTTTTCAAGTTTAAATAGCGGCGCATTAAAAGATATTAATGATAATCTCGCATCCATTTTAGATGGTAGTTTCGCTCAAGGAAGTTTAGATAATTTAGTATCTACACTAGGCAGTATCGGTGATGATCTTGAAGAAATAGTTAGTCTTGAAGGATTACTTAACGGTGCTTATAGTAATGGTGGTAGCAGTTTGCATGGAGGCGAATGTAGCTCACAATTAGGCCTACCTCGTTCTGTAGGAGTTGGTACTTCCTTTAGTGGGGGAGTAAAAGATGCAACAAGTACCGCAGGTAACTTATCTTATGCATTTGATAAGTTGGGTGGATATCCTGTTAAAGCAGAAGACGGAACAGAATATAATAATATTTTTGAAGTATTGGTTGAGCCTGAAATGCTTACCTTACTTAAAAAAGGTAATAATTATCAAGCAACTGTAACAGATACAACCCCTATATATGATTATTGTGGTAATATAACAGGTTACAGTACTGTAGCATTAACGGGCGGTACACAAGGAGCCTCTGGTCAAGCAGTAATAACACAAACAGCACCAGGTGCATCAGGAAGTGTTGCATCTGATACAGCCGCGGGCGGAGAACAGACTGGTGGATCGACCTCAACAGGAGGCGGCGGTGCCAGTGGTGGTGGTTCTTCCGGAGGAACTGCTACTAGTTCAACTGCAAATGTTATTGTTGTAGCAAGTGCTGAAGGATTGGCTAATCTAACAGTTCTCGAAGGTGCTCTTGCAATAAGAGAAGATGAAAAAGTATTATATGCGTACTTTAATAATCAATGGTATTCTGTTGGAACTATACCAACTACATGGCTGGATGCCTTAAAAGATTCAACTGGCACTGGTTTTATTGCTCGAGGAGGAGATACTCCACATTATAGAACAATAACTGGTACAGCAAATAAGATTACAGTACTAAATGGTGACGGTACTATTGGTAATCCTACTATTAATATTCCAGATAATCCAATATTAACTGGAACAGCAGGGTTAGTATTACCAGGTGGTACAACAGCCCAAGCAACTGGTAGTATGGATGGTACTATTCGATGGAACTCTGAAACATCATCATTAGAATTTAAAAGTACAGATCAAAAGGTAATAACACATTCATTTGGAACTGATACAACAGCAGGTGCTTTTAGTCTAATTAAATCAAGTGTAAGCGGCGGAATTACATTAAAAACTCTTAAACAAGGCTCCGGTGCAGATTTGCTTGATATGGGAGATTATATATCTGTTCCATCCGGTGCAGTATGGACATTAAGACCAGAACAAAATTCCGGAGGACAAGTTTACACCGCAACATTTACATCAACTGGAAATAGCGGCGAAGAAGTTCTTTTTAATAGTTTACAAATAGGACCTGGTACTGATAAAGCATGGTATTTTGATGTTCGGTTTATAGGACGCCAAGCAAGTGGTACATTACAAAATGCATTTAAAGTAGAAGGCGTAGCTGATAATACAGCCGGCACACTAAGCATTATTGGTACAAATGCCAAAACAACATATCAAAATTCAGCAACACATTGGGATGTTAATATTGTAAACGATGTTAGTTCAAACAAACTGAAAGTAATCGTGTATGGCGAAACAGGCCAAAATGTAAATTGGTCTGTATTTTTTAAACTAATGGAAGCATAAGGATTTTCAATGTATAGACCCCTCCCAAATGGTATTACAATAGGCCAAAGTAAAATAGAAGGTTTAGGTTTAATATCTACAAAAGAGTTTGCAAAAGATGTTGTATTAGGAATTGTTCATATCCGTAATAGAAATTTTCCACACGGGTACATAAGAACAGCATTAGGAGCATTTTATAATCATAATGACAATCCAAATTGTAAAGTATTAAACGGCTACTGGCATCAAATACCTGTAAAATACTTGATGACAATTAAAGATATAAAATCTGGTGATGAACTAACAGCGAAATATACATTATATGAGGTCGAAGAGGACGAATGGACAGATTAATTATGGAAAAAAAGGAACAATAATCCCGTTAAAAGTTTGAGTAAAATTTTATAAATAAAAAGTTACTAAAACCAAATTGGCTCTGGGGGTAGGATTCGAACCTACACGCCCCTCTGCAAAAGGGACAATACGTAAACAACGCACCACGTCTACCTGTTTCGTCACCCCAGAGTCTGTTCTTTTATAAGATGTTCCTCTTGATGTTCTGCAAGTTCATCAAGGTCGGTAAATGTTTCGTCGCATTCAAAGCAACTAGCAAATCCATATTTTTTATAAAAGTTTTTATCATAAGCAAGTTCTCTTGCTTGTCTTTGTAATTCTTTTATCAAGTCATGTATCCCAGCTCCGTTTTTATAAATCGGAATTGTTTTATTGCTTGTAATCATTACATAAGGCCTGCTTTTTTCATTCCTGCAATCAAGCGTGTTATTCCTATTCCGCCTCCATACCTAGGTATGAAGTCATGTTTTAAAAATTCTTGAAGTTCTGCTTCTACTCTTTCTTTACCAAAGAGATCATACAATAACTCGGCATACCCACCGTCTGATATTGTATGGAATTGATGTCGCATTTGGTCAGGATCAGTACCGCGTTCAGCACTACCGATAGTTTCCATTCCGCCTATAATGACATCGCATTTATTAGCAAGTTTTCCAGTTTTTTTCACATCATCTTTACCAAGTTTCATGTTCCAAAAAGGACTTGTTGATTCTGGAAAATATGTTAGGAAAAATACATCTCCATATTCTTTATACATTTCTTCTTCATGTCCTGCATCTAATTCTGCACCAGTATATTTTGCTAAAACACTTTGATACATTCCGCCAGGAAAATCTTCAGTATAAGGATTTCTTTCATTTTTTGCTTTGAAACCAAGAAATTTACAAAGATCATTTTCCATTTGAAGAAGATCTTCAAAATTGCCAGGAGCTTCAAATTCGAACATTGGAAAAATAAGTTCGTGTCTACCTGGAGTTGGATTTTGTTCTTGCCTGTAACTTGTACTAACACAATAACAACCTGGTAAATCAGGTTTTGTTAGTAATTCATATTCAAGCCACATTTGACCTGTTTGAGGTAGTGGCCATATTTCACCGCTATACGTGTAGGTTGCAACCGTAGTTGGATCCTCACAAGCGGCTAGTATGCTTAATCTGCTTTGGGTATGTACTTCTTGAAAGTTTAAATTATCGAAAAAGGAACGAAGACGCTTAACCACCGTAGTAAATTCAACAGGGTTAATAAGTTGTGTAGTCAAAAAAAATTCTCCGTCTAAATCAAAACTATTTATGCCGTGGGTCTAATTTCAGCTCTGTTGTAATTTCTAAACGTAGTCCATTTGGATCAAAAAAGTAAATGCTATAAATCCAGTCATCGTGATTAGTTGGGCCGATAACATCTATATCGTCCGATTTTAAAAGTTTGCACCATTTATCAACATCGTCCTTCGTATCTACTTCAAATGCAAAATGCACAATCCAATCATCACAATCAGTAGTTGTACCTTTGCCATCGCCAGTATCAAAAAAAGCAATATTACTACCGTCATCCATTTCAAAAAAGATATGTTTGTACGGAGCATATTCTCCTGTACTTGGTACATAATCTTTTTCTATAGTATGAACAAGAGGCAGATTTAAAATTCCACTATAAAAATCAATTGTTTCTTGCACATTGGCACATTTCCAAGCAAAATGATGCAACCCGTTAATGTGCATAGTGTTCTCGGCTGATACGTTCTTGGTCAAGCCCAACCCAAAACGCTTCGACTCCATTTAACATTTCATTACCTGCTTTAATAAACAAATCCTCATTAAGGTTATGTTCATTGTACAATGTGATCATTTCTTCTCTTGTGTGTTCGGCATGTTGTTCTTCTAACTTGTCATGCCATGTAAAAAATCCTAAAGGCAAATTTAAAGAATATTTTGTTTTAAATTTTTGTAATCCTGCTATCAAATCTTTCCAAAAGCCGGCCGCCGCCCAATTTTCTACTGCAAAACTTGCACCTGCAGATACATTAAAATCTTCATTACCATATATTCTAATTAATTCATCACAATAAAATAATGTTGCTGGCGATCCGTGTTTTCGTTTACCTATATCATCAAATGTTAATCCTAATGGTTTAGCAAAACTAACTAGCCATTCGAAATGTGCAGATGCAAATCTATATGTTCCTTCATCTACAGAACCATCTTTAAAAGCAACCCCTATTTCATTTGCTAATACTTCTTTTCCTGCTCTTGCTTCCTCTAAATCTATTGCATTTATAACTTTGTTTAATTGAGCAATAATAAATTGATTTGAAAAAACAGAAAATTGTTGGGTAAATTGACGTACATCTTCTAATATTAAATTTGGTGTATGCCTAAACCAACTACAATATTTGTTGTCTATTATAACTGAATGATTAAGTAATTCATTATCTATTCGTTCTAAAAAATTATCAAGAGGCATACTTGTCATCGTCCCAATTATCTAATTCTTTCCAGCCTTCCCAATCAGGGATACTTTTACGAATTACATTGGTTCGAGCAACTATCATTTCTGCAAGCCCAAATCCTTCATGAATAAAGGGAAAAATTGCATGTACGTGAGAGAAGAATGCTATATAATAATAAATTGATCCGCATTTAAGTGCAATCCATGCATGGTAAAAATAATAAGATAGATTACACGGTCTACCTGCGGCTTTGGCCGCATTTTGTAAATGTTCTGTAAGAAACATATGTTACCTCGCTGTTTAATTATTAACGTGGTTTCCTAATAATAGGTTTCCGCACGTATTTATTTTTTATAGTGCTAGTTAATAGAAAACTAAATACACTTTGAATGTTATAAAATTAGGCGTTTTTGGAAGAAATTCACTGGAAAATTTTACAGACATTGCTTATATTTTCAACATAAAATTAAACGTTTTCGGAAGGAAAACAACATGAAGACAGTACTAGAATACGTATGGCTCGATGCGAACGAGCATTTACGTAGTAAAACAAAAGTCGCCGATGGCGATATTAATAAGTTAGAACTAGTTCCAATTTGGGGTTATGATGGTTCATCAACTGATCAAGCTCCTGGCAACCATTCTGATGTTACATTAACCCCTGTTAAACTTTATCATAACCCATTCCAGCCATCAGGTTGGCTTGTTATGTGTTCAACTGAAAAGAGAGAAGCCATAACATTTGAAGACTCTGATGATTATTGGTTTGGATTTGAACAAGAATACTTTATAACAAATGGTACTGGTAAACCACTAGGCTGGGCAAACGGAGAGCCCGGACCTCAAGGACCATATTACTGTGGTGTAGGTGCAAGTAAAGTTGCAGGAAGAAAAGTAGTTTCAGATCATATGGATGCATGTATTGATGCAGAGATTGATATCACTGGTACAAACGCTGAAGTTGCTCTTGGCCAATGGGAATATCAAGTGTTTAGTAAAGGTGCAAAGAATGCCGGTGATGATCTTTGGATGTCACGATATATTTTAGAGAGAGTTGCAGAAGAGCATGGCTGTGATATTAATATAGAACCTAAACCTATTAAAGGTGATTGGAATGGATCTGGGATGCATACAAACTTTAGCACAAACGAGATGAGAAACGATTCTCAGTTAGGTGTCTATCATGATATATTAGATAAAATGAAAGCCCGACATGCTGAACACATAGCAGTATATGGAAAAGATAATGATCAAAGATTGACTGGTGAACACGAGACAGCATCTATTGATCAGTTTACTTATGGTGAAGGTGATAGAGGTGCAAGTGTGAGAATACCTCTTGAGACAGTTGAGTCTAATTATACAACTGGTTACTTAGAAGATAGACGACCAGCATCTAATGCCAATCCATATGATATCACAAAAGTTATTATAGATACTATTCAAGCATAATTAACTAATGTTCGATACTTTTAAATTCTAAAAGTATTGAACATTTTTGCGACAGGTTGACAACATTAGCAATAATGTGCTATAATATAACTTATGCAGTACAAATTTCCTCTAAAAACAATTCTCGATTTTATACCAAAAAATAACAATATTAGTGTCAGAACAAGGAAAGATTCACCAATAGAGATCCGTTGTTCTGGCATTTACATGCTAAGTTCGCCAAGTTTTGGCATTTTTTATGTCGGAATTAATGCAAGTAGTAACACTAGTTATAATGCCGGAACACCGCAAAGATTACGACAACATGCAAAAAAACTATTAGGTATAACCAAAGGAACTAAGCAAACGAAAAAATGGGATGAATTTCGCCATGAATTTTTTAACAAAGATACACTAGATGATGTGGAGATTATATTCTCCCCGTACAATAATTATACTAAAAAGTCGTTAGAATTGCATGAATCTCGTCTAATTAATAGACACAAACCCCGGTGTAATCAAGGGTAGTTTACCTGGAAAGCAGGTAAATATTATGGTAGTCATTATAGACTATTTTTCAGTACAGGTGGCACTTGTCACTTTTAATTATTAGGAGATAGAGTAAATGGATATAGTAAAAAATATATCTGAGTGGGTTCGGGGACTTACAGAAGTTGGTCTTTCGATTGTCATGCTCGGCGTTACGCTTCAAATCATTTTTGGTGCAAACGTAGTATTCCTTCCTTTTGACATCCTGGGAAATGTAATCTCATTCGTGAAAGCATTAGGTGGTGAAGGACTTGTAGGCTTAATTGCCCTGTGGATTTTATGGGGTATTTACAGCAAGAAATAACAAGGATCTTTAGATAAAGCCCAGTTTTGTCATTGGAGACGCTAACTGGGTTTTCCTTATAAACTTGGATTGTAATTAAAAAATAAAAAATAAAAAGGATTTTATATGAGTTTATTTAAACTTTGTATAGTCGTCTTCTCTTATGTATTTCTTGGATCTATATCTGCGAATGCTATGACAGAGGCCGACCTTGACACAACAACTAAGAAGATCGAACGATATACGACACCAAAATATCGTAACACATTTATGTCGTTTTCTTCTGCCGAAATACAATGCCTAGCTTTGAACATATATCATGAGGCACGAAACGAAAGTTTATCAGGAAAGGTAGCAGTTATTTTAGTTACATTGAATAGAGTTGCTGATAAACGGTTTCCAAATACTATTTGCGGAGTTGTTAGACAAGGTAAGCATTTTCTAAATCTTAAAGACAATAAATTTTATCCAAAGAAAAATAGATGTCAATTCAGTTGGTATTGTGATGGGTTGTCCGATAAACCAAGAAATAACAGAGCATGGGTCTATTCAATAGCACTTACAAGATATTTTTTAACAAGATCAATGATGATTATTGATTTTACAGAAGGTGCAACACATTACCATGCAGATTATGTTAACCCAAGGTGGGCGAGTCAAAAAGATTTTATAAAGACAGTTCAAATAGACACCCATAGATTTTATCGATGGCAAGGTTAGCGATATTTGAATAAGTATATGTCAACGGAGATAGCGAGTGTATGAATATAAAGTGGTATATTATAAAATTATTAATGGTGACCAGTTAGATATGGTTCTGGACCTAGGATTTTATGTTCGTATTACTCAAAAAGTAAAATTATTTGGGGTTAGCATTATTCCAGATCAAAATACTGGCGCAAAAGAATTTCTTTCTAATGCTTTAGAAGGAAAAGATGTAATGTGTAGAATAGTATTTTCTAAAAAAGGTAAGCAAGGTAGAAGTTTTGGTACATTGTTTGCTAAAGAAAAAGGGACTGAAAAGTATACTAATATTAATACAACAATAGTATCCCAATCATTTGCAACAACACATTTAGGTGCAGAATCAGATAAATAATTTTAACTAAGATATAGTCGGGAGAATATAACGTGTCTGACAGATACATAAAAAAACATTTATACGGTGAAACCTCAGTAGGTAAACGATTCACTGTAGCATTAACATCCGTTTCAGCACCAAGTGCTGGCGAAGGAACAATCTTTGGATTGAACTCAGATCAATTAGATACTGCTGGTACTGCAATGGATAGTGAAGCAAAACAACTTGCAGTAGAACGTGGAAATATGCGTTGGCAATTAGTACAAGAACATTTAGGCGAATTTGCAAATCCAACAGAACTTTGGATAGGTACACCAACACATACAAATGGTGTTGCTACTGCCTTTGATTTTTTTGTAGAATACAAAGTTACTCCGCATTGGACTGACAATTCAACAACATTAACAGGCGCTGATGCAGTAAAACGTATGGTCGCAACAGCTCTTTCCGTAGCCAAGTCTGTAAATAGAATAACTTATGCAGATGGTACTGCTCGCACAAGCGGCGGCGGTCAAGGAAATAGAGTTAGAGCAGAAGCAATTACATCTGCTTTACTTGATACAGTTTCGAATATCGAAGCCGGCGGCGGAAACGCAAACATTGCAGTAACCGCATATTAATGATTTTTGCTCTTTTCGTATTATTCACAGCATTATGCATTTCAGCCACAGCGGCCTACTATTCAATAGTGGGCCTAATGGCTATCTTCAGTGGCGCAGTAGTATCCATTGCAGTAATGGGTACAGTATTAGAAGTTGGTAAACTTGTTACAGCAAGTTGGCTTTACCAATTCTGGCCTAGAATTCCTAAATTAATAAGATCATATCTTACAATTTCTGTTGTTATATTAATGCTCATAACTTCTATGGGTATTTTTGGTTATCTCTCAAAAGCACATCTACAACAAAATGCAATGTCTGAAGAACAGGTTGCACAAATTGAAGTATATGCAGAAAAATTAGTAAGATCAAATGCAAAAATACAACGATGGAATGACGACATTGGTCGACTTAATAGAGGCGAAAATGTTAGAGTAGATCTTCTTATTAAAAATGAACAAGAACAATTAAACATTATATATGATAGAATTAAAGATGAAAAACTTCAACTAAAATTAATAGCCGACGAACAAATTGCAGTACAAGATAGCAAATTAACCGAATATGCAGAACGTACTAAAACTGATTTGGCTTTATTACAACAACGGCCCGATGGTAAAGTTGATGATGAAACAGGTAAAACAGAAAAAGAAATAGCAATAGATAAAGTACGTAAAAGAGATAGAGGTGTTTCGTGGGTTGCACGAGATAAAATGAGAAAGATAAGTGAGCAATTACGTAAAGACTTTAGCAAGACAGATAAAGAATATGCACCTCAAATTAAAACTATTAACTTACGAATACAAGAATTACGACAACAGGCACAATTAAAAACAGAAGACATTGATACAACAATTACAAAACTTGAAGGATTTATTGAAAAAGAACAAACTGTTGCCGATAATGCAAGGGTTACAAAATTACAACATGAAAGCAAGTACAGAGAAATAGAAGTTGATGTTGGTCCTGTAAAATATATCGCTGATATGATTTATGGTGATAGTTCCGGAACAATGCTCGACTCTGCTGTTAGGGCTGTTATAATAACACTTATATTTGTTTTTGACCCACTAGCCGTGTTACTTGTTGTTGCAGGTAATATGACTATAGTTTGGGCAAAAGGACGAAAAGAGGATGACTATATTGAACCAGTTGATGATCCAACTCAAGTAGTTGTGCCGACACCAGTACCATCTGCTCCGTTATGGAAAACTAGTCTTGGTGCAGAAGTAACAGCTGAACCGGAGCCTGAAGTAGAACCCGAGCCTGAACAAAGTGTTGCAGATGAACTAGTAGCCGATGCGTTAGATGCTTGGACAGAATCAATAGACGAATTTGGAGAAACCCGAGAAGACGGTGATGTATGGCGCATCGACGAACGGGATGAACATAAACTTGAACGCCACATAGAACATATTTTACGTGAGCCCGAAATTGCTAATGCCTTAAGCAAAGTTGATGAAGAAACTCGAAAAACAGTATACAATCAACTAAAGACTGCAATGCACAAACGAGCCGCTTTAGTTAAACCGTAATATGACAGAAACTGTAACAATAACAGAACCTAGTATATACATACCAGTCGTTGGAAAAAAAACTATCATAATAAGTGATAATGCTTTTTTTGCTGACACATTAATATCCGGATATGAATCTGTATATGTTCAAGAAGATCTTATTTTTTACACATTTACAGGTATTAATTACGATTGGTTATTAATTAACCTACCACACATAGAAAATATTATAATTGATTTAAATTTTGAAGATAAAGATATGTATTGGATCGTGCCGTATCTTGTTGACAAATTTGTTATATTAGTAGGTGAAAACGATACAATAAAAAAACTTATTACTTTTGGAAGTAGCGGATGCCATATGTATCCTAGTGTAGATTTGTTTCTAAAAACATTAGAAGCACTTGAAGATTTTAACGACAACTAAGAAGGAGAAAAATTGAAGCGCCAGCAAAGACCCAGTTATAAAAAAGAACAACGGCATTTAACTAATAAACAATGTTTACGATATGATAAAGTTAGATTAATCGATTTAGATAAAACAAATCATGGCATATTGCCAATTGGCCGAGCATTACGCATTGCAGAGGACCAAGGTCTGGATTTAATATGTATTAATCCAACTGGTGATCCTCCGGTGTGTAAAGTAGGAGATTACTCAAAAATAATTTTTGATCAAAAAAAAGAAAAACGGTTACAAAAAAAGTCACAATCAAATAATAAGATTAAAGAAATGGATTTCCGCCCTTCTATCCAAGATCATGATTTTGATACAAAGTGCCGTAAGATTACAGATTTTATAAATAAAGGTAATAAGGTTAAGATTGTAATTAAAATCAGAGGTCGCGAACATCAACTATTCGACGGCGAGTCATTTTTTAATCGTGTATTAACAAAATTAGAGAATGTTAGATTTGATTCTGATATAAGTAAATCCCAAGGCCGATATAGTCGCATAATAACTCTAGAATGATTACAGTAAAAGTACAGGGTAATGTTAACAAAGCCCTTAAACTATTAAAACGATTAGTTAACGAAGAAGGAACCTTTAACACCCTAAGAGAACAAAAGTATTTTACAAAAAAGGGTGAGAAGCGTCGATTAAAAAAAGAACGAGCAAAAGCACGAATCCGTAAGCGAACCGAAAAACTTATGGAAGAAGCAATCAAAAACTATTGACACAGACTAGTAGTTGTGTTACAATAGTATAATTCATAATGTAAGTGATACGGACGTATTGTCGATCCAATTATGAGTTCGGTACACTTGTACCAGAGGTGAGACCAATGTTGGTTCATCTCAAATTTAGTAATTCTTGCTATATAGGAGAATATTATGACTAGAATTCACACCGGAAATCTTAACGATTTCTTACACTCATTAAAACCATTTACAGTAGGTATGGATCGAATGTTCGGAGACTTAGAACAGTTCTCTAACACATTTGCTGGTTCATCCACATCATATCCGCCATACAATATCGAAGAAACCGATCCAGGTAAATGGCTGATTTCGATAGCTATTGCAGGCTTCGGAGAAGACGACATTAAGGTCACACAAACAGAACGTACTCTTTCAGTTAAAGGTAACGCTAATGCACACGGCCACAAGGAAAACTTACACGCCGCGCAATTTAAGTATCATGGTATTGCTAATCGTTCTTTTGACAGATCTTTTCGTTTAGGTCCGCATGTGCAAGTTAAGAATGCAAATCTTAAAAATGGCATGCTGTCTATTGAATTAGAACAAGAATTACCTGAGGAAGAAAAGCCTAAGGAAATTCCTATCGTAGTCAATTAACATTTTTTCAGTGGGGGCATGGAGAGAAGCCCCCACTTTATCTATTATGAATAGTCGCGAATATCTTAACAATTTAATAATATATTTTACTTGCGGTAAACAGGCCAGTAAACAAAAGAGTTTTAATTATCAAACAGATTTACACTATAATTTTCCTACCTGGCCCCCATCACGTATTGGAAAACGAAACGGAATCGAAACTACCGAAGCTGGCAATTCAGAATTTGATGAAATTAATGAGATTTTCTCAGCAAATAACATAGTATGTACAAAAGATCAGTACTGCCACCCTAATTTTGGAAAGTGGACAATTGGACAAATAGATAATAGCATTTTATATCAAACTATAGGCCCTCTTAGCACATATTTTTTAGATAAATTACCTGAGTTTCAAGTACGTAATGTAACTGAGGTTTCGCTTATTAATATGTTCCACTCAGAAGTAATTCTAAACACTCCTGATACGCTTTCATTTATGGACTCGGACTTATATCTAACGCCTGATAGGTGTTATGAAATAGGGTTTTCATATATTACTACAACTGGATATATTCAACGAACTATGGTACTTTCACAAAGACAATTAGAACAGAAAATTGGAATCAAGTTCTCACCTTTTCCTTCTGGCCATTTAGAATTTTATATACAGCATTATATGATATATCCATTTTTTGTAAATCAAAATTTAATAATAGATTTAGAACATGCACCAAGTAAATAGTAGTATGAATGATAATGATGTTGAGGCTAAAGATAAAACGTTACCACCTAAAAAATATGCAGTTATTATTGGGCATAGTGTTGCAACTCCTGATGAATTTTTAATTAAGGTGTTTAACCACGTGTTTAGTATTCCAGAAACACTTGCCCCTACTCTTATTGAAAAATGTAAGGTAGACTCCGAAGTTGGCCTTGGCATATATAATTACGAAATAGCAGAACAAAAAATAATTGAAGCCACCAAGGTTGCTCGAGTTAACAGTATGCCTATTGAATTTTCCCTTAAAGCCTTATGAAAAATTTTGACATTGTAATTATCGGAGCAGGCCCTGTTGGGTTGTTTACTGTCTTTGAAGCAGGTTTAGTTAATTTGAAATGTGCATTAGTTGATTCGTTAAGTCAACCAGGCGGTCAATGTATAGAATTATATCCCGAAAAACCAATATACGATATACCCGGTGTTCCATACCAAACTGCTAAACAACATGTTCATGCGTTAATGGATCAAATAAAACCATTTAAGCCAACGTTCTTTTTAGACACAGATGTAGATTTTGTTAAAAGGCATGAACTAGGAAATTATGCAGTTACACTATCGACTGGTGAAACTTTAATGACTAGAAATATCTTTTTAGCATCCGGGCCAGGTAAGTTTATACCAAGACGTCCTGATGTAATTGGACTAGCAGACGCCGAAGCCAGCAACCTAGTTAATTTTGCAGTAAAAAATATAGATGAAATTAAAGGTAAAGATGTTATTATTTTTGGTGGAGGCGACTCAGCAATTGATTGGGCATTAGAATTACAGTATAAATGTAAGATAACGCTTATTCATAGATCAGAAAAATTTAAAGCAGTACCTGCAAATGTTGACGCAGTAAAAAATTCTGAGTCTATTAGAAAGTTTTTTGGGTGGAAACCGGAAGAAATTAAAGAGAATACTGTAACAATAACTAGAAAAGGTGAAAAAATAATTCTTAAAGCGGATAAAATTTTTATGTTTTTCGGTCTACTTACTGATGCTAACTTAGTACAAGGATTACCGGAAGATATATATAATGACAATAAACGTATACCAGTTGATACTGAAAAATTCCAATCTAGCACACCAGGTATATTTGCAGTTGGTGATTGTAACGATTATCCAGGCAAATTAAAATTAATTTTATCAGGATTTCACGAAACCACATTAGCAGTTCAAGAAGCATATCGACGCATACATAAATCCGATCCTGAGTTTATGTACACTACAACAAGTACGGCCTTACAAGAAAAATTAAAGCATGATTAATTGTTATTCTAAAAATGGATGGGATCCGTTAGAAACTGTATTGTTGGGTGGATTTATAGAACCCGATACATTAAAAGTAATACTAGATTATAGCAAATTTGATCCTATAAGACCGTGGTTAATGAAAATTGCCCAAGAGACAGAAGAAGACCTTGATAATATTCAATATGTTTTAGAACAGCATGGTGTTCAAGTTATAAGGCCGGATTGGGAAATAGTTAGAGAAGAACAAGTTAGAAGATGGAGGAAAGGTGATACAGAAATTGCTCCTATATCACCAAGAAATGATCTCTTTGTTTACAAGGACACGGTTATTGCTGGACCAGATTCGTTGGCTGGACAGCCGTGGGAAAACTTTATAGATAATGATATTATTCATCTACAGGGTACGCAACTACAACCAGTTCATTTACCTTGTATTTTTAGATGCAATGATAGATTAATTATTGGTAACGAAATTAGCGAGTACGAATTAGAACGTTTAAAAGATATGCTACCCGATAGCGAATATGTACGCACAGATGTTGAAGGGCATGTAGATGCTCGCATGGCTACATTAAGAGAAGGACTTGTTGTATATGCTAATACTGACATAGAACAAACTCTTATTAATGAAACATTTCCTGGCTGGAAGCATATTTTTTGCGATAAGTATGGATTCAATGCTGACCCAAGATATTATTCAGAAGACCGGCCATTCCAGTTTGACGAGACATTACGAGCATTAACTAACAATAGATGGGATATATTCGGTTATAATGGAGATAATCCTAAGGAAGTAGCAAGTTTAATTGATGATAATTTTAGCAATTGGACGGGCAGAGCATACGAAACACATTTTGATGTAAATATGCTAACCATTAATCCTAATCTTAGCATAACAGTCGGAACAGATAAGGAACTCATTAAACGGGTTGAACAAGAAGGTCACGAGCTTATAACAGTACCTTTTCGGCATAGATGGTTCTTCGATCAAGGACTACATTGCATAACCTGTGATTTAGTAAGGAAACATGATAACAATAATTGATAAAGAAAATAAAAAACATTTAATAGATTTTACACCCGGACAAACTCTATTAAAAACTCTTATAGACAATAATCTAGATGACGGAGTAGGTATTTGCGGTGGATGTTGCGATTGTGCAACTTGCCATGTTAGGGCCCCTGATTTACAATATTTGCGTTTAAACAAAGAAGAAGACGAAACACTTGAAGCATATGCATTAACTCGGTACGATGATTCTCGATTAGGATGCCAATTTGAATTAACAGAAGATATGGACAACTATGTCTTTACAATAGTTAATGAGATGAGTTAATCAACAATTAAATGTTTGTTAAGCCAACTGGCCAATGCTTTTTCAATTTCACGCAAAGCAGGATCGTCAGGTAGATTGAAATTTTCCATTGTTGAAATTGCAGATTTTAATTTTTTAGATCCAAGAAGCACAGACATCAATCCAGAAATTTTTAATGCTTTTCGTTGTTC
>Ga0302132_10001124_pt1 | contig 15327 bp, 22 predicted proteins | sample CB9_321_MG_FD_203113 | JGI IMG/M metagenome (GOLD analysis project Ga0302132, IMG submission 203113) | Marine microbial communities from Western Arctic Ocean, Canada - CB9_32.1 | ecosystem: Environmental > Aquatic > Marine > Oceanic | place: Canada: Western Arctic Ocean | collected 2017-09-19
TATTGACAAATTTTGATGCTAAGATAACAAATGAGTTTAATGGTGTAAATCCGTATCACAAGCCTCAAACAAATAGCAGTAGACGTTTTTATTATAATTCAGATTCTTGTATTTCAAGTTTACATCTGCTTCCAAGAGATTACAAAGTTGATTTAGTTGCTACACTTAGAAGCACTAATGTTGTTGGGAATGCGACCATTGATTTTGAGTTTTTAGATTTTTTATTATCACACTTTACAAAAAGATATTTTGAGATGTATGATGTAGGAACGCTGCGTGTAAGATTTAACAGCGCGCATATACGGAGAGATTTAGATTGATAGACGCAAATAGTTAGATGTAGTAAAAGATCTGGAGGCTACATGTCTTTTTACGATAAAGCAGCCTGGAAAGGAAATAGTATGACACATGAAAAACCCTGGGGGTCCGAGACACAATGGTCAGCGCTGAGAAGTGTAAATGGCAAGATGCTCAAAATAAGAGACGGCCATAGAACAAGTCTTAAATACAATAAACGAAAAGCAGAAGCTTTTTATGTGCTATCAGGAAAAGTAAAGTTTTATTATGCTGACGAAGAATGGCTGCATTATAAAAATATCGAGATGAAATCGGTAATTTTAGAATCAGGAGAGTCTATGAATGTACAATCGATGTGTGTGTATAGAATTCATGCATTAGCTGATAGTGATATTATAGAAATCGGTGACTATGAATCATCGATTGATTGTGTAAGAATTGAAGATGATTACGGAAGAGAAGTGACAAACCGAAGTTTACCTAACATATTTGAGGAATAAATGCAACCAAGTTTGACAGTTTTTACAGGTCCTATGTTTGGATCAAAAACTACAAAGATGCTTTCTGTGCTAGAGCGATGTTCGTATCAAAATAAGTCTGTTATTGCTTTTAAGCCAAAAATGGATGATAGATATGCATCGAGTCATATTGTAACACATGCAGGGCTAAGATTTAAAGCCTTTAATGTTCGAGACGGAATTGAAATTCTAGAAATGTCTAAAGACTATGATGTTATTGGTGTCGATGAGGCATTTATGATCGACGGTTCAGCTGAGGCTTTATTGTCGTTGTACCGGACGGGAAAGACTGTTGTTGTCTCATCTATTCAGATTTCAGCATCTGGTCAAGTATTTGAAGAAATAAGCTCATTATTACCCTGGGCAACAAAAATTGAAGTTTGCCCTGCTGTGTGTGTCAAGACGGGCTGTGATGCTTATTATACAGTAAGAAAGTCCACAGGATCGAGCGAGATCGAAGTGGGCGGATCAGAAATGTATGAGCCTCGTGCGTGGTCTCACACACCGTTTATTAATAAAAAATTTGGAGAAACATATGCTGGAACCATCAAGCATTGATTGTGTCATATATCATGCTGATTGTACTGATGGATTCGGTGCAGCATATGCTGCATGGAAACTTTTAGGAAATCGAGCAGAATATCATGCATGTAAGCATGGTACTCCCCCACCTGATGTAGCAGATAAGAATGTTGTTATTCTAGATTTTTCTTTTGATAATGCAACAACAAAGAAAATGATTGAAGATACTAAGTCTTTGCTTGTAATTGATCATCATAAATCAGCAATGGTAGAGTTGCATGACATTACTAATACTCATTTTGATATGACGAAAAGTGGCGCAATGTTATCATGGGAATTTTTTCATCCAGGAAAAGAGGCTCCCAAATTTATCAAGTATATTCAAGATCGTGATCTTTGGAAGTGGGAGCTTGAGTACTCGAAGGAATTCAGTGCAGCATTTGACATGGTTCCATTTGAATTTGAAGAATTTGAAAAATTTGAAGATGATTCTGTCTTCGATGACGCTAGAAAACGTGGATCATTCATTCTTGCATATTCAAAAACAGTTATAAAGAAAGTTTGTGAAAAAGCTATTCCTCGTAAAATGGATGGTATGGACGTCATGGTTGTTAATGCGTCACACTGGATGTCTGAAATCGGAGCTCGATTGTCTCCGGATTGTGATTTTGCATTAATCTGGTACTGGGATCATCAAGATAAGCGTACTAAAGTAAGCTTAAGAGCTTTTCACGATACTGTTGATGTATCTGAAATTGCCAAACGTTTCGGCGGCGGCGGACACAAAAAAGCTTCAGGCTTTCAGTTACCAAAAACTAAACATATCGAAGATTTATTTGACAAACCTCTAGGGAAAAGTAGGAAGAAAAAAAATGGTTGACAAAGACAAAAGTATACTCGAGACACCAACGAGGGCTATTATGCATGGAAAACAATACTTTGAAAAAGAAGACACAGTTATATGGTCGTGGAACGAACAGACCACCGCTGCACTTCATCACGTTGATAAATCTATTAGTAAAGCAGCGAAGCTTGAATCAAATTTACCTGATGAAGCAACAATTCAGTCTATTTTGGGTGGAACTGGTGCTGTATTGCCAAATGGAGAGGAAATCCCAAACTTACCCATGGAGTATAGACTTATGGGCTTTTCTGGTGTTTGTTTTCGTCACCTAATGAACAATATATGCGCCTATCAGAACGCAAATTATCTCGAAGTAGGAACATTTAGAGGGTCTTCTCTAGTCTCTTCTGTTTACGGAAATACAGGAGTGCTAAATGAAATACATGCAATTGATAACTTTAGTGAGTTCATAGTAAAAGACTCAGGATTCCATCCAAGGGATGATCTTGAGAAGAATCTTAACTTGTATCTTGGAGAAGAAAAGAACCGGGTGAACTTTCATGAAGAAGACTGTTTTAGTTTTGATTTAAGCAAATTACCAAAGATACAGATTTATTTTTATGACGGAGAACATTCTAGAGAATCTCAAACAAAAGCATTCACATATTTTGAGCCTGTTTTTGATGATGTATTCATTGCAATTATAGATGATTGGGAGCAAAAGCAAGTCAGACTCGGAACACAAGATGCTTTGAGTAAAATAAATTATGATATAATAGGATCTAGAGCTATTATACCGGGAATGCGTCCTGAAAATGCAAATAGAGTCAATAATCCGGATCCGTTTTGGTGGGGTGGGACATATATTGCAGTCTTGAAAAAGAGGGCGTCATAAATGCTAGACAGACCAACTTGGGATGATGTCTGGATGAAAACTTCCAGAACCATTGCAGAAAGATCCTACGACCCACGACATAAAGTGGGCTCTGTTATTGTAACAAACGACAATACACAAGTTTTGGCTGTGGGTTATAACGGAAACTATTCAGGCGGCCCAAATGAGGTTGAGTCTGAAATTCCAGGAGAGTCAGGAATGATTCATGCCGAGATAAACACACTGCTTAAGCTTGATTATAATAACCCTAAGAAAAAATCAATGTATATCACACTCTCACCGTGCAGAATGTGCGCAAAAGCTATTATTAACACAAGTATACAGGAAGTTATCTACGACGAGAGCTATAGAGATACGTCAGGCTTAGACATTTTAAGACATGCCGGGGTTATTGTAAGAAAATATCGTAGTTCATCTCTTGTTGAGCAAGATAAGTAATAATATGCCTGTAAAACAAAACTGGGATGCAAATGAGCCAATTAAATGAGCGTACGCTTAATAAGCTGATAAAAAAATCATATCAACAACTGAATTATGCAGATTCTGTTGATACTTTACTGTCTGAAAGAAGGCTTGCCTTTCTTTTAACAGAAGAAATAGGTTCTGATGATTTGGCTTCGCTTGAAAGCCTTGCTAAAGATGCAAAAGATAGTTTGCAAAAACTAAAGTCTGATATTACAGATTTAGGTCTTGCCAATTCTACAGCTTACATCGACAAGCTTTTAGAAGAGATACCTGATACTCCAGACTTAGTTTCTGTGGCCATCGAGGGCGATTCAAAAAAAGCAGCCAAAAAAATAGGGAAAATTGCATCAGCTACAAAAAAGGCCAATGCTTTTAGAGACTCGTACGTAAAAGCTATTTCTCTTTTTGGGGACAATTTGTCAAAGCTTGATGTACCTAATGACGCTGATAGAGCTAAAACGCTTAAAGATTTAGCAGACTCCGGTGTAGGAGGTTTTCCTGACTTAGACAAGCTTAAGGTCGGATCAAAAGCTGCATATGAACCGCCTCCTGAAGAAACAGGAATTTTTAAGAAAATCTCATCTTTTTTTGGATTTGGCGTTAATTTTTCAAAAGAACAATTTTCTGAAGATATTTTAGGAACATCTCTCAATGATATCATTAAGAAATCACAAGAATTAAAAGGTGATCAAGAAGAAGCAGGTTCTGATGAAGCTGCCTCAGACGACGCAGCTGAAGGGCTCGAGGACGATCTTGCAGGTCTTGCCGGAGGAGATAGCTCTTCGTTACCAAAAGATTCAGGAGAACCAGCATCCGAAGGAGAAGCATCAGAAGAAGAGATCGAAGCTGCAGCAGATGAAGTGGCAGCCGCAGTCGGATCGTCTATATCTAAAACTGAATTAACTGCCTTACTTAAAAAGTACCCAGAAATCTCAGGCAAAGGGCCTAGTGCTACACGACAAAGAAGAATTTTTAGAAAAGCCATCAATAAAGTCGCCGGAAAAGAAGTTTTTGAAGAGTCAAAAAATTATAATACACAGACGTATAATGAAGAAGAAATGATAGCATACAGACTTAGTAAACTCGCAGGATTAGAGTAACATGAATAATATGAAGGAATCAGACGTTCAGGACTCAGATGGTAATGTAGTCATTGCAACAGATCTTAAAGTACGTCATAAAGATTCTCAGTTTGAGTATACTGTTGATAGTGTAGTTCAAGATGAGAAAGGAGAACATGTAGTTCTACTTCGCTTACCAGAAGAGCCTCGATTTGACGCCGGCCCAAGTCCAGATACACTCGCATCAAATTTAAAAAATAGTAATGTGATTTATGAAACAGATCCATCTATTATGATTTATGAGCCTGCTAATGTTAGTGATGTTGAGCCTGAAGAGGGCCAAGACTTTTTAGCAGTCCCTCAAGAAGAATTTGAAAAGGACTATGAGGTAAAATAATGTCAAAAATTGAGACACAAGTTAAAAGATTAATTTCCAAAACTTTCGAAAGTGTTTTAGGAGAGTCATATGTCGCTGAACCTAAAACTTTTAGTTTGCGAACAGAGCTTTTATCTGAAAAAACAAAACAGGCCCGTCAAGAAGACTTCCAGGAATTTGTAGCTGCACTAAATGAAACCAGTGCGCTCTTAGACACAGCTGATCGCGATCTTGCTAATGATAAAGCAAGCGAGTTCCGTAGACTAAAAATCGATGAAGTTCATAATATGAATGCAGCTTTTTTGAGAGCACTTCATTTTGAGAATATATCAGACTTAAATTCAAAAGTAACTATGGATATGCTTTGTTTTCTGAGGTTAGAAAGAGACTTCGGATCGTTTGATAATTGGCAAAAAGATTTTATAGCATGTTGTATGTCCAGCCGCGACGGTTATGCGATGACCGGATACTCAATGTTTTTAAAGAGGTTTATTAATTTTATAATTGATACAGAATCTTTAAACGTTCCGATTGGAGTGCTACCGGTGGTAGTGCTAGATGTCGCAGAAGGCGCGTATTATAGAGACTATTTATCAGATCGAAAATCTTATGTGCTTGGTATGATGAAAGAGTTTGATTGGGAAAAAATAGAAGAAAGATTTAAGAGAGCAGAAAAAGCTGCAAAGGCAAACAGAGTATGAAAACGAAAAACCGACTTTTAGAATTAGCTGGAATAAAGCCTAGCACCAATCTGCTCTTAGAAGAAGAAGGAGATGAAGCTGAAGCTGAAGATGAAGAGGAATCGCCTGAGGAAGAAGCCCCTGAAGAAGAATCTATCGATGCTGAGCCAGAATCTGAAGATGAAGAGGCACCTGAAGATCTTTCTGACACAATCGATGCAGATATCGAGGCTGTTTTAATAGACTTCGAAGCAGCCGCTAGAAAAACAGTCGAAGATCAAGTTGACGAATCTATTTCGCTTATTTACGAAACAACTGAAGAAATAGATCTTGATCAATTTGCAGGTGAAGTAGCAAGATTAGTTAAAAATTATGAAAATTTGCTCGATATGGAAAAAATGCTAGTTGATAAGGCTAAATCTTTTATAACAAATCGTTACGGAGAAGCTGAAGCCGCAGATCTTGAAGACAAACTGGCAACCCAACATGATATCGATGTTATTGATAAAAAGTCCCCTCCAGAGTCTTCCTTAGACGCTCCTCTTGCGGTCGGAGCTGCGTCTAGTGGAGAATAATCAAGTTATTAATAAAATAGCTGAGTTAGAAACAAAAAAGTCAGTACACATAAGCATGACAAAGAGTGCGCATGCGACTTTTCGAAAAAGGCTATTTGACTTTGATGTTTCCATGCAGGAAGTACTCGAACTATTTGCAAATCTTGCAGGAGAAAACGATAGTCGTGCTATTGATATAATAAAAGAAGCAAAACATTTAAAGCGAAGTCGAACTATTAAAAAGTTAACGTCTTCTGAGGTAAACAATCTATATGATGCAATTTCTGAGAACGATCCTTTTGAGAAATAATCAAAGTCAGAACAAAGAAGAACTCTACATGATAAAAAGAGACTTTGATATGTTAAAGGCAAGAGTCACGTTGCTGGAAGAAGAAAATCAAAAAGCAGCATATGCAATAACAGAGCTTTCAGCATGCTTACAAAACATTGCTGTTTTAGTTTCTGACCTATCAGTTGATGTTAATGCATTTGGTTTGTATTTGAGAGCTCAGATTGACAAAGATTATTCTGAGCTTGACAGTACAAAGATTTTTAGTCTTCCGGACGATGACGACGACGACGGCAGCGGATATTTGAACTAGTTGGAGAAAAAATGGCAAGAGTAAAAGCATTTCTAGATAAGCATGTTGAAAGATTTATAAGCAGAAAATTTCTGGCATGGGGGACAGCTACGTGGCTCTGTTACAGCGGTACAGTGACAAGTGATAATTGGTCTGCAATTACCTTAGCTTACATAGGCTCACAAGCACTTGTAGATCTAGCTGTTCAGTGGAAACACGGAAAGAATCAATAAAATGTCTGATAACAAACAAGAAATAACTTTTTTATCTGTCCTAACATGGATGAAATTAAAGTGGAAATTTGTGCTTGGCTTTGTAATAACATTTATTGCTTCTTTGTCTTTTTATCTTAGATCAAAGGATATGAAAAAAGTCTTGCAAAAGGCAAACGATTCTCATGATGAAGAAAACAAAGCAAACAATGAAGCAAGAAAAAAGTTATCAGATGGATTAGATCTGATAAAAGATGAAACAATAAAAGATTTAGCTAAAGCAAGAGATGACGCTGATGAACGAGAGAAGAAGCTAAAAAAAGAAAAAAAAGAGTTCATTGAAAAAGCAAAAAATTCTGAAACTTTAGCATCAGACATTGCCGATAAAATAGGGGCAGATTTTGTTGAGAAAGACTAAGAATAAATGGCTAGCATTATTTTGTGCACTAATATTTTTTGTAGCTACAATTACACCAGCATATGCAGACGATGATATTGAAGATACTTTATCATCTGGCCGAGTAACAAATTTATCGAAAGGGGAGCGAGCACCATTTCCAGGAATTCTACTTTCAGATGCTGCATCAGCAAAACTTTTTGCAGATTTAAAATTTACAGAAAAAGAATGCCAGTTACGTCTAACTAGAGAGCTTGAAATTGTGTCAATAACATCAAGAACTCATATAGATGCCTTAACCCTTCGTTTGCAAGTTGAGACTGAAAGAACAGAAAAATTACTCGACATTAAAGACAGCAGAATAGAATTCTTAGAAGAAAACTGGAGACCACAGCCGTGGTATGAGTCTGGAGAACTCTGGTTTGGAATGGGCGTTGTAGGTGGTGTTTTAATCACAGTTGGCTCCGCATATGCACTCAGTCACGCAGCTAGATAATTACTTTAGAGGACTAAAAAGATGAATTCACATGACAAAATATTCTTAGAAGATGTGGCATACGGAATTTACGACCGACCAGGCCCAATGGGAAAAATTGCTGAAGAAGAAGAAGAGCTAGTGAGCACTGTTCCTGACACTGTTCCAGTTTCGCCTACGCCACAAATGGCAAATCAATTGTCTGTGTCTAGACCACCTATCGAGGATGAAGACTATATTCCCACGTCTACTGAAGAGCTGTCAAAAGCAGCTGCTGCCATTGCTCAGTTAACGCCTAATGATTCCATACAATTTTTCTATAGGCAACTTCATAAATTGCTGGATGATGCTACAGACAAAGCCAGAGAGAGAGAGACCGAGACAGATGAAATGATCGGATTAGGTGGGACACCTGACGCCGAAGAACAAGAAGTATCTGTTGGTGGAAATCAAGAAATTGAAGAAGATGAGCCTGTAAAGGAATCAGTTTTAAGAAAGTCCATAAGAAAAAGAATCATAAAAGTAATATCTGAAGCAAATTGGGATTCGCCTGATCCAAGATGGGTCGAAGATGAAGGTTACGGCATCGAGGAGCCTGAAAGAGATATGACACCCGACGGTATGGGCCTTGACGATCTTGCAACAGAGTTTGGTTACGCCGGCGCTCCCGGTGTTAGACAAGAAATAGATCGTCTAACTGATCGTCTTAAATATTTTGCTACAAAAGTCAAAAAAGATGATCTGGAAGCATTAGTAACATATGCTGTTGGTGAGTACATTGATGCAATGCTAGCAGGTGACTTTATCGCTGCTGAGGACGAAAAAGATCTTCGAGGATCTCCTGGTTTAGTTCGGGATCTAGATTCTTTCAAGTGGTTTTTTGTAAGTTCTATAGTAATGCCTGCCTACAGACAAGTTGTTAGAATTGCTACTAAAAATATTAAAAAAGAAATCGAAGATTTAGGTATTCCAAAACAATTACATCAAACTGTTTTTAACCAGATAACAGGTGCAACATCATCAAGTCCTAAAGTAATAAAGAAGAAACTTGAAAAGCTAGTAACTGCTAATACATTATCTGCTGATGAAGCAAAGTCCATCGCAGAGAAAATAAAATCAGCAAAAATTGTCTTAATCGCAGCATCTGAGTATAGTGACGATCTTGTTCAAATAGCACTTGATAAGTGGCAAAGTACGAGCAAGAATGGAAAAGTCAAAGCGGTTAAGCAGGCAATGGAAAACACTTTAGAAGATAGATAACATGTCAAAGCAAACTCAATTAAAGCATATACTTTCGGAATATTTTGAAAATAATGATGTCCCTAAAGTAGGGGTGTACAAGACCCAAAGTATTCTGGCTGAGTCAATGCAAAATAGTGTGCCAATCATGCCTGAAGTTTGCTCATGGGAAGTTTATGATGATCCCGAACGTTTTTCAAAAACTTATAAGTTTCAAGAAAGAAATAGGCTACGTGATTTTATCAGAGACTTGCTCACGTTTGAAGACAACTTTGATCATCATGGTACACATAAAATTGCCAATAATAGTGTAACAGTTGAAGTATATACACATGATGTAAACAAAATCACAGAATTGGATCAAGAATACGCAAAGATGGCAGACATGATTTTTCAGGATGTTTTAGATTATGGCTATTGATAACAATAAAGAAATGAATAGAATTCTTCAAAATCCTGATAATATTATTTTAAGTCAAGATCTTGATGATATTTTATTAGATGATTCTGAAGAAATATCTGAGATAGAAGAAATCAATAACATGTCTGAAGAAATCCAGCCGTATTCAGATAATACAATTTGTTTTGTGACTACACCGAAAAAAGAATACACAGCTAAAGTTATTAAAATGATTAAAATACCGTGTAGCACATTCGGGTTTTGTTTTAGGTTTGTCTTGTTTGTTCCCACATTATTGCTTGAAGATTTATTCGTAGAGCATTTTTTAACATTGAATATAAACGATCATGCGTTCCCTCTACTCTTAGACCATAAGTTAACGCTTGAGGGTGAAATGTTAACCATTACAACACGGAGAAGAAATTAATGAAACAGTATAAGTTTGAATTCGAGAAATTTGTCAAAGACCTGGAAGAGAGAGATGCCCAACACCGGGAAGATGTTGAGACCTCACTTAAAGAAGAAGAAAACAATCTCGCCAGACGACATGTTAAAAGATATAGAGAAATTCCCCAAAATCAAGTTGTTTACAATCAGGAACGGAGTGATGCTAAGTAACATCAATAAATTAATACGAACTGAAACCATCAAAGCTGTAAAAGAGCTCCTTGAGGGTAGTCTTAGTAGCGAGCAAGCTGAAGTTGAGAGAGATCGACAGCGCCAGCAAGCATCTGATGCAAAATCCCGAGGAGTTATCGCCGACGCAGATGAATCTCAAAAGACGGATGAAGCCGAGGCCGAAGAAAAAGAGAATAAAGACGATACTAAATCTGAAAAAAGTGAGCCAGAAAAAGAAGATACAGACGCCAAACAAAAAGACCGAACAGGCGGCAAAGGCACAGCAGATTCTCCAAAACTCAAGACGCCTAAAAGAAGCAGATTAGAAGAGCCAACTGTAGGGAGCTTAATTGACAAGCTAAATGCAATGCGAGGAGGAAAGTCCCTAAAAGACTCAGAAGTAAAGAAGTCGTTCACACAATATTTTAATGGCTTAACAACATCTGAAAGACAGTCTCTTTTAGTCTTCCTAACAGGTATTGCACAAATTCTTGCTGGGACTGAAAAAGGTGCAGAAGCCATAGACCCAGGAGATGTCGGTTTGAGGGTTAAGGGTGATATTGATAAAGCAAAAGAAGAACCCACAAAAAAGAAGGCGACTCAGCCGGGCAGAGAAGGAACTGTAGAAAATCCTATTGTCGTAGGTGAATCACCAGACAAGTCGACAATTTTAAGCGCACTAAGAGAGTACAGAAAACATGACGCCAGTTAATCTTAAAAAGTTTGTAAGTCTAGTTTTAGAGTCATCATCAGCTGAAGATCACCGCTGTCTTACAGGAGATATCGTGCCTGTAGAAAGTGAAGCTTGTCTTTATGATGTCGAGGCCAGAATAGAAGACGCAAAAGCGTCACGAGATCAATGTTGTTTAAGGACAGACGAACGTGAGCATTATAACGGCTTGCTTAAGATCCTTAGGCGCAAATTACGAAGAGCCAAAAAATTTATAGATTAGCGTGATATTTATACACACGTCTACCTTGAGAGTAAAAAATGAAGACATTAAAAGAAGTATATTTTAGCAAGAAAGCTAAGACGCTAAATTCAAAATCACTTAGAAAGATTATTCTTGAAGAGGTGCGTCTTCTTGCTGAAGAAGAGAAAGAAGCTGAAACTCAGTTTGCTGCTGTGACGACTGCAACTAACATCAAAGATCTAGATACAACTGATGCTTATGCACAACTCATTTCAGGAGACGAAAATGCTCCTCTCATTCAAGCAATGTTAAATGCAACGGATTGGGGCTCAGGCGCCATCAAAGGCGCCGGCGGTGTCAAAGGCATTAAGGACTGGGCTGAGGGTGTAGGTGAAGCTGAGCTTTCTAAACGAATAAGCACAGTTGGAGACGATCTTCCTTCTGGCGCCCCGGCCAAGAAGGACATGCCAGCGCTAGAGGGTGAAGATGCAACCGCAGTCGCAGATGCCTTGGCACCAGGAGGAAAATTTAATATCGATCTTGAGCCACCACACGCCAAAGACGAAAACTTTGACACATGGTATGACAGTCTTACTGATGAAGAAAAAGCCAGTTATGAGTCAGGTAAAGTTCCAAAAGCTGAGCAAGTCAAAGAGGAAGGCCTTGTAAGAGAAGACAAGTACCCTCGTCACGGTATGGCAGCTATGCCAGGCGGCGCCGCAGAAAACCCAGTAGGAAAAGCGCTTGCTTTCTTAACCAAGGGACAGATGGACGGCGAAGATGGCGATGACAAAATCACAGTCACTACGGGCGGCTCACTTGCTAATAGTAAAATGATTCCCACACAAAGCAATATTCTTGCAGGAAAATCTCTTCTGTTCGCTTTCTTGCAGGGTGTCGGCGCCAGCGATCTTTCTGATATGGGCGGAGCTTTTGTAACATCAGCCGGCGAAATTTTAGACGGACATCACAGGTGGTCAGGGGCGTATATTGGTACAGGCGGCGGACTTACACATTCTAATGTACATGTAGTTGATGGAGACTCTGACTCACTTATCCCTATGTTGACATCCGTTGGAAATGCCCTCGGCCGACCTCAAAAAGAATCTAAAAAATCAAATGATGATCTCATCGTGGAACGATGGAAGCGTCTAGCAGGAATTCTGTAAATAAGGGCACGCTACCTCAATGACCAACTCATCTTTAAAGCATATAATCAGACAAGTACTGGCTGAGAGTGTCAGGTCAGAAAAAACTAAATTTAAGCAAGCTTTCTTAGGTACTTATTCTGATTACAAAGAAATGGGCCCCCGCGGCGACGGAGAAAAAGAAGTAAGACTCGGGCTCAAAGATGCGACTAAGACGACGTCAGACAAAGAGGCCGAAGACTTAATAGTAAAGTTAGGGTATGACATTACAGAAGTGATACCTCCAGGTGGAGTTGGCTCTAAGACAGGTAAATACAAGACGTACATTGTAAAGCAAGGCGATGCTGACCCGTTCGCTGTTGTTTACGGGTCTGCCAATAAAGGTGAAAAGTTTGAAGCTGAGCTTCACGCAGACCTATCAGGTGTAATGCCTGCCCCAATGGGAGACGTATTTTTAAGCTCAATCGGGCTTACAAGAGAAGACGTAATAGAAGTTGAACCTTTTAAGGCAGCAAGAAAGCGCCCCTTAACTGGTGAGATAAACAACGTCGGTGAAGAGATATCTGATATTACTATCAAAGTCCAGACTACAAAAGGCCCGAAAAGACTTTTTATATCTCTAAAAGACCCAGCTGGCGGAACCTTTGCTAATCAAGGATACTCTTCTGCATTTGTACAGAATAATGATGGTTCTATAGTCCCAGGTGATCATGACCTTGATATCTTTGTTATAGCACTAGGTATTGATAAAGAAAAAGTAGCAAGAGGAGTTTCAGACTACGCTCTTGATAGAAACAGTGATGCAGATATTTGTTCTGTTCAACAAGGTGACTACGATGCAGCAAAGATCTCTCAATATCTCGGCTCAGCCCTGGGGTACGGCTATATCTACGCGCGCCAAAGCAAAGAAGGATTTCACATAATTCAGCTTGATTCTCCTAAGGATACTAAGAAGCTTGTAGGAAATCCTGCATCTGTCAAGATTCGCTATGCACGACAATGTGAAGACGGAGGCCGCTCTAAAGGAACAACTGCAACGATAGAAATGGACAACGGGGCAAAATATTCAGTTGCTATTCGAAATGCCTCTGGCAAGATAAAACCTTCTGAAATGAAAATTCAGATTTTAAGGTATCCCGATCCTGAGATTGACGTAGAAGATTTAAGTGAAAGTGTTATAAGAAGACTACTGTCAGAAGAGCTTACTAAGTCTGACAAAAAAGAGATCGAGCGTCTCGCAAAAAAGCAGGCCAAAGTAATGTTCGACAAAGAGATATCGTCCGCAATTGAAAAAGAGATGTCAAAGAAGTCTTCTAATCTTAACAAGACAGTAAACGACACGATTACAAATAGATTTAAGCAAGCAAAGTCTGATAAAGACTTTGACGAAGCAGTTATAAGAATTGCTAAACGCGTCTTGAAAGGACTTCACGATATGCATTATAAACGATCAAACTTAGTAGATCAGATGCCAATCCCGAAGTCTTAGACTGATTTTAAGATCTGCTTGATAATTAGATAATGTTATGTCTACACTACACATATTTGATTTTGATGATACATTAGTAAGTAGTGAATCGAAAGTCTATGTCACAAAAGCATCGGGTGAAGAATTAGCATTATCGTCTGAAGATTATGCAAAATATTCACCCGATCAAGGTGACACACAAGACTTTAGAGACTTTGATGCATATCCTCAGAATCCTGAAATTATAGAACCCGTTTTTGCAGAGTTGAGATCTGCTATTGCACTTGACGGTCCTGCTTCAGTAGTGATTTTGACCGCAAGAGCAAATCCTGGCCCTGTTCGTGCTTTTTTAGACGCAAATAAAATTTCTAAAATTGATATAATAACAGCCGGAACATCTGATCCTATGGCTAAAGCAAAGTATATTCTGGGCAGAGTGATAAAAGATTCCTTTGATGAAGTAATTGTTTTTGAAGATAATGTTAGAAATTTGAGAACAATTAGAAAAGAGTTGACACCAACGGGAATAAAGCTCAAAACAAATAGAGTTTCGAATGGCCGCATATCAAAAATGTCAGAATCAAAAAGAATACGAAATAAAATAACATCTATAATTGATAAGAGAAAGAGATTATGAACCAATCACTTAAAGAAGCAATTCTTAAGCAAAGAATTAAGACAAATATTCGTTCTGTGTTACGCTCAAAAATTCTTTCCGAAGAAGCTACACTATACACAACATTTGTGCAGCCTTTCACAGATGTCTTATCTGCTGTCAATTTAGGTGCACAAGAAATTTTAAATAGTACATTCACATTATTTACTTTGTTTTTTACTTTAGATCCTGAAAAGGGAAAAGAAAAACTTAGAAAGCACGACGAAAGAAAAGCAAAAATTGCAGAGAAATGGAAACCTTTAATGAAGAGAACAGACGATGCGCTCTCTTCAGGAGATGCGGATATTGTTGCTTTGACATTTGCGCCCGGTGTTTACGCGCTGAGCGCGTTAGGAGGTGCAACTTACACAGCTACTGAAGATATGGGAACATTTCTTACTAATACAGGCCTAAAAGTGCCTCTTCTTGGATCGATATTACCTGGGTACGACTCATCTAGTGAAACAGCGCCAAAAGAAGATAAGATAGATAATTTGCTTGGAGCATTGGAAAATCTATTTATAGGCGCTGCTGTCGTAGGTAGCATTGCTGATATTCCAACTGCAATGAAAAAATCGATGTCAAAAAAAGAGTCTGTTTCAAATAAAAAGAACGTTATCCTTGAAGCATCAAATAATGACTTTCTAAGCGACTTTAATCAATATCTTGAAGATACCGGCATCCTCGACGAGCTTAATAAGACAAGAGATGAGTTAGTTGAGTCAATAAAAGAGGCAGTCAAAGAATTTGATGATGATTATGAATCAAAGAAGAAAGTCTTTGATGACATAAAAAGTGTTTCTTCTTTGGAAGAATTTGAAAAGGCAATGATAGGAATCGGCGAAGCAGAAGACTCAGATGCAGGACAAATAAGCGGCTCCAAGATAAAAGCAGAGCTCGATAAATCAGCTAAAGAGCTTTCTGTGAATAAGAAGTTTCGCGAGACAGCAAAAAAAGATGCAAAAAAAGAGTTGACAGATTCTGATCTTGAGAACCTTGCATTAAAAG
>Ga0302132_10001130_pt1 | contig 15294 bp, 14 predicted proteins | sample CB9_321_MG_FD_203113 | JGI IMG/M metagenome (GOLD analysis project Ga0302132, IMG submission 203113) | Marine microbial communities from Western Arctic Ocean, Canada - CB9_32.1 | ecosystem: Environmental > Aquatic > Marine > Oceanic | place: Canada: Western Arctic Ocean | collected 2017-09-19
TATAGTTCGTTGCGCAGGAGTTTTTATCTTGGTTACTTGTAAAGCTACTATCATCATCGTCCTGATCGTTAAAATCACCCATCACAATAATATGTTTGTATGTCTTTTTAACCGAGTTGATATAACCAACTAGCCGATCAATCTCATCGTGCCTGGCCTTACAATCGGGCTTCGTATTACCATCCTTCAATTGCACGGTAAAAATCGCAATATGTGCCCCTTTGTAGTTAATAACCGCAAAGCCTTGCGGATAGTAAAACGGCTGGCCGATGCCTGAGACGTGGTTACCATAATTACCATAATCACCATCAGCAAGTTTATACGATCCTTGTTGTCGATCAAAGCCCATGAGGTTAACAGAATATTCAATGTAGATAGTATTTTTCTTTTTCGGATCTTTATCATGCATATCTCTCACGGCTAGACCTGTTGGGTATCGCCCTTGGAGATTGCCGTAGATATTGGCATTAGCCCCCATATACATGATAAAATTGTAACCTAAGTCAGTAAATAGAGGCGGCACTTGTGGATCCATCCCAATCTCATCCAGTGAGATAATATCGCTATTGAGCTCAAGAAAAGGATAATACCAATCGGTTCTAAAATTATTTTTATCCTGATAAGATGTACTAAATTTTTTATTATGTCTATAGTAAATAGGATCTAAATAATTGTAACCAATGGCCGGTTTTTCGCCAAACCCTAACCCGTAATGGTAATTATCTGTCCAACCCAAACCTGTTCCGGCATAAGCCGTAGGGGCATATGAGTCACTAGAATTCTCGGTCCCCTTATCCCATTCATTACAATAACTTGAAGAATTCCCTAATCTATCGATTTTGATCTTGGGTAAAATGCAATGCGCAATTTGTTGCAAAAAAGCTTGTTTCTCGCGGTCTCTATCGGTCAGCGTTTTATTTTGATACAGTTTGCTTATCTCCCCCGTCGCATTGATATTCTTATACCACTTGGTAAAACGAATAACATTCCATTGTGTTATGGTTAAGGTCCCTTTGGGTATTGATAAATCCCCTTCTTGTTTTGTATTTGGCGCCCAAAACGAGATATGGTCGTTTGCGATTGATGGTGAACACACTGTTATCAAAAATATAGCGATGAGTACACCGTAGAGTGTTTTAAGACCAGTTCCAAAAAATTTAGCGGCACCGAATACTCGCCATGGTTCGTGTGGCAGGTGCGTGGTTGTTTTGATCATAGTAAGTATCCTTGACCTAAAAAATATACAGTAATTCAATGATAGTTAAATTAAATTAAAATTCCATAAAACTCCAAAATAAGCGGTTTCTACATGAAAAATTATCCAATATATAATGATGATGATAAATTGGCTAAAGATGGTGTTGGTGCTGTACTTCTAGATCGTGTTATTTTAGATTTTAGAAAATTTTTTGATTTATTCAACAACGCCAAACGTATATAAAAATTAAAGGAGTATTATAAGCTTTGTGCTTTGTGTAAAACATTATGTTTAAAACACAATATCGAGCGACTGGAAATTTTATTATTTATGGCATAAACTGATGTTAACTATAGTGATATTGTAGAGTATGTATGAATAGATATATTAAGAGTGCCCAAATGGTTTTGTTGGCCATTTTTGTACTGGTGTTAGTAGGTTGTGCTACCACCGCAAAGTATCGAGAAAAATTAGCTACGTGGAATGGTAAAGATGTGAATCAATTAATTGATGCATGGGGCTACCCAGACAATACAATTAAATCGCCCGAAGGTAACGAAGTTTACGTTTATAAATATCATAGTGCAGGAAGATACCCACGTTCCTATATTCCGGGAAATACAACAGTAAACAGCAGTGGCGACAATACTTATGTTAGTACATCACCAGGCTATTACACGGGTGGCGGAACCTATAATAATAACTGCACCACGTGGTTTGAGTTGAATAAGGATAATAAAATTATACGGGCCGTTTTTAGAGGGAATAATTGTGTTTCCGATTAGATTTTTGTCAATTCATCAACGGCTTCTATTTTACAAAAACGGCTAATAGCACTTAAGCTTGCGTCATGTGATTCCTGAGTTGCAGCATTGCACGCATCTGAAATAATCGTAACTTGATAGTCTCGATCATGGAGTTCTCTTGCGGTGCTTTCGACGACATACGTGGTTGAAACGCCACAAATAATCACATGTTCAATCTTATTGGCGCGTAAATAAGCTTCTAAATTTGTGCTATACAAGGCGCTAACTCTATGCTTCGTGACAATATGGTCTTGTGGCTGAACGTCCATATCGGTATGAAATTTCGTTGCCCAGGTTTCTAATTTTAGCGCTTGGTATTTAGGTGCCGTGCCAAACATTGGGGAGCTTTTAGGGCACTCATTATAATGTTCTTCAAACCCAACTTTAACATGTGCGACGGGAATGTTTTTTTCTCTTGCCCAGTGGATAACTTGATTGGCTTTGTCCATGGTGTGCTGTGTCTGGATACGTTCAGCATTGTGGGTACCAAATAAGCCTTTGGGATGCACGATTTCATTAATAAAATCAGCGATAAGTACGAGTGTGTTTTTCATGGTTATTTTCCTTTGTGATTATGGTTAATATTGCATTGATTTTCTTTATAGTTCAATTAAATACTGTGTACTCCTTATTGTATTTTGCATGTGACTTGTAAATGGCTATGGGGTGATCGTTTTTATTTTTACTTTTTATCGTGAGGTAGATGCTGGCGCCACAAATTAATAATATGCCAAACCAAGCAGTGATGCTTGGCAGAGCGCCTGTAGCATACCAATCTAAGAGTGCAGAGATAATAATTGCTGCATACATTCCTGGTGCAATCACAGAAGGTTCTTTAATACAGGTATACGCTTTACTGCGAATAACCTGTACAGAAACGCCAATGATGATAATTAGGATAAGCACCCAACTTAGCATCCCCGATTGGTATATCTGTTCGAATTTATTTCCAAGGTGAGCAATAAATATCAAAGAAAAACTAGAAGCAACTGCTCCTAAAGTATATATCCATAAGTTTAAGGTAAAAGGGTCTTCTTTTTGAGAGGCTTGATGCAATACCACCTGTGAGCAAGCATTCAAAAAACCAGCAATAAGGCCAAAAAGTGCCATTAAGCTTGCGAATGCTAACCCTTGAGAAAGCACAAGTATAACGCCAATAAAACTAATACTAATGCAAACCCAGACGCGCAAATGAATTTTTTGGTGATTTACGAATTTTCGAATAAAAGGCAAGAACAATGGACTGGTGTTAAAAAATAAGATGCAGAGCAATATTGATCCTGCTGATAGGCTAAGATAGAAAAAATATTGGGCAGTGAGCGCAAAGACTGTTCGCAATAATAATGGTGTCCACTCGTTGGGAAGAAGTTGTTGTGGTTTTATCATTAAGGTTGTCCACCACATTACTAATGCACAACCAATGAATCTGGCCCATATTAAAAGTGCCACGCCAATAATAGGGAGTAAAAAATTTGCGAAATAGGCGCCTAATGCAAGTAGCGCTGCTGAAATAATCATGAGTGACATTGCGATGTAAGTATTTTCATGTAACGGTGTCATTTTTTGATTACCTATAGTGATTTTGAATAGACGTATTTTATACAAAGTCACTAATCTGGTAAAAGCAGTTAAAGTATACTATGATTTAGAAAAACTAAATTATGCGCTTATGAGCCACTACCCACCTTTAAAGTCACTCGTCGTATTTAATGCCGTTGCAGAACATAAACATTTTTCTAAAGCAGCTAAGTTCCTGCATGTTACGACTGGTGCAGTAAGTCAGCAGATAAAATCTTTAGAATCTCACCTAGATTGTCAATTATTCGAAAGAGATAATCGTTTAGTTAAAATAACTGCTGTGGGCGAGATTTATTGGCGAGAGATTCGAGTTGCTTTGCAAATGATTTCGGATGCAACAGAAAAAGTAAAACCATCAGATGATAAAGTTGTTCGGCTTAAAATAATGAGCACGTTGGCAATGCAATGGTTGATTCCTCAGCTAGGATCATTCCAAGCACAATACCCAGATATTCATTTACAAATCATGGCATCAACGGATTATTCTCCAAGTTTGGGAGATTCAGCAGACCTATCCGTTTCATGTTTTACTTCGCCGCCAGAGTTTGGAGAAGCCCAAAAACTTTGGATGGATCGCTTGGTTTTTGTTTATGCTAATACGTTAAGTGTGAACTCAATGGAGCAGGCATTAAGAAAATTTCCTTTAATTTCTGTGTCACAACCTTTGAGAAAAGATGATTGGGAAACTTTTTGTAAAGCATATAATTTAAAAATTAAAACTTCTTTTTTAAATTTCAGTAACACCGCACAGGCAATAGAGGCTGTGAAAGCAGGAGCTGGTGTATTGGTGACGCATTATCCGTTTGTGATGGGGTATTTGAATGATGGTGTGCTAAAATCCTATGGTGAGCCAATTGATACAAGCAAGTATTATTATTTGATTGAGCATCGGCGTATACGGCAAAGTCCATCGGTAAAAATGGTGAAACAGTGGGTACTAGCGCAAGCGGCATTAGTTGATTTTTAGCGGTCCAGCTCAAAATATCCTTTGCCATTATATTATGGGAGGATGATTACTTTGGACTGATAAAACGGAAGCAAGAAATGGCATTTGGGAGACACTCTCATGTGCATTTATGTAACCCAGATCTTGTGAACTTAGCTATAGCTTACGGTTGTCACGCTGAAAAGGTTGATCGCCCAGAAGATTTTGTGGACATACTTAAGAAGTTGCTACAACAAAAAGATAGGCCAAGTGTTATCGTTGTGCCTGTGGATTATAGTGAAAATATGAAATTATTTCGCCATTTAAAAGACTTGGTAAAATAGAGGAGAATATAATGACCATTAAAGTAATCAACCCAGCCACAGAAGAAATAATCAGCTGTTATGAAGAAATGTCCCAAAGTGAATTGTCAGACATCATTGCTGATATGACTGCTGAGCAAAAGGCATGGTCGAAGCAAAGCTTTGCACATCGTAAAAAATTAATGCTTAATGCTGGCAGAGTTCTTAAAGAGAACGCTGAAGAATACTCCATGATTATTACCGAAGAAATGGGAAAACCCATTACGCAGGCAGTGGCTGAAATTCATAAATGTGCCGAACTATGCAAGTTCTATGCCAGTGAGGCTGAAAGTTATTTGAAACCTCAACATATTAAAACAGAAAACAGTAAGAGTTACCGTTGCTTTCAACCAATCGGTATTATTTTTGCTATTATGCCATGGAATTTTCCATTTTGGCAGGCTTTACGTTTTATTGTCCCGAACTTAATGGGTGGTAATGCTGCATTGTTAAAACATGCTCCTAACTCCACAGGGGCCGCCTTAGCGATAGAAAAAATATTGGTGAAGGCAGGATTTCCACCCGCAATATTCAGAAGTTTAGTCATTGATGTGGATTTATGTCCTTATGTTATTCAACACCCAGAAATAAAAGGTGTGACGATTACGGGGAGTGAGAAAGCAGGCAGTGTCGTTGCAGCAGAAGCGGGTGCGGCACTTAAAAAAGTTGTGTTGGAGTTAGGGGGTAGTGATCCTTATTTGATTCTTGAAGATGCGGATATTGGATTGGCGGTTGAGCAGTGTGTAAAATCTAGACTTTCAAATGCAGGGCAGATATGTATCTCAGCGAAGCGTTTAATTGTTGTAGAATCTATTTATGATGAATTTGTAACACGCTTAAAACAAGAAATTCAAGCGAATTTCAAGTGTGGTGATCCGAAAAAACCCAGCACAACTATGGGGCCAATGGCGCGTGAGGACCTTATGCGTGAATTACATGGTAAAGTTGATCAAACGGTTCGGGCTGGAGCAGAGTGCGTTTTTGGTGGCAAACCACTAGAGGGAAAAGGCTTTTATTACCCTCCAACCTTATTATTAAATGTTAAAAAAGGCATGACAGCATATAGCGAAGAATTATTTGGACCTGTGGTGTGTGTCATTAAAGTTAAAGATGAGCAAGAAGCGATTGAGGTTGCAAATGATTCTTCCTTTGGGTTAGGGGGTGCGGTATTTACTCAGGATATCGCTCGAGGTGAACGCATTGCACGAGATGAGATTATGACGGGCACTTGTAATGTAAATAAGTTTGTGGGGTCTGATCAACGCTTGCCTTTTGGTGGCACAAAAAATTCTGGATTTGGACGTGAGTTAGCTTCCGAGGGGATACATGAATTTATGAATGTGAAGACGGTAGTGATTGAGTGAGAACCCAAGACACCACCACAGGAAGCAGCGTTTTCGGCACAGCAATAAAATAAGGATTCACCATGCTGGTTGATGTGTTGTATCGTAACTCTTCTTGATCCTTAACCATTATCATGGATGCACCAGATTCATTGACAATACAATGGGCGGCCGCCGTATCCCATTCTTGCGTGGGGCGAAACCGAGGGTAGAGGTGTACGGCACCTTCAGCGACTCGGCACATTTTTAAGGAGCTAGACATTGAGCTTATTTCATAATTCCCAAGGAGGGCAAGCTTACTTTTAATCTCTGGGCTTGGATGATCTCCAGAGAGCAAAATTTTCCACGTGCTGGGTGTTTCTTGATGATAAGTTTGAATAGAGGTTGTTCGTTCACCTTGGATTTTAAAAGCGCCACCATTTTTTTCCGCGTAAAAAAGTTCGTCAAGTGCGGGTGCAAAGACAACGCCTAAAATGGGTTGATGGTTTTCAATTAGTGCGATGTTCACGGTAAAATGGTCGTTCTTTTTGATAAATCCTTTAGTACCATCTATGGGGTCGATAAGCCAGTAACGAGAGCAATGTTTGCGTTTTTGATGTTGTTTTTGTGTAACAGATTCTTCAGAGATAATGAGGATTTCGGGCGTTAATTTTGCGAGCGCTTTGCAAATAATGTTATGGGCAAGCATATCTGCTTGTGTGACGGGTGAGTCATTGTCTTTTTGTGTCACGACAATATGATCATTTCGATAAATATCCAAAATTTCATGACCTGCTTTTTGAGCAAGCTGTACGATTGAACGAAGTAAATCTGCCAAAGTAATTCCTTAATGAAACCATGTCTCTATCATGGTAGAGTATAGCAAGAGAATAGGCTTAGCTGAATTAGGTTATGGTATGACGATTGCGTTTGTACATTTGCGTGTACACAGTGAATATTCCTTAGTCGATGGGATTATTCGCCATAAAAAATTATTGAGCGAGCTTCAAAATCGTCAAATGCCAGCCATTGCTTTGACAGATGAATGCAATATGTTTGGCGTGATTAAGCAATATAAATCTTTTTTATCCGCAGGGGTTAAGCCTATTTTCGGCGTGGACTTTAAAGTTAAGGCTGATGATGAGGTTACACGGCTGACTTTATTGGCAGAAACCAATGAAGGCTATCAGAGTTTAGTTAATTTGGTTTCAAAAGCATACCTAGAAGCAGCACGAGAGAATGGCATCCCCATTATTGATAAATCTTGGTTAACGCCCGAAAACCTAAAAGGGTTGATCGGATTATCTTGTGCACAAGAAGGTGAAATTGGAAAATTGATTGATGCGGGACACCCTCATCAGGCAAAGCGCGCACTGGACACCTATTTGGATTTATTTGGGGAGGGCTCCTTTTTTATTGAGTTACAACGTGTGGGGAAAGTGGGAGAACCCTATTACATTCAAAATGCCTTAAAGCTTGCAGCTGAAAATAATGCTCCCGTAGTGGCGACAAATGATGTACGTTTTATGGATCAAGGTGATTATGATGTGCATGAGATTCGAGTGGGAATTTCTGATGGTTATACAATGTTGGATGAATCGAGAAAAAGCCTTTATACGGATCAACAGTATTTAAAATCAGCCAAAGAGATGGCAAGCTTATTTGCGGATATTCCAAGCGCATTACAAAATACGGTGGAAATTGCCAAGCGTTGTAACGTGACTTTTGAGCTTGGGAAAGCTGTGTTGCCTCAGTTTGAGATCCCAGAAGGCATGACCGAAGCAGAATTTTTTGCAAAAGAATCATTTGATGGATTGGAAGCGCGTTTCCCTTTTATTTTGGCGGGTGCGGATGCTGAAAAACAGAAAGCGTTGAGAAAAGAATATGAGGAACGTTTGCAAATTGAAATTGATGTAATATGTGGCATGGGGTTTCCGGGGTATTTTTTGATCGTTGCAGATTTTATTGAGTGGTCAAAGAACAATGATGTGCCAGTAGGTCCTGGTCGTGGTTCAGGTGCAGGTTCTTTGGTGGCTTATTCGTTGAAAATTACGGATATTGACCCCATCGCCTATGGGCTGCTCTTTGAGCGTTTTTTGAATCCTGAACGGGTTTCTATGCCCGATTTCGATATTGATTTTTGCATCAATGGTCGCGATAGAGTGGTAGATTATGTTGCACAAAAATATGGTCGAGACAGTGTTTCACAGATTATCACTTATGGTACGATGGCTGCAAAGGCGGTTGTGCGAGATGTGGGGCGTGTATTGGGGCAACCCTATGGCTTTGTGGATCGAATTGCCAAACTTATTCCGAACGAATTAGGTATAAAATTGCCAGATGCTTGTGCAAAAGGAACACCATTAGGTGACTTGGCAGCTGAAGATGAATCTGTAGATGGCTTGTTAAAGATCGCTTTGAAGCTTGAAGGCACCGTTCGGAATGTGGGTAAGCATGCAGCAGGGGTTGTCATCTCTCCAACATTGGTTTCAGATTATTCCCCCGTTTATTGTGAAGAAGGCACACAACAGCTGATTACACAGTTTGATAAATACGACGTAGAGGAAGCGGGGTTGGTAAAGTTTGACTTCTTGGGCCTTAGAAACTTAACTATTATTGATGGTGCAGTGAAGCTGATTAATCAACGACTTGCCCTTAGTGGTGAAGAATCCATTGATATTACGCGAATTCGATTAGATGATAGCAAAACCTTTGATCTGTTAAAACGTGCAGAAACCACGGGGATATTCCAGTTAGAGTCCCGAGGAATGAAAGAGTTGATTAGTAAGCTTGCACCTGACTGTTTTGAAGAAATTATTGCCTTGGTGGCTTTATATCGTCCTGGACCATTGGGCTCAGGAATGGTAGATGATTTTGTTAATCGTAAACATGGTCGTCAACAAGTATCTTATCCACATCCTGAATTAGAGGGTGTGTTAAAAGAAACTTATGGCACGATCTTATACCAAGAGCAGGTAATGCAAATTGCGCAGATTTTGGCAGGATACTCATTGGGCGGTGCGGATATTCTAAGGCGCGCTATGGGGAAAAAGAACCCTGCTGAAATGGCGACACAGCGATCTATTTTTGAGGAAGGATGTGCAAAAAATGATATTGATGCAGAACTTGCTACCTCTGTTTTTGACTTAATGGAAGAGTTTGCAAAATATGGTTTTAACAAATCACATTCTGCCGCTTATGCATTGGTGTCTTATCAAACGGCTTGGCTGAAGACGCATTATCCCGCAGAGTTTATGGCAGCCTTACTTTCTTCGGACATGGATAAAACGGATAAGGTCATTAATTTTGTGATGGAATGCAAGCGTATGGGCGTGACGTTGCTTTTACCGCATGTGAATCATAGTGATTATGTTTTTAGTGTGAATAAGTTTGGTGCGGTGGTTTATGGGCTGGGTGCAATTAAAGGTGCAGGTGAGGCGGCGATGCAGATGATCGTTGCTGAGCGTGCAAAGACGGGTGAGTTTAAAGATATTTTTGATTTTTGTAAACGTTTAGATTTAAAGAAAGCCAATAAGCGTGTTTTAGACGCCTTAGTGTATGCGGGTGCTTTGGATGATCTGACGGCACATCGAGCGCAGACGCTTGCAACCATTCCTGCTGCCACAAAAGCATCCGAGCAGATAGAGAAAACGGTTTCGAGTGGGCAAAATGATTTATTTGGCTTTGACCTCGGTGGTGAAGTTGAGGGGAACCAACCAAAAGTAGACTATGCCAAATGTGATGCTTGGGGACTGAAAGAAAATCTTCAGCGTGAAAAATCGGTGCTTGGACTTTACCTTTCGGGGCATATTATTGATGAGGTTAAGCATTGGTTACCAAAGATTCAGGCGCAGCCATTAAATACACTTGAACCCTCGCATCGAAAAACGGCTGTGCGTATGGCGGGTGTTGTCACAAGTTGGGAGCAACGAAAAACCAAGCGTGGCACGATGATTGGAATCTTAGGGTTGGATGATGGTACTGAGCGCATTGAGATGGTTTTATTTAGCAAAATACTAGAAGAAGTGAAAGATCAAATTAAGGTGGATGATACGATTTTGGTTGAGGGTGAAGTGAGCATTGATGATTTCACCGATCGTTTACGCATAACTGCACAATCCGTGATTCCCTTCGACGCAGCATTAAATAGTTTGCTTAGCGGGGTGAAGTTGAGCTTGAATCTTGGGCAAATGAATGGCAATAGCGTTGAGCGTATAAGCAAAAGTTTTGGGATGTTGACTTCTGATGAAGTAACGGGTGAAAATTTAAAATCACTCAAGGTGCTGTTCATCATGCGTTGTGATGATTGCCAGTTAGGTTTGAGATCTGAGGCGGTTTCAATTGTTTCGGTGAATGATTCGTATCATGAAATATCACAGCTTCCTTTTGTGGAGAAAGTGGAGTATTTATTTGATTAGGGAAACAATTTCAGCGCCTCTATTTCCCATAATAAATGCTCAGCAGCTTCTTCTTTTGCCTTTCGTGGTGAGGCTTCGGATGTTGTGATGGATAAATCAAATGCGGGGATTTCACAAGTGACCTCAAATTCGTAAGGGGGTTCATTTGTGATTTTTTCCATGGTATAGGTCGGGGCACTCTTGCCGTTTGTAATGAGGAGATTATAAAGTTTATCCTGCATGCTTTTCGGGTCAGCAATAGGTGCTTGACGTGCAGCAATGATTTTTTTTGCAATGAGGCTGATTTTTGCTTGTGACGTTGGTTTAGGCGCTAGATCAATTTCTGGATGATCGAGATTTTCTTCCGCACCAATTTCATGACTCGTCGCTGTTAAAATTTCGGCAGGAGGCTCTTCGATAATCTCAGGTTCTGGTAAGTCTTCTTTCTCAACGCATTCAAATGGGTAGGCGATGCCTTGTTGTTGCATCAGTGAAAGCATATTTAAACAAGCGCACTCTTTCGCATCGGCTTTACTAAGCCCTGCACCAATCACCACAAGTTCAGAGTGGAGAACCTGACAGGTGGCAATATAGTTAGAACCGCTTACTTCGTAGCTGATTTTGGGGAAGGAACTACGTCCATAGGCTTCTGATGCCACGATATTAAGCTCGGCAGTAATGTTTTCTAGATAATAAAGTTTAACGCCTTCAATGATTGCGCTCGGGGCTTTCATGTCATTTTGCCAAGATAACTTGCCACCAAACTTTCCAATAGCTGCAATGCGTCCGATAATATCAGTAATGCGTTTTTGAGCTTTCAATTTTTTTTCAGCCACGATTTCTTCATAGGCATCACCATTCAGATCAATGGTAAACCTTCCTGCCATGATGCTGTCTTGATAACGCTCTCGAGCCTTATAATATTTAATGGCTTGATAAAGCTTAGCTTCTGGAATATGTCCAGTGTCTTCGAGAATATCAATGCCAATTTGCGATTTAAGCGGCTTTGGATTTTCAAAATCAAAAGCATTGGGGTAAGTTATTTCCAGTTCTTTGATCACTTTAATCGCCCGATTAAAATGGCTACTTCGTTGATCAATTTCTCGGAATTTACGTTCTGCTCTATAGACGGACTGGAGTAATTCCTGAACATTTTTTGTTTTTTGTTGTGTCTCCGGGAGCGCCAGTAGTTTTAGCTTGATGGCTTCGGTGCCTTTTTTGGTATTAAGAAGGTCTAAAATGCTTGCCATATATTACCTGAGTGATGGTGTCTTATTATGCTTTTTCGGCGCTCATTTTAGCACTTAGGTTAAAAATCGCATCATATATTATGAGATTTATTGGAATAAATATGTCACTTTATGCTGAAACGAGTCCAATTCCTGGAATGATGGTCCCCCACGGTTTCCAAGAAACCTCACTGGTTAGCCCAAGTAAATTCATCTGTAAGCTACGTTTTCATTAATTGTTTAAAATGATTTGGGTGCATTGCTACATCAAGCCAAGCCTCAGCTGTTTTACTGATATTTTTGCTTATTTCGCTGCGAGACAGGGAGAGGCGAAGCCGAGGTCGAGCAGTCCTCAGAAGGTCGGTACGGAGGTGGGCGTCTGAGGCAGAACCATCTGCGAGGGTAGTGGTTCGATTTTGGCAGGAGCCAAAATCTATTATGAACGACCGAGCAACACGCCAAATCAGTTATAGATGAAAATATAGTTGCTATAAAAGCACACATCGAAAAAATATATGAAGGAATACCGATCTATGGTAGCTTAAAAGTTCACCAGCAGCTCTTGTGTATATTAGGAGATCCCTTTTTTTGACACGCTTTCAGAAATGCATATAATACAGTCTACAAATTATAATCCCATACAAATCAGGCTGTTATGGCTTATCCCAATCACAATAAACGCAAACTTCAAACGTATAAATCAATCTTTATTGAGAATATTGAAAGCTTCAAAAAAGAGTACCCAAAATTTGATACGGCTTACCACGAGTCAGTCATTAAAAAAATGCTTGACTGTGGCACGGTTGAAGGTGGATATGCCGAATATGATTGTATGCATTGTGGCGGAGACAAGCATGTTGTCTTCTTTAGCTGTAAATCAAAACTATGTTTGAAGTGCGCAAAGAGATATGCGGTCGAAGCTGCTGAGAGCATTGCATCTCAGTTGATACAGGGCGTTAAATATAGGCAGGTTGTTTTGACGATTCCAAAACAATTTAGGAATCTGTTTTACGACCATGATGACCATAAACAGCTCTACTCATCATTTATGAAGATTGCATTTGAGTGTTTGGAAGAAGTGTTGCGTATAATTCTCAAGAAAGAGAATATTAAAATCGCTGAAATCACCTTTATTCATACGCATTCACGTAGCGGAGAGTATAAACCACACATTCATATTATCCTTGGAGAAGGGGCTTTGGATGTCGATGATGAAAAATAGCTAACATTTAAAAAGATCAATTTATCTACACTTAGAAAAACATGGCAGAAGCACCTGCTAGCCTTTGCAGCTCTACACTTCCCTCAAGAAATTAGGTTGATCTAGAAGATGGAATTATTGTATCCAGATGGCTTCTATACGCATCCAGGAGAAAAGATTAATGATAAAGTCCCCAGAAACAACAAAGGTCTTCTCAGGTATTTGACAGCATACTTGGCATCACCGCCTATCAGTTTGGGAAGGCTAGAAGGGTATTCAAATGGCAGGGTCTATTATCATTACAACTCGCATGAGACGGGTAAGAAAGAGCTGGAAGTAGTGCGCCCTGTGTTGTTTTGAAGCGTATGATGCAACATGTTATGCCCAAGAACTTTCAAAGAATGCGCTACTGTGGACTGCAAGCGACAGCCACTTTCAAAAAATATCTACCAATGATAATTAAGCTAATTGGTGATTTGGTTGATAGGGTCGTCAATGCCACTAGAAAGCTATTCTACGCTGAAATATTTCAGAAAACAGTCAATATAACTCCATTTGTATGTCGCAAGTGCAGCAAAGGAATGGAGTTATCGTGTCTTTATCATCCTGATAGGGGAGGGACTTTTTTTGATGAGTTTGCCGTTAATCAAGGGATGTTAAAGTAGCTGTGGCTTTGTTCACGTATTTGTGACAGACGCTAAGATGAAAAATGAATTGGTAGCTACAGCAGAGCTCGTATGTGTAAAAAGTTAATATCTGTGTTTGCATTTTAGTCAATAAACTGCTAGCTTCAAGATTAAGATTCTTAATTGACGAGTGTAGTGCAATGAAACAAGTAATGCAGTCAGCCTCAAAACGACAGATGAAATCTGTACCGTTTGCTGCGCATTTACTTTCTGTTTCAATCCTTCTTTCTCTGGCACTACTAGTCCTCCGCTTCGGCGGTCTATCTCTTTAATACTCAACAGTGCAGTCAATTTATATTTTCAATAGTTAATATTAAATAAAGACATAACTCGGGGCAGAGCAATAGGACCCCTAGTTGTTAGATTACCATGATGGTGGTGATTCGTCATTGCGTTAATTGTACGACAGTGTGCCATAGCAATTAATATACGACAGAGTGAACAGGATTAATATGGAAATTTGGATTTTAATTACAATTTTTGCAGCGCTTTTCCAATCAATACGTACAGCAGCCCAAAAACATATTAATACTTATCTCAGCGCCATGGCAGTTACCTGGATACGTTCTGGTTGTGGTTTGCCAATCGTGCTCGTTTATTTTTTTCTATTATGCTACACAAGCAAGAATGAATTAAATTTTCATATGAGTGCTTTATTTTATATCTTTGCCGGAATTACAGCATTTTCTCAAATTTTTGCTACGTGGCTTATGGTTTCTTTATTTTCACAACGTAATTTTGCGACTGGAATTACATATGCGAAAAGTGAAGCATTACAAACAGCTTTGTTAAGTTTCATACTCTTTTCAAGCTATTTTAGTTTATTAAGTATTCTTGCTATTATTTTAGGTTCTATTGGACTTATTTGTATTTCAATCTCAAAACAACAAGCTACCAGAACTCCATTTTTGCACGGGTATGTTGATAAATCTGCTTTAATTGGAGTTAGTTCAGGAACACTGTTTGCAATTTCCTGCATTTTTGCCCGCCAAGCTAGTTTAATATTAGGCCCAAATTCAAATGCTTTTTATAATGCTGCTCTGACACTTGTAGTAGTTTTGCTTATTCAGACTATAGTTGTTGGCATTTACTTGCTAGTCAAAGAAAGAAATGTTTTTTATAAAATGTCAAAGCAGTGGAAGTGCACAGTTTTAATAGGTTTAACAAGTGCTCTAGGTTCAATTGGTTGGTTTACTGCTTTTGCATTACAGAATGCTGCATATGTGAAAACATTAGGGCAAATTGAATTATTTTTTGCTTTGATTATTTCGTATCAAATTTTCAAAGAAAGATTTTCATTTAAAGAATTGCTAGGAATGGGGCTGGTTGTGGCTAGTATTGTGTTATTGTTGCTATAAAGGTTACGTATTTTATCGTTTAAAAAATGCTGTTCGATTAATGTGGAATCAAAGATAGCGTGAAGCTATACAGAGTATACTCTAAAGGCATCTGATATTGATAAAGTGACCCGATTGCACACGTATCCTGACTTCACTGCCATTGAATTAATCCTATGATGCTTAAAAAACATGCTTTCTTATCCTTTTTGGATAGTTAAACGACCATGTGCTCAAAATATTTTCACGATGA
>Ga0302132_10001134_pt1 | contig 15258 bp, 16 predicted proteins | sample CB9_321_MG_FD_203113 | JGI IMG/M metagenome (GOLD analysis project Ga0302132, IMG submission 203113) | Marine microbial communities from Western Arctic Ocean, Canada - CB9_32.1 | ecosystem: Environmental > Aquatic > Marine > Oceanic | place: Canada: Western Arctic Ocean | collected 2017-09-19
AGCCGCCAGGTAAGCAAGGCCGAGGACCAGGGCAGAGGCAAAGAAAACCGGGCCTGAGTATCCGGCACTCCCAACGGCCAGGGTCACTGGCAGCAGGGCCGCGGAGTAAAGAACCATCTGCCGTCCCGACGCACTCCCGTCCCTATCAATACCCAGCAGGGTCGGAAACCCAGCGTTCCTGTAATCGTCTCGGTGAAGAAGTCCGATGGCAAGAAAGTGGGGGACTTGCCAGAGAAAAAGAATTGAAAAAAGAAGAAGGGACTCTCGACCAAGCGCGTCGCCCGCTGCTGCGCAACCGATCACGGGCGGAAGCGCACCTGGAATTGCCCCGATCAGGGTCGACAGGCTCGAGGATTTTTTCAACGGCGTGTAGATCGCGACGTAAGAAACCAGGGTAATGGTGTTGATCAGTGCCGCCGCCGGGTTGACGAAGGCCAGCAGGTATCCAACGCCGGTAACGGAGGTGATGACACCGAAAGCCATTCCTGATTTTTCGCTTATGAGCTGGGCGGGCAGTGGCCGAAAGCGCGTCCTCGCCATGAGCCCGTCACTGTTGCGCTCGAGGTACTGGTTGAGAGCGCCCGCGCCCGAGCAAGACAGGCAGGTACCAATAACTACGTGCAGTAGCGCGGCGGTCTCGAAGTCGTGCAGCCCGGTGACCGCGAGGTAGCCGACCAGCACGGTCAAAACCACCATGGCGACGATGCGAGGCTTGATCAGCTCAAGGTACACGGAACCTCGGCCGCGCTCGGGGCTGGCAGGCGATTTTTCCAGGGTCTCTAGGTCGGTCATCAGTTGATACCCGCCGCCAATTGCTCACCCCGCTGTAGAGGGAGCCTGTAGGCGTACAGCAGCCCGGCGACCGCCAGCCCCAGGGCGCCGGCACCTATCGCGACGTGGATCGTTGGAAGCCACGAAAGAGCGAGCCCTGAGCTTCCTTCCTGCCCGCTCAGCTGCAGCAGCGTGGCAGTAGCGAGACCCAGGCCTACCTGTAAACATAGAAGCCCGCATAGTCGCCGGGACGTTCGCTCAACGGGCCCCCCTGTTCGGCTTGCCTGCCGGGCCAGCCTGAGCGAAGCGAAGAGTACGCTCAAACCGATAAGCAGGTGCAGGTAAAACAATGGGTGCGCCAGGACGCCCGCCGAACCGGGCATGTGGCGAAGAGATACTCCGATGGCCAACTGGAGGCCTATCAGGCTCAACATTATGATACCCGGGCGTTGCAGCGGCGCATGGTCCCCCAGCGCTTCATCGCTTACCCAGGAGGGCGAAGTGACGGTGACAATAGCCGCCAGGATTCCGAAGAAGGCCTGTCCAAACCAACCGTGAACCATGGCCAGATCCAGCGAAAGCCATATTACTCTCAACCCTCCCATCAGCGCCTGGGCCAGCACGGCGGCTATGGCGGCAAGGCCGAGGGTACGAGCGTACTTGCGCGTGTCGTTGCGGTACAGAGCCAGCCCGAGCAGGCAGGTCACGACGGCCACGGAGGCGGCAATCAAGCGATGACCGTGTTCGGTTCGGACGTTGTCTATTTCGTACCAACGGGGAGGGTTGATACCGCCGTAGGAGAGCGGCCAGTCGGGTACGGCCAGGCCCGCGTCCCGGCTTGTTACCAGTCCACCCGCGACAACGAGAACAAAAGCCATCAGCAGGGCGGCAACCGCAAGTACGCGAATTTTACGGTCGGGAAGGTTGCCTGTCGATGACTCGCTCACCTTGGCCCTAACCCGTTTGGAACATCAGCGCAACGATGAGGACGATCAACACGGGGCTCAGTGTCCACGCTAGTTGGGACGGGATCTCGGGGGTGTCGGGCCTGAGTATCCGGGTCAGTATCGTGGCCGTGATCAGCAGGAAGGCGACGCAGCTGAGCGAAAAGACGGCAGACACTTCAGCCGGCCCCTATCAACCGCTCGGTAACCCGGTCCGACCGTGGGTCGGACCGGGTTACGAGCAGGGTCAGTTCGCCCTCGCGAAGCTGAAGTCCGAACCGGCGCTTCCGCCGTCGGAAACAGTGACGCTCGCAGTGCGGGTGCCGAATTTTTCGTGCCAGGCTTCGACGGTGTACGTTCCGGCAGGTACGTTTTCGATCGTAAAGCTACCGTCGGCTGCAGAGACCGTAAAGAAGGGGTGATCGAGTACGCCGATCCAGGCGGCCATCCACGGGTGCACGTCGCACTTTACTCGGACCATGATCTCGGGGGCGGTAAATCTCTTCTTGATCTTCATTCCCTTGATGGGCATCGCGTTGTTGAACTGCTTGCTCTCCTTGGGCAATGAGTGAACGTTGTGAAGAGTCTCGTCGCTGTTGAGGATTTCGATGGTCTGCCCGACCATCGCTCCCGCTATCCGCGGCGCGTACATGCAGCCGTTCTGGTCGAGATTGACCACTTCGGTGGGCTTTTCGAAGGTGCCGCTCACGCCTTCTTTCAGGTAGACGAAAACGTTCTGTACCTTGCCGTCGGCTATCAGTATAGCGTCGCCGAGCCGACCGTCGGGGTTGGCTTCATCACACTTGGGGTCAGCAGACATCCTGATAGGCCGCCTCGAGGGGGCGTCTCCTTCAAAACTCACGGTGCCGGTAATCGACCCCCCTGCATTGGCGATATTCCCGCCCCCGGCCAGCAGCATGGCTGTTGTCACGGCAGTCACGGCTATGCCCCTAAGCAGTAAATTTATCATCTTTTCCTCTCCTGGATACTGTGGATTACGGTTTTAGTGCCTCGCCCGACATTGCAGGCGCGTATGGCTTGCCGCGGCACCCTGACTAGCAGTTGCGGCAGTATAATCAAGCTGCTGGAGGGCTTGCAATCGCTGCGCTGACGGGCGAATAAGCCTTGTGGGCGATACTGTAAAAGACTGGTCAGTTGGCAATGGTTTGAGCATCGAGACGCTTACGGGGCTCATAGAGGACGGTAGCGTAGACACGGTACTCACGGTTTTTCCGGACATGTATGGAAGGTTGGTCGGCAAGCGTAACACCGGGCATTTTTTCCTCTCCGATGTTCTCCAGGGAGGCCTTCATGCCTGCGACTACCTGTTTGCCTGTGACATGGAGATGGATCCGGTCCCGGGCTACGAGTGGTCGTCCTGGAAGAAAGGCTACGGTGACGTTCACGCCACTGTGGACCTTTCGACCCTGAGGCTTGCCGCGTGGCAGGATCGTACGGCCCTGGTGTTGTGTGATCTCGCGAATCCCGCAGACCACCAGCCCGTGGAGATCTCGCCGCGCCGCATACTCTCAAGGCAGGTAGGGCTCGCCCGCGAACTCGGCTATGACCCCCGTGCGGGTTCGGAACTGGAGTTTTTTCTCTTGAGTGAAAGCTATGATGAGGCCGAGGCGCGGGACTTCGGTGAACCGCGTACTTCCGGCTGGTACGTGGAGGACTATCACACCATGCACGCTACCCGCCAGGAGCCGGTCATCGGAGCGATACGACGTGCCATGGACGCGTCGGGTGTGCCGGTCGAATCGAGCAAGGGGGAGTGGGGCCCCGGCCAGCACGAGATCAACCTTCGCTACACCGATATGCTCGAAATGGCCGACAGGCATTCGATATTCAAGCAAGCTGCCAAGGAAATCGCCGCCTCGCAGGATGTCTCGGTTACTTTCATGGCGAAGCTTCACGAAAACCTCGCTGGTAACAGCATGCACCTGCATTCGAGCCTCTGGTCAGTCGACGGTGGTCAGGCGCTCTTCAGTGGTGATAACGAGTTGCCGGGAACACCAGCCCGTTGCTCTGACCTGTTTCGCTGGTACATCGGCGGACTCGTGGCACACGCCCGCGAATGCGCGTTGTGGTACGCCCCTAACACGAACTCTTACCGTCGTTTCATAGCGGGAACGTTTGCACCGACCGGTATCGGCTGGTCCTGGGATAACCGGACGGCTGGTTATCGCCTGGTGGGCAGTGGCGACGCGCTGCGAGTCGAGTGCCGGATTCCGGGGGGCGACGCCAATCCCTATCTCGTGATGGCCGTCACCCTGGCCGCCGGTCTGGACGGCATCAGGAACCGCATTGAACCGCCAGAGGCCCTTAGTGGGGACCTGTACCAGTCGGCCGATCACGCAAGCCTGCCGCTTTGCCTGGAAGATGCCATGAAAGAGTTTGCCGACAGTAGTTTTATCTTGTCCTCTTTCGGTGCGGAGGTCAGGGATCACTACCTTCGTTTTGCCGAGGTCGAACTCGAGAAGTCGCGGCCGGTGGTTCCTAACTGGGAGCGTCGCCGCTTCCTTGAGCGCGGCTGACAAAAGGCAAAGAGAGCATGCAACTGGAAGGCAAGGCTTGTGTCGTAACCGGTGCTGCGGGCGGCATCGGTCGTGAAACCGTGTTGGAGTTCTGCGCGCGTGGCGCAAGGGTGGTGGCTGCCGATCTGCGGCCCGATGCCCTCGAGGAAGTGGTCGCTCTTGCCGTCGAGAAGGGCGGCACTGCGATTGCGAGCCAGATGGACGTGACCGTGGCCGCCGAGGTCAAAAACACCATAGACCTTTGCGAGCAGACCTGGGGCAGGGTGGATGTTGTTTTCAACAACGCCGGGATCTTCCCCGAGGATGATGGCTCGGTGCTTGAAACCAGCGAAGAGACCTGGGCCCACGTGATGGACGTCAACCTCAAGGGAGTTTTCCTAGGTTGCAGGTACGCGGTAGCGGCCATGCTGAGATGCGGCGGCGGATCGATCATTAACACTGCGTCGTTTGTTGCGCTGATGGGCGCAGCTACTTCGCAGAGTGCCTACACGGCGAGCAAGGGCGGGGTGGTCGCCCTGACGCGTGAAATTGCAGTCGAGTACGCCCGCAAGGGTATCAGGGCTAACGCCCTGTGCCCGGGACCGGTCAACACGCCCCTGTTGGCGGAACTGTTGCGCGACCCCGAAGCGAGGCAGCGTCGCCTGGTTCACATCCCGGCGGGTCGCCTGGCCGAAGCGGGCGAAATAGCCAGGGCGGTCGTTTTCCTGGCTTCGGACGATTCGAGTTTTGTGACGGGTACTGAGTTCATCGTAGACGGCGGAATAACCGCCGCCTACGTGACTCCGGAGTCCTGATCAGCGCTCGGCCGGTCAGGCAGCCAGGTAACCCTTTTCTTCGAGGTAGGAGAGCAGGGCCTGGAGGCTGTCTTCCTGGCTCTGCGAGGTCGTGTCAACGATCAACTCGGCCTTGTCAGGCTCTTCGTAAGGCGCTGAAATTCCAGTGAATTCCGGTATCTCGCCGGCGCGGGCCTTCTTGTACAAGCCCTTGGGATCGCGCTTCTCGCATTCGTCGAGGTCGCATTTAACGTACACTTCTAGAAAATCACCTTCGGCCATGATCTCGCGAACCTTGTCTCGGTCTCCCTTGTAGGGCGAAATGAAGGCGGTGACATTGATGATGCCGGCCTCGGTGAAGAGAGCGGCGACTTCGCCTATACGGCGGATGTTTTCTCCTCTATCTTCGGGCGAAAAGCCCAGGTCCTTGTTCAAGCCGTGGCGGACGTTGTCGCCGTCGAGCACGTAGGCACGGGCGCCACGTTCCCAGAGCGCCTTTTCGAGCAGGTTGGCAAGGGTCGATTTGCCGGAACCCGACAGCCCGGTGAGCCAGACGGTACAACCGCGATGGCCCGAAATTTTTTCTCGTTCGGTTTTTGAGACAGTGGTTTCGTGCCAGACAATGTTCTCAGACTTAGGCTGCGTCATACTTGTTGTTTATCTCCGGCGTACCGATCTTTCGGCATCGCTCACTCTGTAAGACTGCCCGGGGCCAGGCGGTCATGTTTTATTTAAAATTCCCGGTATACGTCTGGCGGGCTTTCGGGGTTACCTGGGACTTTCGATCTTTCGACCGAAGGTAACCTGTCCCTTATCAACCCGGATAGAGAAACCGCAGTCGGGGTTGATGCAGACCCACGCCTTGTACATGACAGACGCACCCTCAGTTCCGTAGTCGGAGAGCGGGACCAGAAGTCCGTTCTCACACTTCTTACAACTGGGCAGTTCCATCACCACATCCTCTCCGCCACGGCTGTTAGCTCCAAACAGGCAACCAACAGCTGGGGTTTCGCCGAACAGCAATGCCCGGCGTTTTCTCGCGTACCGTTTTCAGTCGATATTGCGCGTACTTAACGCATCCTCACCGCCGCGTCAAATAGCGCGACAGCAGGCCCGGCCAGGAGAGCGGGAGATGTGGGTGGGCAGGAGCGGCTACGATCAGTGCCGGCTGCGTTGAGCGCGTCGCAGGGCCTTGCGTCGCTTGCGTTCCGCTTCTTCGCGTTTTCTCTTTCGCTTGACGCTTGGTTTTTCGTAGAAAGACCGCAGCTTCATTTCCTTGAAGACGCCTTCGGATGCCATCTTCTTCTTGAGGATTTTTATTGCTCGCTCCAGCGAACCTTCGACTTGAACTTCCATAATAAGCGCTGCCCTCCCGGCGCCAGAACTGATGAGAGTAGTCCGGAAAGGGGGACCTTGTCAACTTTCGACCAACAGCCACAGCCCGGGGGGCCTGATGCTTCGGGACCCTGGTGAGTGGTGCCCTCGACAGGACTCGAACCTGTGCAACCGGCTTCGGAGGCCGGTGCTCTATCCACCTGAGCTACGAGGGCTTTGGTCGCGCGGAGCCTGTTTACAACGTTAGCCGGCTAACTGCCAGCAGCGATTCTGGCCATCTGGGCGATGAACTCCTGCTCGATCAGCCCGTTACTGGCCAGTACACGCGGGGTCCACGGGTCATAAGGGTCGCCGTTGAAGTCGCTTACGCTGCCTCCCGCTTCGGTAACGATAAGCCATCCGGCTGCCGTGTCCCAGGGCTGCAATTTCCACTCCCAGAAACCGTCGAAGCGGCCGCAGGCCAGGTAGCAGAGGTCCAGGGCGGCAGATCCGAAGCGCCTGACGTCCCTGGCGTTGACCAGAAAATGTTTGAAGTAGGGCAGGTACAGGTCCAGGTTCTCGCGACGGTCGTAGGGGAACCCGGTAACAAGCAGAGAGTCTTCCAGCGCTGCGGTGGCAGACACCGCTACAGGGCTGTCGTTGAGAAAGGCGCCCGCACCAGCCCGGGCATGGTACATCTCGTCTCTGAAAGGATCGTATACGGCCGAGGCGACTGGTGCGCCCCGGTGCAGGAGTGCGATTGATACCGAGCAGTGAGGGATGCCGTGGACGTAGTTGATGGTGCCGTCGAGTGGGTCTACGTACCAGCACCACTCATGGTCGGAGCGATCAAAGTGGTTTTCTTCCGCGACTATCGCGTGGTCAGGAAAGGCCCGGGCTATACCCTCGACGATGATTTTCTCGGCCTGGAGGTCGACGTTGGTAACCAGGTCCACCGCCGCTTTGTGTGAGATCTCTTTTTTCAGGGCCAGCGAATCACGGATGATTTTTCCGGCTTCTCGCGCAAGTTGCCGCGCGAGTTCTGTCTTTTCGGGCATGGCGCTTGTTGTCACGGCGATCCGATGCGGTCAAGTTGGGGCTTGTGTCGGGGGTATCAGCAGTAAGCAGGGAGGTGAGGGCGCCTGCAAAGGTGAACCTCAGCCTGCGGGTGGTGGGCAAGCGCAGTGACGGCTACCACGAGCTCGAGTCTCTCATGGTGCCCGTGGCCATATACGACGACGTCCACGTTGAGGTGCGACCGAGCGTAAAAACCGAGGTTTACTGTACGGTCAGCGGTGACAAGGGGGTGCCCGGGGGTAGCGGCAACATAGCGACAAAAGCTGCGCGAGCTGTGCTCGAGCAGCTTGAAGAAACAGCGGCGGTGAGCATCCGGCTGGTAAAACGAATCCCCAGCCAAGCTGGCCTGGGCGGTGGAAGCAGTGATGCCGCTGCTGTGCTGCGGGTGTTGCCCGGGCTGCTGGGCAGGAGGTTGCCTGCGCCCACCGTAGCCCGGTTGGCCTTGCAACTGGGCGCGGACGTCCCGTTTTTTGTCTCCAGCCGCCCTGCGATGGCCACGGGGGTGGGAGATCGGCTCAGCTTCATCGATCTGCCCTACAGGGGCAGCCTGCTGGTGGTGGTTCCGGCGCTTGGAGTAAACACGGCGTGGGCCTTTACCAACGCCGTGAAAAGCTTGACTTCAAAGGGGGCTGGAACTAGGCTCCTGAGTTCCCTCAAGCGCGGTGCCGCGCTTGAGGGGCTGCTGGTTAATGACCTTCAAGAGGGAGTCTGCGACAGCTTTCCGGAGGTCTCCAGGTCCTTGGATCTGATGATGGCCGGGGGCGCTTCGGCTGCTGTTATGTCAGGCTCAGGGTCAGCCGTGGTCGGCTTGTTCAGGGACGGCAGGGCCGCGCGGCGGGCCGCGCGTACTTTTGCACGGCCTGTGAGGGTGTTTGTTACGAGGATCCTCAGACGTTCGCCAGGTGGACGTCCTTAGTGGGCGGTAGCCAAGTGGTTAAGGCACCGGGTTTTGGGTCCGGCATGCGAAGGTTCGAATCCTTCCCGCCCAGCATTGTTTCAGGCTGGACCGTAGTGTCGCTGGGCGAACGGTGGATGATTTGTTTATAGAGAGGAATACCGTTGGCTTCGCTGGCTAGAGACGAACTGCTTATTTTTTCTGGTAACGCCAGCCTTGGCCTGGCGGAGAGTGTTGCCGGAAAGCTGGGCACCCAGGTCGGAAACGCCGAGGTGCGCCGTTTCAGCGACGGCGAAGTCCTTATCGAAATAAACGACAACGTTCGCGGTGGTGACGTCTTCGTCATTCAGTCTACCTCCACGCCGGGCAACGATCACATCATGGAGCTGCTGTTGATGCTCGACGCCCTTAAGCGCGCTTCGGCCAAGCGGGTTACGGCGGTGATTCCCTATTACGGCTACGCGAGGCAGGACCGCAAGGTCGCCCCGCGCGTACCCATAAGCGCCAAGCTCATAGCCGATCTCGTTGTCACGGCCGGGGCTTCACGCGTGATGACGATGGAACTGCACGCGGGCCAGATACAGGGTTTTTTTGACGTCCCGGTGGACAACCTCTACGCCGCCCCGGTACTTCAGCCTGCGATCATGTCGCTGGTCGGCGACAGGTCCATCGTCGTGGTTTCTCCCGATGCCGGGGGCGTGGAGCGGGCCAGGGCTTTCGCCAAGCGCCTGGACGCCGGACTTGCCATCATCGATAAACGCCGCGTAAGGGCCAACCAGGTCGAAGAAATGCGACTGATCGGTGACGTCGAGGGCAGCGTGGCGGTGATAGTAGACGACATGATCGACACGGCCGGAACGGTCTGCAAGGCTGCCGATGCGATCAAGGAAGCCGGCGCTGTCGGTGTCCTGGCCTGCTGTACTCACGGTGTGCTTTCGGGCGCGGCTGTGGAAAGAATTGCCTCGTCATCACTCGAGCAGCTGGTGACAACCGACACCATAGCGGCGACCGAATCAGTGCAGGCCTGTGATCGAATACGGGTCGTGTCGGTAGCGGGACTGATCGCCGAAGCTATCCGGAGAACCCACAACGAGGAATCTATAAGCTCGCTTTTCGAGTAGACAGGAGAGAATATGCGAACCGTACAATTGGAAGTTAAACGACGCGACGCCTCCGTGAAGTCGCGGCTGCTTCGGCGCGATGGCTTGATACCGGCGATTTTCTACGGCCAGGGCGAAAGCGAAATATCGGTGCAGGTTAACGCCAAAGAGTTCGACCGCAGCGGGCTGGCTTCGAAGGGGGCCCACATCATCCGCTTCAACTCGGCGGACTCCAGCCTCAACGAGTGCATCGTGCTCATCAAGGAAAGTCAGCACCACCCGGTTACGGGCGTGACTTCGCACGTTGATTTTCTACGCGTTGACTTGGCTACCCCGATCACTGCAAACGTGACGCTGAGTTTTACCGGTAAACCGGTTGGGGTGGTCAACGGGGGCATACTGCAGCCGGTTGTCAGGGAAATAGAGGTAAGGGCGTTGCCTGCAGCTCTTCCTGAATCTGTAGAAGTCGACGTAAGCGGTCTAGATATTCACGACGCCCTGCACATAGAGGACCTGGTTGTTGGCGAAGGCGTTGAGCTGCTTTTTACGGATAATTTCACGGTTGTGACCGTGACCCCACCCATTGCCGAGGAAGTGGTCAAAGTAGAAGAAACGGATCTCGGCGAGGGCGAAGGCGAGGACGGAACTGGCGAGGGAGACGCGGCTGCGACCGGCGACGGCGACGAGAAGGCCGGCGATTCCTGAGGCGGGACGGGTTGGTGACGGCACATGTACTGCATCGCTGGACTTGGCAACCCGGGAGAGGAATACAAGGACACAAGGCATAACCTGGGATTCCAGGTAGTCGACACGTTCGCAGAACGTTTGTCGGCGAGCATCCGGCGCCATAGATACGAGGCGCTGACGGTTTCCGCGAAATCGGGCCGTACCGAGGTGTTGATCATGAAGCCCCAGACCTTCATGAATCTCTGTGGCAGGAGCGTAAGTGCAGCCTGCCACGAACTCGGTATAGCTGAAGAAAACGTGGTGGTCGTGTATGACGATGCGGACCTTCCGCTCGGCCGTTTACGGCTGCGCCAGGGAGGTGGGAGCGGTGGTCACCGGGGTGTGGAGTCGGTGATAGAGGAGTTGGGTACGACGGATTTCGGCAGGGTTAAAGTTGGCGTTGGTAAACCGGGAGACAGTGAATTGAGCGATTACCTGCTCAGCGAGTTCGACGAGAGCGAGAAGGCTCTCGTCGAAAAAATCGCGGGTGTTGCTGCTGACGCGTTGGCGGTTGCCCTCGGGGTGGACTTTGTTACCGCCATGAACCGTTTCAACAGCGTAGACCTGGGTGTTAAGGGGAGCGATACGGGCGATTGATATCGGCCGTTACAGCAGAAGGTCGAACGATAGAACGCCGGGTGACTTACCGGTGGTACTGAGTTCGACGGGAAATGATGGGAGGAAATACTGGTAATGAATCTTTTGATTGATCTGGCATGGCTGGCAGGGGTACTGGGCCTCGGAGTGGCGGGCGTACTGTTCTTTGCCGTCAAGAAAGAAAGCCCCGGCAACGAAAAAATGGTTGAGATCGCCCAGGCGATCAAGGAAGGCTCGATCACTTTCATAAAGCGCGAGTACCAGATCCTGGTTGTCTTTGAGCTGGCTGTTTTTGCACTTCTTTACTGGAAGCTCAGCCCCGACACGGCCTTTGCCTTTCTTGGCGGCGCTGGTTGCTCGATGGTGGCGGGCCTGGCTGGCATGGCGTCGGCCACCAACGCCAACGTGCGTACGTCCCAGGCTGCCCGCGATGGCGGCCAGGACAAGGCACTGTTGGTCGCTTTTAACGGCGGGGCCGTCATGGGACTGGCTGTCGCGAGCCTGGGCCTGATAGGCGTCGGCGTGTTGTTCGGTTTCTACGGCAACCCCGAGAACGCTGCGGTGATAAACGGATTCGCGATGGGAGCCAGCTCGATTGCGCTTTTTGCCCGGGTCGGAGGCGGTATTTTCACCAAGGCAGCCGACGTTGGCAGCGACCTTGTAGGTAAGGTGGAGGCCGGTATCCCCGAAGACGACCCGCGCAACCCCGGTGTAATCGCGGATAACGTGGGTGACAACGTCGGCGACGTGGCAGGAATGGGGGCTGATATTTTCGAATCCTATGTTGGTTCGATGATAGCGACGCTGGCTATCGCGGCGACCTTATCTACCGTCGGGGTGCTCGATATCGCTCGCGGCGCAGCCAGCGAAGAGGCCGCGAGGATGCATCTGATGATGTTGCCCCTTGCTCTGGCCGTGCTGGGACTGGCTGCTTCGGTGGTCGGCATCTTTTCGATGAGGGTGCTCAAGAGCATCGGTCCGGCAGCGGCGCTTCGCTACTCTACCTTCATATCGGCGGGCCTGCTGTTACTGGGCGCTTTCATGCTCATCAACAGCAGTAACATCGCCACCCAGGTCTGGATTGCCGTCCTCGTCGGATCTGTCGGCGGTATTCTTATCGGCCTGATCACCGAGTACTACACCGCGGGGCCGCCAGTGCGGCGCATCGCCGAAGCGTCAAAAACCGGGTCGGCCACCAACATTATCAACGGCCTGGCGATCGGGCTGGAAAGCTGCGCTCTCCCCGTTCTGGTCATCTGCATCACCATCTACGTGGCCAATGATTTTGCCGGACTGTACGGCATCGGGATCGCCGCGGTAGGAATGCTGGCGACGGTTGGCGTGACCATGACCGTAGATGCTTACGGCCCGGTGGCTGATAATGCCGGTGGTATTTCGGAGATGGCGGGACTTGGCCCGGACGTACGCGCGATAACCGACAGCCTCGATGCCATAGGTAACACCACGGCTGCTATCGGAAAAGGTTTCGCTATCGGTTCGGCCGCGCTCACGGCGCTGGCGCTGTTTTCGGCTTACTCGATGGCCGTCAACCACGTGAGGGCGGCCCAGGGGATCGAGCCGATGTTGATAGTGATAACGGAGCCGATCGTGGTCATCGGTCTGTTCATCGGCGGTGTGCTGCCGTTCTTCGTTGCATCCCTCACGATGACTTCGGTCGGCAAGGCGGCGGCGCAGATGGTTGAAGAGATTCGCCGGCAGTTTCGCGAGATCCCGGGGCTGCTTGAGGGCAAGGAAGGCGTCAAGCCTGATTCAGCCCGTTGTGTAGATATATCGACTCGCGCCGCGCTCAAGGAAATGATCCTGCCGGGTGTTGTGGCGGTGGTTGCACCGGTGGCTGTAGGTTTTCTCCTGGGGGCTGAAGCACTGGGTGGAATGCTTGCCGGTGCCACCCTGGCCGGAGTACTGTTGGCGCTCATGATGGCCAATGCCGGTGGTGCGTGGGACAACGCCAAGAAGGCAATTGAGACCGGCGCCATTGAAGGCGAACAGAAAGGAACCGACGCTCACCACGCGGCGGTCGTTGGAGATACCGTGGGCGACCCGTTTAAGGACACGTCGGGCCCGTCGATGAACATCCTCATCAAGTTGATGTCAATAGTGTCGCTGGTTATCGCACCACTGCTGGTGTGAGCGAGGAAGCATGAGACCCTACGAAACTATGATCGTTTTTTCTGCCCTGCTAGGTGACGAGACCACGGCCTTGCGCGAGCGCTTTGTTTCGGTTGTCAAGGACAACGGAGGCACCGTCGACGCGGAACTGGACTGGGGAGTGCGCAAGTTGGCCTACCCGATCCAGGACCAGTCCGACGGCCGTTTCCTATTGCTTGAGTACCAAGCCGAGCCGGCGGTGGTTGCCGAGTTGGAGCGCACCCTGCGTATTGCTGACGGCGTGTTGCGCTACATCAGCGTACAGCAGGACCACACCGGGCTGCCCAAAGAAAGACCGGCGGAACCCCCCCGCGACCAGGATCACCGGGACGACCGACGAGGGCGTGATGACAGGAGAAGCCCCCGCGGCGGTGATTCCTCCGCTCGTAGAGATGTAGCTGCGGCTTCAACAGAAGTCGCGCCCGCAGAAAAGACGGCAGGGGATGACGCTGCCAGCACTGTTCCAGCTGTACAGGCCGATCCTGCTCCAGCGGCACAGGCCGATCCTGCTCCAGCTGCCGATGGAGAAACCGCTGACAGCGGCGACAAAGAAGTGAGGAACGACTGAAATGCCAGACGAGAAAAAAGAAGAAGCAGCTGAAGCAATCCCTGCCGAAGGTTCCACGCCGGAAGCCGCAGCGCCTGAAGCAGCAGCTCCCCCCAAGGCAACTCAGTCTGAAAAAGTCTCGACAGAAGCTGCAAGGCCTGGAAGCGGGTCCTCCGGTGGAGACAGTCGTGCCGGTGGAGACAGTCGTGCCGGTGGAGACAGTCGTGCCGGTGGAGACAGTCGTGGCGGTGACAGTCGTGGTGGAGACAGGCGCGGCGGCGACAGTCGTGGCGGCGACAGTCGTGGCGGTGACAGTCGTGGTGGCCCCCCTTCGCGTGGTGGCCGTCCCAAGGGCAGGGGTGGAAGGTTTCGAAGAGGACGCCGCCATTGTATCTTCTGCGCCGACAAGGAGCTGCAGATTGACTACAAGTTCGTCGACGTGCTCGAAGAGTTTGTCAGCGAAAGAGGCAAAATAGTACCCCGGCGTAATACGGGCACCTGTGCCAAGCACCAACGACCGTTGGCGCTGTCTATAAAGCGGGCACGCAACGCGGCGCTGTTGTCGTACACCGGCTCAGGCCTTCAACAGTAAGTGCAGGGAGACCAGCAATGGAAGTAATCCTCAGAGAAGACATACCCAAGCTCGGGGTGATAGGCGACGTCGTCAAGGTCAAGGCAGGCTACGCTCGCAATTACTTGCTGCCTAAGGGCAAAGCCGTTACGGCGGACCGTCGTAGCCTGCGCAGTCTTGAGCACGAGAAGGCACTCATCCAGCTTAAGAAAGAAAAAGAGATGGGCGATGTCGACACCCGGCAGAAAGCTTTTGACGGTGTAGCGGTCGAAATAGAAGCCCGCGCTGCGAATAGTGGCCACTTATTCGGCTCGGTTACTGCTGCCGACGTGTCCCGGCTTCTCGAAGAACGGGGCCTGGTCGTAAACAAGCACGATGTCCAGCTTGTCACGCCGATCAAGGAAGCAGGGGATCACGAGGTCCCGGTGCACGTGGGCCATGGTGTCCTGGCGATGATCAAGGTCTCGGTGATGGCCATCGGCGGTGACGACGATGATGCCGGCGAAGAAGTCGAGGCGCCCGAAGAGGCGGTGGCCGCTGAACTCTCGGCCGCGACGGACGAAGCAGGAGCAACACCTTCCGGGTCAGCTGATGACTCGGAAGATAGCGACTCGGAAGATAGCGACTCGGAAGATAGCGACTCGGAAGATAGCGACTCGGAAGAAACGGAGGAAAATTCTTCGGAATCTGCCGATGCCGACGAGGAAGAGCCCCAGGCCTGATCAGTTGGCCGATTCGGCGTAGAGCTCGCGAAACGTACGCATCAGTTCGGCAAAAGTCGCCAGCAGGGCGGGGCCGAGAAACAGCCCTATGAACCCGAAGGCCCTCAGGCCACAGATGATTCCGAAAAACAGCAGCGGCGTTGACAACCGGGCCTGGCTGCTGATCAGGTAAGGCCGCAGGAGGTTGTCTACCGACGAGACGACCAGCAGGCCCCAGGCGATGAGCGCGCCGGCGCCGACGAGCTGACCAGACAGTGCCAGCGCCACGGCCACTGGCATCCACACCAAGGCTGCACCACCCACGGGCAGAAAGGCGCATAGGCAGGCCACCGCACCCAATAGCAGGCTGAATTGCACACCGACAGCCCACAAGGCCAGTCCGACCAGCACCCCCTGGGCCAGGGCCGTCAGCGTAAGCCCTTGCACGACCGCGAGTACGGTTCGTTTGAAGCTGTCAAAAATTCGGTCGCGGTCAGCGGCCATCATCGGAATACTGCGGCGAAGCGATTCGACGG
>Ga0302132_10001141_pt1 | contig 15222 bp, 7 predicted proteins | sample CB9_321_MG_FD_203113 | JGI IMG/M metagenome (GOLD analysis project Ga0302132, IMG submission 203113) | Marine microbial communities from Western Arctic Ocean, Canada - CB9_32.1 | ecosystem: Environmental > Aquatic > Marine > Oceanic | place: Canada: Western Arctic Ocean | collected 2017-09-19
GGCCACCCCTACCAATACCCGCTCAACGATGCCGACAAGAAGAAAGGGCAGAAAGACGGCAACGCAACCGACGAGAAACCTCTCAACGAGAGAATTGCCAAGTTCCCCCACGCCGACCGCAAGGCACTGGAAAGTCCGGCCTCGGTTCTCTTTACCGGTTTCAAACTTTGGACCTGCCAAAAAGAGGGAATCCTTGCCAACCAGGACTTATTGGTGAGGGATGGAAAAATTGTAGCCATCGGCACAAATCTAAAACAAACCATTCCAAAGGATTGCAAGCTAGTGGAAGGCAAGGGCATGCACCTAACGCCCGGAATCATCGACTGCCATAGCCATGCCATGATTCTCGGAGGAGTCAACGAGTCCACCCTGCCCTCCACCGCAATGGTCCGAATTTCCGACGTCGTCAATTCGGAGAGCATCAACGTCGAGCGCCAGCTGGCGGGTGGCGTGACTGCCTGCAACCTGCTCCATGGATCGGCTAATCCGATAGGCGGTCAAAACGCCGTCATCAAGCTCAGGCTCGGAGCGTCACCGGATGCAATGCTGATGCAGCAAGCGCCAAGCGGAATCAAGTTCGCTCTTGGTGAAAACGTCAAGCAGTCGAATTGGGGTGACAAGTACACCACGCGTTTCCCACAGTCTAGAATGGGAGTGAAATCCTTTTTCGCCAATCGCTTCACCGCCGCCCGCCAATACGGCATCCGACTCCTGCAAGCACAGCATGGCAAGGGACCGCCTCTCAGGAGAAACCTCGAGCTCGAGGCAATCCTTGAAATCATCCAGGGCGAGCGGCTCATCCATTGCCATTCCTACCGACAAGACGAAATTCTCGTGTTTCTGCGAACCATGGAAAGTTTCGGAGTTAAGATCGGCACCTTGCAACATGTACTCGAGGGCTACAAGGTGGCGGACGAGATTGCCCGTCACGGTGCGGGGGCATCCACTTTTTCCGATTGGTGGGCTTACAAGTTCGAGGTTTATGACGCCATCCCCTACGCGGGGGCGATCATGCATGAACGTGGATGCGTGGTAAGCTTCAACTCGGATTCACCCGACCATGCTCGACGGCTGAACCTCGAGGCGGCTAAGGCAGTCAAGTACGGCGGTCTTTCCGAAACCGAGGCCCTCAAGTTCGTCACCTTAAACCCAGCCAAACAGCTCGGCATCGACCAGTGGGTCGGTTCCCTCGAGGTCGGCAAGGATGCCGACCTTGCCCTATGGACAGGTAATCCCTTGGATTATCGATCGAAATGCGAACAGACTTGGATCGACGGCGTCTTGTACCACGATCTCAAAAAAACTCATGAACGGGAAAAGCGTCGAACCAAGGAGCGTGAAACGTTGATCGCCAAAGCGCGTAGTTCACTTGAGGAAGGAAAAGAGGATAAGGCTTCAGCCAAATCAAAGGAAAAATTCTTTCGACATTGCCTTGAAACCGCATGCGACCTCTTCCCCCACTCTTGCCGCACCCATGGGCACCAACATCAGGAGGCCAATCGATGAAAAGCTCAGGGAAAATTCTTCTCGTTCTTCTGTTCGGCGTTCATTTGGCAAAGGTGAGTTGGGGACAACCCGTTATATATCGGGCCAAGAAAGTCCACGCCACCCCCGTCCTTACGTACCAACCGGGGGAAATACTGGTTGAGGGCGGGAAGATTAAAGCCATCGGGAAATCCGTAAAAAAACCTGCCAAATGCAAGATAATCGAATGGAAGGAGCTTGAAATCTACCCGGGTTTGATAAGCCCGGGAGCGTCGCTTGGACTAGCTGAAATCAATGCTTTGCGACCGACCCGAGACGAGAGAGAAGTCGGTTCGCATACTCCCGAGGTTGAGGCTTGGGTGGCAATCAACCCCGACTCCGAGCTAATTCCAGTTGCTCGTGCAAACGGAATCGCTCATGCCCTAGTCGTTCCGATGGGAGGAACCATCTCCGGCACCTCCGGATTAATCGCTCTGGACGGATGGGGAGTCGAAGAAATGGCCGTAAAGAAAAAGGTCGCTCTGCATCTATGGTGGCCGGGGCATGGCATTTCTCTCCCGAGTTCGATTGGGAACTCGAAAACAAAGTCCATCGACGATCAAGTCAAGGAGCGCAAAAGTCGTATTCGTGAGATCGATGAATTCTTTGACCAAGCGGAAGCCTACCGCAACGCTCGGGAAGCAAAGGTAGCGAACTTTTCAAAAATCCCCGGATGGGAGGCCATGCTCCCGGTTCTTAGCCGGAAACTGCCCTTGATGATCCATGCCGACGATATTCGACAAATCAAAGCTGCCGTTGAATGGGCGATCAAGAGGGATTATCGCTACGTTCTTTCCGGTGGTCGAGATGCTTGGAAACTGGCCGACTGGTTGGCCGAGAAAAAGACTGCTGTTGTCTACCGCCATATCTTTAGTGCCCCGTCCCAAAGGAACCAACCCCATGACCGACAATATCGGGCTCCCGCCATTTTGGCTAAAGCCGGCGTCCCCCTCTCCATCGGGCTTCCGTTGGGAGCTTGGTCGGCAGCCAACCAGCGCAACTTGCCGTATCACGTCGCTCAAGCGATAGCATACGGGCTTCCCCGAGAAAAAGCACTGGCATCCATTACGCTCGAACCCGCAAAACTAATGGGAGTCGACAATCGCCTCGGCTCATTGGAAATCGGGAAGGACGCGACTTTCCTTTCCTGTTCAGGCGATTTGTTCGACCTTAGATCCTCCGTCAAGCACTTGATTCTTTCCGGACGAGAAGTGAACATGGGAAGCCGGCACACTCGGCTTTACGAACGCTACGCAAAAAGACCACGCGGCATCCCCAATAATAAGGAGGTACAGTCCAAGAACATCGTCATACGGATCGATTCATCGGGCAAATATTTCCTCAACGACCAGCTGACAAAACAAGACAGCCTTGAGAAAAAGCTCAGGGAAATGGAAGCTAACCCCGTTCTCATACGAGCCCACAGCGGAGTACCTTACACCCAAATCGTCCAGCTCATGGAAATCACTTCTCGGCTGGGCATCAGGAAAGTCACGCTGGCGACAGACAAAAGCCCGTAACAGAAACCGTCAGTTCTCGTCCCGAGGAGGAGGTGGCGGCAGTTGCACGTCGGCAGGCGAATCCGAGGGAGTAGGCGCGTCCCCTTCCGCCAAGGAGATTTCAGGCATTTCTCTAACTTGAATCTCCACGCGAAGGTACTGCACGTCTGCAAACTTGAAAAGCTTGGCGAGAAACACCTCGGGAATTCTTTTCTTGGCTTCGTGGTAACGCTCGATGCCGTCGTTGTAGCCTTTCCGCATTAGAGCCACCTCGTTTTCCATTCGAGTCAAGCGTCGCATGAAGTCATCCATGACGGCGTCGCCCTTGAGGTCGGGCGAATCTTCGCGAAGTGCAATCAGTCGATTGGTGAGGGTCGTCTCCTGCCGCATCGCCGAATCCACTTCAGTCGGGGAATAGGAGGTTTTCCCGACCACGGCAGTTCTTAGCCCCGCAACAGCCTCCAAGACGGACTCTTCGTGGGACAAGTAGCCCTTTACGATATTTTCCATGCTTGGGATCAGGTCCGCTCTTTTTTTTAATGAGACCTCGATATTTGCCCAAGCTCGCTTCACGCGATTCCTTAAAAAAACAAGGTCGTTGAACATGAGGACAAACATGCTAAACCCCAGAAACATGGGCGACATCAAGGCCGAAAGGAGAAAATCCGTGGCTGCGAACGAGCCAAGGGCGGCAAAGAGGACAAGACCAAGAAAAACCGTTCCGTTCTGGGCAAAACCAATCCCAAGCAATCCCTTGCGCCCCTGACGCAGCATGACTTCCGTCTCCGTCTCGTCGGAAATCAGGAAAGGGAAACCGTCATTGCCCCCGTCGGAAATAACCAGATGGTCACCCTTTTCCTTATCCACCACGGCAGACCCCAAAACGTAGACCTCGGTCGCGGGAGCAATGTGCCATTCGTAATGCCTCCTGCGCCCCACCCTCTTCTTGAGCTTGAAATCGGCAGTGAATTCTGCCCCCTCAGGCTCGATTGGAGTTACGCCTTCGGAATCCCGGCATTGGAAGGGCACGAATCGCTTCTCATCCTTAATGACGACAGTTCTAGTTTTCTTTCCGGAACGCCGACGCTCGGTGATTTTGTATCTGTAATATACACATTTTTCATCGCTTACGGGTCCCTTGAGGAAGCGATCGGGGTCACACTCGACAATCCCCTTGATTTCGGCAGGTCCGTAAGCCAGCCCTGCGGATGGCGAAGTAGGTATATTCTCAACGTATCGCTTGGTCTTGATTCTCCGAAAACCGAAAAAGGAACCCAATCCCATCATTAGCAAAGCGGCAGCTGCGCACAATAGGGAGATCCAACCCTTCATTGGTGTCTTTACAATAACTGATTCACCCGACATCACCTCCCCAGTCGCCAGCAGGGAAGGCCTCGGTTCAATTCCCCACAAAGGAGCCAGCAAACGCTCGGGAAATCGATCTCTAATCGCATTGGTTCTTTCAACTGATGCGACAAAATCCTCGCGAATCCCCAAGATGCGGGAACGATCCCTTTCATTAAGGGAAACGAGATCAGAGGGGAGGGTCTTCCAGTCGACTCTAACGTCGACTAATTCCGTGACTTCGGACAAAGCCGATTTCTCCAAACGAGTAAGACGAGCATACCCGTCCTTCAAATCGACTTTCATCATAGATAGCCCCGAATAAATCATGGCCACCGAGGTCAAGGCGGAAACAGTGGATAGAAAGACCAACACCCGATGAATTCGAAAAGCAAAGCATAGCAACAAACAACCAAAGCAAAGGAGAGCTACGCTAGCTGTGCTGGACAAGACACCTTTGGTTCCCAACCCCGAACGGTTTTCCAAGGCATCGTCGTTTGACAGAACAGGGGTATACGAACCCGGCAGATCAAAGCGAAGGGAAAACCCGTCATTCGATTTCACTGCCATCGCGAAAGCAAACACCTCTTCTCCCTCCTCAATGCGCCATTCGGTATAACGATACCTTCCCTTCTCTTTTTGATAGTCCTCGTCCAAATCAGGGCTTACCCCACCCTTCTTTAGCTCAACCAATATCTTGCCCGTATCTTCGGATAGGAAAAAATTCGTTGATTCGGAACCTTGCTCAACCGTCACCCAATGCGTGTCGCCATCCGAGTCCTTCTTTTCACGTTCCTTAAGATAACGGTGATAAAGACAAGGGGTCTTGGTATATCTTGAAACTAAGGTTCGTTTCCCTTTGCTGGCTTTTCCTTGAATGCTCACCTCGCCCGGTATCACGTGATGAACGGAGACCTGAGGCACTCGTTCCATTTGCCTCATGTCTCGAATGATATCAAACCCGAAGGACTGAACCCAGAAACCGATACAGATGAACAACAACCCAAAGGCAAACCAGGCAACGTACTGAAGGGCTTTCTTGAATTTCTTCATCCGACTATCGAGTTAACGTTCCGAGGAACAAAAAGAAAACAAAAAAGGGTGCGCGACCTGCCCGGATCGCACACCCGTTATAAAATTACCCTTTAAAAGATGAGAAATTGCCCAAAGCTCACCAGGTAACAATATCTAATAAATTCAAACTCATATATTGGGACAAATTATTCCCAAAAACATCAAATCATTGTAAGAAACAGGTAATTCATCTCATAGCAGCAGATTGTGCATTCAAGCTCACAAGTTCAAAATACTGATGCGATCAGAACCCACCGAAGCATAGGTATTCTCACTATGCGGACTCAATCAAACCAGACGACAACTGACTACCGAGGTTCTTGCACCAGAACCGCACGATCGCCCTTACTTTTTCGAACAAGGTAGCGCACCGCAGTGGTTTCGACCGGAGATCCATCGTTGTTTTTGGCAACGACAAGAAGACCGTCCGCCGTAAACTCTTGCTCATCGACCTTTCCTTTACGATATCGTGTCCACCCAAGGAGTGAACCGTTGCCTTCGTAACGGTATTGATCCTGCCATTCTCGTGAAACATCGATAAGAGGGTCCATGTAATTACCCAAGGAGTAGTCAATCGACAGAATACGATCTCGATCGTCGTAGACACGTTTCTGGTTGTCGGGGAAATAAACCGAAAAGAAGGCCGGTGCAGACCAATGATCGGCATTGCCTGCGAAAAGGCCGATGTCCACGCGATTGGACTCCATAGCGGAACCGGGAAGAACGGGTCTACGCTCATGCCAAGGGATAGTGACCTCCACCACGCTTCCGTTCGCATCTTGCTTTTCGATCGTAATACGTTCGGCATCGCCCCGCAGCACCTTCCATCTATAAGATAGAGGCCTTCCGGAAAGGTCTCGAGAGGAACGGGCGTCCAAAGTAAAGCGTAGGGAACTTGCAGATGACTTGTAGACCCGAGCGGAAGCACAAGGGGTATCGAACAATCGTTGGTGCGGACGGAAGTCAAAAAAGTCTTGCCCGGCGACGGGCGCGTCTTCCTTCGTCACTTTAAATTGAGCCAACGGAGGCAAGGAATCCGGACGCAATTCGTGGGAGCGACGAACCATGGTTTCGACATCAAGAAGGGAACCGTCAAATACAGTGGGGTGAGCTTTCCCCGTGAAATAGTCTTCGTCGCTTTCGACGTTGCGGTTGCTCCGCCGAAAGACCTGTTGAAGGGTCGGCATAAGAAGCGGGGAACGGACCAGAACCTCTTTCGTTTCAGGTCGAATGGCCGCCAACATGGCGGCGAAAGCGTTCATAAATGCACGATCGGATCCGGATGACCCTTGACTTATCACGAGGTACGGCACGTTTGCGGGAAAGACGTCCCCGTGTCCACCACCGTTTTTCCCATTACGACCTGCATCATGGTCCTTGTGCTCGGGATAAAAATAGAGATGGTTCCGCAGGTAATGAAGGGCCAGACGAGTGGCTCCATTTGGTTGCGTAAGGGCAAAGCGCGCTTGGCTACGCCAATTCCGACCGCCGGTTATGGCAGTCGAGGAATTGCCCAATGTTACCCCACTGAAGAGAAAATGCCGCTGAAGTCCATTGTGCAAACCCCGTTTACGAAGAGCTTCTCCGTATTCAATCCGGATAAGTTGTGGAAATCCCCGAAAATTCATATTGGAGTGATCGCCGTCATGGTTGTCATAGAAATCTCCGCGATTCCCGGCAGCAGTCCCTTCCTCGAACCACTTTCGCAAAAGGTCGCCCACCTTGCCTTGTCCCTTGGCGATCGATCGCTCTTCCTGTGACCGACCGACCAAACCCAAGAACAATCCGACCTTTGGATCGTAACCTAAGTTGAGCTCATTCAAGACAACTTCTCCATCCTTCTCCACGGCAGGGATCGGTTTGGGGAACTTCGGCCAAATAGATCCCTCAAAAGGCTCGGCAGCTGCCTTTAGGATACCGGCAAATCTTTTGTCCTTTCGCAAGTTCACTAGGTCGGGATCATTCTCAAGGTGAGCGATGTTGCGAAAACCTAGCTCCACCGCCAATTCGAGGGTGTCGAAGGCCTCGTCGGTTTGGTCACGAAGCGCCAATAGACAGGCAAGGTTGTAGCGTGTAGCCGGTGACTTCGGGTTGTGCCTCGTCATCAACCGAAGCAAGGATTCCGCCTTGTCGAATTCCTTGGCTCGCATCAGAAGCACGACTTGCGCTTGTCCGGCTATCTGGCTTGCCTGTAACTTCGGAAGGTCGAGAATACTTGATTCCCGGGGTTCGTCGGCGGCGAAAGACCAAGTCGAAAGGATAACCGGAACGAAAAGGAAGTAAGCCCGAAAAAAGCCGAAAACGACTGAACCCAAGGGTCTCACAGCTTCTCTTTGCCCGAAAGGTAGTCGGTGCGACGAGTAGACTCCCCTTTCTTCACCTTGAGCTTCACCTTAGAGAGATCGATGGCATAGCCTTTGTAATCTCGAAGGTAAACCACCGTATTGAAAGTCAACAAGACTTCCTGGGGAGAAACGCTTTTGTTGAGAACGCCCACAAGCGTTGGCATAGGGTCGATAGCCTTAATGCTCCCGAGAAACTCAGCAACTCGGACACGAACCATGAGGTTGTCGTCGGAGAGAAGTTTCTTGGCATCTGCGACGAGAGGCTTGGCCACATCGCCAAAAGCGGAAGCAGTGATGCAAGCCCAGTAGCGTTCCCATGGGTTTTTCGCCTGCATGGCCTTGGCAAGCGATTGACGAGCCTTGGTGAAGGGAATGAGAGCGAGGTCGGCAATGTCCACGAGACGATTGATTTCCTTGGCATGTCGGGTGCCATAAGCCGCACCATCACCAAGAGCCTTGGCGACCATGTGGCTCTCAGGGTAGAAACTGAGATCGTGAATACCCTTAACCTTTTCAGTCATCCGATCACGCATCTCCTTCAAGACTGTTTGGTTGTCGGGATTCTTCGCAACATCGTTCACCTCGTGAGGATCTTTGGAGAGGTCAAAAAGTTGCTCGGCTGGACGGGCCTCGAAAAACTGGCTTTGGGCAGCATTCAGCTTGCCCGCCTTATGGAGGTTTCTCCATTCGGTAAAGGCTAGCATTCGGTAGCGATAGTTATTTTGAAGACCGTCGGGATAAAAACCTTGATAATTACGAATGTACTTCCAGTTCCCTTTGCGTAAGGTACGGACGAAGTCGTACTTCTCATCGAAGCGGTCGGCATAGCCGAAAGCCTCGTCGCGAGAGGCCAGTTCCTTCGCAGAAGTTCCTTTGCCGAAGAAGGCCTTCCCGTCCATCTGCTCGGGAACCGTCAAACCGGCGAGGTTGAGAACGGTCGGGCCGAAATCAATGAAACTGACAAATCCATTGGTGCGAGTGCCTCGCGAATGATCCGCCAAATGCTTGAAATTTTCGGGGATGCGAACCACGAGCGGAACATGCAGTCCACTCTCATAGGCATAGCCTTTCCCGCGAGGAAGAACTCCACCGTGATCGCCAAAGTAAAAAATAAAGGTATTCTCCAGCAACCCGTCTTCTTTCAGGTTCTCCACCACTCGCCCCATCTGCTCGTCGACCACGCTCATACGGTCGAAGTAGCGGGCGTGGGTATAGCGGAAGGTCGGGGTGTCGGGGTGATAGGGATGGAGGGCAACCTTGTTCACGGGCGTCTTCGTCTTTTCGGTCTGCATGAGCTTTGCGGGAAAATGGAGGGAGCTTTCATGACAAACGCCAAAAGACTGCATATAAAAGAAAGGGGTCTCCTTGCCAGGACGCTTACGCCACGAGGACTTTCTTGATGACTCGTTCCAAGCCTCTTTGCCGTTCACTATGAAGTTGTAATCGGTTTTGCTGTTGTTAGCACAGTAGTAACCCGCCTCCCGAAGGAGGGCCGACCAAGGTTTCAGTCCCTTTGGCAAAGCGGCTTGCGCCGACTTGCGGTGATACTGGAAACCCGCTCGTGGCGCCAACACGCCGGTAGCCAAAGTGGAGCGCGCCACGGAACAAACGGGTGCGTTGGAGAAGGCGTGATTAAACGTGACCCCTTCGGTGGCCAGTTTCTCCACGGCGGGCATAGCGCCAAAGGGCGCTCCGTAATGCCGAAGGTAGTGTACGGAATTATCTTCCGAAACAAGAAAGACGACGTTGGGCCGCTTCGCTCCAAAGACGGAAGCGGTGACTGCAAAAAGTAATGTAGGGAGGAGAAAACTAACTTTGTTCATAAAGGTTATTCAGATGAAGGATGAAAACTTAAGTGGTGAGCCAAACCTAATCAGCTCCTATTTCTTGCCAATCGCGTAAAGAAATTTGTATCCGCGAAGATAAAGGCGATCGCGGGAGATGGCGGGAGAGGCGGTGAATTCATCGTCCAACTTGTTCTTGCCCAGAAGATTGTAGGATTTGCCTGCCTTGAGAAGGGTAAAAGTACCGTCCCGGGCGGTAAAGAGAATTCGGCCGTTGAAAGCCACGGGAGAACCTCTGTAAGTCTGACCATGGAAGCGCTCCTGATAAAGTTGTTCACCCGTCTTGGCGTCGAGAGAGAGGACGGTGCCGTTCTCCTTGCAAAGATAAAGAATATCTTCGTAAAGCAGGGGCGACGTTACGTCTGTGGTGCCCCTATCCATGCGCCAAAGCTCACCAACCCCACCCTTCCCGATCCGGCCCTTGGCCTCAGCGAGGCGAACGACCGACACCCCTCGATTCTTAGCCGAGGGCGCAACGACAAAGCCATTGCTGGCCACAGGCGAGGCGACAAAACGTAGTGTGCGATTGTACCGGTCCTTGGGGTTGAGGTCTGCAATGCGCCAGAGTTCCTTGCCTGTGGCAGGATCGTGACCGATGCAGTAGTCGTTGCCGTGGGTAATGAGGACACTTAGGTCGCCTTGGCGGTGAACCGTAGGTGAGGCGTATGAATGTTCGCACTCGGCCACACCATCACTCTTGCGCTCGACTTTCCAGACTTCTTTACCCGTAGTTGAGTCTACGGAAACTACCAGTTGGGCAGCGGAATGAATAAGTTGCAGAAATAAACGCCCTTCGTGCAAAACGGTGGTGGAGTGAAAGCCAAAACCAAAGCGAAATTTCCCGTAACGATCCTGAGAGTTAAAACGCCATTTCTCGTTGCCCGAAACATCGAAAGCCACCACCTCGCCGGTTCCTGTAGTCACAAACACCTTTTCGCCATCGGATGATGGCGTGGCCGAAGCATTTGTCCGTTCACCGTTCCCTTTGCCGTTGGTCTCGCAAACCTTGCGCACCCACAGTTCTTTCCCGTCCGTGCTGAGGCAAAGAAGTTGCACTTCCTTGTCCTTCTCAAAGGTAAGGAACACCTTGTCCCCCACTACGATTGGAGTCGAGGATCCTGCTGCAGGCAGAGCGAACTTCCATAGAATGTTTTCTTTTTCATTCCAAACGTCGGGTAGGTTCTTGGCCGTACTTATACCGTCTTTACTCGGTCCTCGCCAAGTTCTCCACTCAGCGTGCAGGGATACCGAGAATCCCGTGAGAAGAAAGAAGGCGAGAAGCTTCATGGCACGAAAAAAGCTTAAGCCAGCACGTCTTTCACCACATGCCCATGCACATCCGTCAAACGGAAATCGCGACCTTGGTAGCGGTAGGTAAGGCGTTTGTGGTCAATGCCCAAGAGGTGAAGAATAGTGGCGTTGAGGTCGTGCACGTGCATGGTCCCGGGCGTCCACTTGTCCTTGGTCGGCTTGATGGGGTTTCCGTCGGCATCTGCGATATTGTAGGCGTAGTCGTCGGTTTGCCCATAGGTGACACCGGGCTTTACGCCGCCGCCCGCCATCCAGATGGTGAAGCAACGGGGGTGGTGATCGCGTCCGTAGTTTTCCCGGGTTAGCTTGCCTTGGCAATAGGCGGTTCGACCGAACTCACCGCCCCATACCACGAGTGTATCTTTGAGCAAACCACGTTGCTTCAGGTCTTTAATCAGAGCGGCGCAACCTTGGTCCACGTCCTTGCACTGGTTTTCATGCTCTCGCGGCAAACCACCATGGGCATCCCAACCTCGGTGAAACACTTGTATGTTGCGTACACCGCGTTCAGCTAGTCTCCGAGCGTTCAAGCAACAGGCCGCAAAACTGCCGGGCTGGCGAGCTTCCTTGCCATAGAGCTCAAAGGTGGACTCCGGTTCCTTCGACAAGTCCATCAACTCAGGAACAGAAGCCTGCATACGGTAGGCCATCTCATGCTGTCTCAAACGGGCCAACACCTCGGGATCACCGAAGCTCTTGTGATGCTCGCCATTAAGAACGGAAAGAGCGTCAAGCTGCGCTCGCCGATCATCCCGGGAAACACCTTTAGGATTGCTCAAGTAAAGCACGGGATCACCTTGACTTCGCAAAAGAATGCCTTGGTGGTCGGAAGGCATGAAACCAGTGCCCCACAAACGGCTGAAGAGGCTCTGCTCGGCATGCTTCGACTTGGCATGCATCACAACGTAATTGGGCAAATCCTCGTTCATGCTTCCCAGACCATAGCTCAGCCATGCGCCAAGACTGGGGCGACCCGGGACTTGGCTACCCGTTTGGATATAGGTAACGGCGGGATCGTGGTTAATGGCCTCGGTGAAGGCGCTGTGAACCACGCATAAATCCTTTGCTACTGTTGCAGTATGCGGGAGCAGCGAACTAATCCACACTCCTTTGTCGTTGTTCTCGTGTTTAGTGAATTTGTACTTACTCGGAGCCAACGGCAGGGTTTTCTGTCCCGAGGTCATCCCCGTGATGCGTTGACCATCGCGAACGTGTTTGGGCAAGTCTTTCCCGAAGTCCTCAGATAGCTTCGGCTTGTAGTCCCACAAGTCGTGGTGACTTGGACCACCACTCATGAAAAGGTAAATTACCCGCTTAGCCTTGGCCGCGTGGTGCAAGCCTTTCTGACTGTCGGCGGCAGCCAACATCCCCGAAGGCAAAAGATTTGCCATTGCGGCAGTTCCCAGCCCCAAGGCCGCCCGACCGAAAAGCTGGCGACGAGTAAGATGGAGGTCGTGTTCGCGTAGTGGATTCGTATTCATATCGGTAAGAAATGGGTTTTCAATAAAGCAGGATTGCCAAGTCGCTCGCGAGAACCGTACCCGCCACTTGAGTCCAAGCCGCGACCTCCACAGGTTTCAGTTTAACGTCCCGCGGAGCATTTCCGATGGCAAGAAGCGCTTGTGCCTCACCCTCCGTCGACGCATATCGAGCCCGCCGGGCTTGAAGCAGCTTCGAACAGGCGTTTCGTTCTATATCCTTCGGCGGACGCGAGGCGATGAGGGTGAAAAGCAGATCGAGGCGTGCGTCATCGTTATCCGCTTCGCGAAGAAGGCGCTCAGCCAACTTACGAGCCGCCTCGATGCGTTGGGGTTCGTTGAAGAGAGCCAGCGACTGGAGAGGAGTATTGGTTCGCGAACGGCGAACACAGGAGGCTTCGCGACTGGGAGCGTCGAACAAGGTCATCATCGGGTGTGGACTGGTACGCTTCCAGTAGACGTAAAGACTGCGGCGATAGAGACGATCTCCCTTGTCGGCCACGTAGTTCTTGGTATTGCTCCCGGGGTGCATGAGCTCCTTCCACAAACCTGGGGGCTGGTAAGGCTTTACGCCTTCGCCACCCATACTGGAGTCCAGCAGGCTGGAGGACCAAAGCGAAAGGTCGCGCAAGACCTCTGCGTCCAAACGGTAACTCGGACCTCTCCCAAACAAACGGTTTTCAGGATCTGAAAGATTGGCTCGGTGTTCCGAACTTTGCTTGAAGGTCCGACTGGTCACTAATAAGCGAAGCATCTTCTTGAGATTCCAGCCCTCTTCTTGAAGTTCAACCGCCAACCAATCGAGAAGTTCGGGATGAGTGGGTTGCTCGCCCTGCAAGCCAAAATCGGCCGGGGTGCGAACGAGACCTGCGCCAAAAACGCGTTGCCAGATGCGGTTAACGAGCACACGGGCAACAAGTGGATGTTCGCGAGAAACCAACCAACGAGCGAGCCCCAACCGATTACGGGGCACATCCTTGGGCAAGGCCCCTAGAACAGCGGGCACTCCGGGTTGAAGCGCTTCGCCTATCGGCAAATGATACTCACCGCGCTCAAGAAGTTTTGTCACGCGCGGCTTAGCCAATTCCTTTGCCACTAGAGTGGTGGTGAACTTCTTTTCCGCTTCCGCAATTGCCTTTGCCACCTCGGTGGCGCGCTTGCGCAATTCGGAAGACTTGGCATCAGGTTGCGTCAAGATTTTCATGCGTTCTTCTTCATTCGCCTTCAACCAACTCTGATGTGTATCCGTTTCAGTTTTGTTCGCCTCCACCAAAAAGTCCGTACGCTTTTTCTTGAGCTCCTTCCATTGTTTCCATGCCGTTTGGTCAGAAGGTGCCCTCACGTTGGGAGCGTACTCGTATTTGTTCCCATCCATGGAGGACTCCGCCGTGTTGTTGAAAAAAGCGAGGAGGCGATAGTACTCGGTTTGCGTCACGGGGTCGTACTTGTGAGTATGACATCGGGCGCAAACCAAGGAAAGCCCTAGCAGGGAGGTGCCCAGATTCTCGACACGATCAAAATTGTTCTTGGCCTGAAACTCGGCGGGGATGGCCCCGCCCTCCGCCGTGCTGGGGTTCATCCGAACAAACCCCGTGGCCACTCGTTGTGCCAAGGTAGGTTCAGGGAGGAGATCACCGGCAAGTTGCCAAACGAGAAAATCATCCAACGGCAGGTTGTCGTTGAAGGATCGTACAACCCAGTCGCGGTACGGATAAATGCCCCGCTTGTTGTCAAGATGCAGACCATGGGTATCCCCGTATCGCACGGCGTCCAACCAGTAACGAGCCTGGTGCTCGCCTAAACGCGTACTAGCTAGCAATTCGTCAACAAAACGCTCGTAGGCATCACCTCGTTTGTCCTTAAGAAATTTCGATAGGTGCTTTGGTTCTGGCGGCAAACCGGTCAAGGTGAGTGCGACCCTTCGCGCCAGAACCGCCTGTTCCGCCTCCGGTGCGAAACCTTTCCCGGTCGACTCTAGCTTTTTTTTCACGAAATAATCGATGGCGCTACCCTTGGCTTCAGGCCTCACGGGCTTCACGAATGCCCAGTGCTTGGCGTACTCACCACCCTGCTTGACCCAGAGCGAAAGGATTTCTCGCTCCGCCTTGGTTAGCTTTTTCTCAGCCTTCTTGGGGGGCATTGGATCGTCTCCATCGTGAAGGCGAGCGAGGATCTCGCTCTCTTTCGGCGAATCGGCGTCGATGGCTCGATAGCCTCCCAAGTCCCGCGTCGCACCCTCGCGGGAGTCGAGACGAAGAACATCCTTCTTCTTGGAATCGGGTCCGTGACAGACGAAGCACTTGTTCGACAAAACAGGTAACACTTCGCGGGCGAAATCGACCTTGGTTTCAGCGTGAACGATGCCGGATATCAGCGGAAGGATCAAAAAGGGAAATTTCATGTGAATTTCAAAAATGTTTTCTTTGATGGAAGGGGAGCGTAAAGAATCGACATGGTTATGCAAAAATATCGGTGATGACTTTACCGTAGACGTCGGTCAAGCGAAAGTCTCGAGCTTAGCTGCAAGAATAGAAGCCAAGGACAAACCACCTAAACCCAGAGTGCCTATGCCGAGGAGCTTTCTTCGGTTCAGAGAATTGCTCTCGTCGAAAATGTTCAGCATGGTCTACCGAATTATGATCTCATCTCCTACCGAGACCAGCTAAAACAGGGTTAGGAAAGGAGAAACATTCTGCGAGGCTATCCATTTAATAACATACTCCCAAAAGAAAACCTTTCCTAGCCAAAAGTACGTTTCCATGGTTTCCAAGCTTGCCCAAAGATCCGGCTAACGGAACCATAA
>Ga0302132_10001142_pt1 | contig 15211 bp, 15 predicted proteins | sample CB9_321_MG_FD_203113 | JGI IMG/M metagenome (GOLD analysis project Ga0302132, IMG submission 203113) | Marine microbial communities from Western Arctic Ocean, Canada - CB9_32.1 | ecosystem: Environmental > Aquatic > Marine > Oceanic | place: Canada: Western Arctic Ocean | collected 2017-09-19
AATATCCCGCCATAGCCGAGTGTGCCCATTGCCATTAAAACACATAAGAGTGAAATTAATTTATAGCGTTGGAAATAGGACATGAAAGCGCCTGGTTTTTTACGTTTTGCAAGGAGTCTCATAAAATCGGGGGAGTTGTATAAGGCTTGGCGAGAGAAATAACTATGAAAAATAATGATACCCCCAAAAATAAAGGCAATTCTCCAACCATACATCACGAGTTGTTCAGGTGATAAGTAACTGGTAATAATTGAATGCGTCAATACGGCTGCTAAAACACCCAGCATACCAGAGACTGAAATTAATCCACATGAAAGGCCGCGCCACTTTTCCGAAAATTCACTGACAATCACAATGGCACCGGACATTTCTCCCCCATATGAAAAGCCTTGAATAATTCTTAAAGTAAACAGCATGGCGATCGCGAATTCGCCAATTAAAGAATAGGAAGGAATGAGTCCAATCACAATGGAACTGATGCTAATGATTAAGATGGTGTATTGAAATGAAAGCTTTCGGCTATATTTATCGCCAATATTGCCGAAGAGCAAGGCGCCAAATATACGTGCAATATAGCCATTCGCAAAGGCAAAGAAGACCTAGAGAAGCCCCTCATATTGTTGCCCACCAAAAATAGCCCTGTTTAGCTTCAAGGCGAATAAAGCAAATATGTAAAAGTCAAAGGTTTCAAATAGAGTTCCTACGCCAGAAAGTAGAATTAACTTAGATCGTTTCATATTTATGGCCGCAATAGATGTGACTTAGCATGTAGATAGTTAAGATGAATTAACGTAGATTGTCCATTTGTTTTTTTTGTAACAATCTGAATTCTCTGTGTGCGTTGATATGACATGGAGTCATAGTTATGACTATAATTTAGCATTGATAATTTGTAATAGGCGTGTTTAATGAAAATAGTATCTGGCGGTCAAACAGGTGTAGATAGAGGTGCTTTGGATGCAGCTTTAAGTGAAGGAATATCCTGTGGTGGCTGGTGTCCAGAAGGCAGGCAGAAGATGGCATTATTTCTAAAAAATACCCTTTGCAAGAGCTTATAGGTGGAGATTATTTACAGCGAACGCGTCAAAATGTTATAGATTCTGATAGAACGTTGATTATATATTTTTCTTATTTATTAGTTGATGCTGATGAAATTGCCACAGAGAGGGCAGCAAAAAGACTCTATAATTTTAGCAAAAATTTAGGGCAAGCGCCAACGCTTAATATTGCGGGTCCAAGAGAAAGTATGCATAAGGATGCTTATTGTTATACCCGTAAAGTCATGTCGTTATTTTTTAAAATGATAGAAGCTAACGATGATTAGCAATAAAATTATTGGTGTGATCTGTGATTGGAGAGGCGAATGGAGAGCGCTGAACTATCAACCACAGTCACGACTCTAATAATAATGGCTGAAGAGTTGTAAATAAATGATTATTTTATAATTTATTCTTTATTTATCAATAGGTTGTTATTTAGAGGGTACTTTTTCAGCAATAAATGTTGTGGAATAGTAGGAGCAAATTTTAACTTGATCGCCCTTTAATCCACCAGTAATTTCTACGCGCCACAGTGTATCACCAACTTTGGCTTTGCTAATCCCATTTTGTGCATCTTCAGTAAGCGTAACGGTCATTCCGATGTATTGTTTTAGTCGATCATTGACGTCATTCGCAGCGGAATGTACACGCCGTTTTTTATAAACGATATAAAAGCAGATACAGGAAAGAACCGTTAGGATAGCGGCAATAAAAAGCTGCCAGGTCAATATAATTTCAGGAAACAGAGCGGTGATAGTGGCCATAATAAAGGCTGAGATGGCAAAAAATAGAAAAAATGTCGTGAATGAAGCCACCTCAGCAATGAGGAACACGCCACCTAAAATTAGCCAGTGCCAGTAAACCATGTCTGCAACTCCTTTCTATTTTCCGATACCCATATCTTTCAGTAATTCCCCAATACCGCCAACAGATCCGATCACACTAGAAGCTTCTAATGGCATCATGATGGTTTTGGAGTTCGGTGATGAGGCAACTTGACCCAGCGCGTCAATATATTTTTGAGCAACAAAGTATTGAATTGCTTGAATGTTTCCACTTTCAATTGCATCGGATACTTGCTTGGTTGCAATCGCTTCGGCAGCTGAGGTTCTTTCAAGTGCTTCCGCTGCACGGAACTTAGCCGCTTTCAATCCTTCAGCCTCAAGTTCTTGGGTTCTTTTGTCTGCTTCTGCCGCAAGGATGGCTGCTTGCTTGATCCCTTCGGCTTCTAGAATTTGAGATAGCTTAACCCCTTCAGCTTTTAAGATTTCAGCACGTTTTACACGCTCAGCTTTCATTTGTTGCGCCATGGCATCTAAGAGGTCTTTAGGTGGTGAAATATCTTTAATTTCAACACGAACAATTTTAACACCCCATGGGTCCGTTGCTTCATCTAAAACTCTGAGAAGTCTTGCATTAATGCTGTCACGCTTAGAAAGCATTTCATCTAAGTCCATGGACCCTAATACAGTACGGATATTGGTAAGGACTAAGTTTTCGAGTGCATAGATAAGATTATTAATGACATATGTCGATTTGCGTGAGTCCAAAACTTGGAAGTAAGCAACGCCATCGACTTCAACGCTTGCATTATCTTTACTGATAATTTCTTGGCGAGAAACATTTAATACGCACTCTTTGACGTTAACTCTATTTGAAACTCTATCCATGATGGGCATGATAAGGTTAAGCCCAGGTCTTAGAGTGGTTTTGTAGCGACCGAAGCGCTCTAAAATGAGCTCATACCCTTGTGGGACGATTTTAACCGTGGATGAGATGATGACAACGACTGCAACAATAATGATGACGCCGATAATTAATGATGTGTTCACAGAATATTCCTTTATTACGTTAAATTACAGGCGGGAGTATAAGCGATTTTTGGTGTGTTGAGTACAAATATACAGCAATAACCTTAATTTTAAAGGTGTCCTAAAGAGATGGTAAGTTTGTAACGGTGATTTTGATGGCTAAGGAGTCCTAGTTTTTCTAGCTCTATGATGGCCCTGCGGACGCAAAAGATAGAGATCCCCAGATTTTCTGAGATATTTTGGAGGTCTATTTGTTGCCAATACTTGATAATTTCAAGCGCGACTTGATGAGTGGTATCGTTCTCTATTTTTGCAAATACTCGCAACAAGCTTGCATTCATTAAGACCATTTCACCACGAGATGGGGGTTGAGTATCGGGGAACGCAATAACATTATTGCCGTGTGATTCTTTCATGTCGGTTGCACGCTCCAAGGTAAGATCTCATATGAGCAAGTCTAGCGAAGATCTGCTATAAACTTAAACATAAAAGGTGTTTTTCCAAACAAAATATTTGAGAATAAAAAAGATGATGTGATAGGTTTTTGATTTATAAAAATTTACTATGGTGGAGAGTTGAATTTTTATATTTGGAAATAAGATGAAGTGTATTTATTTTGCCATATTGCTTGCATTCTTACCATTTAGTGTTTCGGCGGATAATCAGCCTGTAAACCTAGAAAAGTTGGGTTATTCGACTACTCAAATTGTGGTGCCAGTGAATGTGAATCTTACGGAGGTTAATGACCCAAAGAAGTCAAAATTAGAAATGGCACCGCAGTATTTTGATGGGAATAAAAAGTCATCTACCAATGTCAAAATGACCGTTAGGCCTGGGCGATACTGTAATGATATTGCGGGAGGGTGTTATTTTGATCCTTGGCCTGAACAAGGTTTTGGGAATACAGAATATAACCCGAATCAACCTTCTAATATTAATAGAAATATGGGGCAGAAAGTAAATAATACTTGGAATTCAAATGTTTCCATTGGCATGGAGAGTTCAACAGGAGAAAATTGATAAATCATCCTGTCAGACCGCGAGAGTAAGCATTAATTTTGGTATAGTTCGAGGGTAAGTTTTTTCATTCAACAAGAGGCAAATATGGACAGTAAAAAACAACAAGCATTAGACGCGGCATTTTCTCAGATAGAGCGCCAGTTCGGTAAAGGGTCTATCATGAGAATGGGAGATGAAGGGATTGTTAGAGACATTGAGGCGATTTCAACAGGTTCTATTGGTTTGGATGTCGCTTTAGGGATAGGCGGCTTGCCAAAGGGACGTGTGGTAGAAATTTATGGACCAGAATCTTCTGGTAAAACAACGTTAACCTTGCAAGTATTGGCAGAGTGTCAGAAAAAAGGTGGTACAGCCGCTTTTATTGATGCAGAGCATGCCTTAGATCCTGTTTATGCAGAAGCATTGGGTGTTAATCTTGATGATTTAATCGTCTCTCAGCCAGATACCGGTGAGCAAGCACTTGAAATTGTAGATATGTTGGTACGATCCGCTGCGGTTGATGTGGTGGTGATTGATTCTGTGGCAGCCCTAACGCCAAAAGCAGAGATTGATGGTGATATGGGGGACTCTCATATGGGTCTACAGGCGCGTTTGATGTCTCAAGCTTTACGTAAGCTTACCGCAAACATTAAGCGCTCTAATACGCTGGTTATTTTCATCAACCAACTTCGTATGAAAATTGGTGTAATGTTTGGGAACCCAGAAGTAACAACAGGTGGAAACGCCTTGAAATTCTATGCTTCTGTCCGTATTGAGATTCGTCGTGGTAGCCCCATTAAAAAAGGCGATGAAATTCTTGGAAATGAGACCAAGGTTAAAGTGGTTAAAAATAAAGTTTCCCCACCTTTTAAACAGGCTGTATTTGACATTTTATATGGTGAAGGAACCTCGCTTGAAGGCGAGCTAATTGATTTGGGTGTGAAGCATGAATTGATTAATAAAGCAGGCGCTTGGTATAGCTATAATGGCGATCGTATTGGTCAAGGTAAGGATAATGTTCGTACTTACCTTAAAGAGCACCCTGAAATGCGTGATAAGCTTGAAGTTACACTTCGTGAAATTTTATTGCCTGCAAAAAATAAAGCAGGGAAAGATGCACCTAAAAAAGAAAAAGAGGGCGAACTGGAATTAAGTGCAAACTAGCCACAAGTCATATCTTTATTATTTACTTAGCCGGCGAGAATACTCTCGCTTTGAGCTACTCCAAAAATTAAAACAACGTCAAGTCTCAGAAGAAGAAAGCAATATACTGCTTGATGAACTCATCACTAGTGGATGGCAATCTGATGAGCGTTTTGCCGAATGTTTCTGTCGTGCGCAATTGAGCAAACTTCGAGGCTCGAATCGCATTTATCAAGCCATTATGCAAAAAGGGATTGATAAGGATACTTATGAGGCGACGTTATCTGAGCTTGAAGTGAATTGGTCGCAAGTAGCCCGAGATTGTTACGTTAAGAAATACCGTGTTTATGAGCCAGAAGAGGCTTTGCCTTTTGATGTTCAGCAGAAGCGGATTAAGTATTTAATTGCTCAGGGTTTTGGCTTTGATGTTTCAAAAGAAGTTGTCGGCTAAAATATTTTAAGACTTACAGCATTTAGATAAACAGCAATATATCAGCATTGCAATAAGCACAAAAAAGAAAGCATCAAAGAAAGCCCATACTGCACCAATGATGCTCCCTAGAAACGTAGGCGCATAACCGATATAAATAGAGCTAAATAATCCAACCATCGCTAGGCCATAACCACATAACCATGCGAGTATTCCCATTACAAAAACACCAAGTGCCCAGGTTAACCCAATTGCAAAAGAAGCTTTTATATAACATGTTTTATTCTCGCAGTTACTTGACATAGTAGCACCCCACTAACTTGTTAATACCAATGCTAATTTAAGTACAAACTTATATAAAATACAAGTATATTGATGAAACTTTAAAAAAATATCTAAGAATACACAATCAAATAATCAGCTTGAATGTTATAATTTAGATATTACCTTACCTGTACTGTGTAGCTTACATCATGATCGAGACAGATCGCATTATTTCAGGCACCACCCAAAAAGACGAGCAAGTGATTGATCGCGCTATTCGCCCTAAAACCTTAGCTGAATATCAAGGGCAGCCAACGGTTCGAGAGCAGATGGAGATTTTTATTGAGGCGGCGAGGATGCGTTCTGAATCCTTAGATCATGTTTTGATATTTGGCCCTCCAGGCTTAGGAAAAACGACACTTTCTCATATTATTGCCAATGAAATGGAAGTTACCTTAAAGCAAACATCAGGACCTGTGTTAGAAAAAGCGGGTGATTTAGCCGCAATGTTGACAAACCTTGAACCAAATGATGTGCTATTTATTGATGAAATACACCGTTTAAGTCCTGTTGTTGAAGAAATTTTATATCCTGCCATGGAAGACTTTCAGCTCGATATTATGATTGGTGAAGGTCCAGCAGCAAGATCTATTAAATTGGACTTGCCGCCATTTACGCTCGTGGGCGCAACGACCAGAGCGGGTTTACTGACGTCACCCTTGCGAGATCGTTTTGGTATCGTGCAGCGCCTTGAATTCTATAGTGTAGAGGATTTGTCTCATATTATTGAGCGCTCAGCAAGATTGCTTAATATTGAAATAGAATCAGCAGGCGCAAAGGAAATTGCCAAACGTTCGCGAGGAACACCTCGTATTGCCAATCGTTTGTTGCGTCGTGTTCGTGATTATGCCCAAGTGAAAGCCAATGATGTGGTAGATGTAAAGGTGGCAGATAAGGCATTGTCTATGCTCAATGTAGATCCAGTGGGTTTTGATCACATGGATCATCGTTATTTATTAACTTTGATTGAAAAGTTTTCAGGTGGTCCTGTAGGCATTGACACCATGGCGGCTGCCATTAGTGAAGAACGGGGTACAATTGAAGATATGATTGAGCCTTATCTGATTCAGCAAGGCTATATTATGCGAACCGCAAGAGGACGTGTTGCCACGAAGCATGCTTATAAGCATTTTGATATAGAAATGCCGAAAAGCATGATGTGATTATGTTAACCGCATTTAGAATAACCACAACTCAAGCAAGTTAAGCAGCCATCCATTCTCACCATTGCTTTGGTGCTGCAGTTGGTGCAGACTTCAGCGGTTGCGGGAAATGGTGAATAGTCGTCATTGGCATTGGTTTTTAATTTTAATTCTTCTTTCTTTTTAGCAATAAAATCTTTTTGTGCGTCATCTAAACCATCTTCTTGAATCATGCCAATTTTCTTAAGATGGCGTTCAATGACATCCCCAATCTCAGCAACCAAGGATGGCACATATTTGCCACCACGCTTCATATATCCGCCATTTGGATCAAAGACAGAACGTAGCTCATCCACTAAGAAAGTGATGTCACCACCTTTGCGAAAGACAGAGGAAATGATCAAAGTCAATGCAATCGTCCATTGAAAATGTTCCATATTCTTAGAGCTTAAGAAGATTTCAAAAGGGCGGCGTGTTTGATGCTCTGTGTCCTGATTAAGCACGATGTCATTAATGGTGACATACAGTGCGTGCTCAGCATGAGGTGGCTTAATTTTATATGTTTCCCCTAATAAAGATTCTGGGCGCTTAATGGTTTCACTCATTTGCTCTGGCGCTTTTGCTTTCTTTTTTGTTGACACCGTGTCGGTTAGTTTGTCATCATCTTTGACAATATTAAAACCCACGATTTGTTTTTCTATTCTAACGGCCATAATTTTTCCTCGTTTTTAAAATTTTCCGTAGTAGCCTTCTTTTAAGGCATCGTATAAGTTTGCGGCGGTATGCATTTCACCGTCATATTCAATTTCGTCATTTCCCTTCAACTCGATGATGGAGTCATCAGTCAGTGTAAAGCGATAAGTTGTGTTTCTTAAGTCTTCTTCTTTCACCAGTACACCTTGGAAGACTTCTGGGTTAAACCTAAAGGTAGTGCAACCTTTCAGGCCTTTTTTATAGGCGTACATGTAAATATCTTTAAATTGCTCATAGTCAAAATCAGTGGGTATATTTGCGGTTTTTGAAATGCTAGAATCCACCCATTTTTGTGCGGCAGCTTGTACATCCACATGCTCCATTGGAGAAATGTCATCCGCAGAAATGAAGTAATCGGGTAATTTGTCTTTTGGATCATTGCTAAAAGGCATGGCATTTTTGTTTATATAGGCGCGATAAGCCAGTAATTCAAATGAAAAAACATCTACCTTTTCTTTGGTTTTTTTGCCTACACGGATGACGTTTCGGGCATAGTGATGTGCGAAACTTGGTTCAATACCATTACTGGCATTATTGGCAAGAGATAAAGATATGGTGCCTGTTGGCGCAATAGAGGTGTGATGTGTGAAGCGTGCACCATGTTCTGTCAGTGCTTCGATCAATTCAGGGTTTTCTTTTGCGATGCGTTGCATATAGCGACTGTATTTCGCATGAAGCAGCTTGCCTTTAACCTTGTCGCCAGTTTTATAGCCGTCTCGACGTATCTCTGGGCGCAAGCGCATCATTTTTTCGGTGATGACATAGGTTTGTTCCAATATGGGCGCCACGCCTTTTTCTTTGGCAAGATTTAGGGCTTCCTCCCAACCGATAACCGCCATTTCTTTGGCAACTTTTTCGGTGAATTCAAGCGAAGACTTGGAACCATATTTTTGTTTTAACATGGTCAATGTGGATCCAAGACCAAGAAATCCCATGCCATGACGGCGTTTACTGATGATTTCATGACGTTGCTGTTCTAAGGGTAATCCGTTTATTTCTACGACATTGTCTAGCATTCTAGTAAAGATACGAATGACCTTATCGTAAGTGTTCCAGTCAAATTTAGCATGGTTTGTAAAGGGGTTTAAGACAAATTTGGTGAGGTTGATAGAGCCAAGAAGACAAGAACCATAAGGAGGAAGGGGTTGTTCACCACAGGGGTTCGTGGCACGGATAGATTCACAGAACCAGTTATTATTATCTTCATTGACTTTGTCAATCAAAATAAAACCAGGCTCAGCATAATCATAGGTGGAAGACATGATCATGTCCCACAAGCGACGAGCCTTGATGGTGCGATATATCTTGCAAGCGACCAACCCAGAATCATCAGTGATATAGTTATCTTTTGTCGGCCAATCACGCCAAACCACTTGCTCAGGATCGTTAAGAATAATATTTTGAGTTTTGCGTTGCTTTTCTGTGATCGGGAAAGAAAGTTTCCAGTCACTATCTGTCTCAACGGCATTCATGTAGTCTGCAGTAATAAGTAGAGAGAGATTAAATTGGCGAAGACGACCATCTTCACGTTTCACACGAATAAAATCGATGGCATCAGGATGCCCAATATCAAAAGTGCCCATTTGCGCGCCACGCCTGCCACCGGCAGATGCCACGGTGAAACACATTTTGTCATAAATATCCATGAAAGAAAGTGGGCCTGAAGTAGTGGCGCCTGCGCCCACCACAAAAGCGCCTTTTGGACGAAGTGTTGAAAATTCATAGCCAATACCACAGCCTGCTTTAAGGGTTAAGCCTGCTTCATGTACTTTGCTTAGGATGTTATCCATGGAGTCATGGATGGTGCCAGATACAGTACAATTAATGGTAGAGGTGGCAGGTTTATGTTCGGCAGCGCCAGCATTGGAAATGATGCGACCCGCAGGGATAGCGCCGTGACGTAACGCCCACAAAAATTCTTTATAGTATTTATCTTGCAGTGACTTTGTTTTTTCAACGTCTGCAATAGCGCGTGCTACACGTTGGTAGGTATCTTCGATATTTTTATCAACGATCTCGCCTTTTGCGGTCTTTAAGCAATATTTATTTTGCCAAATATCTAAAGAGGCATCTTGAAGAGGGATATCTTGAGTCGAGGTTTTTGTAGTCATTTTGTATCACGCATAAACTGAAAGTCTACTGTCCAGTTTAGCAATGGATACGAGAAATCTTTAGCAGAATATTTAACTTTATTTTTGAGATTGATATTGACAGCTTGGCGTACAAAAAAAGCAGAAAAATCAATATGTTATGTATGCTATTGATTTTGCTCGACATGTTTAATGTTTTCGGGAAGCTTCCGTAATTCTGTTTTTAATATTTTACCCACAGGGCTAAGAGGAAGGGCTTCATTGAAGGCAATAAGCTTTGGTACTTTGTATCGAGTGAGGTGCTCGCGACAATGTTTGATCACTTGTTCGGCAGTGAGATGTCGTTCAGGTTTTAGAATAATGTGTGCTTTAAGCAACTCTCCAGATCTTTTCGATGGTAGTCCGATAATGGCGACATCTAATACTTCTGGAATAAGGCTGATAACATGTTCCACTTCGACGGTATAGACATTAAAACCAGAGATGATAACCATATCTTTAACCCGATCAACAATTTTAACGCGACCCGTTTCATCCATAATACCAATGTCGCCCGTTTTTAACCAGCCATCAATCAGTGCTTTCTCTGTTTCCTCAGGCTTATTCCAATATCCTGGCATAACTTGAGGCCCTTTGACGCATATTTCTCCAGATTCTCCAATGGGTACCATTTCATTGGTGTCAACATTGCGAATCTCTATATTGGTGCTGGGGAGAGGGTGTCCAATAGACTCACTAAATTTAGGTGTATTATAAAAATCAGCAGAAACGCCAGGTGAGGTCTCACTTAATCCATAGGCGACGTGCAGGACGCAGCCCGTGACCTCATGCCATTTTTCAGCCACATGCTTTTGCACGGGCATCCCACCTGCCCAAGTCATCTTCAGACTGCTATATTCACCCGTTTGGAAGTCAGGGTTATGTGCAAGTGCACTAAATAGAGTATTAACGCCAGTCATAACCGTGAAAGGTGTTGATTTTGCAATTTTAATAAACGTAGGCAGATCGCGAGGGTTTGGCACGAAAACATTTTTATGTCCAAAATATAAAGGTACAAAGGATGCAGTGAGCGCAAAAATATGAAACATGGGTAGAGGTGCAAGCCAAATCTCATTTTCTAACACAAGAGGGCGTAGTGCGGTGGAGACTTGAAGAATATTAGAAACAATGTTTGAATGTGTGAGCATTACCCCTTTTGATTTACCAGTAGTGCCGCCGGTATATTGAAGAAATCCTAAATCGTTACCGACAGTGCTTACTTTTGTAAAAGTTTGCGAGGCGCCTTGTTTGAGGGTATCTCGAAATTGAATAGCTTGTGGGATATGAAAGGGTTTAATGGCTTTTTTGACATGCTTTACAACAAAGTTAATGATCTGGCGTTTGGGAAAATCATGGCAATCTCCTACAGACATTAGAATAACATGTTCAACAGGTACTAGTTTAAGTGTTCTCTCGATGGTTTCACCAAAAAAGTCCAGTGCGACAAGTGCTTTTATTCCTGAATCTTGAAACTGATATTCTAGCTCTTTAGGGGTGTACATTGGGTTGATGCCCACCACAACTAAACCGGCTTTTAAGGCACCAAATAAGGCAATATGGTATTGCAATAAATTTGGCGACATGATGCCCAGTTTATCTCCTTTCGTAAGTTCTAAGACATTTTGACAATAGGAAGCGAAATCAGTACTTAATAAATCAAGTTCTTGATAAGAAAGCGTTTTCCCCATACATTCATTTGCGGGTTTGGTCGCATATTTAGTGACAGCTTCTTCGAATAAACCTACAAGACTGGTTTTCGGGTTGAAGTCAATCTCATGTGGCACATCTTTTGGGTAATGTTTCAGCCAAATTTTTTCCATAATATTTTTATACCGATATTGTAGTGAATCTACATGCCAGGCTACTTCATGTTGTTGAAAATTTCAAGAAAGGTTCATGTCTATTCATCAAGGTTTTGCTGTAGCAGATACGGATTAGCGAGAAGGTAAAAATAACAAAATAACTGTTAATTAGTGGGGTTAACCGCTAAAATTAAGGTCAAATTATGATATCAATACTTGGCGCCTGTGTATTATGAGTGTTTTTCGGTTATTTAAATCTTCTACGCCACCAAAAAAAGAAGATGAAGCTCAAGCAGATCAAGTTGAAATTGCTCGATTAAAGGAAGAAGCGGCAGCAGAAAAGGTTGAGGATAATGTGTCGTTGCAGTCAGAGATTTCTGTGCCTGAGAAGCGCCATTTTTTTAGCCGACTTAAAAAGGGTTTGCAAAAAACGTCGGGAAAATTTGGCAGTTCTTTTTCAAACCTACTCTTAGGTAAAAAAATTATTGATGAAGACCTTATTGATGATGTTGAAATGCAACTTATTACCGCAGATATTGGTGTGGATGCAACAGAAGAAATCATGGAGGCAATCCGTAGCCAAGTGTCTCGTAATGAACTGCAAACCATGGAAGATTTGACCAAATTACTGAAAACAAAACTACTTGAAATTGTTACGCCAAGCTCGGTTCCCTTACAGATACAGACAGAAAAGAAACCATACGTGATTTTGATGGTGGGGATTAATGGGGCTGGCAAAACAACAACGATTGGAAAAATGGCAAAAAAGTTTTTGGATGAGGGGCATTCAGTCATGTTAGCAGCAGGCGACACTTTTCGTGCAGCGGCAGTTGAACAATTACAAGAATGGGGCGCTAGAAATGATGTGCCTGTGGTGGCGCAACATACTGGTGCCGACAGTGCTTCGGTTATTTTTGATGGAATTCAAGCCGCAAAATCAAGAGGCGTTGACGTGCTCATTGCGGATACGGCAGGTCGGCTTCATACAAAGCATAATCTTATGGATGAACTTAAAAAAGTTGTGAGGGTTATTAAGAAATTAGAGCAAGAAGCGCCACATGAGGTTATGTTGGTATTGGATGCGGGCACAGGGCAAAATGCACTGAGTCAAGCAGAACAATTTAAGGCGGCGGTGAACGTTTCAGGGATTACTCTGACCAAAATGGATGGCACGGCAAAAGGGGGCGTGATTTTTGCGATTGCAAAGAAAACTGAGCTTCCTGTTCGTTATATTGGCATTGGAGAGAGTATTGATGATCTGCGTGTATTTAATGCGAGTGATTTTGTGGATGCCCTATTTTCAGAGATGCCTTAATAGATGAATAATCGTCTAGTTGGCTGTAAAATATCAGGCGGCGTTCGAACCTATGAGGATGCTTGTCAGTACCTATCTACTGCACAAGATCTATTGGGCGAGGCATATATCTCAAATAATACTTTTCGGTTTGGAGCAAGTGAGCTGTTAGATAATCTACTTGGAAATGAAATAGTCGCAAAACATTATTAAGAAACAATTATAAAATGGGGTTTAAAAAATGAGTCAAACACAACAATCATCGGCACGTGCTTGGGTTTCGGTTATTGCCACTGCACTTTTTTTCTTCTATTGGTTTATTCAATTATCTTTAAATAATACTTTGCATGATTTTTATGTGGCGAAGTTTCATATCGAATCCTATGGGTTGTTTACCTCCATGTATTTGATTGGTAATGTGATTATTTTTATTCCTGCAGGCATGATCCTAGATAAGTTTTCAACCAAAAAAGTGCTTTGTATTAATGTGGGCATTATGATTCTTGGTGCGCTGGGATTGTTATTTGCACACAATACTTTTTTAGCCTATGCGTGTATGTTGGTCGTTGGCTGTGCGGGTGCCTTTTCTTTGTTGGCATCGTTGCGTATTGCGACCACATTATTTTCTGCGAATAAGGCGGGGTTTCCAATTAGTGTTGCGATTACGCTTGGAATGTGTGGTGGATTATTTGGGAATAGTATTGGTAAAATTTTGTATGATTATTTCGGCTCTGGTGCAAGTGTTCAAATTGTCAACATTGCCTTAGGTGTTGTGATTTTGGTATTAATTGTTTTAGGTGTAAAAGAGGCGCCTAAAAACACCACGGGAGACCGCGCTGATAAGCCTGCATTATCTATTTTTCAAGCGTTAGCAAAAGTCGCTAAAAATCCACAAAATTGGTTAGCAGGATTGTATGTCTCATTATTAAATTTACCCATTATGATTTTAGACTTTGCTTTTGGGCAGGATTATTTGAAAACCATTTTTCATATTGAACCTTTGCAGGCCGCAAATACAGCATCTATGATTTTCATTGGTTTTATGGTGGCAGGCCCTTTCGTTGGGAAGTGGTCAGATAGTTGGGGGTATCGCAAACCTTTGATGATTTTGGGTGCTATTGCTTCACTGGGGGTGATGTTACTACTCTATATTCCAGGGTTAAGCTACTTGTGGTTGATGGTGATATTTTTTGCGATCGGCGTGGTGACAAGTGCGCAGAATATTGGTTATCCTGTGATTGCGGAGTCCAATGATCCAACCTTAACCGCAACGGCAAATGCGTTAGGCTCCATTCTAATAATGGGTGGGGGTGCGATTGCTCAAAATATTTTCGGCAGTATTCAGAGCGCATCGGGTTATTCGGTTGCGTATCATATGTTGCCTATTTGCATGGTGATTGCGTTATTGGTTGCATTAGCAATTAAAGAAACGGGCTGGAAAAAGAAAGAGCCTAGAGAAAAAAGAAATAGTGGGAGCATAAGTGGTGGCACATAGACAAAAGTTTATTGCAATCGAAGGGCTAGAGGGTGCAGGGAAAAGCACGGTAATTGCAGCAGTTAAAACCTTCTTTAATAACCTGAGTGGGACTCAAAAAGCAGTATTTACGCGGGAACCAGGGGGTACTTTTCTTGCGGAAAAAATTCGGGGATTGTTGATCGAAAAATTTGAACAAGAATCATTGTGCCCGGAGTCAGAATTGTTGTTAATGTATGCGAGCCGGTTGCAGCATGTTAAAAGGTTGATTGAGCCTGCGCTAGAAAAAGGATTTTGGGTCATTTCAGATCGCTTTAACTGGTCAAGTATGGCGTACCAAGGTGGTGGGCGTTCCTTATCGCTTGAACAAGTGAAGCAGTTAGACGATGTATTTTTATCGGCGTGCCAGCCAGGGTTGGTACTTTATTTAGATGTGCCTCCCGAAATCGGCTTATCTCGTATTCAAGCTCGGCAAAATATTGATCGTTTTGAAGAGGAGAAGGTTGAGTTTTTTAATCGTGCTCGTGAGATTTATCTGCAACTTTGTCAACAGAGTGATCATGCAATTAAAATTGATGCAGCGCAATCAGAAAAACAGGTGCAAGAGGATGTTTTAGATGCGTTAACGCATTATTTACGACGTTCTTTAGGTGGGCAGAGCCAGCAATAGCTGTATACATAACCCAATCCAAATTACAGATTTCTAGTTTTTGTCTTTTTCACCTGCTTGAATCAAGTTTTTTAACCATATCAATAAGTATGGCAGGCAAAAGCGTGTTGCTCGGTCGTTCATAGAAGATTTTGGCTCCTGCCAAAATCGAATCACTACCCTCGCAGATGGTTTTTCCTCAGACGCCCACCTCCGTACCG
>Ga0302132_10001145_pt1 | contig 15196 bp, 7 predicted proteins | sample CB9_321_MG_FD_203113 | JGI IMG/M metagenome (GOLD analysis project Ga0302132, IMG submission 203113) | Marine microbial communities from Western Arctic Ocean, Canada - CB9_32.1 | ecosystem: Environmental > Aquatic > Marine > Oceanic | place: Canada: Western Arctic Ocean | collected 2017-09-19
AGTGCGTCCCTTGCTGAGAACAGCGCACTGACCTACGATGGCAACATCACAATTGTGTCTGGCCAGGTGCTTCCTGTTAGCAGCTTGCGTATGCTGGTTACTGATCAGATCAACACCAATAATGCCGGCGTGGCTATTCCCCTCTTCTATCGCCACGACCTACTTTCTGCAGTCACTGAGCTAAGTGTTCAGGAGACCAGGTGGGACGGGATTGCTTCAACTGTCGATCCGATCCACTACAGCCTAGACTCAACTGGGACTCATCTCTTCTTGGACCTCAAGAATTGGTTTGATGAGGACACAGGACGGTACAGGATCTACTACGTCAACTGGATTGACGTTGGTGGAGTAGCCCACAGTGATATCCTCAATGCCCGGAACGCCTACAATGTCGCGACACTTGATGATATCGATCCGTTCACTGGCATGCTACTGGCTGATGCTCCTGCGTACCTTGTCGCTGGTACTGTCCCGAACTACACGCTCACTATGTCCCACCCAGGCACCTACTACCTTAAGGAGACTACTGATAGGCTCATCAACGTTCTCCCGCCGACCCTGACTACTATTGCTGACCCCTGGTTTCTTGGGGTCACTGATGGCGGATTCTCATCTGTTATTGGTGGTACTTCGTACGCATATTCGGTTCCAGACTTCGCTGCTCAGAACTTTAACCCGATCATTCCATTCCTGAAGGCGATCGAAGAGACTGCCATCAAGATCACCCCATCGCTAGTTAAGCTACAGCGAGAGGACATGATCACGGAAGGTGTAACTTCCATGTACATCGACCTGGTCCTGGTGGACAAGGCTACAGGCGACGCAGAGTTTGCTGTAAGCAACAACCCATTGCTCATTGGCACAAGCTACTCGACTACAAGCATCACCTACACCGACTCTATCGAAGACATCGATCAGCCAGGAGGTATTGTCCGTCTCAAGGAGAACCTTGTTGCTGACAAGTACAGGATCCTTGCATCCTATAGCTATGAGGCTAAGTCCTACGAGCTAACATCACTCAACCTTAACCCTTATTTGAATCCGTCAGTCTTGGATACTCAGGTAGTGGTTTACATTGAGCCTGATGTGGGCGCGGGTGATACCGCTATCTGGTACCTACTTGTTCAGGACAACATAATCGTCGAGGCTAACCAGCCTGAATTCACAGAGGTTGATGCTCTTGGCGTGTACAACCCCCTGACTGCAGTTGGTGGTGGCTACTCCGGTGGGCCCGGCAGCTGGAGCGCCTTGAACCTTGAGCTACTTATCCTTGCAGAGATCACCGTCGCTTCCCCAGTACAGAACCCATTGGCCGAGATTGATCTGCGGGTTGCAGGTGGTGGGATCGACCCCCTTGACGAGGATGACGCTATCAGGGCCAACCCACGTACTGCATACTTGGCTGGTGTTGCACCAGCTGGTGGCTACCCCTGGCCCCAGTTTGGTTCTCTAGTAGTTGAGGTCCCATACACCCTCCACCTTGACTATGGTGGGGAACTAACTTCAGCACACATTAGGGATCTGGTACAGAAGCATATGAGTGCAGGCGAATATGCTATCATTAGATACTCCGGGGTTATTCCCGAGTGGGGTTGTGGCGGCAGTGATAAGCATCCGCTAGCGGGTTACAGGGGCGTCTTCAGTGAACTAGCTAGGCAAGCACGCCTCACTTGGTACAACGAAGACCCTAGTTACTCCTTCAATATCTATCAGGCAGACTCTCTCGATGGCGAGTTAACATTGATTGCAAGTGTAGCCGGAGCAGGTAGTGCTCCGTGTAACGAATACACAGTTACAGGCCTAACTACAGGAAATGTTTACTACTTCTTGATTAAAGCTGTCAGTCCGACTGGGGTCATAAGCCCAGGTAGCGGAAGGCAGGGAGTGAGGATCATCTAATGGCAGTCGTTTGGACAGTTGAGCTTACTTCATCCTCAGCAATCATTGAGGAGCCGTATACTATTGCGCCTTCCACGACCTACACATTCACCTTCATTAACGCCAGCCCTGACAATAAGAGGGCGACTAATGTTGGCTTCTATATCAAGGAGGCGTCTACACAAGGAGCGCGTGGATTCCCTTCATCAGAGGGGGTCGTAGTTGACTGGTATGACGTCCTGCTATGGGGTGCTGTTGTTGGTGAGGGGCTCTTCGTCACTCAAGGCGGTAGCCCTATTCAGTTCAATCTAGGCGCTGGAGCCAACTCTGGAGTAGCGATTCCGCTCTCCATTGGCACAGGCACTGACAGTGATGAAGTAGACCCGGCAGCAAGCGTTGACATCACCTTTAGTGTTGTTCCGCCAGCTGGCCCAGCTCGCAGGCTCTTCTTTGACATTGAGCTTGTATACAACGAACAGCAAGCATAATGCCTAGGCTCATTACCCAGTTCTCGTCTACTATGGCTGCGTCCCAGAGGGCACAGGTAGCTGCACTATTGCAGGAAGGCGCAGATGCTAACAAGTACGAGACCACACAGGCCTTCAGGGACGCTCTCGCAGCTCTTTCTGCCGGGCTTGATGCGATCTCTGTTCCTTTGTTTACGTTCTATCATATGGGTGCTGGGGAGGTCATAGACAGCGGTAGGGTTAACGGAGAAATCCGTACCATGCGGCTAGATATGGAGACTGTATATACAGAGCTCAGTAGCATACAGGATGCTGTCCTAGCTCACCGAGGATTCATGGAGAGACACATTGTGGACATCCACAACTCTCTCACTGCTCTCAACACCAGAATCTCTACTCTTGAGTTACTCGCTGATGAGTCTGAGTTCAACCTTGCATACATTAATACATTCAACATGCTCGGGGCCGAAGGCCTTGGCCGTGCCAATGCTCTAGCCCCAACACTCTATGTTGATCCACGGACTACTACTGCTCTTGGCCAAGCCTTTGACTGCGACGTAGACGTTCATAGGGAAGGCCTTGTCCTTCCTGTTGTGAGTACAATCAACGCCCCTATCACTGGTATCGAACTACTTGAGGGGGCGGTCTCGACCTCAAGCGACCTTCCTGTTGACCCGCAAGACAACTCTCTGCTTGATGTGCTCGTTGAGAATGATGGAGAGTTCTGGGTCAGATCTGTATTGCTTCTAGACACTGATGCTTTCGGCAATGCGGTGACGCCGCCGCCAGCGGGCATTAGTGCTTCAGTGAGACTCAGCCTCGGAGGCTACCGGTCTATTAACAGCGTCACATTGGCCCCTTGGACCGATGGTACTTTCAAGTTGGATCAGATTACATATCATGCGACAGACGGTCAGGTATACAACCTTCTAACTACGACATTTACATTGCTGGACAGAGTAGTGGTTGTCTTTGATCAGGTCGAGGCTGACGAGATTACCCTTCAACTGTCACAAGAGTCCTATACAGAGCTTGTAGACTTCACGTACTCAACTGCACCCGTCGACCAGCAGGCTGTTTTTGACCTTGTAGGCCAGGCGACTGCCTCCCTTGTTAATCTAGGTACAGGCCCAGGAACGGAGTATGCCTCTGGTTATCTCTATAGCCTTGGGTTCGACTTCATCTCTGTTGACCTTGTCTCCTTCTTGGAGAAGGGAATCTACGTAGCGAATGTGTTTCCTACTGGACTCGCGCCAACAGAGGTAGCGTTAAAGAGTACAGTGAAGCGAGGGACAGATATCGGATCATTCGAGACGGACTCTATAGAGTTCGATGTTGTGAAGTACAACTTCAATAACGCTAATGCTCTGATCTTCACCGAGACATTCCCGGTTCTGAACAGTCGAACGATTGTCAACGAGTCGTTGATTCTCGATTCGGATGGAGGCTCTACACTAAGGTTCTTTCCTGAAATGGCTGGAGTAGTGGTCTACAGGGATAATACTGCGCTAGTTGATGGCTCAGATTTCCTTGTTAGTCTAGACAGTGGATTAACCCTCATTACTCTTGCTGCAGCTGCGACAGCGCTACCAGCAGGTCCGCCATGGAAGTGCAGGGTATACATCCTCTCACCAACGCCTACTAACAGCTATACTGTGTCATACACGGCCGCCACTTCTCATACGCCACTAGGAACTGAGCCAATGTGGCTCAACGAAGAGAAGACTATGTATGTGGACTCGAACAGCATTCGCTTTGCTTTCCCACCAGGGTACGACTACATCTCTTACAGTAATCTTTACCTCCGTATATTGATGAGGTCATTCAATCTTCTTGCTACAAGGAGCAGCCCTATCGTAGAGGAGTACTCTCTACTGATAGAGGAGTCAGATGCCGTATAATGAACTACAGGTTCCGGATTTTGGAGTCGAACGACAGCGCCTAACGGTGCTGCTCGATGAGCTTACTGTCGCCTTCAAGGGTGGAGCCTTCTCTACTAGAGAGGAGCTGCTCCAGGCGTGGTCTACAGTCATTGGTGAGTTCCGGGATACGGTTGGCAAGGCAGTCTTTAGTCCGGGGGGCGTGAAGCCCGACTCAGCTCCAGACGCCGACCTCCACAACGAAGAGACACGGAACATCGCTCACGACCTTTCCATTCTCTTCCTAAGGCTTAAGCTCCTAGGTGAGAATGTAGTAGCCACATTCAATCAGACTGCTATCGAGCAGGATGAGCTCGTTGGGCGTGTAAGGCGGGTAGCAAGTAAGCTTGCAGACCTTGAGCTCTATCAAGGTTCGTCTGGTGAGCTGGTGCATGAGGCATTCATCAACCTTACGGGTATCGACCTAGGTTCCAATATGCTCTCTGACCCACAAGCAGAAGTGGTCGTGGATGAGGGCATCGTGACTTTGACGCAAGAAGAGGTTATCAATGTAGCGGTAGACAATATCGCTATTGACTCCACCAGCTTCAATGGCGCCCTAGGGAACAATGAGGGGGTAGGCATCGCCTCCACCTACAGTAACTTGAATGCCATCACTGATGATAATGCTGATACCTGGACAGAGTTCGAGAAGACATACTTTCTTGACCAGAGCGCAGCCATTGAGCCACTCTCTGTCAACTTGCTATTTACGCTAGCGCAGCCCACAATCATCAATCGAATTATCATCGACCCGGTCAATTTCGGTACGCTAGATGCTGTAGACATCCTAGATATTAGTGTCAGCAGCAACGGCCAGGATTGGACCTCAGTAAAGGGATCTATCCCCTTAGCCAATTACATGGGCGAGACCGAGGAGGACCTTTACATCCTCAACCCAACATCTTCACTGTACAGTGGCAAGTTCACCTACAGCTTCCTGCCACACAAAGCTAAGCATGTCAGCGTTCGGCTTAGGAAGAAGAAGGCCTTCATCTACCCAACTACATCTGGTGTCGACAAGTACCGGGTAGCCATCGGCATCCGAGGGATCGATTTCAAGTCGATTAAGTATGGAGACATCTCTGAGGTAATCAGCCGTGACCTATCAGTTGCCAGCTCAATCTTTAAGATCGCTATGCTCGCAGCATACCGACCTGTTAACTCTTCTCTTGGATCTATTGAGTTCAGTGTAAGCATCAACCAGGGGCAGACTTGGCACCCACTACAGCCGATGGTTAGGGACTCCTTTGATGCTCCAGAGGTGTTCACCTTTGAAGAGCTCCAGGCTGTTGACTCCTTCATTTGGAGAGCGGTCATCAAGAGGGACAATGATGGATTCACTTCCAGTGAGAGCTTCCAAGAAACAGAAGAGAACCTGACTCAGAAGTCAGAGTCGATCATCGTCAATCCTGAGATCAATCCAGCACTTATCTCTCCAACTGAGACGATGGCCTCTGGTGTTGTGAGTGTGCTTGAGACAGTTGGGTCTAGAGGGCCGAATGGCACCTCTCGCCTTCCTCTTATGCTTGGCTCCGGCACTGGGTCTGAGCTTAAGCTCTTCACCCCCTTCTTCTTCACTGATCTAGATGCCAACGAACTACACGTGCTTGTTAACGGAGCTGACTGGACATACGTCGGAGCTCTGTCTGCCTATGGCTCGACTGACACTGTATTCACAGTAGTGAGTGAGGGTGGTCAGGCACAGATCCTATTCGGTAATGGCCTACGCGGGAAGGCTGTCCCATCTGGTGCCTCTGTTGAGATCTTCTTGGACCCCGAGCTACTACTATTTGATGCTATCGAGAATGGCTTTGCTGCCAAGATGGACTTCAGTAGTGACGGGGTAGCAACCAGGACCGTACTTGAGAGACTGGGTGAGCCTTCTAGCGTTGTTAGCGCAGTACTGCCAAGAGGCCAGTACACAATCAACCTAGACCACTCCAACCTGATTCCAGAGCAGAGTTTTCACAACTACTCATTCCAAATCATTGAGCGGGACATGAGTGGCCTCCTGATTACCTCTGGCACCTATCAGTCGCCCAAGGCCTCTGCAGATGATCTGGCTATCGCAGGCGACTATTTTGTCGACTACATTAATGGTGTAATCATTAGCTTCAGCCAGTCTTCGCCCACCAACATGACAGTCGTGTCCTATAGGTACTTCCCAGTGCGAGTCATCACAGACTTTCACCTGGCCACTGCCGTTAATGGGTTCGACAAGCTAGTCATCCCAGCCTCGGAGTTCGTCTCTGACTCTAAGTCTGATATCACTGGGGAAGCTAGATCTCCATTGGGATTCGAGGGATATTTCTTCCCACTCGTGGGCCAGGAGAACGTCTCCGAGTCTACCGAGTATGTCATTAGGCTAAGCCAGGGCAAGGTACTTAAGGGAACGCTCAATGTTCCTGATGACCTATTCGCTAACCCCCCTGCTAACCCCCCTGTTGAGGTCTCCTACATCAATGGGCACGATGAGCTCCATGGCAACCTAGTTGTATCTGAGGAAGAGATTCCTGATCTTGCTGGCGGCGCAGATGACTTCTTCCTACAGCACGGTACCTCTAGTGCTCTGTTTATGCCCTCGGGTGTATTATTCTCTCGCACAGACATCTTCACAACTGAGGTAACTAGTGCTCCGGTGTCTAACGGTGAGTATCAGATCATCTACGCTACTGGGCAGATCAAGGTCTTCACTACTGGAGCTGTAACCGACCCAGGCACTGTATCTTATGAGTACAAAAGCGCTCTCATTAACTCCGACGGCCGGTACTCTGTGGACTATGACACTGGAATAATCTACTGTGTAGACCTACCGGTGGACGGTAAGGTTCTGTCTTACAGGTATATGCTGTACCGAGTGAAGTATAATGTGGGGAGAGTCTTGCCTGATACGATGTTCACCGTTGACGTCACAGCTAACACCATCTCTCTTGAGACGGAACAGCTCTTCTCAGGTCGAGTGCAGTATCTGTATGAGTACATCCCAGAACTAACGGACAATCTCGTCGAGGTTGCCCCCTACTATACGCCCGTACTAAGAGACCTTAGGTTCCGGGTACTTGATCAGTCAATCTCATGAGTCTAGCCGGTAAGTACAACGACGTTCTCTTTACCGAGTTCCTCATTGAGGGGCTTAAGGGCGGAACTGTTCCTAACCTAGACGAGATTCAGGTCAGGGTAGACGCCCTCCATGCGGCCAACCCGCTGCTTGGAGAGAAGCCGCTCATCTCCCTTGAGGACCACTCAGTCGTTTACTTCGAGAATGCTTCAGCTGCTAAGTGGAATGATACTCTGCAGAGTGAGCTGCGTGACTTGACTGCCATGTATGCTGTTTTGGATGAGATGTCCGAGCTGACCAATAGTCAAGCTAGAAGGTGGAGCTCTTACTACGAGTCCACCCGCCGCACCCTCTCTAAACTAGAGGACAGGATTGATACCCTGCTGCTACTTAAGCGCGACACGCTTGGGTACTTCGCTTATGTGTCTGACGACTTCCTAGACCTTAGCCTCGTAGACACAGCTGCAACAACAGCTAAGGTAGAGACAGCCTCTGGTGTCGTTACAATGCGTGAGTCGACCCTGACTGGGTCCCTTTCTCGCATCCCAGTAGACAACATGACCGCTGTTAAGCAGGTGCTATCTGTGAATGGCATGGTTGCGGATGAGACCCCAACAGGTATGGGAGTCGCCAACGTCCTCACAGACGAGTACACGCAGTGGCTGCAGGTGATCAGGGCAGAGAGCCAGGGCGTAGTAACTACATCCGTACGGGTTAACCTCGGCTCTCTAACTACAGTGAGCAAGGTTGTCTACACTCCCTTCGGCTCTACAGCATCAAGTGCCTTTGGCATCAGCCTCCTCTATAGCCAGAACGGGGTAGACTTCGTACTGGTGCCAGGTCAGCCTGTTGTAAGTGTCTTGAGTACTCCTGCTACCTGGCTATTCCCAGAGATCCAGGCGACTGTCCTGCGGTTTGTGATCAGCAAGAGCGGTTATGATGACATCGATGTCAACAACAACTACGCTTACGAGTTCGGATGCAAGAACATCAGCGTCTACAACCCTGCCTTTAGTGTTGAGACCTCTAGTGTTCTGATTAGCTCAGCGCTTGAAGTACTCGACAGCAACGGTGTAGCTAAGGACTTCTCTAAGGCAGCCATTCACACCTGTGACTTCTCTCCAGCTGGAACGGAGCTACTCTACTTCCTTTCTATAGACGGAAGTACGTACATCCCTATCTCCTCCCTAGATGATGAGTCTCCCTCGCATGCTCAGCTCATTGACTTTGGTGGCGAGCTACCAGTGGACAACATCGCTGGAACCTCGCTCTTTGATATGGCACAAGACAGTACGCAGCTAGATGTGGCTATCCCAGCCGCCTCTGGCATCACTATGGACACAGCAAGTGAGTTCGCTCTCAACTACTATGTCCCTGTGGCCTCAGCATCTGATGTACTTGAGAGCACATATGCTGTCTATCGCAACCTAGGAGAAAAGGGTGAGGTTGTAAGAAACATTGCCTCTGGCTGGGCGTTCGATGTAGCAGCCAGTGAGTACAGTACGCTAGTCAAAGTAGAGGATCCGAGCGGATACTCCATTGACCTTGGTGTCACAGAAGCAACAATCGATGGTGTTGTCCGGAGTGGGGTGTTCCTCATCACTAAGGGACTACACTCCTTTGTTACCTCAGCTAGTAACTGGGCAGCAGTGGCGAGTGGGTTGCTGACTGAGGCCCTCCTTGACGCAGACGATGGTCTATACCCGTACAACCACAAACAGATTGTAGAGGGGTATGTCTATGCTGGAGCCTTCACTGGCGCACAAGTTTACACTGGAGCTGCATGGTGGGCAGAGAAGCAAGTAGCCTATCTGCCACAGCATGAGTTCGCCTCACTCACAGACACAAATAACCTAGATGTGTATACTAGGAGAGTAGACGGAACAGGCAACCTTGCCTTCATCGTTAAGACTGTTCAGGACTTCGGAGACCATTTCAATGAGCGCTTCAGGACCGAGTACAGCCTCCCCTCAAGGGATTTCAACCAGATCTACATGAAGATCGTTCTGAATACCTCCGACCCATCTGTTAGCCCTTTCGTAGATTCGTATACGATCAAACTGGGATAAGAAAAGCATGTCCACAATCAAGGCACTTGTACCTCGAACTAGAACGCGTCGAATTCCTCAGGCTGGGGGATTTGATGCTCGGCGCATGAACGTCACCCTGGATGAGATTGCAAGAGACTTGCAAGAGCTACAGGATATCTATACGAATACGTTGAAGCCTCTAATCTCTGAGCTACCGCTTGGAGCCAATGATGGCGATAATGCGACCGACACCCCGATTACCTCTGGCCTCGATGCTATTCGCAACGGACTATCAGGAGACCAGGTATGGACAGACAACACTGCAACCAGTGTTAGCTCTAACCTATTTTGGGACGGCGGCAGGAAGCTCACGGTTAAAGAGACTGTTCTTAAGCTGGCTGGAAAGCTTGAAGATGCTATCGCAGACCTGAACAACACGTTTTTCACGCTGTCTGCCAGCGATGCTATCAGTGCCTACACGATCGCATTTATCGGAGCCAATGCCTTTGATGCTACCGCCACCTCTAGCTTGACCTCCATGGACGGTCAGCTTGATGCGGTGCAGGCATTTGTTGGCATGGACAGTGGGACAGACACAACTCCTGACTACTCCAGTGTCATCTACATCTCGCAGAACTCTAGTCTAGAGACTGCCATTGGTGCGCTTGATGCTGCGCTTGCAGCATTCGCTTCTGCCTCTGCAGTGTATACTGCAGACGGCCAGGGCATTGAGGAGGCTGGCAACCAGTTCTCCATTGAGATCGACACCACCGGGGACACCGTACTTTCCAAGAGCGCCACCGGCCTCACAGCGCTCAATGATGTAGCTTGGTGGAATGCTAGGAAGATTCAGGGTGTGGCTGTAGAGCACCCACTCGCCCCTAATCCTGGGGATGTGCTTGTTTATAATAGTATCTCTTCAGAGTATGAGTCTCAGGCTCCTGCATACACTACTGACCATGGCGCACTTGGTGGACTAGGTGACGATGACCACACCCAGTACCTACTGCATGATGGCAGCCGAGCAATGTCTGGCGCACTGGACATGGGTACAAATGCCATCACTAATGTTGGCCTTGTCGATGGTGTCACTGTTCATGACCACGATGCTCGCCATGAGCGTGCCGGCTCAGACGAGATTGATGGTGATCACCTAGGAATTGACTTCACTCCTGCCAACTACACCCCGTCTATTGTTCCAGCTGAGGCGGCCCATGTGGACGATCTAGCGGCTCACCTTCAGGGCATTGATGATGCTATTGGGACTACTAGCTCTCTAGTTAAGTCCTTTACCTGGGTTGGTGCTCATATGATGCAGCCGTGTGATGTCGTTCCTACACATGACAAGCTTAGTAATGGCTCACTCAATGCAGCTTCCGTAAGCCTTCAGACAATTAAGTTCGTTGATGGAGATGACTCCTACGCTAATTTCCCAGTAGGTATCCCTCGTAATGCTGCTGGTGAATGTCCAGCTACAGTTCGCGTTGTACTTAGTTATGGTGGAAACGGCGGTATATCAGGAACTGATGTCGTAATGGCAGTTGCCTTTGGTGACAATGGCGGACTTGACCCTCAGGTTGATGCCGATCCGTTCGACTTCGTTAGCTGGTCTACTCCAGAAAAGGACCATTGGACAATGGACACAGCCAGGGTTCATGTGTATGCATTTGCTGACGAAACCCTAGGAACTTCAAGCATTGGCTACCTCCATATCCAGATCGGTCGGCTTTCAACCTCTGATACTAACGATGTTTACGCCGGCGACGTTCACCTTATTGGTGCACAGGTTGAGTGGACCTGGTAAGCATAGTTAGGAGCTTAAGTGCCCAACATATTCAGAAAGAATCAAGCCAAGGGCACGGGTATCCGTGGCCCTCGCTCCAACAAGTCATCGGAACCAAAGATCCCAGTAGGGTTTACTCGGAGTAAGACCCTGAGTAAGCGTGATGCTGCGTTTGCTATGAATAAAATGGGCTTGACCGATGTCGATGGTGCATTACGGATCTGCATCCAGCGTAAGCTAGGTGGGGTTGGCGACATCCTTATGTCTACCGCTACCGTCCATGCGATCCGCCAGCAGTACCCTAACTCAGAGATCACCTACGCTACAGCTCCTAACCTGTTCCGGGTTGTGGAGAACAACCCGGATATTGATGTTATTGCTGACTTCAAGAAGATCGATCCAGGCCTCTATGACTATTTCGTAGATATTACTTCGGTCTGCCCTCCACATGAAGCCAAGCACAAGCCGCCCATTAATAGGATTGATCTGTTTGCAAAACATGTGGGGATTGGCCTTAAAAGTAAGGTTCCTGTTTACGAACCCACGGTTGATGAGGTAGAATGGGCTAGGACATGGCTCGACAACAAGTGGGGCGACAGAGACAAGTACAAGCTAGTCTTCTTGAGTGTGTCTTCATTCGACAGCCGCAGAACGTGGCCTGTCGAGAAAACTATTCAGTTGATCAGTGAGATCACTGCCCTAAGATCTGATGTTAGGTTCTTCGTTGATGACTTCAACGGCAGGGGCACTCAATGGAACCAGCTGAACACTTTGTCGGAAAGGTTTGCCTTCCGGCCTATGGCGGCACTGCTTAATGACTGCGATCTGTTTGTTGGTCCTGATTCTGGCCCTCTTCACCTCGCTGGGGCCCTCAATAAATCTATAGTCAGCATCTTCGGCCCCACCGACCCTGCTGCTCGTATCAATCACTATGACTCCGCTGTTGCTGTAACAGCGGAGCTTGGATGTCAGCACTGCTGGTATGCTAAGTGCAACTATGACCACGCATGCCTTAAGAGACTCGAGGTGTCCTCTGTGCAAACAGCTGTGCTGAAGAAGCTTGACAACAAACTGCCCGTGGATCTCAACCGTATCGTCATCAATGGTACTGGCCCAATTGCGAGGGGTATTGCTGCAGCTATAAGGCTATTGGACTGCAAGGTAGCGGTAGGTGCGCCGGTCGAGGCAGATGATCTAGCCATCGATATCATCCGAACTTCTTCCCCGCCAAAGAATAGCCTTAGCTTTCTAAATGGGAAGTCTAGAGCTGCGTATGTCATTGTCGATAGCAAGATCTCGAAGAGCCTCATCCTTATTCTAGCCAAGTACTACGACTTCATTCTCACCAACAAAAACTCCTCAGCTCAGATACTTAGAGGCATTAGCCCAAGCAAGCCAGTGAGTGTCGTCACTCCTCCCCTGGTAGGTGATTATAAGCCAGATCGCAGTCTCTACTTTGTAGAAAATGGAGACGAAGTCGCTCTTTTGCAGGCTGTAGCTGACGGTATAGCTGTAGTAGTAGGGGTTGACACTGAAACTAGCATTCCGGATAGGTATTTGACCCGAACTGAAAAGCCCACTTCCTTTGCCAATCAGTTGGCTAGCGATGACGATCTCATCAATGCCCAGTTTGCTGTTGGGTGGCTTAGCAAGAGCGCATGGCTTAAGAGTGCTCACACTATTTTAAACATGTTTTATCAAAGGGTAGAGAATGCGTAACGTCGTTCTCAGGTTCTTAGGGTCGGATGGCGCTCTAGTAGAAGCCTTCACTATGGTCGTCGAAGAGGTCGCTTCTAAGCTTGGCAAGAAGAATCCATTCCTCTTTGTCTTCGTTCTCACTCCCACCCTTATGGGCAAGGCTCGTCAGATTGCTGGTGTGAGTTATGTCGAGAGTAAGGACTTTGTCCCCGCTCGTCACCCGGAGTATGTTCTAGCCAATCGTGTACTAGATGGGGTTCCTAGTCACATGTGGTTCCCCACAGCGATGGACTTCATCCAAGACAAGTACGTCATTAATCTAACGGCTCAACCTTCCCTTCTGTCTTCTAAGCTGCTCTACATGAGGAACAGGAAGGTCAGCCTCATTTTTGACAGCATCTTCAATCCTTGTGATGGTTATGGCGGTTCAGCTGAACAGTTGGCTATCGGTATGTTTGGGTTCGAACCGACTGTGCTTTGGAGTCACTATAGTATTGCCCGAGATGCACATAGGCTTGCTGACAAGAAGACTCCCGACATGCTTAGAGGGCAGAGGACTCTCAACGAGAGTACCGCAGACTCCTACCTAGCTTATGCCACCCCGAACGTTTCCGATGTATCTCATACCTACAAGAGGACTAAGGCCCTAGGTATCCCTAAGGGGATCTTCACTATGTGGGAGACCACAGCTTTGCCCAAGAGGTGGCCTAAGCGAATCAATGGCAACTACCAGTACTGCGTGGTGCCCGCTGAGTTCAACAAAGAGATCTTCATCGATAGTGGAGTCACCATCCCAATCCATGTCTCCCCTCTTGGGGTTGATGTGGCTAAGTGGCCCAAGCTTAAGAGGAAGCCGGTAGAAGGTAGACCATATAGATTCTTGCTGTTCCATAATGCTACTTGGCAGGATCCTCGAAAGAATGCTCAGCTGACACTGGAGTCATTCAGGGCTGCCTTCGATGGCAGAAAGGACGTGGAGCTAATCATCAAGCTAGGTGCAGGGCACAAGCCCCGTGGACTTAAGTCTAACGAACGAGTCATCCTTGGTCGACTACCCCAGCCTGAGATCGTCAAGCTGCTAGGCCAGTGTGACTGCCTCATCTTCCCCTCGTCTGGAGAGGGCTATGGGCTGCCACCACGTGAGGCTATGAGTACAGGTCTGCCTGTTATCGTCACCGACTGGAGTGCCCTTAGAGATATTTGCAATAAGGAAATCTGCTATAGTATCCCTACTTGTGGGCTTAAGGCTGCGATACGCCCTGGTCGGTGGCTATCCTCAGAGAATGGAGGGAGCGAAGTGTATGGGATGTTTGCCGATATCAGAATCGATGATATCGTTGACAGAATGAGATACGCCTTCAGGAACCAGGAAGAATCACTCGCGATGGGTGAGAGAGCTTCAAACTATGTCAGAGAGAATCTAACCTACGTGCATGCTGCACGGTCCCTTCTTAATACCGTATGGCTTAAGCCTGGGGCAACCCGCGTGACGAACAAGATCAAGAGTGACGTTAAACTGTCACCTAGAGGAGAAAACGAAATGAAGATTACCGTAAAAAAGGTAACCAAGAGACGAACCAAGAGGTACATCTACTTCACCGTCGAGAACGACAGCCTAGACACGTACAAGGCTCCTAAGGGGCTTGTTGCAAGGTTCTGGAAGGTACGTCCTGATGATGGAGCTGAGCTCGCAGATCCAGAGTGGGGGCGCCTAGAGCTGCCATCTATTCTAGAAGCAGGGCAGAAGATCAGAGGCAGAGTGGTAGTAGACCTAGCAGACACTGGTAAGTTCACCGGTGATTTTGGTGTCGTAACGACTGGAGTCAAGTGGCACCCCACCGTCGAGCTGAGGGTTGAGTAAGGAAGACTCATCCTGTCTTTTTGCTACCCAATACCATGTGCGTCTCTTTGACTCACTCATTGGACATAAAGACTTATGGCACGTTGTAGACGGGTTTAACAATCCACGTCTTAGTAAGCTGTACTCGCGAATCCCTCCTCACCTCCGCAAGGGGGCTAAGGGCTTGTGGAGAGAGACTAGCCTAGGAGCTAAGACTCTCATCCCCCTAAACTTTGGCAGTACAAGTCACCCGTTCCTAAAGCAGAAATGGTTTGAAGAAGCGCAAGAAGGTCGACGAGGTAAGGTCATCGTCATGCATGAGGTCCCGTACTTCAACGATGACGACTACATCACCTTTGCTGACACTGTGCTAACTAGGTCCCAGGCGGAGAGTGACCTTTTTGCAAAGGACAATACTGTCCTAGTTGGTGACCCATCTCTTGACAAGCTCAAGCCTGTAAAGACTGGAGAAGGTATCGCCGTACTTATCTGTACGGACCCTCACAGGATCATGGAGGCT
>Ga0302132_10001146_pt1 | contig 15194 bp, 24 predicted proteins | sample CB9_321_MG_FD_203113 | JGI IMG/M metagenome (GOLD analysis project Ga0302132, IMG submission 203113) | Marine microbial communities from Western Arctic Ocean, Canada - CB9_32.1 | ecosystem: Environmental > Aquatic > Marine > Oceanic | place: Canada: Western Arctic Ocean | collected 2017-09-19
TTCTTAAAAAATAAATTTAAGGATTTTTGATAGTAGGGACAGCCGTCCCCCATCGAGTGGCGAAGCCCGGCGGTTCGTTGGAAGCCGGAATTTTTGAGCCGTTTTTGCAGCCCAGAGAAGGAGGAGAGAACCTCTCCGAGGTGATTTAATTGGGGTGGGGTGTCTGCCATAGAGAGGAAGGTAACACAAGGGAAAATAAAAGGCAATGAAAATCACTATGTGTGGCGATTTTGAGATAATTATTATTACAGATTTAACGAAAAAATGGGATTTGGGGAGGATTATGCAATTTATTCACGAGGGTACCTAGTGTTATATGTGGGGTATAGGGTACCTGTAACGTTCAATGACCCCGGGTAGTTGTGTCTTTTTTTTTATTTAATGGACATCTAACTATAGGAGAAGCTTGTGAAAGTTTTTATTATTGTTTGTGGTATGTTTATGGGTGTGTTTGGTCATGCTTGTTGGCATATAAGGAAAGAGGAGACCCTGTGTGGGGTTTCTTCTTTCTTTTTTATTTCTTTTTATTTTTATTTTTTCTTTCAATGCCTCCTCAGGGGAGATGTGCATAGGGAACCCTCTCTATGTATGTCACCATGAGAGTGTAGTTGCTGTTGGGAGACAGCCACACTCTCTACCTCTGGGTAGGTGCGCTGGTATGGCTACCTAGTGTACTTCGGTACATCCTAGGTACGCTGTATCCATTACTCAAACACACTGTGGTACTAACACTACCAGGGGAGAGTGCACATGGTTGAAGAAACATTAAAAGAAAAGTACAGCGACAAGATGTTGAACATCACTGGACGTCTGCAGCGCAAGCTGAGGGGGCGTGGTGATGACTCAGCATGTGACGTCGCAGCAGCACGCTGGTTTAAGGCATCGAAAGATGCACTTAGACATGGTCGTGCTATGTCACAACGCTCCATTGTGGAGATGTGTGTACTTACCCTCATATATAAGGGGGTCTATGCCCTGATACGGGCATAGTAGAGGGGGTGCAGTTGCACCCCTTTTTTATTAATGCCAATGGCCTTCGGGTGGTCAATCATTGGTTATAACAATAAGGGTATATGTGTGTGTGTATATAAGGGGTGGTCCAATAGGCCACCTGGTAGGGTAGTGATATAAGAGAAGGTCCCAAGTAGGGGCCTTTTTTTATTTATGGCAATCATGCCATCAACAAGGAGAGAGATATGACTGAATTGTACGCCCGAGTGGCAGTGCGAATGTGCGGTGTTAAAACACGTCTTTACCCAAAGACGAGTTTCAGCAGCAAGCAGGAGGCTGACGAGTGGGCTAGGCAGGTAGTCTGTGCGTTTTATCCTTCTTTCGAAGGTGAGGCAGCAGGCTTCTATACGCCTGGTACAAAAACAGGGGACATTACGAGAATCGCGGATTCTTGCACTGTCTCCTATAGGCGAACGAAGTTTGTCTGAAAAGGGGGCCCTTCGGGGCCCTTCTTTTTTAATGGCAATTACGCCACGTTTCAAGGAGAAACAAAATGACTATTCTTACTACTGTGCCTACTGCTGAGCGGATGGCAGAGCTTGCCGTTAAGCTCGGAACCCAGACAGGGTACGAGCTTCTCTTCTCTGTAGAGAAAGGCAGCGTCTACTTCCGTCACGCACCTAAAGATCGGTGCCACCTAGGCGGAACGCCCTATGTGGTGTTCTCCATCTGTGAAAGATGGGATCAGTTTTACGAATCCATGGGTAAACACCGTGGGTTCTTTTCGGGGGAGGACCTCCGGGATATTGAAGCATATCTTCGTTCCAAGTAGGCTTCGAGTAAGGAGGTGCACCACATGGGTGCACTTCTTTACCCCCTTTTTTTATTTATGGCAATTACGCCATTAACATTGGAGAAAGATATGACTGAACTCACGCGACTTGAGAGTGTCTCACCATGCGTCCGTTTCATGAACAAGGCCCTGGATGCGTTCCTGGACTTGTCTGATGCCGACAAGTGGGATGCCATTGGAAACACAGGTTTTACGGTGGAGTTCACTGACACCTTGACTAACGGCGAGACCGTTGATTTTAAAGTGGCAGTGATCCATCAGGGAATCTGGATTTCAATCAAGCGGAAAGATCAGGAGTGGAGTGAACTTGAAACTCTTTGGCCGGAAGGCGAAGAGGAGAAGTATCACAAGGCTCTCAAAAAATGGGTACAGGGTCAGAAAACGAAAGCCGTCTTGGAGATGGTAAGTTTCTGATTCTGGAATTCTAGAGAAAGGGTAAGGATAGGACTACGGTCCTGTCCTCCCTTTTTTTATTTCCTTTTTTATTTATTTCCTTTTTTATTTATGGCAATTAAGCCGTTAACAATGGAGAAGCAAATGGCTAGAAAGAAAATCTTTATCAAGGTAGGGGTTCACCTTGTCACTGGACATACCACTCTTCGTCCGAAGAGATGGTTCAGTGACAAGGAGGAAGCCTACCGGTGGGTTCACCACAACATTATGATGAAGCAGTTCCCTTCCCATAAGGGTCCAGCAAAATTCATGATGTGGGTAGATTCTCTAGAAAGCTCTGACAACCTCATGGTCTTTGTCGAAAAGACTGTCTGGGAGTGAAGGCAAGGGGGCACGCAATTATGTGTGCCCCTCTCCTTTTTTATTTGTGGCAATTAAGCCTGTTTCAAGGAGAAACAAATGAATATGCCAGAAATTATCCGTACCGTGTGTGGTCGTGTCCAATCAGAGGTTGAGGGGGTTAAGATCGAACATGATCCAGGAGAGACAGTGTTCATATTGAATGGACCACTTTACTTCACACAAGTGGTGCGAGTGAAGTGGTATGTGAAACCTTGCATTTGGATACAAATATGTTCCGAGCAATCGGCTAACGACGACATAGTGAATGCTCTTGAGGAAGAGCTAGTGGAATTGAAAGTGAAATACACCTTTCGTTAAAAATCGGGCCTTCGGGCCCTTTTTTTTAATGGCAATTACGCCATGTTTCAAGGAGAAACAAATGAAGTATACAGTAGTCTGTAAGGACGGATGGAAGGTTGACGTTTCGTACACCACCCGAGTCCTTGAATACGGTCAAGGGCCTCGTCCCCAGCTGTTGGAGCCTGGGGCTTGGCTAACCAGGCCCAGTAGTATTACGGGCCTAGCAGCATGTGGGCTGCCAGAATATAGCTGGCACTGCGTCTCCGAAAAGGAGTTCGTGGGAGAGCTTCCAGAGTACAGGTTAAACCTGTACTGTGAGTTTTGTCCATGGGATGTGCTTGACAGCATCTATGAACTCCATGGTGGAGTTCAAAGCACGGAGATGCTGCCGTATAAGTGACATAAAAAAGAAGAGCCCCGACGTATGGGGCTTTTTTTTATTTAATGTCGGTTCCTGCATTGGGCAAGAACCATAGAAGAAAGGATGAGAAGATGGATATACCACCTGAGTACAAGTGTGAGTTTGTTCCCTATGAGACCTTTGAGATACTGGTAAAACAGTTCAAGGCTTTGGGGGAACAACACAAACATCTTGCATTGCGCATTACGGAGCTTGAGAAAGCTCGTGATGCCAAGGAGGTTGAAAAGCCATAATTCTCACGGAGAGCCCTAACGGGCTCTCCACTCCTTTTTTATTTATGGCAATTACGCCACGTTTCAAGGAGAAACAAATGAAAAAAGCTATGATTGTAATCGTGCTAAATATGCTGTCTAGCGCATGTGTCACCACAGGTCATGGGACACACGGCACTTCGAAGCCTGCGTTTGTTGGGTTGCCACTCTACAAGTTAGATGTGGTGACTCACCAGAAGGGTGGACCTATGAACCGCATGGTTACCTACAACACCCTGGCAGGTGTTAAGGGTGACTGGTGGAGCGTCGAAGCTGACATTGCTCGGACTGAGTGCTGGACTCAAGCGGCTTTAGTATTCGGTCGAGAGCTATGTTCCATAGCCACCACCGTCACCGTGGATAGCAGCACTGCTGAGACTTCCACAAAGAGTGATGTGGAGTTCAATTGCCGAATGAGCGGCATCAAAGCAATAGAATACTACTTGGATGAGCATCAGACGATGCACTGTCTAGTGGAGAAGTCCTATGAGGACTACCTACTAGAGAAGTAGGAAAGAAAGGGTAAGGATAGGACTACGGTCCTGTCCCCCCTTTTTTATTTGTGGCAATTAAGCCAAGTATTCTGAGGAGGATACAATGAAAAATAAAACAAGAATTATGATCTTGAGCACTGTACTGTTGGGGTATATCGGGTTTCTGCACTTCAGTGTAGACGAATACGATTGCCTTAACCGGATGCATGGACAGGGGGATCATATTCCCTGGAATTGTTATCAGTACGTTGATTCTCACATAGAGTGGGATTCGTCATGTGACGAATGGTACTTAAAAGGTACCAAATAAAAAAAGAGCCCTGCATCTGAGGATGTGGGGCTTTTTTTATTTGTGGCGATTAAGCCAAATAAAGGAGAGATAAATGTTAGACACTAAAACTCAAGTGCCAAAGCGGTTAAGCAAAAGCTACAGGTTTGCGGTTGGAAAGGATTGCCTTAAGCCAGTCCTGGAGATCGAACCGGCTCATGTGACCGTAGCACGAGATGCATGGAGTGTAACACAATTTATCCTGGGTTGCGTAATGACTTACGCAATCATCGTACTGGTTTCTTTTATCTAACCGTCCAAGGAGGACAAAAATGAGTAACTTAAACTATATGACATTCATTATGATTTTCATGAGTGCCCTCGCAGTAGAGTGGTACAAAGACTTTCACCTGTCAGCGGTGGAAGTCAAAGCGACTGTTGAACTTATTAAGGCGACAGAAGACATGAACTACCTTCTCTGTGAGCAGAGGGAGGTAGACCCTAACCATATTGATGTGCGATCAACATCAATGTGCAAAAAGCTTGAAGCTAAGATTCAGGTCAGACACAACCTGATTGACTAATAAGACTAGCTAACAACTAAATGGCCCCTACCCTGGGGCCATTTTTTTATTTAATGCCGCTAAGGAGGCGGTTAATGATGAAAAAGCAAGCACAAAAAAGCTTTGTCGCAATCACCTGTTCAACGTTCCAAAAGGACGGTAGCCTAATCCAAGGCTATCTGGGGAAGCGAAGTGATGCCACAGACAAGTACTCATTCAAGAGTCATGACTACGTCATGTCCCATGGGTGGGAGGTAGTGGTGTCAGTTCCTGCCGACGATCTGGAGGCGGTAGAGACTGTAATCCAGACAGTAGACTTCCTGATGAGATGTCAGGGTGAACAGAGTCTCAATTCTGGACGTGAGTGTCCAGAGCGTATGTATGATCCCGAGACAGGAGAATACGTAGAATTGACGGATCTGCAACAGCACCTTTGGGAAGAAGTGGCCGATCGAAATGGTCGTGCCTACTACTTTGCCAGAGAAATTCAGGTCTCAGTAGAGTGGGGAGAAACTCTCCATAAGGGTCAATGGGAAAGAAGACAGCTAACTTGGATGCAGGATGACGAAGAATAGAGTCCTAGCAGCAATATAATAATAAAGGCCCCGACGTGTGGGGCCTTTTTTATTTAATTGGACACAACCCGGAGGTGCCAATGACGGAATTCAATCCGGCCCTAAAATGGAAAGGCTTTTGGCCTCAATTAGCAGGAAAGGGCCTGCTAGAGTTTAACTCCTCTTATATTGATGAGATGCAATTTCGCATCGAACGGTGCAAGATGGAGCTAGACAAATCCATTCTCAATGGAGAGTGGATACTAATTGGAGTAAACTATGACCGATTGGTCGTGGTGCTCCAAATATGGATCACTCGAACTTGTGAGTGGTCAAGCGTTTGGCAAAGCAAGGGTCATGAAATCTATGATCTCCCAGCCTTGCTAATAATAAGCCTCAGGCCTGAACTTGGGATGTTTCATCTCAAGCTAAGGCAGGAAATTGCCATCCGTGGCATGGATAATAACGCATGGGATGAGGGTCGAGAGACTCTCTACAATATAAATAAACTAATGAGAATAACAGAAAACTTTTAACAAAGGAGAGATAAATGAAAAAATTCAATCTATGGCGAGGTGTGGGGACAACCCTCATACTCGCCATCCTGGCATCAGGGTGGTTGTTGCTGGCGTACGCGCCGGTGAAGTGGATCAATACCTATAGAGGGCTTGGCGATACAGTCGGTCTTTCTCTGGCACCTATAGAGGTGTCAAAGATCATAAGATCTACTGCCACCCCGGAATGGCAAGAGCCCAAGAAGGAGGTCGCAGAGTGTATAACTCTGGAGGGCTTCCAAAATGGGAGCTTCTTCTTCAAGGACCACGGTGTCCTTGTGGAAGTGGAGGGCATGAAAATGCCATTCTCCTGGTCCGAAGCCAGGTCGTGCAAGAGGAAAAGGTTCGTGGCTACATCTGTAACAAGGAACCAATTCCAGCTGAGCATCGCGACTGTGCGAGGGTGGATGGGGGCTGCACTAAGTGCCGCCTTTAAGATTGAAAGTCTACCGGGAGGGCTCTGTGAGCCAGAACCGGAGAAAGTTAACCTCTAAAATAGTCAGCAGCATCTGACTAAAGAAAGGGAGGGGAGGCCATTGGCCTTCCCAACCTTTTTTTTAATGGCAATTACGCCAAGTTTTCAAGGAGAAAACAAAATGGGATTACATTCCCCTATACTGTTCTGGGTCTGCGTGTTCTTTTTCTGCTGCTTTTGGGCTGGCGGAGGCTTCAGGTGCGTAGGCACCTGGATGGTTGAGAAGATGACAGACGTGGCAAAGTCTCTCAAGACTCTGAAGGATGAAGCTTCCTCAAGGGCTAACGCCCTGAAAGATAAGCTTCCAGGAGACAAGAGTGAAGAGGGCAGGAATGTCCTTGTGGAGCTTAAAGAGCTTCGAGCACTGGTTCTTCAAAATCAGGGTTCCATCTCTGATAACCAGAAACGGATCCATGATCGGTTCCAGCAGCTTCAGGGTGCAATCAAGACCAGCAGCGAGGTCTGTGGCAATGACAGTGTTGCCTTGCACAATGTAATGAAATACCTCAAGATTGACGGAAACGGAAACCCCGTCGACCAGGAATAGATGACCTAGTCAGTCATTAAAGAGATGCACGCGCATCTGAGAGAAATCTCAGGTGTTGCGTGCTCTTTTTATTTAATGAAAGTACCCTCCCTCACTATTCATTGTGGGGGTAGGGACTGTTAAACATTGTTTCTATGAAAGGGAAACAAGATATGGAAATCAAGAAGGTTTCAATGAATGGGTTCTGTAAGAACAGCCCAGCTCAGAGCAGCTTCTTTACCGGAACTGACGAAGAACTCGTCGAGCTGGTGATGAAGTATCGTCTTAACCATTTTGCACCACATCCACTGAATGAAGAGGAAACTCTCTTTCGGTGCGCAGTGCCGATGGGGAAAGAAGACCTCCATTTGTTCCGAGCAGCCGAAGTAGAGCTGCAAGAGGGAATGGAGCTTCAGACGGTCTATGAATCTAGACAAGCGGGTGAAACACCACGGTTGTTTACATTCAGTCCTGCGGATTCTCTGCCAGTGGCTAAGGGGTGCTACATTGCACTGTATCAGACTGCAGCCATTAAAGATGGCGGGTTTGCTTACAGCCTGGACCCTGAGAACCTTACACACTGGGAGATTGTGGGCATTTTTGCAAATGCTCATGGCCTTACGTTTGACTCTGACCGGCCTGACTTTCAGCCCATGGGGTTTCATGTAATGTGTCACAACCAGTTTGGTTCCTCAGGCGGCTCAGCCAAAGTTGTATCGGCAGAGCAGCAATTGAAAGAGTTGAAAGACTCTTTCAATTGGCACAAGGGCCTCATTAACCTTCGAGTGATTAAGTAGTCACTCTCCTTCCTAACCTAGCCACGTCCTGTGGCAAGTCCTCACTGCATCTGCAGTGGGGGCTTTTTTATTTAATGCAACCTAAACACTGTCCAAGGAGGACACAATGTATGATTGGAAAAAAGAAAGAGAAGAAGAAGAGAAGTGGAAAGCTGAGAACAAAGCCTCGGCTGAGCAGGAGATAATCGAGTTCTTTGAAGAACAAGGAGGTGATTATCAGGAAACAGTGGCTCACTTCTACGACCGCTGCCAGACGGCTTATCATCCGCAAGCATTGCCTTGTCACGCAACGAAGCGGCGGGCTTCATTTCTGTATGAGATTGCTCGTCGGGGTATCCCCGAGAAAAAATAATGCCCATGAGGGCAAGATGAGAAAAGGGTCCCTTTGGGACCCTTTTTATTTAATGGCTAGATATCTCTTCGACTGGGTATCTGCTGCCTGATAACATGGAGTTATCACGCCTCTCCCCTCAAGGACAAGGTCGGCACGCTTAGACGGATGCACGGTTGCGCGACCAGCGGTATGTCATTGTACCGCGCCGTCATTGTACCCCTCTAGGACTACCGGATCTTCTACCCGGGAAGCTATAGAGCTAGGCTCTTTTTTTTAATGGAAGCAACCCTTATGGGTTTTTGAAAACTATCTGTTTCTATAAGGAGAAACAAAATGGAGAAAAAGGTTAGAGAACCTTCGGTGGTAAAACACCTATGTCAACGCTTTAAGTCTGCTGGTGGACGAGGAGTACTGGTTGGGGGTGCAGTTGCAGATGCATACCTCGGTCTTCCGACTAAGGACTGGGACATTGAAGTCTATGGTCTTGGCTGGGAACAAATAGTCACAGTTCTACAGGATCTGCGTCCAAATGAGATTGGACGTGCGTTTGGGATTATCAAGCCTAGCCAACACATGACTGACGGTGTGGATATTGATGTATCTATTCCTCGCATGGATAACCATGTGGGAAAGGGACACAAGGATCTCATTGTTGAGCTTGATCCAAGACTTAGTTTTGGAACAGCAGCCCTAAGGAGAGACTTGACCATCAATACAATGGGATGGGATCCTTTGACTGGAGAACTGCTAGATCCTCATGGAGGCATGAAAGATCTAATGGAAGGAGTAATGAGGGCAACTTGTCCTGAGTTATTCGTTCAAGATCCAGTAAGAGGACTGAGGATAGCACAGCTTCTTGCAAGAAAAGGCAAGACGGTTGAAGCAAATACTAAGTTTTTAGTTCAAATCATGGCAAGCCAATTTCCCTACATTGCTCAAGAGAGAGTCTTTGAGGAAATGCGAAAGCTGCTCCTTAAGGCTCCAAGGCCTTCCGTGGGTCTTGAGTTCATGAAGGACACCGGCTGGATGACCTGGTTCCCTGAGTTGCATAACCAAATTGGATGTCTACAGCATCCAGAGTGGCACAAGGAGGGGGATGTTCACACTCATGCAATGTGTGTTGTGGATGAGGCAGCCAAGGTTCGGGATATGGGGTTGATTCCCGAAGGATGGGAAGAATCTTTCATGATTGGGACACTATGTCATGATTGTGGGAAGCCTGACACAACCATCTACCCTCACCATGTGGCAACTGGACTGGCTCCGAACTTGAAGCCATTAAGGAATGAGCAGGTGTTATGGTCTGCTCATGGCCATGATATGGCAGGGATAGAGCCTGCAAGAAATCTTGTTAGACGTATGACTAACAAGAAGGTTCTCATTCAAAGGGTAGGAGATATTGTTGGAGCACATATGCGCCCATTCAGTATCCATAGTGGCAAGATGCCAAAGTCTGGCTCTAAAGAAGGAGCCTACAAGAGACTTCAGCGAGATATCCGTTTGGATATCATTGGCCTGATGTCATTGTGTGACAGCTGTGGCAATCCTTGGCGTGGAGTAGGTGATCCTGACTTGGATCACATTATGAGTCAAAAGTGTTTTGAGATGCACGAAAAGCTGGGAACTGAGAAGGTTCCAGCTGTGTTGTGTGGAAAAGACCTGATTGATGCTGGCTACAAGCCGGGGCCAATCTTTGGACAAGCACTTGGTGCTGCTTATGAGCATCAACTGGAATATCCAGAAACAGAGGAAGAGCAGCTAATGGAAATTGCTGTTCAGGTACTTACCAAATAAAATAACTAAGAAGGGCTCCCTGCAAGGGGCCCTTCTTTTTTAATGCCAGGACTCTAATGTTTGAGTCTAGGGCGGTAACAATTGTTTCAAGGAGAAACAACATGAAGAAATTGGTAATCATTTCTGGTCTTCCGGGATCAGGTAAGAGCACCCTGGCTAGAACCCTTGCACCAGAGCATGCCATCTGCACAACAGATGACTATCCAGGCCTCTACACCGAGCATGCTAACGGGACTCTAGAGTTCCACGGCATGGTCCCGGTTGGTAAAACCATCAAGCTTGCAGTCGCACACGGCTGGAACTTGGAGAAGGCCATTGCTCTCATGGAAGCTGGGGAACCAGTGGTCGTGAATGCTAACACCAACACTCAGCACTGGGAGTTCTTCGGCTACCTAGAGGCTGCTCGTGCAAATGGGTACGAGTTTGAGCGAATTGATTTGTTTGACGCAGGTCTCTCAAACGAGGAGCTTATGGCTCGTGGTGTTCATGGTGCTCCTGAGCGTGTCTACGTTGGTATGCGTCAGCATTACCAGCGTGGTGACACCTGGATGAATGAGACCACTGAGAATCCTTTTGCATAACAACTAACAGCAGGTCCAATTCCTGATAATTAAGAGCCCTTCGGGGCTCTTTTTTATTTATGAAAGGGTCCCTTTGGGGCCTAAACAACAACACAAGTCATTAGGAGAAAACAATGACAAAAGACATAGAGCCTTTACCGGTTATCCTCAAGCACAATACCGGGACCTATCTGTTGATCTCAGAAAAGGACATGACCATTATGGAGCTGATCCAGGTCCTAGTGGAGGCATTTGCTCACATGCAAATCCCCTTCCCTTCGGTTCTTGGGGGGAGGATAATCAAGGGAGATGTTGAGTTCACTGATCTGATCCATCATCTGGACTTTACAGACACTCCCCCAAAGGATCCTGCGGATGACGCAGCGAACCTAAAGGCAGTGAAATCTGTTGATGTTGACGGAAATATCCGTGACTGAGACAAAAGAAGCTATCCTAGGGATAGTAGGTTTATATGTTGCAGTGATCATCATGGTCATCGCAATGCGCACTTCTAATAAGTAGGATTTCCTTCCTACTGGCCCCTGCCACATCTGTGGTGGGGGCCTCCTTTTTTAATGGAGAGAAGCCATGTCGGCAAGCTCTCTAAACTATAAATGGAGAATGAGACACAATGGATCTCACAGAGAAAATGAAGCAGGCATTAAACCTGTATGCGAAAGCAATCAAGGACCCAGAGGATCGACGGAAGGCGAAAGCCTTCGTTGCTATGATTAAGCAGCGCCGCATGGGGGAGGACTTCGAGGCAAAGGTCCTCAAGAATCCTGACCTAGGAGAGTCGGAGCGGTTGCATCACCGCAGACGACAAGGGAGGCAGATCCTCGTGGGGGTCGCCAAGAAAAAAGGCCGTTCTGGTCTAGCCAATAGAGTAGCTCTTCATCATGAAGGGCGAGTCGGCAAGAAGCGAAATCGCTCCTAAGCTGTAACTCAATCACTGTAAAAGAAAAACTATTAAATTAGTTTTCACGGAGCCCTTCGGGGCTCCTTTTTTTTAACGAGTGCAATGACGTGCTCCAAAAGGTTAAGTGGAGAAAATCTTAACCTTGGGAACAATAGAAGCGCAAGATAGACACCTCGACTGGGGGAGTTGAGGTGTTGAGCTGTTTCATCCCGTAACAGGGAAAACCCCTGTACGGAGGAACCCCTGTACCCAGGGGGGACTACCGTATCAACTACAACAACATAACCAGTGAGGTCATCTATATGACAAAAGAGAAGGAAAAGAAAAAGCCTAAAGCCATGGCTGCCCACTTTGGAAATTGTGGCAAAGCTGCCAAAGAATCTGGCTGGGAAACTCCAAACACTTATGTCTGCAAAGGCATGGGCCTGGAACAAAGCGTAAAGCGGGATGCAGGTCAAAAGGTATTCGTAGCTACTCAGGGAGAGTATTTTGGAACTTGGTTGTTTACTAAAGAGTACGCGCCTAGACGATTAAAATATCGTTATTCCCCGGTAGTTAGTGTGGACACGGAACTTCAGATGTTTCGTAAGAATGCACGGTACACTGGCATGTTCATCAACAGGCAGCGAAGCTTGGAGCCTCTGATTCGTGCTGCTCGTGATATTCAAGCCATGATGCTGGGATCTCGACAGCATGATGTCACATACAGTGAAGAAGAGATTGGAGAGGCTAAACTTGAGTGGCTTGCGAGGGGTGGAGATGTTGTTGACGACTTTTTCCCTTGTGCAGACCCAGACCCAGATGATTTAACGGAAATCATCAAACGGGAGAATGAGGAGTTGGAAATCGAGAGATTTCGACGAATTGCAGAGTATGGGGCTCCCAAGAATAACAACCCTGGATCCATTAGTTTCTATGACCCGAACAAAAGAAGGGAAGGTGTTTTTGCTCACATGAAGCCCTCTATTGGTTTTGGTGCAATTGCCATTGCTGAACGTGGAGGAGTTGGGGTTAGAGGACTAAAGATGGCACTGATGACGCACCCTGCTCGCGCAGAGTCAATCATTGATGCGATTAGCTTTAGTGAAACCTTGAATTTTGCAGATCGAATACGATTTGCAAAGAAGTTTGTAAAGACTTGGAGTGTAAGGAAGTCCACCCCAAAGTGGCTCAAGAACATCCAGGGATGGAAGATGCTGACAACTAGTGTTCAGATTGGGGAGCGCGAGGTGTTTGACCTTGGCAGGCTTCAACAGGAGCTTGCACCAGAACATAGTAAACTCTTTCAGAGATTTCACAACAACAGGGATTTTCGTTATCTTCCATTGAATTGGGTTAGCCTCTTCAAGGGACGAAGCCAAACTCCTCTGAGTGTCTTTCATGCCAATGCAATAGTGGATGGAATCAAGGACTTCCTGTCTGAGGAGGTTGGAATCAGAAGTCCGAGTCTACTGAAGGCAAGAGAGGTTGGGAAGATCCTGGCTTTCATTGCCAAGGAAGAGGATCTAACTGTTGACAATTGGGGCTTGATAAATGCGCGTGACCCAAGACAGGTGATTACAGATACCCTTAGAATGATGCGTCATGAAGTCACAAATGAGAATGCGGCCCACCTGGATCCTCGTGAAGAGTGGTTGCCTGAGCTAATGGAGATTGACATCTTGGTGAACTTGTTTCGCATCCGCATGCGACATGAGTTCACTAAAGTGAGTGATGAGGTTATGCGTTCGTATCTGAAACTCTATCGGAATCACGACCGCCTGGTTAATGCACTTAACGAGCTGCCTCGTGAACTGGTAGGTGATGAGCGCTCACTTGAAGCTAGACAGTATGACCGTACATGCGTGTGGCACCACCAGGACTTTCCTGGAGAGACTGAAGGGTCTTGGATCTGGCAAGAAGTAGATGATGACAGGAAGGTCCTTGTCCACTATCGTCAGCTGGTAACAAAGCGTGACTTTGAAGAGGAGTCGTTAGAAATGAGGCACTGTGTCCGTAGCTACTTCTATGAGAAGGGGTCGTGGTGTTTTGCCATTACCGCGCTAGTAGAAGGCGGACAACAGGATAATCAGATCTTTCGTACTACCGCAGAGATGAGTGCGCATTGTGATCTCACAGATGATGGATGCGTACAGCTGAGTATCTTGCAGCATCTTGGCCATGACAATAAGCTACCAGAAGAGCTTACAGATAGAGCCCTCACATCAGGCCTTGAGTTTGGGGCTGTAAAGCAAAAGCAAGAATAGAATTAACATAGGTCAGATCCCTATGAGGGCCCTTCGGGGCCCTTTTCTTTTTTTAATGAACCCTAACCGGATGTCATGCCTCTAAGGGATGGCTGATATCTAAAACGAGATCAACTCCTCGTAAGAAGCGCTTTAGACACACCGACTGGGGGGTTGGTGTGTTGAGCTGCAAACGTCCCGTCCCGGGACACCCCTGTCCGGGACGATTCCTGTCCACACAGCGGACTACCGGATCAGCTATCTAGCTCTTTTTTTTTAATGCCAATTGGCAAACAACAACTAAGGTCCCTTCTATGGGACAGGAGAAACAAAACATGACTAAAGTATATAGTCCAACCATCGAGCAGCTTGCTTCGTTTCGTTACGAAGTTTCGCTTGCTTGGGGCACCGGCGGCTCTAAGCGGGTCAACCTACAGCGCAAAGGTCTTCTAGATCTTTGCACCGACTTGGGCATCGAGACCAGATCTCGTATGAACAAGAAGGACTTGTGGGAATTGATCCTTGCTAATGAGCAGGGGTGGTGGCTTGCAGAAGAGATCCTTGAGATCAGCGGACGCAAGTGCTACCACGGGCCAGAGGCCTGTGAGCAGGAGGTGGAGTGGGGCACTCAGGGTGAAGGCGATGAGGCTGTAAATACGGGTATTCATATCCGTAATCAGGCCTTTGTCGAACCTGTCATTCGAAATCATGAGGGCCTTGAGGCTCTCTTGTACCCGAATGACCCCACCAATGAGGTGAGTTCCGTTATCGTGCAGTTCCTTGAGAATCTGTTCGAGCAGCGTGACGACCTGTATCTACCCTACTCCAGGGCAGTGGTGTTCCGTGAAGGTGTTCGTGAAATCCTGAGAGGGAAATTCATGGATGCTGCAGCGGCAGCAGTGGCCAAGAAGCTTATCCAAAATGATTTGGAGGATTTCCTCCGTCGTTATTGGTCAAAGAATCTAGAGCCACATCCGGCCTCTGAGGCTTACAAAAGCTTCACTCGTATAAACGAGTGGGACGGAAAGCCACAGGATATCATCAAGGCCCTTGCGGTCGGGTTTGATACCTTTCTGAGCAACCAAGGCCCAGATAGAGGCTGGCTTATCGTTCGTCGTTCTGACGATAATAAGCTAGAGCCCCTCCTTCACTTGTCTCCGAATTTCGCAATGAAGTCGGAGCAGAAGGTTGCAAAATCTCGCAATGAGATTAGCTACACCTCCAAGCAGGTAAAAGTGGACCGTATGAAGGCAATGTCTGACACCCTCAAGGAATCATTCCTCGGGGAGAACATTATCTTCTCCGGTCGCGAAGAAGCCCTCCAGGATCTGAGAAATCAGGCCCGTTCAGAGTGGCTGGTTCGTATCATGCCAACGCATACTCCTGAACAGAAACACGATATGTTTCTTGAGATGGGGAAACGTAAGCGTGAATCTTTGAAGCGTGCTCGTACTGGTGCTAAGGGAGACTTCTCCTCCATGTGGGCTGAGGTCCATGACTGGAAGTGTAAGTATACCTTCTACAGGCACCAGGCCTCGGTAGCTTGGGACAATCTTGACC
>Ga0302132_10001150_pt1 | contig 15176 bp, 10 predicted proteins | sample CB9_321_MG_FD_203113 | JGI IMG/M metagenome (GOLD analysis project Ga0302132, IMG submission 203113) | Marine microbial communities from Western Arctic Ocean, Canada - CB9_32.1 | ecosystem: Environmental > Aquatic > Marine > Oceanic | place: Canada: Western Arctic Ocean | collected 2017-09-19
TGACCTCAGTGATCATCGTCCGCATTCGGTACTGGTCCTGGGCAATCTTCACCATCAACTGGTCGATCACGATTTCGTCGTAGCCTTCCAGTTGTCGTCCAAGCGCGTAGGCCATCAGCCTTTCGGCCAGGTTTCGAGCCAGGTCCGCCTTTCGACTGGCCAGAAGGCCCTTCAATTCTGCGGGGTTCGAGAAGCCTTCTCCGTTTGGAAGTTTCCCTGCTGAGTCGATTGCGACGCCAACGTCATCCTTTTCGCGCCATCGCCCGATGGCGTCGAAATTCTCAAGACCGAAGCCGATCGGGTCGAGAAGCCTGTGACAGTTGGCGCATGTGGGTTCCGATTGGTGTAATTCCGTCCGTTGACGCAGAGTCAATCCCTCCACGCTTTTCTGCTCCTGCTCTTCCAGTTCGGGGACGTCGGGCGGCGGCGGCGGGACGCGTTCTCCCAGGACCTGCTCGAGTACCCAGACACCTCGCCGAACCGGGCTGGTGCGGTTGGGAAACGACGTGCTCGCCAGCGTGGCCGGCATGCCGAGGATGCCGCCTCGGTTGGCGTTCTCCAGCTTGACTCGCCGCATAGTGGGACCTTGAACAGTTTGCTCAAGGCCGTACAGCTTGGCGAGCGGCTCATTCAGGAAGGTGTAGTCGCTGTCCACGAACCGGAACACGCTCTGGTTCTCGCGCACGATGCTTTGGAAAAACAGGCGTGCTTCTTCCATCATCGCCTTGCGCAACGCGGGGGTCATCTGAGGGAACACGTCCGGGTCAAACGCCTGGCTCTCCAGCCCACCCACGCCGAGCCACTGGGCGCCGAAACCGTCGAACAGAGCCCGCGAACGGTCGTGTGCTAACAGCCGCTCCACCTGAGCCCGCAGCACTTCGGACTTATGGAGTCCGCCCTTGTCAGCAACGGCGGACAGCTCGGCGTCGGGCGGCGCCGACCACAGCAGATAGGAAAGGCGCGAGGCCAATTGATAGTCGTCCAGCGGTACGACGGGATCCTTCGAATCGACTTCCACGGCAGGCGTGATGAAGAGGAACTGTGGAGAAACGAGGACCGCCTTCCACATCAGGCCCAGCGAAGCCGTGTAATCCAGCTGGTTCTCGCGGGCGAGGTCGAAGATGCCCACAAGGACATCCAGCTCCGCCTCAGTGGGAGGCCGGCGGTAAGCATCGCGAGCCAGAGAGCGTGCGACCTGGCGGGCCGCCTTGCGGAGATCGGCGCTGTTGGATGGCGTCTCGCCAAACAGTCGCTTCTGTACTCCCGTGGGCGCCTTGCCCTCCGGTGATACGACCTCATCGATCACCTTGTTGGAGATGTCGAGGAACAGCTCCGACTGGAGCGGGGAGATTGAGTTGAGATAACCCTCCCCGACGACCTCCTCGGGCAGGCTGTCGACGACCGACGGACCCACGCCGTAGAGGTCGTGTAGCGTATTGCCGTATTCCACCTTGCTCAGGCGACGGATCACGAAGTGACCCGGGTCGCGCGGGGCCAGGTACTTGAGTTTGCCCATCCATTCGATGAACTGGTGACGCTCTTCATCGGTCGGGATTTTGTCCGCATGGTCGGGCGGCATGTCGTGCACCTTCACATTCGCGACCGCCTTCTTCCAATGCAGGAACGAGGACGTGGCCCCGGGGCTCTTGAGCGCCGACCGGAGATTGATGCCCGCCTCGGGTCGGGGGCCGTGGCAACTGACGCAGTACTTATTGACGAAGGGCCCGACCTTCTCTTTGAATGTTTTCTCGGCGTCGGCCCGGAGCGCCGCCTCGTCCGCACTGCCATCGTCTGCCTCTGACCGACAGGGCGAAATCAAAGACAAGGCCAGAGCCAGACCCGCGACCGTTTCGGGAACAATCTGAAAAACGCGTGATGACCGCATTTTGCTTTCCAACTGAGAGTTTGAAATCCAGCAACGTGTTGTCCCGCAGTATCGCAGCCAGGAATGTAATTGACGACTGATGGTTGACTCGCGAAGTGAAAATAGCTGGAAGCGGAAATGGTCCACTCGTCAACGTGGATCAGTTCTTTGATCACATTTCTCAAATCGCTTCAGGTGTGCCTGGGTTCGCCGACGACGTCTCACGACAACGTCACCGCCAGAATGCTTCCGCGCGGCAGTTCAGCCCGAGACAGACGAAATCGAATCGCACGCTGCGGTTTCGTTCCGGCCTGGGCGTCTCTTTGCGGCATTTGACGTCTGAGTTCGTACAGGCGTGAGCGAGATTGACGCCTTGAGGTCTACGGTCGAAATGGGGACGCGTACAGCTCACCCGAACCTGCGGAGGTGATCGCGACCTGGAGCAGTTCGAGGTTTGGGATTGCTGGTCTCTCGGCTGCCCAGAACTGTCGAATTGCGAGTGAAAACCGGACTGATTGGACGGGGCTGATGTTGTCGGCAGTCGATCTCTGCGACGTCTCCATGGCTGGTGAATGAAATCAACCGTCTGAGATGACAGAATCTAGTGAGCGGTAAATCGTGTAAAATGCGGCACTTTGAGTTCGGCGGAGTTTTTTGACCCGACTGCCAGGACAATTACGACTTCTCGGCGATCCCATCGATCAGCAAACAGAAGGTGCTGGAACTGGCTCGCTGCGACTGGATCAGAAAGTCGGCGAACTGCTGCCTGGTGGGACAACCGGGAATTGGACGCTGTCATCGCGAAGCATTTCGTGTTCACCGACCTGAATCAGCAGCGGCGGAAGACCTCGGTTCAGTCGTTGCCGCTCTCGAATCTCGCACGAGCTTCCTCTAGCCCACCAACATTCTCCACGTTGGTGAATCCCAGTCCCTCAAGTTCAACTTTTGCTTGACCGGAACGGCCACCACTGCGGCAGTGCAAATACACCTTCTGATCCTTGTTGGGAGCCACTTCGACAATCCGGTTCGTAATCTGGTCCAGCGGTATATGAGTGGCGATATCAAGGTGACCTTCGTCCCATTCAGCCTGCGTACGAACGTCGATCACGAGCGGTTTCGAGTCCGTGCTTGCCGCAGCCGCCTGTTCCGACGTGGACGATTCTGATGGCGTTTCTGGGGACGTTTTGGCGGATTCGCTCTTGGAGTCTGATTCTGCGTGGCTCCTGCCAGTATCTGATCCAGCCGTCTCCGTGTTTGACGCCTGGTTCGAGCATCCCGTGACCAGGCAAGTTACGGTCAGAAGTGTGAGAATCGTGCGCATGGAAAGTCCTCTTGCGTGTGTTGAATTGACGCCGAGATTATTTGTCCCCATCAATCGACATGCAACGAACACGACACGACTGGGTTTGGTTGACTCGACAATTGAAATGATCTGGTGCAACAGTCGTGGGCTATTTCAGAGGGTTCGTGACTCTGCCAAGGAACACCAATCCGTCGTTCCGGCTAGCCCAACACACGCAACTTGTGACTTCGTTTCTTAAGTGTCTCCAGCAGGTCCGAATAGCGGTTGAATGGCCGAACGGCCCGCTTCTGCTCGTCCAGGTTGCCCGATGGCGACTTCGCTCGCAGATTTTGCGGAAGCGTGAATGTGCCACAGGCGACTCCGCCAGTTTTCAGGAAGCCACGTCGCGACAGCTCATTGCCGCGCCGACGCTGGTGTGTTTCGGAAGCCGTTGACATGCTGCATTTCTCCCTGGTGGACGCACACGGATCAAAGCCCGGCGGCCTTGACAATCTCCTTGAGATCGAGGGCCTTCAACATCATTGTCGTTCGATCGTTCAGCACCTTGTCTTCACCAGTCGTCAGCGTCGCCGGGTAGCCGGCCTTGTTCAGTGCCTCTGCGAACTGTTTCGTTCCGCCCGTGCCAAGTATCTTGACCTTGATGATCCGATCCGCCAGTACACGAGTCATGACCCTCTCGTTCTGATTCAACTCGGCAACGCGTTCCTGCTTGAGCTTGTCGAGTGCGGGCATCACCGTCTTGCGCATTTGCGGCTCGATCTTCGTGCGTGCGTCCTTCTGAATCTGAGCAATCTCAGCACGTGAAGGTGGACCACGACGCCCCTTGCGTCGTGATGGCATGATCTTGCTGCGCATGTAACCGGGCATGAATTTCTGCATCAGCCCTGGAATTGTTTTCGGAACAATCTTGTGAGCGTGGTCGTGAATCTCTTCACCGCGAGTTGTCTTGAACGAGGCAACGGCAAGTTTCCACTGTGACTCAGTCGTGAGCGCTTTCACCTTCGATTTCTGGACGCTGCTGATGTTCAATCCGCCGACGATCGAATAGATATTCCCAGCCACTTTCTTACGCAGAGCTTCTTCGGCTGTTTTGGCCGCAGCTTCTTCTGCCGCTCGTTTCGCTTTCTCAGCGGCGGTGAGTGGTGGTTTCTTCCCCTCGGTCGAGTTCTCGACCACCAAAGTCTTACCGGATTCAACTTTCTTCTTGTCCTTGCCCTTGTCATCCGCGGAAACCGATGTCGCCAGCAGGCCGGCTGTCAGTAACAACGCGAGAAGTCCGACTGTTCGTGTTCGCATGAGGTTGCTCCGTGTGAGATTTGTAAGAACAGCTGCCGCGTTTTCGCCGCAGGCCAGGATTATCGCGTGCCAGTCGCTCCTGCTTCGTTGGCCTCGGTCTTACGGTCGGGGCCTTTTCGCGAGTTCTCCCCGACGACCCCCTGAGGGCCGCCAAGTTTGACGGCTTCATCGTCACTGTTGTCAGAGATCGCAACGTTCCCGAACACGTGGGCGGGCTTTTCGGACTTGTCGACGACAATCGCGACGCTCAGGAAGTGGCTGGCTGTGTTACCGGTTGCCCGAACCTGCTTCGCGCCCGAGGCGAAGAGGGCGTGACGCCAGCGGTCAGTCCGATTGTCTGAAAACGACACCGTAGAACCGCCGTGAATCCACGCAGCGAAATTGGGTGGGCCCGGGCCTCCACGGGGTCCATTGCCTTGAAACTGGTTGCCGGAGATCATCGCTGTTCCCTGGACCATCACTCCGGCGACGCCACCACCCTTGATCGTGTTATCAATGACGACGGCCGAGGAGTCCTCTCGAATCGCAATCATCGGCGGCATGCCACCCGTGCGAACCAGTTCGTTCTTCGCGACGTAGGCGTTCGAAGCATTACGAACGCCGATGGCGACGGTTTTGTTCTCAAGGCATTTATTCTCGATAATCACGGCTGACGCCTCTTCGCGTACGCCGATTCCAGCGAGTGTATTCTCGCGGCATTCGTTCTCGACAATTAAAGCCCGGGCGCCTGTCTGAGTACCGATGCCGGCCTGTCCGTTTTTTACGCATTGGTTGTTGCGAATAACGGAAATTGATCCGTCCTCAGAGCCGATGCCGGCCAGCACGTTGTCGTAACAGAAATTGCCTTCAATGATTGACCGAGCACCTGTGCGTGAGCCGATGCCTGCCATCAAGTTGTTGTAACACTTGTTGCCGCGGATCACGGCGACGGCTTCGGTCTCCGTGCCGACCCCCGCCATCAGGTTGCCAAAGCACTCGTTGCTGACGATCACTGGACGGGCACCAAGCTGAGAACCGATCCCTGCCATTTCATTGTCATGACAACGATTGTGGCGAATCACCGGCTCTGCTCCTGTGCGACAGCCGATGCCCGCCATTCCGTTCTCGTAACATTCGTTGTGCTCAATGAGCGGGCAAGCCTTCGTTCGGCAGCCGATGCCCGCCATCGCGTTTTTGTAACACCGGTTGTGGCGAATGATGGGAGTCGCGTCTTCGCGGGCTCCAATCCCGGCCATGTCGTTCTCGTAGCAGTCGTTGTCTTCAACAATGGGCGATGTCGTCGCTTCGGTACGGACTCCGATTCCGGCGCGACGGTTGTGGTAGCACTTGTTGCCGCGAACGGTCGGACAGGCTCCCTCACTGATGCCGATTCCGGCCCGCACATTTTTGTAGCACGTATTGTTGATAACCAGCGGGTTCGCGTCTTCGTGTCCAATGCCGGCATAGAAGTTCTCGAAGCAGATGTTCTCTTCGATAATCGCCGTCGAGCCCCGCATGGACCCGATTCCGCCGCCCATATTCCGGTAGGTCACGTTGCGAAAGATGTGCGGCGAGACATGCTTGCCTTTCGCCCCTGTGATTCCGATGCCCGTGTAGCCAATGTGATGCACGATGTTGTTGGTCACCGTGCAACGCGTGACTCCCAGAACGGCGATTCCAGCTGTGCCCGGCGCTCCGATCGGTTCCTTCGCCTGCTCTTCCCCCTGCGTGGCGTGGTGTTTCTTCCAGCGTTCTTCGTCGTACTGGCCTATCCCCGTTACGCTGAATCCGTCAAGCGTCGCGTCCTCGTCCATCGTCACGCCCGGGGCTTTCGCGCCTGCAACGTTGCCGTCAATGATGGTTGCTTCAGCGCGCTGCAGGCCGAGCTTGCCTTTGCTGTCGTCGCCGGTGCTCCGGACCGTGATTCCCGGCTTCAGGTGAATGCGTTCCTTGTAGGTTCCCGCGTCAACGACAACCACATCGCCGGAGCTGGCGGCGTCGATTCCGGCCTGAATCGTATTGTGGTCCTGCGGAACTCGAATCGTGGCGGCTGCCGCATGAGATGCGGCAGCAATGAGGACGGTCAACACTCCCAATGCAACAGTCGAGTGCAGCCTGTAGATACGCCGATGGCATGAGCGTCTGGGCGAATACATAGTGTTGTCTCCTGACTGAACGGAATGCGGGGATTCGAATTCCGTTCGTTGGACTGGGAATGGATTGTTCATGCTTCTTCGTTCGACGGCCGGGTATGACTCGCGAGCATCTTGTTCATCAGCCTGGCAAGTTGCCGACGCTCGGAGTCGTCGAGGCCAGTCATCACGCACTCCAATTGAGCAGGCTGTTCTTTCCAGACTTTCCTCAGCAGCGAACGACCCTTACGAGTGATGCTGACAAACCGTTCCCGGCGGTCGACGACGTTGATTTTCCGTTCGATCAGGTTGGCCTGCTCCAGCCTCGACAGCATGACCGTGACGTTGGGGAACGAGACGTACAGCTCCCGACCCAGGCGGCGTTGAGTCACCTGCTCACCACTCAGGCGATTGAGGACAGTTAACATTTGAAACTGAGGCGGAGTCAAACCGAACCGGGCGTAGTGCGGACTCATCCGGCGAGCGATCGCACCGAACCCGCGCACAACCGACACGACGGCTCGTCGCGCCGGAGTGTCGGGGAATTCGTCCGCCAGATCCCAATTTTTTGATTCTTTGCTCATTCGGAGTCGTGATCCGGTTTCACCGGAAGTGTACTGACAGTAAGCCGACCCTGGTCGAGCACGATCAGGCGTCCCGCGCCCGCTGCGTGAAACTGCTTGCCATACAGAGACTGGAACATTTCTTTCGCCGGGTCACCGGAACAATGTGCCGGCATCACCGTGTCGACTTTCAGGTCCTGGAGACGGTTAATCGCCGCCTTAATCTGCTCGGGTTGTTTTCTCATCATGTGAAAGCCTCCGAGCAACAGACGAATCGAATCCTTCTGTCGCTGCATTTGCGCGGTCTCGACCAGTTTGACAACGCCCGGGTGCGAACAACCGACGAGCATCACCAGGCCCTGAGACGTTTCGATTGCCAGCGACTGCTCAGGCGGGAGGCCGTCAACGATGCCCGGAATAGATGCCCGGGACGACTTCAAACGGCTCTGTGACGCGATGCGGTTTCATGTTGACTGCGGCCGCCCGGCGAAAAGGCTCTTCGGGAAAACAGTCGAGGAAATGGACGCTCATATTTGGATTCTTCTCGAACACCCAATACACGCCGCGCAAGTGATCGCCGTGCTGGTGCGAGATCACCGCATGCTCGATCGACTTGGGGGCGATCTGCATGAGCTCCAGATGTTCAAGCAACAGGATCGGATCGCTGCCGGCATCGAATAGAATCCGGCGTCCACGGAAGTCGACGACTGCGGAAAACCCCCGCGAGCGTCGCAGGTCTGGTCGAGCGGACGTGTTGTCAAAAACAACGCGAATCTCCAGTTCTGATGTTTGCGGAACCGCATTCGGCTCCGCAGCCACGCCCCGGACTGTGGCAAGCGACAGGCAAATCGATGCGGCCGCGCAAATGCTGACAGAACGCCTCATATCAGGTCTCCATGGGTACACTGGCGTTATTGGTTAACACATAAACTATCCCTTGTGTCAGCCGTCACGTCAAGAAGATCGAAGAATTGCCGACTGCTGACTCCGAACACAGCTCGCAGAAGGGGGAGTTACTGTGCCGCGCGGCTCCGCGACCGAGCAGACCTGCAACGCCGAAGGAGCATCTCGGACAAAGCAGCTCACCAGTCGATACATCAACACTAGCTGACGTAACGCGTCCAATGGGAGTGGTTCGCCAACTTAGCTGGTTTCCGTCTGAGTCTTCGGCGTAAGTCGACAGCAACATGCCGACAGACTGAGTCCTCACAAATCGGGGACGATGAAGCCAGGTCCCGTTAAACCTCGCCGAGGGATCGACGGAGATTGACCAATATTGAGCTTCTACTCCGGACGTAACAGGACGTGCCAAGGTGTCTTCCAGACACGCGGAGGCCTGATACTCCGCTGAATTGTTTGATGGGGCGAAACTTCGCTCTAGTGAGGTCATCCGAAGCAGCGAACAATCTGATTCGCACGCTCGCTGGAATTGTCGCCCAATGCGCAGTCAAAGTGATTCATTCGATATTTGCTTCGTGCGCCCGGTTTGCGCGACCGGGTGCCGCAAAGACTGACCGGAGCTACAACATTCACACAGTCTCAGTCAGGGGAATGAGTCATTCGCGGAAGATTCGAAGAGAGCGAGAGCTTCGTCTGATGACCCCACCATCGTATACTGAGCTATGGCACTGACTCCTCAACCTGCTTTCCGGTTGCACTCCACATGCGATTCACGATGACTGGTGCGTGCTGGCTGGTGACAGCTTTCCTGGGCACCGCGCTGTGTGCTCGCGCAGACGATGGCGTGGAATTCTTTGAACAGAGAATCCGGCCTGTGCTGGTCGATCGGTGTTACTCATGTCACTCGGCAGACGCTGCGTCGAAGAAGACCCTGAAGGGCGGCTTGCTGCTGGATACACGTAAGGCACTGCTCAAAGGCGGCGACGGCGGGCCGGCGGTTGTGCCGGGCAAGCCGGCAGACAGTCTCTTGATTCGGGCGATCCGGCATGAGTCGATTGAGATGCCGCCCAAAAGGAAGCTGTCGGACGAGACGATCGCGGATTTTGTGAAGTGGGTTCAGATCGGCGCACCCGATCCGCGTGATGGCAGCGCTTCCGCAGGCTCCACAATTGATATTGAGGCGGCACGAAGGTCGTGGGCGTATCAGACGCCGAAGTTGCCGGAACGACCCGAGGTTGCAGACGAGGACTGGCCACGCGGCGACATCGACAGGCTCGTGCTTGCGACTTTGGATGGCAATGGTCTGCGTCCCGCTCAGTCGGCTGACAAGAGGACGCTGATTCGTCGCGCGGCCTACGATCTGCTTGGTCTTCCACCGACGCCCGAGGAGATCGCGGCGTTCCTTGCGGACGACGATCCTGGTGCTTTCAAACGCGTCGTGGACGGCATGCTGAAGTCGCCCGACTTCGGAATTCGCTGGGCCCGGCACTGGCTCGATAACGTGCGTTACGCTCAGGACGACCCCACCTGCAACGCGAATAACAACGGAACGTTCTCGGTCGGCCCGTACCGTGACTGGGTGGTGAAGTCGTTCAACGAGGATCTGCCGTACGATCAGTTCGTGCGGCTGCAGGTCGCGGGCGATCTGATGCCGCTGGACGATCCGGAGTTGATCAACACCGACGGGCTCACCGCGACCGGAATCTGGGGACTGGCTCATCTGGTCGAGGGCAACGACAAAGAAAAGGTCGTCGCGGACTTTGTGGACGAGCAGCTTGATGTTCTTGGTCGCACGTTTCTTGGCCTGACCGTGTCCTGTGCCCGCTGCCACGATCACAAGTTCGATCCGATCACGCAGAGTGACTATTACGCGCTGGCGGGCATCTTCTACAGCAGCCACATCTTCACGTTCAAAGGCAAGAGTGCCCGCGAACGAGTCCGCGTGCAGATGCGGGCCGTTCGCACAAAGACCGAACAGCGGGAGATTGAACCGACCGAGCAGCAGCTCTCGAAGCTGGCAGCGGAGATCGCTGCGATCGAAAAGAAACACGAAAACGCTCTTAAGCTGATGCAGGTGCGACGCGACCTGCAGGCTCAAATGACGCTCGAGCCGAAGACCGACAACGAAAAAGCGAATATCGAAAGGCGCATCAAAGAGCTGCGCCGCAAGGAAGTGGACCTGGTTGCCGATCAGAAAAAAAAAGGCTGGGACGAGAATCCCGCCGAGCTGAAACAGCATGCGAAGCTCGTGGCTGAGCGTGATGAATTCAATAAAAAAGTCGGCCAATTCCCATTGCGGATGGTGATGCTCGAAGGCCCCGTTCCGGGAACTCGACACAAAGAGCCCGGCGACATGCCCGTGTTCATCCGCGGCAACCATCTTTCGCTGGGCAAGACCGTGCCGAGAACGATCCCGCGCGTGTTTGTGATCAACGATGAGGAGTTCGAGATCACGGGCAGCGGTCGGCTGCAACTCGCTAACTGGCTGACGCGGCCCAATCATCCACTGACCGCGCGCGTCATGGCGAACCGCATCTGGCAGCATCTATTCGGCAGAGGAATCGTCGCCACTCCCAGCAACTTCGGACGACTTGGGCAGCCACCGACACATCCGGAGCTGCTCGACTATCTGGCAGTTCGCCTCGTGGAAAGCGGCTGGTCGATCAAATCATTGATGCGCGAAATCATGATCTCGCGCGCGTATCAGCAGTCGAGTCTCTCAACACTGGAGAACGTTTCCCGCGATCCGGACAACCGCTGGTTCGGACGCATGAATCGCAAACGACTGGACGCCGAGGCGCTCATGGATACGCTCGCCTGGCACAGCGACCGCGTGAAACGAAGCGACCACGACGCCCCTGGCTGGAAACTGGTTCTCTCCGGTCGCACGCTGTTTGGTGAGTTCACTCGCGACAAGCCACAGACGACGCTGGACCTGTTTGACGGAGCGAATCCGGACCTGCTGGTCCCTGATCGCCCGGATTCAACGTCCGCGCCACAGGCGTTGTTCATGCTCAACAATGAGACCGTACTGACCACGGCAGCAAATCTGGCGAAGAAAACCACCACTGACACCAGTGACGAACGACAACGAATCGCATACCTGTATGAGCGACTTTTCGGTCGGTCCGCCACGGACGAAGAACAAACCGTCGCCGCACAGATCATTCGTCAGTCGCGGGAGACTCGACAACAACTGGTTGTGGCCGGTGAAAAGGGAGTCGATGTGCAAACGGGTCCGTGGGAAGACCTGTGCCTGGCACTCATTTGCAGCAACGAGTTTCTGTACGTCGATTGAGTGAACAGTAGAAGTAGGCCGGATCGAGAAGCGCAGCGACGCTGGTCCGGCAATAGGATGTGTGGGGAAGCGGGTTTATACTGACAGTGCCGGAACGGCGCCGCGTCTGGCCTGAACTTCGCGAACTCATGCACCTCATCACGGCCAGGGAGCCGCTGCACGAAACGAGACAGGCAAGCTCATCGGTCGCGAGAGTCAACGCGTTAAGCAATCCCATTTTCAAACTGGTTTCAGGACCGAGTGTCTGGGACAGCATGGAGTACGAGAGCGATGAAACTGAATGCTGCGATGCTGATCAGCCTGCTGGCCATTTCACCGCTGTGTGCAGACGAACCGATCGACATCGGCTCTCGACGTGAGCTGCTGATCGACGACTATCTCATCGAGTCGATGAGCGATTCGTTGCGGCTTCAGTTGCACAAGCCTGTGCGACGCAACGTGGCTCTGGTCACCGATGCACCGTGGGAAGGCAATGCGTGTTCCTACAGTTCGCTGTTCAAGGATGGCGATCGATACCGCATGTATTTCGCCGCCAACCATTACGTGAATCATGAGGGGCGGGTCGAAGAACCTCACGGACGACACCTTTGCTTCGCCGAGAGTGTTGACGGCATTCATTTTACGAAGCCGAAACTGGGACTCGTCGAGTTTGACGGCTCGAAAGAAAACAACATCGTCCTGGGGCCCGACACCATTCCCGGCGTTCAAATCGATCCCGGGCATACCACAATTCTCAAAGACACAAACCCGGACTGCCCGCCGGATGCGCGATACAAAGCCATCGTTCGATCGCCCGTCAAAGGCGAACGCGGACTGTTCGCGCTCAAATCGCCGGACGGGTTCCGATTCTCACGGCTCGGGAACAAGTTGATCATCACCGACGGGTACTTCGATTCCGAGAACCTCGCGTTCTGGGATGCGGTTCGCGGCGAATACCGAGCCTACTTTCGCGACTTCCACGACGGCCCGCCCGGTCGTGGCGGCATCCGCGGCATCAAGACCGCGACCTCGCCCGACTTCATCACATGGAGCAAGGCGGAATGGCTGGAGTATCCCGGTGCCCCGCACGAACACCTCTACACAAACCAGATCGCGCCGTACGCGCGCGCTCCGCACATCTTCATCGGTTTCCCGAATCGTTACACCGACCGAGGCTGGGTCGATTCAACCGGAAAACTGCCGGGCCTCGAAGAGCGAAAGGCACGTGCCAAAGCATCCCCGCGTTACGGCAGCGGGGTCACAGACGCCCTGATGATGACCAGCCGCGACGGTCTGACTTTCAAACGCTGGGGTGAAGCGATCATTCGTCCCGGCCGGTCACGAACGAACTCGTGGGTCTATGGCGACAACATCATCTCGTGGGGCATCCTCCCAACAAAGTCCGATCTGCCGCAGTCGCCCGACGAGCTTTCGATCTACGTCATCGAAGGCTACTGGACGGGCAAGAGCCAGAACTTCCGCCGCTACTCGATCCGCGTTGACGGCTTCGTCTCCGCGCAGGCGCCTCTAAGCGGCGGTGAGTTCGTCACCAAACCGATCGTCTTCAAAGGCAGCCAACTGGAGATCAACTACTCCACCTCAGCCGCCGGCAGCATCCACGTCGAAATCCAGGACGCCGAAGGAAAGCCGATTCCTGGTCACACACTGGCTGACTGTCACGAAATCTTCGGCGACGAAATCCAGCGAACTGTCGCCTGGAAAAACGGCGAGAGCGTGAAACAGGTGGAGGGCACTCCCGTGCGACTCCGATTCGTGCTGAAGGATGCCGATCTGTTTTCGTTCCGCTTTCACTAAGCCACGAGATGCATTTCCCGATGGCAGAGCCGCCCACAAATGAGAGAATGCACTGGTGAACAACACGATGCATCACTCGACGATCTCACGCCGCGATCTTCTTCGTAAGACGTCAGCCGGATTTCCGATGCTGTCGCTGACCGCATTGCTCGCCCAGGAGTCAGCCGCCGCCGCGGTGAATCCGCTGGCGGCGAAATGGCCGCATCATGCACCGCGCGCAAAGAGCGTGATCTTCCTGTTTATGGGTGGAGGACCATCTCAGGTCGACCTGTTCGATCCGAAGCCGAAGCTCGCTGACTATGACGGGAAAAAGATCCCCATTGAGCTGCCTCGCATCACGCGGGACGCCACGCCGAACTGCCGGCCGTCGCCGTACCGGTTTCGGCAGCACGGTGAAGCGGGGATCGTGATCAGCGAATTGCTGCCACATCTCAACCGTTGCGCCGACGATCTGTGCGTCATTCGGTCGATGCATTGCGACCATATCGAACACAGCGGAGCGATTCGCCAGTTGACGACCGGTGATGGCGTTCTGCCGCGACCGAGCATGGGAGCCTGGCTGCTCTACGGACTTGGTTCTGAGGCGGACAACCTGCCCGGGTTCATCTCGCTCGGTTCGCAGAACGATCTGCCCGGCAAGGTGCCTTACAGCTCTTCGTTTCTGCCGACGGCGTATGAAGGCGTGTCGATCTCTGACGCTGAATATCCGATCGACAATCTGGCGATGCCCGTCCCGAAAGACATTCAGTCTCAGCGACTGGCCGCGATCCGTCGTCTCAGCGAACTGCATCGGCGCGGACGCGAGAATGACAGTCGCCTGGACGCGCGCATTGCCGCGTACGAACTGGCATTTCGCATGCAGACACAGGCACCGGAAGCGTTCGACCTGTCGCGCGAGTCGCAGGCCATGCACAGGCTGTATGGTCTCGATCAGGAAACGACGCAGGACTACGGCCGCCAGTGCCTGCTGGCCCGCCGGCTGGTGGAACGTGGCGTGCGATACGTGGTCGCCAATGTGAGTGGCAAATGGGACAGCCACGGGAATGTTCGAGACCACGAAAAGGTGGCAGCCACGTGTGATCAGCCGGTGGCCGCTCTGCTGACCGATCTCAAGTCACGCGGGCTGCTTGACGAAACACTGGTGGTGTGGGGCGGCGAATTTGGCCGCACTCCCACAGCTCAGGGAGCCGGCCGCGATCACCATCCCCACGCCTTCACCATGTGGCTGGCGGGCGGCGGCGTGAAGCGCGGACTGACGTACGGAGCCACTGACGAGTTCGGCTTCTACGGCATCGAGAACAAAGTTCACACCCACGACCTGCACGCCACAATCCTGCACCTGATGGGTCTCGACCACGAACGCCTCACCTACCGCTACAGCGGCCGCGATTTCCGCCTGACTGACGTGCATGGCAGCGTCGTCCACGACATCCTCGCATGAACACGCGGGCGATCAGCGACCTCGTATTGCATATGTTCTGTAGCTGACACTCTCGCAAACACACCGGCGTATCCTCGGAGCGAGAGGATCTCGCACGACGCTTCGAGACTCCACCGTCCCCGGTTTTCGCTGCTCTCTACCCGCAATTCCTGTCGACCGCGCTGGCAAGACTCTCTGCCGACTTCATGAAGAACAGTCAGCGCGCCTCCCCAAGGGTTTCTCGCCTTTGCCGACTATCGCTAGATGACCAAGTCCAATAAGCACGTGTGCCAGACGCTCCGGCAACGGTGCAAGGCAGGGACTGACCGTCATGAGGTCGAAAGTGCGTGTGGCTTGCACGCCGAGGTGATCGCATCCGACGCGCCGAAACCGCGTGAAGCCCGCATCCAAAACGTGCGGCGGTCCGACACCCCGCCGCAGATTAGCACGGGCAACGGGGTTGGGATCTGGAGTGCCGTTTTGCTCTCGGAGGTCGTTTCTTGAGGAGCGAATCCGGTTTCGTTTTCCGTTCCTTTGGTGACACAACGAAATCGACGACAGGCATTTCCCGATTTACGCTTTGAAGGCTGTGCGAGAAAGTCAACTCGGAAAACAGGACGTCGAATT
>Ga0302132_10001154_pt1 | contig 15161 bp, 16 predicted proteins | sample CB9_321_MG_FD_203113 | JGI IMG/M metagenome (GOLD analysis project Ga0302132, IMG submission 203113) | Marine microbial communities from Western Arctic Ocean, Canada - CB9_32.1 | ecosystem: Environmental > Aquatic > Marine > Oceanic | place: Canada: Western Arctic Ocean | collected 2017-09-19
CTAATATATATCTTTGAGAACACGAACGACAACTTGTTAAATCACAAAAAGGACACTTGACTTCTTTGTGATTTATCTTGTTTAATTTCTCACAACATACATCACAACTTCCCATTAAATTAAAGGACGATTATTTCTTTAAATTACAATCATTGAAAGGCTACAAAATTACTAATCATATCTCCCAAATCATCTCTTTCATAAATCGTCTGCGCGAAAAAGAGAGTCATCTCTGCCTGTCCATATGACAAGTACGTACCCCTATACTTGTCATATATACTTGCGAGTTCATCTAAATTATTGTCACACCATTCCTCTACATCCTCATTCGTCATACCTCTATGAAGACCAGCTTCGATAAAGTCAGCAACCTCATCACTGAGAGGCATATCACTCATAACGGTACAATCATCGTCGGGGTGGATCATTTTTTCTTACATTATTTCTTTTTTGTGGCTGACTTACGCTTCACTTGTTGCTTTTTTTGTGTAGATTTGACACTCTGTCCAGTAGTTTTGGCGAGTTTTTTGTTTGCCTTTCGTTGTTCAGCCTTCAGCTTACGCTTCGCCTCAGCAGCTTCACCAGATTTTTTGATTCGATCTATGTTAGTCATCTCGACAGCCTTGGCCTTTACATCGAAAATTTTGGTAGCATTAGTAGCCTTCTTGACATTATTCTGTGTCGTTGGTGCCAGGTTCCTAGCCATCTTTATACGCTCAGCTCCAGATGCCGCTGAGAGAGCAGTCTTCTTCCCAGCTAACTTCACCGAGTTGACAAACCTCTTCTCCTTGTTTTTCTGAACGAGAGCCCTGAATGAGGGTTTATTAGGTTTAGATACGTTCGGGGGTTTGGGGGTGAGAGCCGCGGTTGATATTTCACCATTTTCCTCGAGAGGCACCGTGATTGGAACCATGGGACGCACATTCTTACGAACAGCGCCTTCAATCCTACCCCTCAACTTGAATGCATTTTTCATATTCTTCATAGCGATGATATTCCTACTGAAGTTTGTACTCGTTTTCTTGGCCAACTCAGTAAATTCTGTACGCTTTTTGTTCATAGCCATATTACGGTTCTTCTTTCCCCTGACAACAGCTTGGATCTTGGTAGCAGCCTCATTCTTCTTCACCTGCTCAATGGCACCAGACACCAAAGACTTTGAGGCATTAACAATATTCTTGTTTTCATTGGCTTGAATCTTACCAATGGCCCCTGCAACCAGAGACTTTGAAGCATTGGAAATCTTTTGATTCACCTGTTTGTTCACCGATGCACGAATCAAAGTGAGGTTTGCATTGGGTGCATTAATTCTCTTGACGTATCCACTCTTATTTTCGCGTGGAATATTCAGACCCTGAATATACTTTTTGAGGGTGTTTCTTTCACCCTTATTTGAAAGGTTTGTCAACTGTTCTTCAAAAATCTTCCGCCTCTGACCCACGTTATTCTTGAGTTGCATGACCTTTTCGAGATGACCCCGCTTTTTTAATGGTCCAATCTTACTGGTCTGAATTTCTTTACGCAATTCAATCTTTTTGTTCATCTGGTTTTCCAAGTTTGTGAGAGTTGCGTTATTCTTTGCATTCTTAATGGCAGGATCCCATTTACCGATCCGACCAGCGAAACGACCAACCTCGTTTTTGGCCTTCTTCATAAGACTGTTCTTTTTGGGTGCCATATTCAATTTGTTAATCGCAGCAGAAGCATTGAAGTCGTTTTCTTGTTTGGGTTTGTTTCTCTCATTTTTCACCTTTTTACCCTTGAGACGACCCTCACCCCTCTTACGCGCTTGATTGAAAATCGATTTGCGGGTAAAAGGGTTCTTCGTCGTGTTCCATTTCTTCATGAATTCTGTGACATTCTCATTTGTGAGACCCTCAATCTGCTTGATTTTAAATTCCACACCGTTACGAATTTTCTTATTTGTGTTTGCCTTATTGAGTTCTTTACCCTTGATATTCAGCTGTTTGTTTAGTTCTTCAGAAGCATTGAAGTTTGGTACAACCGGCTTATTAGGCGTATTCTCAAATATGGGATTGTTGATAGTTGTTGGACTTTTGATAACTGTGTTCTTGGGTTTGATGTTATTTTCGGTGTTTGAATTGGAGTTGTTGTAAATTGGTTTTTTATTGTTAGTTGTAACAGTTATCATAGCATTGCTGACCAGGTTACTCACAAGTTCCTTTCGGTTCTTGGTATTGGTTCCAGCCTTCTTCAAAGCCTCTATAGCACCAACTTTACCCACAGCCTTCTTGAACCTGTTTTGAGTCATGACCATTTTTTTCATAGCATTATTTCTTCGTCTAATATTGGCTCCAGCCTTCTTTATAGACTCTACAGTACTAATTTTACCCACAGCCTTCTTGAACCTGTTTTGTGGTGTGACCTTCTTGTTGTTGGGCACGACCTCGTTCTTCTTGTTATTGGGAGCGACCTTGTTGTTGGGCACGACCTTGTTATTCTTGTTGTTGGGGGCGACCTTGTTATTGGGAACGACCTCGTTCTTCTTGTTATTGGGGACGATCTCGTTCTTTTTGTTGTCGGGCACGACCTTGTTATTCTTGTTGTTGGGCACGATCTCGTTCTTCTTGTTGTTGGGCACGATCTCATTCTTCTTGTTGTTGGGGGCGACCTTGTTATTGGGCACGATCTCGTTCTTCTTGTTGTTGGGCACGATCTCATTCTTCTTGTTGTTGGGGGCGACCTTGTTATTGGGAACGACCTCGTTCTTCTTGTTGTTGGGCACGATCTCGTTCTTTTTATTGTTGGGGGCGACCTTGTTATTGGGAACGACCTCGTTCTTCTTGTTGTTAGGCTTAGCGTTGTTGTTGGGCTTCACATTGTTGTTAGGCTTCACATTGTTATTTACCACGTCGTTAACTACGTTATTGACCACGTTATTTACCACATTATTGTTGGGCTTCACATTGTTGTTAGGCTTAGCGTTGTTGTTAGGCTTCACATTGTTGTTGGGCTTAGCGTTGTTGTTAGGCTTCACATTATTGTTGGGCTTCACATTGTTGTTGGGCTTAGCGTTGTTGTTGGGTACGACCTTGTCCATCTCCTGCAAGGCCTTCACACTGGGCTTGTTGGGTACGACCTTGGCATCTACAATTTGTTGAGCCTTGTTCAGTTCTACATTGTAATTCTCTGGTTTAATATACACAACCTTACGCCTTGTAAACCTAGAAGGTTTACCCTGTTCAAGCATGTTTCTAACTTTTCGATCTTTAGTGAGCTTATTCATTAGAGCCTGTTTATTGATTGTGTCGATTGCTTTACCATTCGCGAATGCGGTAAGGTATGTCTTATCTACATCCTGATCAATCGCGAGTAAATTTTTCTCAACCTTCTGTGTATTCGCTTTCTGCGCTTTTCCCTCGATCTGGCGTGTAGCATTATTGTATTGCCTCTGATAGTTGGAATTGTTGACATATTTTAGAACTGGTTTCGACACACGACCAAACATATTTTTACCCTTCGCATTCGCGATGAGTTTCGAGAGAGCACGATCTTTAATGGCTTTCTGTCTGAGAGAGTTAATATTGAGAGTATTGAGGTTCTTACCTACGAGATATTTATTGAGATATTCTTTGTCAATGTTTGCCTGTCTCGCGATGTTATTAAGTTTAGCATTCTTCTCCCGCGCTTGATTTGCATTCACTTCACGACGCTCATCATTTTGAATCTTTTTTTCAATTTCTTTCATTCGCTTGGCATTCGCTTGAGCCTGAAATTTAGCATTTTCTTGTTCCTTCACAAGACGACGCTCTTCCACCTGAGCTTCTTTCCGCTCTTGTTCTGAAGTCGCCTTATTGGTCTTAGCCTTGGCGGCGACAAGTTCCCGTTCGTAGGTTTCCTGACTGACAGCTCGAGCTTCTTCGAAAATATCATCAATATTCGCTATATTTTTGACACGACTCAAGTAAGTATTTCTCTGCTGAGGGGTTAATTTTAGGGTAGCGAGGGATGTCTTGAAAGAATTCTTAGCATTCTTGATCGCCTTCCCCTTTTGTTGAATATTGAGACGACGTACATTATCTTCAAGCTTCACTTCATTCTTCTTAGCCTGAAGTTCTCGGTTCTTAAGAAGTTTCGCCTTTTGTAAAGCCTTCTTTTCGGAATTGTTTTGTTCCCTTTCGATGCGGAGTTGTTCAGCCTGAGCCTCCTTCCGCTCTTGTTCAGTCGTAGCCTTATTGGTCTTGGCCTTGGCAACAGCAAGTTCTTGGTTGTACCGTTGCTGGTTCATAGCGCGCGCCTGATTGAACACCGTGTTTATATTGTCAATTGTTCTGACTCTACTCAGATAAGAGTTCTTTTCAGATTTCGATAACTTTTTCAGTGTGTCAAGGTCACGTGAAAATGTAACCTTAGCGTTCTTAACACCCATTTCCTTCTTAGACAAAGTAATGCGTCGCTCCTCCTCTTCGAGACGGGTCGCATTCCGCTGAGCTTGTATCTTAGCAGCATTCTGCTCTTGTTGAATACTACGTTGCTCCCTAAGGGCATCCTTTCGTTCCTGCTCAGATTTCGCCTTTTGAGATCTACTTTCGGCATTTTGTGCTTCCTGATCATACCTCTTTTGGTCTATTACACGAGCATCATCAAAAATTGTATTCAGATTCTCAGACTTTCGTACTCGAGCTAAGAACATATTGACTTCCTGGTTTGTGAGTTTCTTGAGAGACTTGAGATCCTTCTTGAACTTGGTCTTCACAATTGTGAGTTCATTTTTGGGACCTCCAAACATAGAGGGTTTGGGAACCACTGGTTTCACGTTGGGCTTGTTAGGTGTGTTAGGCACATTGGGCTTGTTGGGTACGTTGGGCTTGTTAGGCACATTCGATCTTCTAGGTACATTGGGCTTGTTGGGTCCATTAGTTACCAAGGGTTCAGGCTTAATATTTTGTCCACTTACCACATTCTTCGTTTTTGGTTTAGAACCACCAAAGAAACCACCAAAGAATGAAGTTTTCTTATTGGGTACGACTTTGTTGTTCCCAACCCCGCGATTTACCGTTTTAGGTGCAAGATTCACATCATTCCCAACCCCACGATTTACTATTTTAGGTGCAGCGGATACATTTCCTCCCATAAATTTGGGTTTACTTCCCTTCATAAACATGCTCCCTTTTGGAAACGAAATTCGGGAACTAGGTTGAGAAATAGTAGACGCCTGTGCAAAACTTGGTGGTTTGAACTTTACCGCCTTAGGAAATCCATTGTTCAACCTGTTTGGTTCGTTCTTGAAACCCCCATTGTTCAACCTGTTTGGTTCGTTCTTGAAACCCCCATTGTTCAACCTGTTTGGTTCGTTATTGACGCCCCCGTTGTTCAACCTGTTTGGTTCGTTCTTGAAACCCCCATTGTTCAACCTGTTTGGTTCGTTATTGACGCCCCCGTTGTTCAACCCTTTTGGTTCGTTCATGGGACCTATGTTATTCAATAATCCTACATTGTTCTTGGGTGTAACACCCTTTTTGGTAAGAATTCTCTTCCGAGAAAACTTTACAGGTTCGTGAACATTCATACCACGGAGACGCTGACCGATGGCATGCTGTAGATCGCATTTTTTAAGATTTTCAATCTTCTTAAGACCAACTTTTCTCGCAAAGCGTACAAGGTCTTTGCGTCTGACTGTGGAGCTAAAAAATAATTCATAGTCTTTGGATGTCAACGGTGACTTTTTATCGACCAAATATGTTTTAGTCGAGTTCATGATGAGAGGGGGTAAAGGTAGTTTGCCTCCCTGAATATTTTCATAGACTTCACATATTTCTTCTTTTGTTAGTTTAATGGATTTCCCGGTATTCATTCTTATGAGTTTCCTGAGAGTATCTAGATCCGCGTTGGGGTCGCACGCGTCAGTCATATATATTAAACTAACAAAAAATTATAATAATTTGATGTCCCAAATTTAAGGGGATGGGTCAGCCTTAATTAAATGTGCCGATATTACGGTGTCAAAGTAAATCCTCTGTTAAATAACTGAATTTTTTCTTCATAACTCATGTTGAAATCAAAGACATCCGTGTCTTCTACATTGATTTCGAGTATTTCTATTGGTGTATCATAAGTCACCCGATTAGAAAGTGCTGAACGCACAAGGGTTTCGACAAATTGTTTTGGGGTTTCAATGTCATCTTGGTACATTCGATTCATCTTAATTTTAATACACGTGACTTCGTGTGGTTTTTTATCGAAGAATGGTGTTAATGGGTACTCCTCTTTCATACCCCCATCTACATAGGTTTCACCGTTATACTTGCCACAAGCAAATATGAAAGGCACTGCCATACTCATACACACAGCGTCTATCACCTTCATATCTGGGTGTGTATCTTTAGAAAAATAAACGGTTTCGGCTGTATTCATACAAAATGCTGAAATATAAATCTTCATTTCAATCTCTTTGAATGTTGGGTCACATCCACATATCTCCACAAATTTTTTACGGATAGGTGCCATGTCAACAAAACCAAATTTGTTAAAAAAGGACCCTATGCGTATCTTAACAAAATTGGGGACATTCAAATTCAATGAAGTTTCGAAAATTTCATCAATAGACATTCCAACTCCTAAGAATAGTGCTAAAATCGAACCAGCGGAAGACCCTGAAATTTCTTTCACATCGACAAGTTCAGACTCTCGAGCTTTTAGGGTACCTATCATGGAATATATACCCATAGACGCTGGCCCTAGCACGAGGTATTTCATCTTCCTACTTAATAGAATTGAGGAAATTGACGACGCAAAAGCGCGAAAACCACGGCGAATACAATCGCGTGTGTCAGAGACGCTTCGAGACTGGTCTGACCTGATCGCATCACACCACCCGAACCTGGGGGGAGAGTGAGGAGAAGACCAGGGCTCAACGCGAGGAAGAGCACGGTGGTTACGACAAGGTCGGTTCTGGTGAGCACGAGACCCATAGCCTTGGCGATGAGGCTGTACACGAGGAAAAACACGAGGGCGTGGAAGAAGATCGCCGACTGGTTTGTTTTGCGGTTCATAAAAGTTACCTTTGACCCATTGGTGGTCAGAAGAACACCTGGGCTGAGCGCCAAAAAAAGGGCGGCGGGGATAGCGACTTTCTGGGAAGTGATATCGGGGAGCATTTAATATAGGCACATATATTTTTTAGAAAAGTCGACAAAATGGTTGAAAGTAGCACCGCGCATCATTTCTTCATGCAGACCATTATCAATAATGATTATTCGTAGTCTTTTCCATATGTAATAAAGGAGTTCTTCATTTTCGGAGTGGATATCTAGAACATCCATATCATCGTGTTCTTTGTAACAAAACTCCACAAAATCGCAAAATTCTCCCATATGTTCGACGCGGGCGTCATCCATCAGTGTTCTGATAGTATTCCATATATGCCATAGCTCTTCTGAGTATTCGACTTCCCAGTCTTCGATATTCAGAGGAACGTTATCAACAATTTCTTCATCATCACTCACACCGGTATCAAATCCGGTGTTCGCTTCGTATACGTATTGGCTCCAGACCATTAGTTACTTACTTCTTTTTCTGGTTTATCCTTTATACCAGTTAGGGACAGTGAAGTGGATTCTTTCGTTTTAAGTCCATCTTTAATTGCATTTAGGGCTCCTTCTACCTTAGTTTCGTCTCCACCAAAAAATGTCATTAAACCTTCCTTGATAGAATCCTTACTCATACCAGCCTTCCTGACAGATTTACGAATGCTAATTTTACCCTTCCTGAGGTTGATGGTGTCAATACCCTGATCCATCATATGTTTTTTTACATTTTCCTTCAAGCGCTTCTCCTCTTGATTGAGGACCTTAATATCGGATTTCGCCTCGGCTAATTGTTTGCTGAGCTCTACGAGTTTAGATACACTCCCGGAGAGGTCAGGTGAAACAGAAGTCATTTATAATACTATTCGTTTATTCTTTAAGCGCAGAGACCACGCTGCATCGAATCGGGAACGATGGTGGAATTGTTCCACACGAAAGGCTCTTTGGGGTTGGGGGGATCCTTACGGATCTGCTGGTTAGCGTTGCGGAGTGCACCACCGACAGTCTCGGGGAAGCCAACCTGGGCACGAGGTTCCAGGAAGTTCTGTCCCTTGAGGATGTCGTCTGGGGCAAACTGACCGAAGTCTTCCTCGGAGGCAACCTCACGGGGGAGGAGAGACGAGGCGAGGCCGGTGCCACGCTTCATACCATCACACACCGTATCGGCTGGCGCATCCAGGGAACCAGCAGTGGGACCAGCGGCGATACCGGGACCAAAGGCAGAGTACTCGCGCTCACTGATAGAGTAAGCGGACTTGGAGTTCATGGTGAAAAGGAGGAAGACAAGAGCAGCTACGGCGACCAACATAAGAATGTTCTGGTTACGACCCTTCATCATCTTTTATATAATAATAACAATTTTTTTATTCTTCATCCTCGACAAAAGCATAACCGTCTGGATAAGTGTCGACAATTGGATCATCATGGACCTTCACCTGGACGACATTCCAAGTTGGACCGAAAGCCTTCTTGGCGAACCAGATTCCAGCAAATTCGAGAATGACATCACAATTCTTTTCGGGCTGGACAGCCTCAAAATCGATGACCTCCTGCTGTGTATTGAACACCTTGGTCGCTTCGATGCGGTCACAGGTCATCGAGCCGGCATTGATGGTAGAGGTGTAGGCACCCCTAATGACACCATCTGAAACCTTCTTACCAAACCAAGACTCACAATTCTCGAGAGCAGCTTCGAGGTTCTGAGTGTCGACACCATCAATCTTATCGATGTTCGCATCTGAACCGAGATGCATGATGATCTCCCCTGACACATCGGTAATCTTCACCTTATTGAGTTGAACCAGGGATTTACGCTTATCATCATTGAGGACCTTGACAAAGTAGAGACCATCTTCACCTTTAGTGGGGGCGTTGTAGATCATTTATGTATACTGATGGTTTCATTTCTTTAAACCAACAAAAGGTATGGCTGCAGCTTTATTAAGTAATTCTTTTGGTACCCATTGGTTTCGCCTGGGTTTATACCCATATAGGGTTTTAGTGATGTTCAGATTCTTGGGGAGTGTGAGAGCCTTATTCGTTCTGAGTGGGTACTCATTTTTCACATATGAATTGTTTTTCACATTCTTCCATTTGAGATTGTTAAGATTGAAACGCTTGTTTCCTGATGATTTGGTGTACCCATTGATTTTCGTATTCTTTACGACAGGTTTGAGACCGTGTACGAGTTGTTTAGAGAGTTTATCTTGTACCGGTTTTGTTGTGAATTTGTTGTATTTATAGGGATCAACCTTTTTTGCTCGGTTCATAGGAACTTTAGCATCTTTCTTCACCACTGGGGCTCGCTTGACGATTTTTCCTCTAACACTCTTGAACACATCATCGATTGAATTCGTGGACTTGATACGCTTATCGAAGAGTCGCGCCAATTTGATGAGGCGTTGACGATCCTTTTCCTTTTTTTCAGGTCTAAGTTTCAGTTTATGCATCAGATAGATGTCTTCGATAAGAAACTCTTTACTCGCGATGTACACTCGATTGTCTGTAACGAGTTTTCCAGTGTTCAGGTTACGATAGGTGATACCACGCCGTCTCGATAAGACCACTTCGTATCCAAACTCTTTTGGGCGCATGAATGGGATATCGAGAATACCACCCATGGTAAAGTCTTGAATACGCCCAGTTTCTGGTGAGAAGAAACGAATATTGAGGTCGAGGGCAAAGAGTTCGACATCAATGAAAACATCACTCTTACCAGGTTTGTTATCATTCCTAGTCTTCTTCTTCTTGATGAGTGTATACCGTCTCGTGACAAACGGTCCAGAATTCTTGAAACTGATTCCCAAGAACTTGAATAGTTTCGGATCCTTCTTTTTCATCGACATAATTCGGTTCTTGATTTTTATGTTCAAGCGTTGTGCAATTTCCCCCAACTTATTCCATAGTATAAGTTTGGTTGCTTGAAGTTTCCCAAAATATACAGGGTTTACGGGCAGACGTGGAACAAACTTGGCATCTATATCACTCGTGATAATACGATCATCGAAGTCTGTATACAAATTGAACGCTTCACCACCACTGATGATCACATCACCCATAGACTTCATATATTCACTGATTTCACCCACAGTGTTTATGATGATGTCACGAATAGAATCGGTCACAAAGACATACATCATCTTGTCAAAGTTCTCAGTTTTGTGAGCACTTTGGGCGCGCGATCGAAACTTACCAAGATCCCTCTGGAGATTTCTGTCATAATATTTCTGCATCTTGGGATCTTTGAAAAATAAGTTTTCTTGAATGAATTTTTCAATCACGGGTTTTGAATAAATTTGATCGTCCATTAATATATTGTGATATAATAAAATGGTCTGCAATGTCATCGAAGAATGTAGGTGCTATGCCTATAAGGGTGAGACTAAGCAATTCTGTGGAGTGAGGAAGGGGGTAAATGTGCTACCCTGTCCCGAAGACTGTTGTGCAGGTGGATGTCCCACAAATGGATCTAGACAACCTTTCCGATTCATCGATAGACCCGAAAAAAAATCCATTTTGACAAAACAACGCGTAGGATTGCTTATCCTCACGATATTCACGGTACTTGCTATCCTACTTTACATAGACTTAAAGGTTACCCGGGTAAGAAAGATATAATGTCTCTCGAAACCATCCAAACCGAAATCACCGCTCTCCGCAACGACATCAAGAACCTTTCCAAGCTTGTTCGCAAGGTTAAGAACACCCAGGAAGACCCAGATGGTGAGAAGGCTAAGGCTCGTGCTGCCAACAACGGCTTCAATCGTAAGCAGGATGTGACGCCTAAGTTGCGCGCTTTCCTTGAACTTCCCGAAGGTGAGCTCATTTCTCGCTCTGAAGTGACCAAGTTCATTAACAAGTACATCACTGAGAAGGGTCTCAAGCACCCTGACAACGGCCGTCAGATCATCCTCGACGACACACTCCGCGACCTTCTCGCGCCTCCAGCCGACGTTGTGGTTACTTACCTTAACCTCCAGAAGTACCTCTCTCCTCATTACATCAAGAAGGAGGCTTAAAAAAATAAAACCTGAACTACATAACAACTATGGTTACTTTCCTTAGTAAAGAAAGAGCCGAAGAACTTGTTGGTACAAAGATCAAAAACCTTGATTTGTACCAAAAGGCATTTACTCATAAATCTGCTCTCAAAGAGTATGAACAGTTCACAGAATCATTTGAAACTCTAGAATTTATCGGTGACTCGGTCCTCGGGTTTGTCATCACTAAGTTTTTATTTGATCGGTATGAAAGTCGACAAGAGGGGTTCCTAACGAAAGCTCGTACAAAGCTCGTCCGTGGTGAGACACTCGCTAAGATTGCGAGTGCACTCAATCTAAATGAACTCGTCGTCATGGATGAAAAAGGGATGCGCAACAACTGGAACAATAATCCCAAGATTTTAGAGGATGTCTTTGAAGCCCTAATTGGTGCCATTTACATGGATATCGGACTTCTCCATGCTAAGGAATTCGTACTCAGAATTTTTCAAGACCCTAAATTTGTTGATATGAATTCTATCATGGTGGATGATAACTTCAAAGATCATCTGATGCGTCACTGTCAGGTTCAAAATTGGCCACTCCCTGAATATCGCGTCGCCGCGCATTACGAGGGACTATTCTACATTGATATCCATATCAATGATGGTTTTGTTGCTAGGGGTGTTGCTAAGAGTAAGAAACAGGCTGAACAAAATGCAGCACAAACATATTTTAGCGTTGCAGAAGAGCTTAAAACTTACAACTTTAGTTAATATAAGATGCATCCCAATGTCAAAGCGTTGCTTGAGAGGGAATACGCAGCACAGAAGTCTGAAGAATGGTTGGCTCTCCGTGGTAATATGCTCACCGCATCAGATGCCGCCACAGCCATCGGTGTGAATAAATATGAAACACCAGCTGAACTTCTCCTAAAGAAGTGTGGACTTGGTGAGAAGTTTACCGGGAACGCAGCCACGAGACACGGTGAGAAGTATGAAGATGAGGCTCGTATTCTCTATGAAGAGAGGCATGGGGAGATTGTGCATGAACTCGGATTGTGCCCTCACCCCTTACATACATGGCTCGGGGGAAGTCCTGATGGTGTGAGTGAAAGTGGGAAATTGGTAGAGATTAAATGCCCCCCGATGCGACAAATTGTACCTGGTGAGGTCCCAATTCACTATATGCCCCAGCTTCAGTTGTGTATGGAGATTTTAGATTTAGAAGAAGCAGATTTTATTCAATATAAACCAGCTGAGACCAATTGGCCTCGCCCAGAAGAATTCGATGTAGTAAATATTAAAAGAGACCGTGAATGGTGGAAAACCAACCTCCCTGTGATGGATGAATTCTGGAAGAAGGTTTTGTACTTTCGGGAGCATATTGATGAACTTCCACCACCTAAGTTGAAGAAGACTCGTAAGAAAAAGGAACCCGAACCAGTCATCTGCCAGATTGAACCCATTCCTGGTGAAGATCCTTACGATGACTATTGAAGAACAATATAACCATGCAAAGGACAATCTCAACGGTCGTCTTTTCGCCCCCTACCAACGTGAAGGTGTCCTTTGGATGCTGACGATGGAAAATCAAACTTCGGGACCCAAAGGTGGGTTCCTCTGTGACGAAATGGGTCTGGGTAAGACCGTGCAGCTCGTTTCCACTATACTTGGAAACCCAAAGCCTCGCACACTCATCATCGTACCCAAATCTATTATCACCCAATGGGTTGAAGAGATTCATCGCTTCGCCCCAAATCTGACGGTCAGTGTCTTCGATGGCCCAGAACGGAAGATTGATCACGACGTCGATGTGACAATCACCCCTTATACACTTCTGACAGTGAAAGGTGGTGGACCTGACACAAAGACACCTCTCCACAAGGTTCAGTGGGATCGAGTCATTCTCGATGAAGCCCATGAGATTCGAAACAAAAAATCTAAACTTTTCAAAAGTGTGTGTCGTTTACAGACCCAAATCAAATGGATCGTGACGGGCACACCTGTCTTCAATTCTATGGAGGATTTTGTATCTCTTTCAACTTTCTTGGGTCTCTCTAAAGTTGTTGTCCAGGGTATGACCAACAAGATTAAGGATATCTACATTCTCAGAAGAACAAAGGATGATCTCGCTAAAATTAATGAGCGTTTGAGACTGCCCCCATGTCACTTTGAGAATGTGGAATTGGAAATGTATCCAGATGAGAAGCAGTTGTACGAGATTGTATTTCTCGAGGCACAGGAGACTATTCGTGATGCCTTCAGACATGCTCAAAGTATGAATGCGAAGAATATGGTCATCTTAGAGTGTCTTTTGAGGGCGAGACAGTGTATGATATGGCCACAGATGTATCTCGATGGTGTCGCGAAGCAAAGTAAGACACAAGCAGAACAGTGGGTGGGACGTTCGAAGAAGATGGAGACCCTCTTTGAGATGATCGAAGGACACCCTTCCGAAAAAGCTCTCATTTTCTGTCAGTTCAGGGGTGAGATGAACCATATTCATAAGAATATCCAACGACCAGTGTTTCGAATCGATGGTTCCGTACCTAAAGATGATCGTGTCAAACAGATTGAGGGTTTCAAAAAGGCTGCACCAGGTGCGGTATTCATCATTCAGATTAAGAGTGGTGGTCAAGGTCTGAACCTCCAAGAGGCGACTCGTGTGTATATCACAGCACCATCTTGGAATCCTGCGACTGAGCTTCAAGCAGTCGGACGCAGTCATCGAACTGGTCAAACCCAAGCCGTTTATGTGAAGAAGTTGGTATACAAGGAATGTTCGCGTTTTGTGAGTGTTGAGGAAGAGATGATGGCGCTCCAGGGGCATAAATCGATCGTGTGCTCCAAAGTCCTCAACGATGAAAGAATTGAAAAGCAGATCCCAGTGAACAGGACGAGTGCTAAGATTTCTATTCTGGACATCAAGAAAATTTTCAAAGCGTAATATAAAAGATGATTGGTTCCCGCGCTGAAGTTTTCCATGGCACTGCTGACAAGACCTCTGGTGGTCTCGCAAAGAAAGATCTCATTATGAAGGAGGGTCGTATTATTTCCAAGGCGGCGAGTAAGGCGGCGAAGAAGTCCCTGAAGACTAACCCCAAATTCCAGGCGTTCATTGACATCGCGAAGGAGAAGTCTGAGGCGAAGGGTACTTTCTGCCTTGTCCCCTCGAAGAAGACCAAGACCTACAAAAAAATAATCAAGGATAATAAGTAAGAATGACTCTCGCAGACTGGTCAGAATCCGTAAAAATGGCTAAGATTAAGATAGGTATGGACACAAAGAAATTTACCAGGGTAGATGGTAAACTTCTTAAGGAGGCTCAAGCTATTTATAGTATTTTACTTTTTAATAAATCTAAATCTTAAATTGAAATCCCTTAAGATTCTGTGGCTCATAGACGATAAGTTGACTGAGCTTCCAAGTACACCCGAACTTTCTGTTCAAGAAATACACACTGTTAAGTTCCACCATAGCATGTCCCGAATTTCTTGCATAGAGACCATTGGTCACTTCATCTTTCATTGGGTTTTTATCTGTGTTAAACACATTTGCCTTAATATTATCCTCCATATCGGTATCAACCTTGACACGAAACTTTGGTTCGCGATCAGGTGATTCTTTGACATTTGAATTGAACATTGGCTTGAGTTTTTCTTTTGTCATCTGACTTCCAAAGATTGTTTCACTTTGACTGACGACTGCATCGATAATCGTATTCTCCAATTCTCGAATTGAGTCATAAAAGTTTTTCATATAACTGTCATCTTCATCGTATCCCTTGATTGCGAAATCAATATTATACTTGGTAGGCCCAACTTCGGGGGTGAAGCCAGATACCCCAAAGGGCATGTACATCCGAGGGAATTGAATACGTAATGGTGTACCCTGTTTTGTTGAAATGACAATTTTACGATTGTTGAATTGGTTAATTTGTAGATTTTCGATTGCTTTGTCCATGAACTTCTGAATATATATCCCTGTTAAACTTTAAGCCGAACAAGCTACACAGTCTGGTTCTAAACTGAATTGAATTGGTCGAGCCTTCGCCTTGGATCGAAGATAATACATCCCCGTTTTGAGACCCGATTTCCAGGCATACATATGCATCGATGACATCTTTGACATTG